>JGIcombinedJ30088_10000820_pt1:0-27500 | contig 32830 bp, 19 predicted proteins | sample PinacodermPK_FD_30088 | JGI IMG/M metagenome (IMG submission 30088)
TGGTCTGGGCGGTCAGGCCGGCCCCGCAGGCGAGCGGCGGGCCGCCGCCGACAATCCCGTTGGCTCCCAGCATACCTTTGTCCATATCGGCAATATGCATGGAGCCACCCTTGCCCTTGCAAATCCCGGTGGCTTTGCCGAACAGCTCGGCCATCATGCCACGTACGTCCACCCCTTTTGCCACACAGTGGCCGTGTCCGCGGTGGGTTGAGGTCATATAGTCGGCGTCGGTGAGGTGGGCACAAATCCCGACCGCGACTGCTTCTTCCCCGGCGTAGAGATGCACGAAGCCCGGAATTTTCCCCTTCCCAAACTCGGTACTGACCCTGGTCTCAAACACCCGGATGAGCTGCATGCGCTCATAGATCCAGAGGAGCTTGTCTTTGGGAATATCCATACGACCCTCCTTATTCCAATCGTTGTGTATCGGCTTCATAACACGAAACGCGGAGGGGGGAAACAGAAAAGGGGATGGAGGTTAGATGGGGAGAGGAAAGCGGTGTTGAGGGAGGGGGTTGTTGCTTATTCGTCCTCGTCCGGCAGCCGGTAGGCCGTGCCGTCAACGAGGCGTTTGGCGTCATAGTTCCAGTGGGTCATCCACTCTTCAACGACGTGATAGGCCGGACACTGTCCCTTGTCGATCTCCTCACGTAGCCGTTCGAGATAGATAGTCTCATTTTCTCCGGCCTCGTTGCAGTCGTTGTGTCGCTCCAAGCCCTCCCAGGCAATGGTGACCAGTTCTTTGGCCAGATCGAGCAAGCGGATGCCCTGCACACGTGCGCCCAGGGCTTGACGATGGGCCTGGTAATAGGCTTCGAGGCGTTCGTCCCAGCTCCATTTTTTGACGAGATCCCAGGCGGCCAGCAGGGGGTCGGTATCGAAAAAGATACCCTTGGTGAGGGCCGGTACGGCCAGCATGTATTCAAACGGCTGGTTGTCGAAGCAGCGAATCTCCAGGTATTTCTTGATCCGCACTTCCGGAAAGAGGGTCGTCAGATGAATGCCCCAGTCTTCCATGGTAGGGCGTTCGCCTTCATGTCCTTCCTCCAAAAATTGGCGAAAGGACATATGGGTCATATTGATCCACTGGCCCTGGCGTACAATGAAATACATCGGAGTATTCAGCGCGTATTCGGCATAGTCTTCAAACGTCGGAACGTCGGCAAAAGCAAAGGGCAGCAGGCCACACCGGCGCTTGTCCGTCTCGGTCCAGACGTGGCCGCGCATGGTCATGAAACCGTTCAGCCTGCCATCCGAAATCGGGGAGTTGGCAAACATGGCAGACAGGATGGGCACGAGTCCCATGCTGGTCTTAAACTTCAGCATGGCGTCGGCTTCGTCGCTAAAGTCGAAATTGACCTGAATGGAAGCGGTTTGCTTCATCATGCGATGGCCCAGCGTGCCGACCCGCTCCATATACGGACCCATGATCTGATAGCGCGTTTTGGGAATCCACTCGATGTCATCAAGGGAGCTGACCGGCTGGACTCCCAGATTCACAAAATCAATGTCCAATTCGTCCGCAATGGGCAGTAGATGCTCAAGATGGCGACGAAGTTCTTTATCCGCACAATGGACGGTCTCGCACTGTTCGCCGGAGAGTTCGAGTTGCGCACCGGGTTCAAGCGCGATATTGGCGCGCTCGCCTTGGAGGGCGATAATGCGGCCTTCTTCCTCCTGGGGTTCCCATTCCAGGGAGTCGGCCAGGCGGCTCAGGATATGCTCAATGCCACGCCGTCCGGAGTAGCGTGCAGCGCGGCCACTCCGACGTGACACGCCGAGCAGTTCGTACTCCGTGCCAATACGCCACTTCTCTCGGGGCTTTGCGGCGTCAAAAAAGTATTCGATGAGTTGGGCATGGTCTTCAACAATAAGACCTGCGTCTGGTCCTTCGACGTACTGCGACATCCGGTGACATCCTTCCCCTGGGTGCGAGCCCCTCCTACAAAACGGCCTCAACGTAACCAGACGTAGAGGCCAAGGCAAGGGGATTTCGGAACGGGTGGGGTGAGCGAAGGACCTCTCTTATTGAGCCTCCTTGAGTTGACCCGTCACAAACTTGTGTAAGGTGCTGGCAATGAGAGTCTGGTACGGCATCCCTTCGGCGACAGCCCGCTTTTTAATTTTTTCCAAATCTCGGGCTGATATGCGAATGCTGACACGCTTGCCTTTTTTGAGCGTCTGGCTTGCCGCAGCTTCTAGCCGCTGCTTCTCCGCTCTAAAGTTTTTGATACTTTCAAACTCTCCACGCTCGAAGTCCCAGAGGATAGAGCGTTCCTCCTCGTCCAATTTGAGTCGATTCTGATTCATCCGAGGTGCTCCTTGGTTGCTTTGCGACTGGGAATGATAGTTTTCAGATAGGTATGCCTTCAGTCAACGTGATACCGCAGAATTACCCCGGAGTGCTTCTTGAGCGGTGAGATATGCGGCAAAAGGACAGTGGGTGCCGCAGCCATGGTCCCCTGCCAACGTGAGGGCGCGACGGAGAGCGGCCTCCATGGCGGTAAACCAGCCGGATTGAGCCGGAAAGAGATTCGCCAGTCCGATACGGCCGGCGATGCCGGTTTTCTCAAGTAACTGCATGGCCTCGGGGCGCAGGCCCAGGACGAGGAGGGTCCTGCCGGCGCTCTCCAACTGACGTTGGCTGGATTCGAGCAGGCTGGCGATGGTGATGTCCAAGCCCTGTGTCTGCCGGATACGAAGAATAACGACGCGGACGTGAGGCTCGGCATTCATTCGCTCAATCGCGTCTTGGAGTTCTCCGGATGCGGCAAAAAATAACGGACCCGTCAGGTTGAGAATACGAATGGCGGAACACTGCTGCCCCCGCTCTTCCTGCTCGTGGTCAACCTCTCGAAAACGGCCTTTCTCACCAATAGCCATCTCTCGGACCGTGAGCAGCCGGACGCGACGTAAAAAGAGGATGATGCTGATCCCGACGCCAATATAAATCGCCTGGTCGAGCGGCACCAGCCACGTCCCGACCAGCGTGGCGAGAAATGCCGCCCGGTCGCCTCGGGTGCCGCGCAGTATCATCCGAATCCGATCCCTGTCGATGAGGTCCGAGGCTAAGACGAACAACAGACCGGCCAGACTCGCAATCGGTGTCTGATTGACGACCGGTCCGAAAAAGAGCAGCACGGCCAGCATCAACAGTCCGCAGAACAGCGCGGACAAACGGCTCTGTGCTCCGGCTTGCTGATTCAAGGTCGAACGGGCCAGACTGCCGCTGACCGGATAGCCACCCGAGAAAGCAGCGGCGATGTTCGCCAGCCCTTGGCCCGAAAATTCGGCTGCCATATCGAGCCGCTGTCCCGACCGGGCCGCAAGCGTCCGAGCTACAGAGCTGGACTCAACCAGGGACAGAACAGCACAAGCAATTGCCGTCGGGAGCAGTCCTGCCCACTGGTCCAAGTGCGGGACGGTGAGCGGTGGTAGTCCGGTTGGCAGAGGGGCGAGGTCGGCAACGAGATGGAGTCCCGCGTCTGACAATTGGAAGAGCTGCGCCACGCCGATGCTGAGCCCCAGGGCGATGAGCGAGGCTGGCAGACGGGGGTAAAAGTGGCGCAGAGACAGGACGCACACAAGTGTGCCGAGCGTGAAAGAGACGGCGAGCAGATGGACTTCCGAGAGTGAAGACAACCAGCCGCTGATCATCTGGGCGGGATTGCCTGAAACGTGGGTCGTGCCGGTTGCATTGGGAAGCTGGCCGATCATAATCAGGACCGCGGCGCCTGAGATATACCCACGGACAACTGGCTGGGAAACATAATCGGCGAGCGCGTCGAGTCGTAGCAGCCCGGCGAGAAATTGGACCACCCCAACCATAAAGGCCAGGGTGACGCCGACGGCCATGGGACTCGCGCCGCCGTGCGCCACCTCGGCGGCGACGGCAGTGCCGACCAGCAGACTCACGGCGTTCGTGGGACCAGTCACAACATGGCGGGAGCTGCGAAACAGCGCACCGACTATGGCCGGCAGGGCGGCCGCATACAGGCCCATGGCCGGGGGAAGGCCGGCGATCATGGCATAGGCCACACCTTGAGGGATGTCGAGAAAGGTCACGCTCGGGCTGGCGAGCAGGTCCCGCGGGAGATGACGAAGCTGGTAGGCCCGGAGGTCGAGAAACGGGAGAAAGCGCGTCATCAGTCCTTAGGCGGTCTCTCCGTCTCAGGCAGTTGATAGTGCTCTCGACCCGGCTTGAGCGGGCGTAACATCCAGTAGGGTCGTCGCGTTCCGTCGGGCGAGACCTGGCTGGCCGGTCGGGNCAGTTCGAGCCACTGCTTATACGCGGCATGTGATTTCTCCGTATCGACGTGGATATCTCCATACTGATCGCCCTTTTGGGCGGGGCTGACTCGGACGGCCTGATGCCAACAGTGCATGCCGGAGACCGGGTCAGGGTGGACCGGAAAGGTGAGATTCTGATGCACGCCGGTGTCCGTCCACCAGACACGTGCGCTATCGGCATCCTCGCTCTGATAGCCGCGGACTGCCTGCTTGCGAGACAAGTGCCATTGACTGCCGTTGCGGTCGAGTCCGACCGTGGCCATCATCTGGCGCTGGCCGGCCTGATCGAGTTTCCAGCGGCCCATATGGTGACTACAGCCAACAACACCGGGTCGAATCCCTTCCGTCACCCAGGCCTTGAGCACAAAATAGCCGATCTCGGTTTCGACCCGGACGAGGTCTCCCGTGCGTACGCCCAGGCGTGTGGCATCACCGGGATGCAGCCAGAGCGGGTTGGTGTGGGCAATCTCGTCCAGCCATTTGGCATTCGCGCTCCGGGTATGAATCTGGACCGGTAGGCGAAAGGTTGGGATCAAGACCATTTGGTCGTCTGCGAGCCGGTCGGGATGGATGTGGCTCTTGCTATACGTGGGGAGGGCGTATTCCGGCCAGCCCCAGTCCTTGAGGGTCCTGGAATAAAATTCGAGACGTCCGCTTGGCGTGGGAAAGCCTCTATATATCTCGCCATCTCTGCTCTCTTGGCCCGTTATTCGGACGCCAACACGGCGACGACCGTCCGTATCGCCGTCAGGTGAGGGCAGGGGGACGATATTCGGACCGGCGGGCTTGGGGCTTGCGGTGAAGACGCGACCCAGACTATCAACCTGGGTATTGTTCAGCTCAGCCGGCGGGACTGTTTGCGCGTGGACGGCGCCAATGTTTTTTTGGACTTCAAATGCGCCGTAGCGACGCATATAGGCCAGCGGCGAGAGGCCTTGGGCAGCGGCCTGTTCCTGGAGCCCTGGGACTGACTGCTCAAAAATAAACCCGTAATACTCGTCAAGTGTCAGTTTCTGACCTGGGTGGGCTTTGGATTCAAAGTATTGGCGGATCCCCAGCGCGCCGTCCGGGTCGACCTGCCAGGATAACTCGATCCAGAACTCATTCTCTTCCCAGACTGCGCCTGGGTTTGCCTGGCGCGTGTCTGTCACCGGTTGGCCGAGACGTTCTCTGGCCGTTCTCAGGACGGGCTGCCGGAACCCGATCCACTGGGCGTCGTGCGTTTCGTAGGAGTGCGTATCGTGGCGCTCACTGCCGACACCCATGGGCAGGATGTAATCGGCGAAATAGGCACTCTCGTTCCAGGTTGGAGTCAAGGCGACGTGCAGGCCGATTTTCTGTTCGTCACTGAGGGTTTCAATCCACGAAAATCCGTCGGGATTGGTCCAGACCGGGTTATACACCCGAGTGAAGTAGACATCGAGTTTCGCGCGCTCTTCTTTCAGAAAATGCGGCAGGAGAAAAGAGAGTTCGTTGATTGCCAGCGGGTACTCGGTTGGCCAGGAAAGCGTATTCCACATAGGCGGGTGGGGTGGGGTATGGATAGGCCGCGGCACAAACTTGTTCCACGCATTGGGATACGTCCCGCCCGGTGTGGCTACGGCACCCATGAGCGCGTTGAGAAAAAACAGCGCTCGCGCCACCTGCCAGCCACCGAGGTTCCCGGCGGACGCGCTCCGCCAGGTGTGGGTCGCCAGTCGCGTTCCAGCCGAGGCAACCAGCGTGGCGATGGCTTCAATGGTCTGCGGACTGACACCGGATTCCTGGGCGGCAAACGTAAAACTGTACTGCGTATAGAGCTGTTTCAGAACGGCCTCAAAGTTCTCAAACGTGGGTTCCAGGTCGGGCCGTTCTTCTTGGATATATTCTTGCCAGTTCCACCAGTCACGGACAAAGGTCCGGTTATAGTGTTCGTTCTGAATCAGGTGATTGGCTATGGCAAGCAGAATAGCGGCCTCACTGCCCGGATACGGCGCAACCCAATGGTCGGCATGGGTTGCGCTATTGGACAGGCGGACGTCGAAAACGATGAGTTTGGCCCCGCGCTGCTTGGCGTCCATAATGCGTTGGGCGTGCGGATTAAAATAATGGCCCGATTCCAGGTGAGCGCTGATGAGAAGGATGACCTCGGCATGTTCGTGGTCGGGGCTGGGGCGGTCGGCGCCCATCCAAAAATGATATCCGGCGCGGGCTCCGGACGAGCAGATATTGGTATGAGAGTTGTGGCCATCGACACCCCAGGCGGCCAGGACGCGCTCGGTGTACCCATCCTCACCCGGCCGGCCAACGTGGTACATGATTTCGTTGTGACGGTCTTCCTGGAGCGCTCGCCGCAGACGGCCGGCAATATCATGCAGGGCTTCGTCCCAGGAGACCTGCTGCCACTTACCCTCGCCGCGTTTGCCCGCCCGTTTCAGGGGCTGGAGGATGCGATCAGGATCGTTGATCTGGTTGAGTGTAGCCGGGCCCTTGGCGCAGTTCCGGCCGCGTGAGGCCGGATGTTCAGGGTTGCCTTCAAATTTTCTGATGGCGAGCGTCTCCGGATCGACATAGGCCAGCAGACCGCAGGCTGACTCGCAGTTAAAACAGGTGGTGGGAATCAGCATCGAGCGTTGTTCGACGCGCTGCGGCCAGGCGCGCGCATCCAGCTCAACCCAGTCATCCCAGCGCTCCTTGGGGGGAAAAGACGCGAGGTGGGTGCGACTTGGCCCCGGATAAAAAGTCTCCCCCCGCGCCTCCGTATCCTGGCGAGCGGCAGACACGCGTTTATTAGGTCGCTCGATGCTCATAGCCATGTCCTCTAGGCGAGTGGTACGCTTTGTCCGGCCTGCACGTAGGCGTGTTCATATGCCAGCAATCCGATGAGGGCTGCACTCCCGGCCAGTATGCCGGCCCATGGGGCGAGCATGCCGACAGAGACGAGGAGCATGCCACCCCAGAAATACGTCCGGTATTGCCCCTGTGTCATCTCGGCCGCGGCCAGATGGGCATGGGCGGTGGGATGATGCAGGCTGATTTCCCCGCTCACCAGCAGGAGATGTAGCGCACACGCTATTCCCAAGAGCGTGGCGACTGGTGAAACCACGGCCGGTGCCCACCAGACTGCACAAGGGAGGAGCGCCGCGGCTCCCGCGATAATCGTTTGGACGAGAAAATGGAAGGGTAGGAGTGGGTTTTGCCATAAATCGCGGGCAGTCGATTGGGCAAAGAGATAGGCGGTATATACGCTGGTCAGCACGCCAAGGGGGATACCGAGCAGCATCAGACCCGACTGCCATGCGGTGCCGCTCGCAAAGAGACTGGCCAAAAAGTGGAGGAGCAGCACACTGCCAAAACCCAGGATGATAAAAGCGCCCCGGACCAGCCAACTCCTCCACTGCGGGCGGGTAAAAATCAAGACAAAGCGCTCGGGATGGTCCAGATCGGCGATGAGAATCAGACCGGTGAGGGCGAGAAATATTCCGCCCAGGATGGGGGCAACCCATTGCCAGAGCATATGCTCCGGACTCAGCAGTCCACAGAGTACCAGCAAGGCCGGAATCAGATATGCGCCCGAGGCCATCCCTTTGGTCCAGGTATACAGGCTCAGCCGCCAGTCCCACGGGGCACGGTGCGGCACGTCATACGCCAGCACGGCCCGGGCGGAGCTATTGTTCCGGGTCGGATGGCCTGAGGTCACCTGCTGGGGCCCCTGGCCCTGTTCGCTCCACAGAAACAGGCCGCCTTCGGGACGGGTGGCGGCCAGCGGGTCGAGCGTGGCCTGATGGGCACCGGTATAGAACAGTTTAGGGTGGGTTTCCTTTTCAGGACGCCGCACCGCAACGGGCTCCCGGCCTACGATTGTTGCCACGCTTGAATCGGAGTCGTTCAGGTCGCCCACCAAGATCGCCTCTGTTGGGCACACCACCACGCAGGCCGGCTCCAGGTTCATATCGATCCGATGCGCACAAAAATTACACTTCTCGGCCGAGTGGTCTTCGGGATTGATAAAGATGGCATCGTACGGACAGGCCGCGATACAGGCTTTGCAGCCAATACAGATGGATTTGTCGAAATCCACAATGCCGTCAGACCGGGCGTACATGGCCGCGGTCGGACAGGCGTGGGTGCAGGGTGCGTCCTGACACTGATTGCAGCGGGTGACTTGAAAAGCCCGTCGCGCGTTTGGGAAGGTGCCCACGTCGGTATATTTCACATAGGTGCGATTGACCGAAAGCGGAACGTGGTTCTCTGATTTACAGGCCGTGCTGCACGCGTGGCAGCCGATACATTTGGTGTGATCAATGACCTTGGCCCATCTCACTCCGGGTGCTGCCTGGGACGCTTCGTGAGGGGCTGTTTCCATGCAATCTGCTCCTTCCCAACTAGCGCGCAATGGGTAGCTGTTGCTCGTTCCAGTCCAGCATCCCCCCCCTGAGATTCGAGACATGCCCGAATCCAAGGCCGGTGAGAATGGCGGCGGCCGTTGTGCTGCGGACTCCGGCCCGACACACAACGATGATATGGCTGCTTTTGTGACGTTCAATCTCTCCCGCGCGAACCGGCACCTCTTTGAGCGGAATGAGGATGCTGCCCGGTATATGGCCGAGGTCGTCGCTATACTCGTCCGGCTCGCGAACATCGAGCAGGAGCGGGGGGGTAGGGCTCTCCCGTTGGGCTTGGACTTCTTGGGCGGAAAGCTGGCGCACGTCATTCAGTGCCGAGAGACTCGGAAACTGGATGGATTGGTCTTCAATGGCAGACTGGTTCGGTTGGAGAACTTCCTGAATTTTATCTGGCAGTGAGAGGTGGAGGTTGTTCATCAAATCGACATATTCCTGGCGACTGCGACCGGCAACACGCGGATTGGCCTGTCTTTCTTCACCGATAGTGGATTGGGTATGCCCTCGATAATCATGACCGGGAAAGACAAGCGTGCTGTCGGGCAGCGGAAACAGTTTATGATAGATGCTGTCATACTGGTCGCCTGGGTCGCCCTCGGGAAAGTCGGTCCGTCCGGTGCCGTGGATAAACAGGGTGTCGCCGGTGAACACCCGATCCATGGCATGGAGGCACATACTGTCAGGTGTATGGCCTGGGGTTGCGAGCACGTGTAGGGTGAGCGTCCCGACTCGGATGAGTTGTCCGTCTTCGACATGCATATCAACACGCGGAGCGGGGGCTCGCCGATGCATGATCACCGGCGCATCGGTCAGATCCCGCAACTCCCAACTCCCCGTTAGATGGTCCGCGTGGGTGTGCGTATCGATGATGCTGTTGAGCGTATATCCATAATAGGCGAGCAGGGCGAGATAGCGGTCGGTTTTTTCCAGGACTGGATCAATGAGGGCGACTTCCTGTGTTTTTTCGCACCCAATCAGATAGGTCTTGGTGGCGCTGCGGTTGAGTTCGCGAAACAGCATGATGAGCGCTCTCCATCTGAGTTAAGACAAGCAATATGAAATCTACCATACTTTTTTCAAATACGGAAAATAGAAAAATAATGCCAAGACTCAGGCGTAATATATATCGGTTCCTCGGCGTCTTTCTCCTTGGACTGCTCTGTTTGTCCTGCGAAAGCGTGCACTCTCCTGGCCCGGGACAGCAAACGGAGACCAAAAGGGACATCCTCGGACTGCGGGGGCCCGTCAGATCGTTATCCATCTTTCGGGCCGGCTTAGTGAAACAGGGTGAAAAGTGGGAGTCGCAGACAGAACTGCCGATTCGTACTGATCGGTTTGACCGGCGCGGTAATCTCACTGAGCGTCTCTCGTATGACCCGGCTGGAATGCTCCACGAGCGTGCGGTCGTTTTGTACGACGCGCGGACCAATGAAAGAGCAGTGCTGCGCTACGGGCCGGAGAACAGCCTCTCTGGACGCGTTGTCTCATCCTATGCCGAGCATGGGGCCTCAGCTGAGTCGCGTTCCTATTCGGTCGGGGACGTGCTGACAGAACGAGTAGTTTTTCAGTATGACGCCAACGGAAGAGAAACCGAGTCCCGTACCTATCAGCCGGGCGGTGAACTGAAAAGCCGTACGACCTCGCGTTACGATGTTCAGGGCAATATTGAAGAGCAGTCGTGGTATGACGCAGCAGATACGCTCGTGAAGAAGGTCGTCTACCACCGCGATTTTCAGGGAACCCTGGTGACCCGAGTTTCTTTTGTCTATGCCACGAACTCCCGGCTGAGTGAGAGAACGGACGTCCACTTCAACAACAACGGTGATCCGACCGAGCGTATCGTGTACGTGGACGATGGGCGGCGGCGCCATACCGAGATGTTTACCTATCGGTACGACGCCTTTGGCAATTGGACGACCCAAACGGTAAAGCGCCAGGTCGTCAATAAGAACGCCTCCTATTTTAGACCGACGCGGATTATCTTTCGTGTTTTTGAGTACTACGAAAGAGGTGGCACGTAATCCGGCTCTGGTGCTTCACCCGCGCGCTGCGATGTAGTCTGCCTTGAGAGAGGTCAAGGGCGGCGAGTGGGTCTGCTAGGCCCGACGTGTGAGGATACAGCCCAGTTCGTGTAGTCCGGCTGGATGCGGGATGGAGAGCGGCTCAGCGTCCCGCCATTCCCAGCGAGCGTCCTGAAAAAGTTGGTGCATGGTATCGAGAGCGCACGGAAACGGCGGACCATCCGGGTTTGTGGCTTGCATAAAGAGCGCAAACAGTTGTCCGCCCGGCCTGAGCCACGAGAAGAGTTGGCGTTCGTAGTCTTGGCGGGTTGAGGGATCGAGGGCACACAGACAGGTTTGGTCGTAGATGGCATCGAAGGGGTCCAGGGCATTCCAGTCGAGTAAGTCAGCCTGAATCACTTCTGCGGTAACACCCGCGTCCTCAATCAGCTGTCGGGCGCCGTGTATTGCCGCTGGGGCGAGATCAACCCCGGTAACAGCAAACCCCTGCTGGGCCAGGGTGACCACTTCATGGCAACGCCCACAGCCGGGAATAAGGAGCCGACACGGTTGTAACAGCCCTTGCTCAAGCCAGGTGAGGAGGGCCGGGTTGGCTGATTCTCGCTGCCAAGCGGTGTGGCCTGTGCGATAGCGAGTTTCCCACTCAGCTTGCCGAGTTGCGGTGTTGCTCACGCTCGTCTCCCGACCCCGGACGGAGATCTCCCAGCGCTGATGCGCTGGGAGGTCAGTCTCAAAGGGGCTCGAATCCAGACCGTCTGAAGAGATGGGGTCGGATCCGGCGCTATTTGAAGGTATGGCGCGGAAAGGTCTGGGTGTCACCAGAGATAAAAGTGAAGGGGAGAGGTCCGTGCACATTGGAGTTGGGATCCCCTCTATATTCGATTTCCCCATTCACCGATCCGCAATTCTCCGGAATCGTGAGCCTCACCTTGGTAACGATGATTTGGCCCATGCTCATAGCTACGGGAATCGTGGCCTCTCCATTGACGACTTTTTCTGTTGCCCCTTCGTCCTGGGGGACATACACGGGCGGCTGCTGTGCCGACTGGACCTCGGCGCGAAAGCACTCGAAGTCGTCGATCCCTGTCACCACCATCTTGCTGCCGGAAATGCTTTCTACGTTGACTTCTGAATCTCCGGCTCCCAATTCGCACCCCGTCCATGTCAAGGCGGCCATGAGCATCGCTACAGCGAGAGACGTATTCGTACGCATGATTTTCCTCCTTCTTTAATCCTTCCCCATACTGAACAATTTTTGTTCTGGTTTGTCCATCTAGTGTTTCAGCAACCGCTCCGTATTACCGCTATAACATTTTCGCTTTTCTTCTTTGGAGAGTGGCAGCCTTTCCAAAGAAGAAGTAGTCTAGCCCATCGGCCAGCCATTCACCATAAGAAAATCAGAGCCATATATCAAATGGTCAAAGCCGACAAGCTCACAATCCCAATCATAGTATCCCGGCAGGAGAGGTTAGCGTAGCGCTGCTCGCAGCGCCTCGGCCAGCGCTACAACATCTGCCTCAGTATTGTAGACATGCGGAGAAACGCGAATGGAAGCGCCACGCTGTGAGACATACACCTGGCGCTGGCGTAAGGCTTCAAGAATAGCGGGAATCTGCTCGGCATCGGCAATCCGAATACCAAACAAATGCGCCGCCCGCTCGTGTGGTGACGCGACCGTGTAGGGAGTCCCATCAAGGGCCTGGCCAAGTTCTGTGCTCAACTGCGCGCAGTAACGCTGAATATTATTTACCCCCCATGCATCGATCTGCTTGAGGGCTGTGAGGAGCATGGGAATCATAATAAAATTCGAGCGCTCTCCGGTATCAAAGCGTCGAGCCCCCGGTTGGTATTCAGACTGATAATTGATTAAGGCGCTGAAATGCTGACTGTCTTTACGGTTAATCCAGTTCTGTTCAAATGGCTCCCCATTTAGCAAGCGATCACCGACAGCCGCGAAGCTGTACTGGTAGGGGCCAAGCAGCCATTTATAGCCGGCGCAGACCAAAAGATCGGGCTGAACCCGTTCGAAATCAAACGGTAGCGCGCCGACCGACTGGGTACCGTCCACAATAAACAGCGCGCCCACCTCGCGGGCGCGCTGTCCAATCTGTTCCAGTTCAAAGAGAGTGCCGTCTGTCCAGTGCACACTGCTCAGGGCTACGACGGCAGTATTGGTATCGATGGCTTCGAGAAATCGAGCGTTCCAGACTGTTCCCGGTGCGTGTGTCTCTCGGGGTCGGTCAACCCTGCGCAAGGTTGCTCGCGTGCGTTTACACTGCTCCAGCCAGGGATAGACATTGCTCGGGAACTCTTCACCGGGAATCACGACGTTCTGTTCCGGTGTGAGCGGCAGGTTGTATGTCGCGATACCCATCCCATAGCTGACCGCGGGGACGAGAGCGATCCGTTCGGGCGAGGTGTGAATGAGGCGGGAAAACGCCCGGCGCAATTCTTCTGCCGGCTCAAAAAAATCTACAGGCGTAATCTCGGCGGGCACGGCTTTGCGTCGCAGACCGTTGATGCCGGCCGTCTCAACGGCTTTCAGCAACGGCGACATATAGGCACAGTTGAGGTAGTGCTGGCCGTCGGGCAAAGAAAATAAATCGCGCTGGCATTTCATCGATGTACTCGCTTCTCGACTAAGCTCTATCCTGAACGGTCAGTATTGGGGAGGGTGGTATCACGGTCCTGCACGACGGGCCCACGGCTCTCCGAGCAGACAGGGGATGCTTGGTTTCAATTCTCCTCTTATGCTAGCGTAACACCATGGGTCGAGTTTACCAGCAGTATTGTGTCACCTTTCTCTTTCTGGTGCTGCTCCTGCATTGCACGCAGATGTGCTTTGCTGCCGGTCATACTCGGACGACCAGCGCCTCTCCTCCCGATTCAGCCCAGACCGCCCCGTGTCATACATCGGACAGGGAGTCGCATTCCACCCCTGAGAAATGTCCAGATTGCGGAGGGCATTTCTTCCTCAAGCCTCTGGTGTTGGGAGGCGAGGAACTGTCTGCAAGCTCATCTGCGTCGCGTTTCCTCGCGTTCTCGGTCGCATCAGTGAGTGTCTCCTCCCGGCCAGTATCCCTTGACCTTCGACTCTCAGCAGGGCGGGCGCAACGTTCTGTCCCACTGTATCTGTCCTTCTCTATTTTCCGCCTCTAATCCCCCCACGCTATCACCTGGACGGTGGTAGTTCTCATTTCTGTGTTGCGACGGCGCACTGACGCCACACCACGCTCTGTGCGTCTTCCGAAGACGCACAATACCACCAGTATTGAGAAAGTAGCCTCTTATGATGAACGGTTTCGCGAGGCGATTGTTGGTTATTGCACTTGCCGTTATAACTCCTCTGCCGTTGGGGTGCGCGACGGCTCCCACCTTCACTGCGCGTACCGGAGGAGGGTCGTCTCCCATGCCCCAGAGCAATGCTTTACTGCCTGTTCCGGGAGAAGGCTCGCTTGGTACGGTCAGCACCCAAGGGAGACAGGCGGAGCCTCGCGCCTCTGCTCCAGGACGATTTCCTGAGACTCTACATGGCTATCTCCGCTCTGCGCTCGAAAACAGTGCCAAGCTGCGGGGGAGTTTTGCGGCCTATCAGGCGGCTCTCAAAAAACGTCCTCAAGTCACTGCTCTTGCTGACCCCCGACTGACCTATGGGTATTTCCTGCGTTCGGTTGAGACTCGGGTCGGAGCGCAGCAGCATCGGCTCGGCATGAGCCAAGCGTTTCCATGGTTCGGAACGCTGGCGCTGCGTGGTGATGAGGCAGATTTCGAGGCACACGCGGCATTTTATCGTTTTCTGAGCCTCAAGAACGAACTCGTTTTTGACGTGACCAAGACGTATGCCGAACTGGTCTATCTCCATGCTGCGGTCCGCATTGCCGAAGAGACTCTCCAACTTGTTCAATCCTGGGAAAAAGTCCTCCAGGTCCGTTTTCGCTCTGGGATCGGGACACATAGCGATCTGGTCCGCGTGCAGACCGAGCTGGGACAATTAGAGGACCGCCTCGCGGAATTCCGTGAGGTCAGACAACCGACTCAAGTGGCGTTCAACGCACTGTTGAATCGTCCCACGACGGCACCTATTCACATTCCTCCCAGCCTGCTCCTGGACCCGGCTCTGGATGCAGAAGCGAGTGCGGCCAGGCAGTTGACCGAAGAGACTGTCCTCACTGGCAATCCTGGGCTTGCACGCTTCGATGCGCTCATTCAGGCGAGACGCGTGGGCGTCGAACTGGCCGGAAAGACGGCCTACCCTGATTTTACTCTTGGCCTTGATTATATCGCGATGGATAAGCGTCCGGGGCCAACGGATAGCGGCAAAGATGCCCTGATGCCGACGCTCTCAATGACTCTCCCGATCTATGGGCAGAAGAATCAGGCGAGAGTCGAGGAAGCGGTCCTGCGGCAATACAGCCTCGAAGCGCAACGTCGGGATAGCGCCGCTGTGCTAGCCTCAGACTTTGCCCGAGCGCGGTTTGCGCTACGCGATGCCGAGCGCAAGACTGCTCTCTTTACCCATACGCTGCTGCCCAAAGCCGAAGAATCCATTGAGGCCAGCTTTACTGCCTATGAAAGTGGCGAGGCCGGCTTCCTGGATGTACTCGATTCAGGCCGGAGGTTGCTGGATTTCGAACTCTCGTTGAGCCGGGCACGAACGGATCGAGCCATCGTCATCGCGAAGCTTTTTATGCTGAGGGGTGGATACAGTGATTTCCTCTCCGTCGAAGAGAGGGGAAGGTGAATCCAATGGGAAATATCAACGTTTTCGTGATGAAAGGCTTGCTCCTGTGTCTGACGATATTGACAGGGGTTGGGCATAGCATCGCTCAGCATGCAGGGCATGACACACAGGGATACACTTTGCCTGCCACCACCCCGCATGGAAGAGAGCCGAAGACCTCCGGTCAGGAGATTCTGCTCAGTGACGCTGCCAAGAGATTGAGCCAGCTTGAGACTGCGCTGGTGGAACGGAAATGGGTTGAGCGGGAGGTGCGGCTGGTCGGGAAGATTGATTATGACGAAACGCGGCTCAAGCATATTACTGCCTGGGTGCCCGGACGCGTAGACCGCTTGTACGTGAACTATACCGGGATTCGCGTCAACAAGGGAGACCATATGGTCTCCCTGTACAGCCCGGAGCTCCTGTCTGCTCAGGAAGAGCTGATTCAGGCGTCCCGCTCACTCGACCGGCTGCGTGGGAGCACCAGTACCATCGTGAAACGTTCGTCGGAGCGCTCGGTACAAGCTGCCCGAGACAAGCTGCGCCTGCTGGGGCTGACGAGTACGCAGGTGGGTCAGATTGAGAAACGAGAGCAGGCTGATGAGCAGGTTACCATCCATGCTCCTATAGGCGGGGTTGTAGTGGAGAAGCAGATCAACGAGGGCATGTATGTGAACACCGGTACCGAGATTTACACGATTGCCGATCTGTCACATCTATGGCTGTATCTGGACGCCTATGAATCTGATCTGTCCTGGATTCGCTATGGGCAACCGGTGGCATTTCAGGCTGAGGCGTTCCCCGGAGAGGAATTTCACGGCGTGGTGTCGTTCGTTCAGCCCTTCCTGGACGAGAGAACACGCACAGTCCGGGTGCGGGTAAACGTGGAAAATCCTGACCTCAGGCTGAAGCCTGGGCTGTTCGTCACCGCAACGATCAAGGCTCAGATTTCAGACAGGGGAACTGTCATGGGGCCTTCTTATACCGGACAATATATCTGCCCCATGCATCCGGAGGTGATACGCCCGGCGGCGGGAAGTTGTCCGATCTGCGGAATGCCCCTGGTCCTGGCTGACAACTTCCCGCTGGTTGGCCACAACCATGAGCACGAGGCAGGGCCACCGCTGGTCATTCCTGCGTCAGCGCCGCTCATTACTGGGAAGCGCGCCATTGTCTACGTGCAGAAACCGGGTACTGGGGCTTACGAGGGCCGAACCATTACGCTCGGTCCACGCGCGGGGGACTATTACGTTGTGAGAGAGGGGCTCCACGAGGGGGAGCGTGTCGTTTCAAGCGGTTCGTTCAAAATTGATGCAGACCTCCAGATTCAGGGTAAACGCAGCATGATGAATCCACACGGTGGGCAGGCAGGCGGTGCCCATAGGCACTGACTCCCAGACCTATCCCAGAGCGCACTATGAACGCCGTCATTCGTTTTTGCCTGGAAAATAAGCTGATCGTTACCCTCTTCATTATATGCATGACTGCGTGGGGCGTCATGGTCGCTCCTTTTGATTGGAAGCTCGATTTCCTCCCTCGAAATCCTGTTCCGGTCGATGCCATCCCGGACATTGGCGAGAATCAGCAAATCGTCTTTACGAAATGGCCGGGACGGTCTCCGCGTGATGTTGAGGATCAAATCAGCTATCCGCTGACGGTTTCCCTCCTGGGACTGCCCGGTGTCAAAACCATCCGGAGCTTTTCCTATTTTGGATACTCATCCATCTACATTATTTTTAAGGATGACATCGACTTCTATTGGTCGCGGTCGCGCGTGCTGGAAAAACTCTCCAGTCTTCCACAGGGTCTGTTACCGGACGATGTTTCTCCTGCCTTGGGACCGGATGCGACCGCTCTGGGGCAGATCTTTTGGTATACGCTCGAAGGTCGTGATCCTGAGGGCAGTCCGACCGGTGGCTGGAATCTGGACGAGATTCGTAGCGTCCAGGATTGGTACGTCCGCTATGCGTTGCAAGGAGCGGAGGGAGTCGCCGAAGTGGCCTCCATCGGCGGATTTGTCAAAGAGTACCAAATCGACATCAACCCCGATGCGCTTCGGGCGTATGACGTCAGCCTTGCCCAGATCATAAATGCGGTCCGGAGTTCCAATCTCGATGTCGGTGCACGAACTATCGAAGTGAACCGGGTAGAATATATCGTTCGTGGCGTAGGCTTTATCCAGACCCTTCAAGACATCGAAGAGATCGCCGTCACCGTTCGGGAGAACAATATCCCGGTTCAAGTCAAAGATGTCGCGCAGGTGCGTCTTGGTCCGGCACTGCGACGCGGAGCGCTTGACAAAGATGGGGCGGAGGCAGTGGGGGGAGTCGTGGTTGTCCGCTATGGCGAGAATCCTCTCACGACAATACAGAACGTTCGGGCGAAGATCGACGAAATCTCTCCCGGCATGCCGGAAAAGACTCTCGCTGATGGTACCGTATCAAAACTCACGATTGTGCCTTTCTATGACCGGACCGGATTGATTCTTGAGGCCCTCGGGACACTCAAGGCCGCGCTTACGGAAGAAATCTTCGTGACTACCATCGTGGTGGTCGTTATGGTCTTCCACCTGATGAGTGCCTTCCTGATTGCTCTTGTGCTTCCCCTGGCGATCCTTATTGCCTTTATCCTCATGCAATCGTTCCAGGTGCAGGCCAATATTGTGGCACTCTCTGGCATTGTCATAGCCATTGGCACGATGGTCGATATGGGCATCGTGCTGTGTGAAAATATCCTCTTCCACCTCAACGCCGCCCCACCCGATAAGAGTCGTCTGGAGATAGTCTATGAAGCAACTGTCGAGGTTGCAGGGGCGGTGCGCACCGCAGTCCTGACGACAGTCGTGAGTTTTCTGCCCGTATTTGCCCTCCAGGCTGCGGAAGGAAAACTGTTTGCGCCACTTGCCTATACCAAGACATTTGCTCTTCTGGGGGCGCTGTTTGTTTCGCTCGTTGTGATCCCACCAGTAGCCTATCTCCTTTTTCGGGATTTGACGGGGCGAACCGGACTGAGGCGAGGACTCTACCTCGCCGAGAGCGTTGCTGGCCTCCTGCTGATGTGGACCTACCTCTTTCCTGGCCTTGTCCTGCTGCTGCTGGGTGCCTATAACCTGGCGCGTGAGACGTTTCTCTCTCGTTATGTGCGGCTTTCCCGTTACGAACGTTACCTCGTTCCGGCTGCTATTATCGTCATCACGCTGTTTTTTCTGGTCCGGTCCTGGTTCCCTATTGGAGTCGAAACAGGGACACCCATCAACATGGTCTTTGTGGGAGTACTGATTGCCCTGACACTGACCTTCTTCAAGTTCTTTCAGGACGTGTACCCACGACTCCTCGGCTGGTGCCTCCACCACAAACTCCTGTTCGCAGTCATTCCTCTCGGTGTGGTGATAGCGGGTGGAACGATGTGGGCGCGTATGGGCGAGGAGTTTATGCCGCCGCTCGACGAAGGGTCGTTTCTGTATATGCCGACGACCATGCCGCACGCGTCTATTGGGGAAGCGCTAGAGGTCGTAAAGAAGCTCGATATGGCAGTTTCCTCGATTCCTGAGGTCGAATTGAGCGTGGGGAAACTGGGACGAGTCGATTCTTCACTCGACCCGGCTCCTATTTCCATGTTTGAGAACGTCATCAACTACAAGTCGGAGTACATTGTCGATGCCAATGGCTATCCTGCCTCTTTTCGCTATGACGTGGACACTGATGCATTTGTTCGCGATGCGCAGGGACGGCTTATTCCAGACCCGGACGGGCGACCGTATCGACAGTGGCGGTCTCATATTCATACTCCCGATGATATCTGGAATGAAATCGTCCAGGTCGCCCAAATCCCAGGCGTCACGTCCGCGCCCAAGCTCCAACCCATCGCCGCTCGTATCGTGATGCTGCAATCCGGGATGCGGGCGCCCATGGGCGTAAAAGTGAGAGGGCCCAGCCTGGAAATTATTGATGCCGTCGGGCAGCAAATTGAAACGTGGCTGAAAGAGGTGCCGACGATCGAACCGGCAACCGTTGTCGCAGACCGTGTCGTTGGCAAGCCGTATCTGGAGATTCGGATTAATCGCGCTCAGATCGCCCGCTATGGGCTCACGATCAAGGATGTCCAGGACATCATCGAAGTCGCCGTTGGTGGAAAGCCGCTGACCTTGACGATTGAAGGACGAGAGCGGTATCCGGTACGGATTCGGTATCTCCGAGAACTGCGGAACGACCTGGAAACGTTAGGCGGGATTCTCATTCCCACGCCACTCGGACAACACATCCCGCTCCGCGAGCTTGCAGATATTGTATTCGAACGCCGCGCTCAAGTGATCAAGAGTGAGGATACCTTTCTGACGAGCTATGTGGTCTTTGACAAAAAGTCTGGCCATGCCGAAGTTGAAGTCGTCGAGGCGGCACAGGCATATCTGCAAGACAAAATTGCGCGAGGCGAATGGCAACTGCCAGCAGGCGTCAGCTATGCATTTGCCGGCAGTTATGAGAACCAGCTTCGAGCAAAGAAGCGCTTACGGATTGTCATTCCATTCACTCTCCTTGTGATTTTTCTTATTCTGTATTTGCAATTCCGCTCGGCCATGACGACCGTATTCATCTTCTCGGGTATCTTTGTCGCGTGGGCCGGCGGGTTTCTGATGTTGTGGCTCTATGCCCAAGACTGGTTCTTGAATTTCGCTGTGGGAGAAACAAATTTCCGTGACCTGTTTCAGGTCCGTCCCTTTAATTTGAGCGTAGCGGTATGGGTTGGCTTTATTGCGCTGTTTGGCATCGCGACGGATAATGGAGTCCTGATAGCAAGCTATCTCGAGCAGCGGTTTGAAAAAGATGGACCCGGAACGAGAGAGGGAATTCGGGCTACGGTCCGATTGGCGGCCCAACGGCGTATCCGGCCGGCGCTGATGACTACGGCAACGACACTCTTGGCCCTCTTACCCGTGCTCACCTCGCGGGGCCGTGGGGCCGATATCATGGTACCGATGGCTATCCCGTCTTTCGGCGGCATGGCCATCGCCCTACTGACCGTATTCGTCGTGCCGGTCTTGTACTGTGGGGTCGCGGAGTTCAGAGCTCACAGACGGGCCGAGGGATAGAGCGCCAGGTAAACAGTCCCGTCCTCGATTTTTGTCCGGTACGTCGTGGCCTGGGCCGGCCGCCGGCTCTGTCCGGTCCGCAGATCAAATCGCCAGCCGTGCATCGGACATTTGATGCCGCCTTCACTATCTGTATAGCCACGAATCAAGGGGCCCTTGCGGTGAGGGCAGCGGTTGTTGATGGCGAAGACTGCTCCGTCGATATTGAAAAGAGCAATCTCCACGCCGTCGAGTGTGACGAGCTTCCGTTCGCCGGGAAAAAGCTCGTCGGCCTGGCAGACTGCCTGCCAGCCGCTTTTTGCCGGAGCGTGAGGCGGCATAAATTAGACGCAACGGATACCTAGGGGAGATATCCCCAGAGTTTGACAACATCGTGCGTGTCGCTGCGGCTATAGGCTTGATATTTCAGCAGGGTATCGATGCCGTCGCAGGTGCGCTCCAGATTTGTCTCCATACCTGGAAAATCGCCCCAGCCGTAGTCGTTCTTATTGTCCAGAATCCAACTGAGGCCACGCCTAATGGTCTCTCGCTTGTCGGAGTCTTCCAGAATATGGGTCACCAGCATGAGTGACCGGGTACAGTCCATGGTGTGGTCGACGTTCTCTTCGTCCCACCAACCGGCCTGGGCCTGCCAGGCGCACAACCGTCCCGCCCCTTTGGCACACGCCTCGCGGACCCTGCTAACCTGATGATCAAGAACGAGGTCGGCGACTAGGGCATCTTGGATGAGGTGGGCGGTAATCTCCACGCCGGACGGGTGAAACTCCTCATCGTACCAGCCGCCATCCGGACTCTGATTGTCGATGATAAAGCGCATGCCCTGCTGCCAGGCCCGTCGGACCTCCTGTTGCCTGTGGGGTTCGTCCAAGGCCATGACCACATTAAAAAAACTGACAGGATGGCTAGTCGTATCCAGGTCGGCCCAGGCCGGGTCAACCCACCGGCCGTCCTGATGCTGGGTATCAAGAAAATAGTCGATGGCTTGCCGGACCGACTGGCTGAGTTGGGCCTGCTGAAGAGAACGGTTGCCGCGGATAAGCATCAGACCGCAAAACGCCGATACCCAGACGGTGCTCTCAGTGTCGGAAGAGAGGGGACTCCAGCCTCCGTCCACATTCTGGCAGGCCACGAGCGCACGATAGTCGTCCAAGAAGTCTGGGGTGGTCCGTGCGTGCAAGAGAACGCGCATCGCGTGGGCGACAAGCTCCAGGTCCTGCGGACCAGCGGTCAGGCTCCAGTTGCCCCGCTCGCGCAAGAAAAATGCATACTCGTCTTTAATGAGGGTATCAATGTTGTGTCCGTCCATAGACCACTCCACTTGAGACGGTGAAGCAAGCCAGGGTGCTCGTACCAGCCCTCTTGGGGCTAGTGTATTTTTGCCCAGGCACGTCGATAATCTTCGAAGGTATCGATTTCAAGCCAACCTTTATAAATATCCACACAGGCGATGTCGTGTTCGCGATTAATGAGTTCTTGGAGCATGTCGGTGAAGGCTGCGGTTTCCAGGCTGCTCGCTTCATGGAAGCGACGTGCCACACTGATCGTCTGAAGCTCTTGATAAGTTGTTCGCAAAACTTGCGCCCCCGAGGCAGAAAACATGGCGAGGCCAATAAATTCGCCATCAGCATCCTGTTGGGTAATATGTTGGCCGATCTGCGCCAGCGTCGTGGGCTCGGCGGTAGGGAGGTAGCGATAGCCTGTTTTGGGAGGCTGATGGGTAACCACTAAGTCCGGCTGCTTCGTTCGGACCTCTGCCTGTCCCGGTTCATGATCATTCCAGGCTCGATCAACCACGATGCTGATATCAGCTTGAGACTTGAGCAACTTTTCGAGAATGGAAGGATCAAGCAGGATGTCTGAGTAGAGAAAGAGGAAGCGGCCCGTCATCTCCGTCTCGGCCAGAAAGAGGGACGCGAGTTCGCCAGTCTCACGGAAGCGGTCGTTGTCATAATAGCGAATATTCGGCAGGTTGATTTGCTCCTTGTGATAGCCCCGGACAACGACGATATCTTTTACCCCGCACTCGTTCAGCGCCTGAATCTGTCGCTCCAGGATGGTCTTGCCCTTGATTTCAAGCATGGCTTTGGGACGGTCCTCAATCAGGGGTAAGAGGTCTTCCTCAAAGCCGGCCGCAATAATGATAGCGGTTACGTCATGTCCGCCGGGAACCAAAAATTTCTTTTCATTGGCCTGAAGGTCTGGCACACCGACGAGGTCGTAGATTTCGGGCAAGGTCACAATCTGCTCGTCGACTGCAGCCGGCCGGCCCTCCTGTTTGAGGGTCGCCAGCGCGCTGCGCATCCCTGTGACGGCGGCGCGCAGGGTTTGATTGGCGAAAATGACGAGCTGAAAACCGGCGGCGGCAAGGTCATGAGCCGTGATATCGGCATAGGTCGTCGGCACGGATACGAGCGGACAGGGCCTATCCCAGCTCGCCGCAAAATCTTTCAGTTCTTCATCGAACGTCGCGGCTTTGGAATGGATGAGGATGGCATCGGCGCCGGCCTCAGCATAGGCATGGGCTCGACACAGGGCCTCGTGTTTCCCCCAGCCAGCAATAAAAGCTTCCGTGCGAGCAATAATGACAAAGTCGGTATTCTGCCGTGTGGCCTTAGCAGCCTGGATTTTCCGGGCGTGCTCGTCAATCGGGACGAGTTCGCGCTGGACTCCGGCGTAAAAACTGCACCGTTTGGGAAAGATATTGTCCTCAATACAAATGCCGGCCACCCCTGCATGTTCATACTCGGCCACCGTGCGCATGACATTGATGGCATTGCCAAAGCCGTTGTCACAATCGGCAATCACCGGAATACGCACCGCGGCGCTCATCCGACGCACCGCTTCCAGGGTCTCACTCATTGTAAGTATATTAGCGTCCGGCATAGCATTGGTGGCCGAGATGCCGAAACCGCTGGCCCAGATGGCATCAAATCCGGCCTCCTGGGCCAGCTTTGCAGAGAGGGCATCGTGTGCCCCCAGGACCAAAGCCGGCTCGGGCCGCTTGAGCAATTCCTGCAAGCGTGTGGTGGCTGTCGTCGCGGTCATGATGGGCAAACTATAGGGGGCGGTTCGGCGGGTCGCAAGTCCCTGGAGGCTTTCCCGTCCCCTGATTGTTCTCACTCAAACACAACGCGTTGGAGGTCGCCCAGGGCCGCCTCAAGCTCGTCCCGTTGGTTATGAAGCGTCGACGGAGCGGTAATCGGGAAAACAGCGCTCTGCGCTTGATCCGGGTTGCGCAACCAGGCGGAGAGAATAACACTGGCATCAATTTCGTGGGGCCGCAGAGGGACATCACGATCCTGGTCAAAACGTTTGTGTGCGAGGGTCGCCAAATATTCCAAGTCGCTCAGACTGGAGACGGTGCGGTTTTCGATCAGGCGTCCGTTGAGGACGAGGTATGCCTGGGCCGCTCTGGCCTGCCGACTGGGTAATAAGAGCAAGGCATTCGCCCGTGTCACAATCCAATGAAAGCGCTGATGCAGATGGAGAATATGGTCGAGCAAGTCGATATCCTGCTGTAAGCGGGCGGCACTTTCGTACTGGAGGTCCGAAGCAAAACGGTCCCGTTTTGCTATTAATGCGTCTCGAAACAGCGGGGCTTCACCATTGAGAGCCGCGCGGAAACGTTGCACTTGTTCCCGGTAGGTCTCACGTGAGATTCGCGCTGCGCACGGCGCCGTGCATGCTCCAATTTGACCGCTCACGCAGGGAGACGCCTCGGGAGTTGGGGAGAGGTTGCCCTGACACGTTCTGAGACCAAAGAGCCGAGCCAGGAGCCGCTGGGCCTGTTCGGCGAAGTCACGATTGCGAAACGGCCCGACATACATGGCGTGATCGCTCCCCGGCTTTGCCGTGACCGACAGGCGAGGATAGGCATTCCGAACGGTGAGCTTGAGAAACGCGACCCGGGGGAGATGCTTGGAAAGCCGGTTATATGGCGGCTTCAACTCACGAATCAGGTCGGCTTCACGTAATGACGCCTCAAGCTCCGAGCCGGTCTGTTCGTATCTGACGTCACGCACATGGCGGACTAAGTCGAGGACCTTATCGCTGTGTCCCGAGGAATTGGTGAAATAGGAGCTGACGCGACGATGCAGATTTTTGGCTTTGCCGATGTAGAGCAGCTTCCCCTCAGCATCGAGCATCCGATACACTCCAGGGCTGGCTGGAATATTTGCCAGAGTCGGGCGGGAGACAAAGCATTCAAAACGGCGGCCATCCCGGGCTCTGTCTTGAAAGTCTAGTAACTGGCCGAGCGTAGTGACCTCTTGTTGGGCGAGTTGTTCCAGAAAAATACAAAAAATTTCCGCAGTAACGCGGGCATCGGCCGAGGCACGATGTTGGGTCGGATACGATACGCCAAGGTGGGCAGCAACGGAGTCGAGTGACCGGGACCGAATGCCGGATAAGAGTCGCCGGGCCAGCTTCAGGGTGCAGACTGAGGAGTTGCGCAAAGGGGGAGAGGCGAGACGTTGCACCTCGAAGTTGAGGAAGCCAAGGTCAAAGCTGGCATTATGGGCAACGATGACTGCTCGACCGAGAAATTGCTGGAACTGAGGAAAGACAGTCTCAACCCGCGGCTGGTCCCTGAGCATGTCGTCGGTGATGCCAGTCAAACGGGTGATCCCTGCTGGAACATGCTGCCCCGGATTGAGCAAGGCATGAAATTCTTCGCCAAGATTCCCGTGGCTGACGCGAATCGCGGCGACTTCAGTAATGGCAGATTTACCAGGCTTGAGGCCGGTTGTTTCGAGGTCGAGAACGACAAACTGGGTATCGTGGAGTGGCCTATTGAGGTCGGCATGGGGGGTGAGCGTCCAGCGATCTGTTTTCGCATCGTAGGAACAGTTCTGGTCCGCGCCAAGGGCCGTATGGATGAGGCGTGTGCCCAACTCTGGGTCACGTGGAGAAGGAAAAGGGGCAGTCGCACCTGAGACGAAAATCTCATGGAGCAACTCGGCTGAAGTTGCTCCGCCTGGCCGGTCCGCGAGATAGTCGTAGAGTTTTTGTCGCACGCGGAGCGTAGCCTAACGTCTTCCCGCGTATTTGGCAAAAGGACGATTATATTCCAGCAATCGTCATGCGGGAAATTTTCACGGTCGGTGCGGAAGTAGGACTACGTCGTTCCAAGTCGTCGCCTATCACCTCAATATTTTTGAACATGTCGAGCAGATTGCCGGCGATAGTGATCTCCTCGACCGGATAGGCGATCTCCCCGTCTTCGATCCACATCCCAACCGCTCCCCGCGAATAATCGCCGGTTACGGGATTGACGCCGAATCCAGAAAGCTCCGTGACATATAGGCCGGAGCGAACTGACTGAATAATATCCTTGGGGGGGGTCGTACCCGGCCGTAAGAAGAAATTCGTCGTGCTGGCCGCCGGAGTATCCGCAAAAGAGCGGCTGGCGTTGCCCGTAGATTGGAGTCCGAGTTTGCGTGCCGAATAGGTGTCCAGGAGATAGCTGGTGAGCACCCCGTCCTCAACGATAATATTCTGGCGGGTCGGCAGTCCTTCTCCATCAAAAGGTTTTGAGCCTAAAGCAGAAGGGAGACGGGCATGGTCTTCGACAAAGATCCCATCTGCCGCAATCTTTTCGCCGATTTTATCCAGCAGGAAAGAAGTTTTTCGATATAAGGCCGAGCCAGAAATCGCGCTGGCCAGATGACGGAGTAAACTGGCCGCCATTTCCGGTTCAAAGACAACCGGCGCTTCTTGGGTCCGTACCTGTTTCGCCCCAAGACGACGTACTGTCCGTTCTGCGGCCTTTTGGCCGACCGCTTTTGCTGCTTCAAGAGCCTTGAGTTTGCGTTGCGATGAGTACCAGTAATCTCGCTGCATCCCTCCGTCTTGAGAAGCGACCGGAACAACACTCAGTGAGAAGCTCGTAGTGTGGTAGCCGCCACAAAATCCCAAGGAGTTTGCATAGACTGTTTCACGAGAAGCATTTGCAAACTCGGCACCCTCAGAATTCGTAATTCTTGAATCGCAGGCAAACGCCGCTTCCTCCGCTTCTTGGGCACGCGCAAGTTTCTCCTCTAGCGTGAGGGGTGCACTGGTGTCGGAGAGATCAAGGTCTGGAACGTCCTGGGCTAAATCTGACTGGTCGGGGAGGCCGGAAAATTCATCCGTCGCAGTCGCTTTGGCAAGATCGAGGGTTTCCGTAACAAAAGCCTGTAATGCCGCATGGGTAAAGTTTGCGGTTGAGGTAATAGCGCTACTCTGATCGGCAAACAGGCGGAGCCCCATCCGTTTCTCTTGGGAGTTTTGAATTTTCTCGACTTTTCCCAGGCGAATACCCGCAGAAAAGGATTCCCCGCTCGCAAGCACCACATCTCCGGCGGTTGCGCCCTGCTGACGCGCTTGATCGAGAACATCTGCGGCAAGTTCTGTCAGGTCCATATCTGTCCTTTACTGTGCTGGGGAAGACTCAACAGCATACGGAGGGTGCTCGGTTGCGCGTCACGCTTCTTATGCCTGAGTTCCGCCAACAGTAAGTCCATCGACTCGGATAGTGGGAAGACCGACGCCAACCGGGACGGACTGGCCTTCCTTTCCGCATGTGCCAATGCCTTCGTCAAGCTTGAGATCGTTGCCGACCATGGAAATCCGCGTCAGGACATCTGGCCCATTCCCAATCAGAGTAGCACCTTTGACAGGCCGCGTTACTTTCCCATCTTCAATCAGATATGCCTCGCTTGCTGAGAAAACGAATTTTCCACTTGTGATGTCAACCTGGCCACCTCCAAAAGAGACGGCATACAGGCCGTTCGGAACCGAACGAATAATATCTTCCGGTGTGGATTCGCCAGGCAGCATGAACGTATTCGTCATGCGTGGCATGGGCATGTGCGCAAAACTCTCGCGGCGCCCGTTCCCGGTCGGTTGCATATTCATCAGCTTCGCGTTGAGGCGATCCTGCAGATAGCCGGTGAGGGTGCCGTTTTCTATGAGTACTGTGCGACCTGTGGGCGTACCTTCATCGTCGCAATTTAAAGAGC
>JGIcombinedJ30088_10000828_pt1 | contig 32443 bp, 17 predicted proteins | sample PinacodermPK_FD_30088 | JGI IMG/M metagenome (IMG submission 30088)
GATTCCTTCTCAACTAGGAGACATGGACAGACTGGAGTCTCTGTTTCTAGCCGACAACGAGTTGAGCGGTGGGATTCCGCCTGAACTCGGAAGCCTGGGCAGGCTTAGGAACCTGAACCTAGCTGAGAATGCTTTGAGCGGTCCAATTCCGCCGCAGTTGGGCGATCTGGCCAACCTGGAGTCTCTNAGACTTGCCGAGAACGAGTTGAGCGGCACAATCCCCGCGCAACTGGGNAACCTATCCAAACTGGAAAACTTGAACGTTTTCGACAACGCGCTGAGTGGGACGATCCCTCCACAGTTGGGNAACCTGGCCAACCTGGAGTCTTTGTGGCTCTATGGTAACCAGTTGAGCGGGGCGATNCCTCCGCAACTGGGCCGNCTGACCAATCTGTACGAGTTGTACGTCTCACACAATCAGTTGAGCGGTTGCATACCGGGGGCATTGCGAAACGTGCCCGAGCATGACTTGGGCAACCTCCGTCTGGAATTCTGCCAGTAGTTGGATGCCGGCCCTCGGAGATGGCCGCCCAGTTGGAATCCTTCTTGCGGGAGGGGGCATTTGAGAAGCAGATGAGTGATCGGACTGGGAGGCGTTCATTCCGAGGACAAACTGAAGGGGCCGCTGAACACAGCGGCCCCTTCTTATATACTGGTCTTGGAGTATTTCTACAGTTAGGGGAGAACCAACCTAGAATACGGATACTGCCCCTGGATCAGGCTATCGTGCACGTGAAGTTCAGAAGAAGAGAAGAAGCGCTGTTAGTCAACGCGGCTTTCGCTTCTGGCCGCTGGTGACGCTGCTCACACGGTTCAGTTTTCCGGTGCGTTTACCGGCTGATGGTGCGGAAGTCTTCCCGGCAGACGGCTTCGGTGTTGCGGCTGGCTCGTCCAGCAGGTTCCCCTGCACGGACTGGTCCAACGAGTCAGCCGCGGCCCGCTTGTCCTTGGGCTGGGCATCCTTTCCGGGGCTCTTCGTCGGCGTTGCCTGGCGGGGCGTTGTTGCGCGCCTCGAAGCAGGCGCGGACTCTTTTGACTTACTGGAAATTGAGCGCTGGTCTGATGCGCTGTTGGTGTCGACCCGGGGAGTGGCTTCCTGCGCGCCATTCCGGCGGGTTTTGCGGCGTTGTTTTGCGCTGCGTTTGGCGATTTCGCCGTTCGCCGGTTCTGCAGCGGCCGGCTTCGGAGCAGTCCCTTCACTGGTTGCGGGTTTGCGTTTTCTGGTCGTTTCGCTGTCGAGCTTGCGCGACTTGCGCTGGGCGCGCGATTTGGCGGGCGTTGCAGAGGCGGACCCGGCTGTTCGCTTCCCTTTTGCAGGGGCTTTCTTGCCATTCTTCTGGACCTCTTTTGCCGGAGGCGCGGCCTCGGTGTTCCCCAAGCCATTTGACTGTGGACCGAGCGGAGGCGGTTGGCCGTCCATGGCCGCCACGACTGGTGAGACTGCCTGTACGGCTACTGCCGCGTCACTGCTGGCCAAGTCCACCTTGCGCGCGCCGATCGTGCTGCGTCCGCTGGACGGGATTTCGTCCAATCCAAGCGGTTTTGCCACGCCCCTTTGCGTCACGAAGGCAGCGAAGGTATGCTCAGGCGTCATCATGGCAGCGCCCACCAGATCGCCGGTGCGCTCGCTGAGCTTGTGGGCGATGATGCCGCCGCCACCGCGGCCCTGCAGGCTGAATTCGTTCATGCTCGTGCGTTTAGCATAGCCGGTGGAAGTAACGGAAAGCAGTTCACCGTCGGGCGCGACTGGCAGCGCGGCAACCACCTCATCGCCTTGTTTCAGGTTGATGCCTGCGACGCCGCGTGCTGCCGGACCCATCACTCGCACTGTCTCCTCTGGGAAACGTATTGAGCGGCCCTGGCGGGTGATGAGCAGGACCTCGCNGTTGCCGGGCGTCACGAACGCGCAACGCAAACGGTCTTTGCCATTCACNCTGATCACATCCTGAGCGACCACGGCCGCNTCNGTAAGATCGGAGAGTGTGATGCGCTTGACAGTTCCCTGGAGAGTGACCAGGAAGAGGAAGCCCTCAGTTGCGGCGTTCGGCAGCGCCACCATGGAGGAGATCGTGTCCCGGCGGCTGAAATCGGTCAGGTCGGCCAGATGCCTGCGCCCCTCTTGGGGAAGTTCGTGGACCCCGAGGCGGAGGCAGCGCCCGGCGGCGGCGAAGAAGAATAGCCGATCGCGCGTGTTGGCGGTGAGCAGGGTCGCGGCGGCGTTTTGGGCAGCCTGGCGCAGGCTGGCGCGGCTGATACCGGCGAAATCCAGGCGCCGCAAGGAGCCATTGGCGCCAAGCGCAACCCAGACGCGCCGGTCCGGCAGCAGATCGGTAGCCGTAAGGGTGCCTTGGGGGCGTTCGACGATCTGCGTGCGACGGCGATCGGCGTGTTGTTGGCGCTGATCCAGGAGTTCATCGCGGATGACGCCGAGTATCTTGCCGGCGTCGGACAGCAGTTCTTCCAGGTAAGTGATTAACTGTTGAAGTTCTTTATGTTCATCCTGGAGCTGTCTGCGCTCGAGCGCGGTCAGTCGACGCAGGGGCATATCCAGGATCGCCTGTGCCTGCACCTGGGTGAAGCCGAATTCGCGCATCAGGTTGGTGCGCGCCGTGTCGACGCGCTGGCTGCGGCGAATCGTCCGGATGACTTCGTCGAGGATGTCGAGCGCCTTTAGGAGACCCTCGACGATATGTGATCTGGCCCTTGCCTTGGCAAGGTCGAATTGCGAGCGGCGACGAATGATTTCCTGGCGGTGTTCGATAAAGAGACGCAGGATGCGCTTGAGGGTGAGGGTGACGGGCTCGCCATTGACGAGGGCCAGCAGCGACATGCCGAATGTCTGCTGCATTGGTGTGAGCCGGAGCAGGCGCGCGAGTACGGTCTTGGGCTCCACGTTGCGTGTCAGCTCGATGACGATGCGCATGCCGGTGCGATCGCTCTCGTCCCGCAGGTCGGTGATACCATCGATCTTGCCATCGCGTACGAGGAGGGCGATGCGCTCGAGAAGATTTGTCTTGTTCGTCTGATAGGGAAGGTCGGTCACGACGATACGACTGCGATTGCGGCTCATTTCTTCGAAATGGGCCTTGGCCTGCATGATCAGCCGCGCCCTGCCGGTGGCATATCCCTGGGAGATGGCATCGATTTCCTCTTCGCCTTTGGTGCCTTGGCGATAGCGGAAGAGGATGCCGCCGGTGGGGAAGTCCGGCCCTTTAATGAATTGCAGAAGGTCGTTAACGCCGACGTCGTCTATTTTGTCCCATTGATCGATGAGATAGACGGTGGCGTCGACGACTTCGGCAAGATTGTGAGGTGGGATATTGGTTGCCATGCCCACGGCGATGCCGTTGGCGCCATTGATCAAAAGGTTGGGCAGCGCGGCCGGCAGGATGGCCGGTTCCTTGAGCGTAGTATCAAAGTTATCGTTCCAGCCGATCGTATCTTTTTCGATGTCGGCCAGCATCAGGTCGCTGATGGTTGCCAGACGCGCTTCGGTATAGCGCATAGCGGCAGCGTTGTCGCCGTCGATGGAGCCGAAGTTGCCCTGGCCATCGACTAGCGGGTAGCGTAGGCTGAACTCCTGGGCCATGCGCACCATGGCGTCATAGACGGAGGTATCGTTGTGGGGATGATATTTGCCCAGAACTTCGCCGACGATACGGGCGCTTTTTTTGTAGGGCTTGTTGCTGGACAGGCCCATATCGTGCATGGCATAGAGGATACGACGATGCACTGGTTTGAGGCCGTCGCGCACATCGGGCAAAGCGCGGGCGACGATAACGCTCATGGCATAGTCAAGATATGCCGCGTTCATCTCGGTGGTTATATCAATCTCGCGGACAGTTCCTATCATTTTGTTCGTTTACTCGTAGATCTGGGCGCCCAGGTGTTTACTAAGCGCGGCGGCGATTCGGGCCAAGACGGACGCAAAGGCAGGTTTGTATCCTCGCTGAATCTCGGATAACCAGCTGACACTGATTCCTGTGCATTTGAGAAAGACTGCGCAGCGTCATACCGAGTTCGCTTTTGAGAGCGCTACCGTTTGGCAATATGCGCACGAAATTCGGAATATTGAAATGCCAGCCTGCTCTAGAGTTCGCAATGGCGATTGAGCAGTGCCTGGAACTCCATTCGGCTTTCGTTTCATTGTCTCCATAAAAAATGTTCTCACAGGGCGGAAATCCCGTCAAGAGAGGCGGCGGCAGTTGTCCTTCACAAAAGGACGGCCGGCTTCCGTCTGAAAATGGATATTGGTGTCAGAGGTGGACAAGACGACTTGAAGAAGTGTACTTCACGTTCCTATCAGTCCTTCCTGCACTTGAATCGCCGCTCCGGTCACACTCTCTCCAGTTTCAGCGCCTGCCGGAGTTCGATCACCTCGTCGCGCAGGGAGGCCGCGCGTTCGAACTCCAGCTTCTGGGCCGCTTCCTGCATCTCTTCTTCGAGCGCGGCGATCTTCTTGACCAGCTCATCCGGGGATAGGGCAGGCAGATAGACCGCACGGGCGTCGTCACCGCTCTCGACGCTGTAGTCGGCCTGGTCTTCGGCCATGACCTTCATGCGGTCGGTGAGGTCACGGATGCTCTTGACGATGCTGCGGGGTTCTATGCCGTGGTCCCGGTTGTGGGTCTCCTGAATTTGACGGCGGCGATTTGTCTCGCCGATTGCATTTTCCATCGCTTCAGTCATTTTATCGGCGTAGAGAATAGCGCGGCCCTCCACATGCCGGGCGGCGCGGCCCATGGTCTGAATCAGGGATGACTGGCTGCGCAGAAAGCCCTGTTTGTCGGCGTCGAGAATCGCGACCAGCGTAACTTCCGGCAAGTCCAGCCCCTCGCGCAGCAGGTTGATGCCGACAACCACGTCGTAGACGCCCAGGCGAAGGTCACGCAGGATCTCGACGCGTTCCAGGGTATCGATTTCGCTGTGGAGATACTGGACTTTCACGCCCAGGTCGGCCAGATATTCGGCCAGGTCTTCGGACATACGTTTCGTGAGCGTGGTGATCAAGGCGCGCTGACCGATGGCGACGCGAAGATGAACTTCCTGCAGCAGGTCTTCGATCTGTCCTTCGGTTGGCCGCACTTCGACGATCGGATCCAAGAGGCCGGTAGGGCGAATGATCTGCTCCACCACCTGTTCAGCGTGACTGAATTCATATTCGGCCGGTGTGGCGCTGACGTAGATCGACTGCTGCGCGACTTCGGCAAACTCATCGAAAGTCAGCGGGCGGTTGTCCAAAGCGCTGGGGAGCCGGAAACCATGCGAAACCAGCACCTCTTTGCGAGAGCGGTCGCCGGCGTACATGCCCCGGATCTGGGGGATGGTCATGTGGCTTTCGTCGATAAATACGAGCCAGTCGGCCGGAAAGTAGTCGAGCAGAGTCCAGGGACGGCTGCCGGGAGGGCGGCGCGCCAGGTGGCGGCTATAGTTTTCGACGCCATTGCAATAGCCGATCTCTTGCAGCATCTCTANGTCGTAACGGGTACGCTGGCCAATGCGCTGGGCCTCCAGCAGCATGCCCTGGCTCTCCAGGAAAGTGGTCTGCTGCTTGAGCTCTTCTTCGATGTCNACGATGGCTTCCCGAACCTGATCCTGATGGGTGATGAAATGCTTGGCCGGGAAGATTTCCACTTCGGGGTGGTCGTCCAGGACTTCGCCGGTGAGTGTATCGATTTCGCTGATTCGTTCGATTTCATCGCCCCAGAAGCTGACGCGCAAGGCGTTGTCGCTATAGGCGGGCTGCACCTCCAGGACATCGCCGCGGACACGGAATTTCGCTCGCAGCAGGGCAGTGTCGTTGCGCTCGTAGAAGATGTCGACCAGGTGGCGCAAGACCTGATTGCGGCGGACCATCTCGCCTACGGACAGTTTCAGGGCCACCTGTCCATAGTCCTGGGGGCTGCCGAGGCCGTAGATGCAGGAGACCGAAGCGACGATTAGGACATCCTGCCGACTGAAGAGGGCGCTGGTAGCAGCCAGACGGAGACGTTCGATCTCTTCGTTGACCTGGGCATCCTTTTCAATGTAGGTGTCGCTGCGGGGAATATAGGCCTCGGGCTGGTAATAGTCGTAGTAGGAGACGAAGTACTCGACCATATTATTGGGGAGAAACTCGCGGAACTCGCTGTAGAGTTGCGCGGCCAGTGTTTTATTGTGGGCGATAACCAGGGTCGGCTTCTGAGTCATTTCGACGACCTTGGCCATCGTGTAAGTTTTGCCGCTACCGGTGACGCCAAGCAGTACCTGGTGCTGCATCCCGGCATCAACGCCGGCGGCAAGTTTGGCGAGGGCCTGGGGCTGATCGCCCATTGGTTGAAAGTCGCTGACTACCTGAAATGGCGGCATTTCCGGCTCCATAGATCTGATGCAAATGTACTTCGTGAATCGGCTTCACCGTCTTCCACAAGGGCTAGAGACTTTCGGCGCGGCCCGGGTGCGTGTCATACGGGGAGTCATAACATCATACATAATTTGCGCTCTTGGCGCATGCCGAGGGGCTGCCTGACGGTGATTGAACAAGGTTCTGATTTCCGTAACGGAGAGTTCGAGTGTATCGAACTTTTGTTCGCGTCTCTTGATCGATTATACCTGCTTTGGCCGAATCTGTCCAGCATATGGGAACTGCAGGGTGCGTCCCAGATTTCTTGACAGCCGCTGTCTGAATCTAGAATAGTCAGTTCTTCATTTTTTGTGACCCCACCCGTACAAGGAACTCAGATAGGGGAATGGACAGGACTGTTGTAGCACAGTTTTCATGCCATCAACCCTCTTTTTTGGCGCCATGTTGACCCAGGCCTTCACCGCTGGCACCTCTCAGGCTTTCTTCGAAACGTTGTTGGTTGGCGGCAGGGGCACTGCCGGACAGGCACACCGCTGAGAAGAAGGCGCACCGGTCGGTGAGAGATGGTTTTGGAGGGGGGCGTTGCGGGGGCGCAGCCCCTGCACAAGGGAGGGCCGAAGGCCCGACCGCCCAGAACTGCAGTGGTCAGTGGTTAGTGGTTAGTGAGAAACGCTTTCGCTCGCCGCATAAAGGATCGTAAATTGATTATGGCTGAAACGTTGCGGATTTTATAGCGCAGCGAAATAGGGCGCTACGAATCGACACAACAATATGGGATGCGTCCGGAAGTGCACGGAGATGCCGGAATTGGCCATTCCGACAGTTGCGCTGATCGTGTATAATCGAAACTGATGAGAGGATTCCGTTGTCGGCAGGGAAGAGATCGAAAGAGGTTGCACGGGAGGGACGGCGCCCGGCTGTGCGCGTTTGCGCTGGCTACTGCGCTGCTTACAGCAGCGTTGCTGGGAATCGACATTGGCGCTGGTCTGCCGCATGTGAAACTGGCTGCCGCCCAAGAGGCGGCCACGTCTACGCCCAGTGCGCAAGACACTGAAACGACTGGGGCGGCAGAACAGCAGGAGACAACAGGCACGGCGACCCGTACGGCTCAGGAGCTGCTGGAGTCAATTCGCGCGACCGCAACTGCAGGTGCTGAACTGACGGTGACTGCAGAGGCGGAAGCCACGAACCTGGCCCTCACGCCAACGGTAACGCCNACGCCCTTGCCCACGCACACNCATACGCCGACTCCTACACCCACTCCCTCACCCACACCTACACCTGGCCCNGATGAGATTCTGGAAGCNCGCATCGACAATTTGATCGCCGGAATGGGCGTCGCGGATAAAGTAGGTCAACTGTTTATTGTTACNTTTCAAGGCAACGACATAGGACCGAGAAGCGACGTCGCCGAGCTGATTGAAGAGTACCGGGTNGGCGGGGTGGTGCTCAGCCCCAGGAACCGCAACTTCAGCAACTACAGCGAAACAACCCCGGAAGACGTCGCGCGACTTACGAATCAGTTGCAGGCATTGGCGTATGGCACATATCTCTCGACGGCGGAGGCGCTGAACGTGAAAGAGGGCGGGCCGGCCATCCCAGGCGTTTTGCAGTCTGGTCTGGAACAGAGGTTGCCGCTGGAGCTTCCGTTGCTGATTGGTGTCGAACAAGGAGGCGACGGTTTACCGGAAACGGCGCTGCGGTCCGGATTCACGACTATTCCGCCACAGATGGCGCTGGGCGCCACCTGGAATCCGGAACTGGTGGGGGAGGTCGGGGCAGTCCATGGCCGCGAGATGCGCAGCGTAGGTGTGAATCTGTTGCTGGGGCCGGCGCTGGACGTGATTGAGCAGCCGCGGCCGGATCTGGTGACGGGATTGGGGCTGCACACATTTGGAGGTGAACCATTCTGGGTTGGCCGAATGGGTCAGGCTTATGTATCCGGCATTCACCGCGGCAGCGGCGGCCGCGTCGCCACTGTGACCGGACATTTCCCAGGTCTGGGGGGTACGGATCGACGGCCGGATGAGGAGATTTCGACGATACAGAAGAGTTTGCAGGAGCTCCAGCGTGTCGAACTGCCGCCGTTTGCCGCGGTCACTGAGCGCCCCTCTGCGATTCTGCGAGTGGATGGGGCGACGACCTCTACCGAGGTGCTGATGTCGGGTCATATTCGCTTCAGCAGTTTCCAAGGCAGCCGCGAGCGGACGCCGCCTATCAGTTTGGCACAGGAGTTGGGCATTCTGTTGGAGTTGAACGAGTTTGCGCCATGGCGGGCGCAGGGGGGCATACTGATGAGCGACGCGCTGGGCGTAATGGCCGTGCGCCGCTACTATGACCCGCCCTTGCAAGAGTTTCCGCGGAGGCGTATTGCTCTCGACGCGTTTACGGCAGGCAACGACCTGCTCTATCTGGCAGATTTCTCTCTGACGGACAGCTGGCTGGATGAAAGGGCCAACATCAAAGAGACGATCATATTCTTCCGGGAGCGCTACACGAACGATGCCGAGTTTGCCGCGCGAGTGGATGCCTCGTTGCGAAGGATTTTGCGCCTGAAACTGCGGCTGTATGACCCTGTCACAGTGACAGGTGCGGCGACAGATTTGTACCCGTCCCGCGATGAACCGATTGAGATCGACATTGCAGATGTTGTGGTGGGGCCGAATGACCTGGAGGATGGATTCAGTCCTGAACATCAGAGAGAGGCGCAGATGTTGCTGGATCAGGTCGCCAGCGAGGCGCTGACGATCTTTTTCCCGGATTCCCCGGGGCTGGCGGATCAGTTACCTGCGCCACCGGGGGAAGACGAGGACATATTAATATTTACCGATAGCCGTATATTTCACGAGTGCGTTGGCTGCCCGGCGGTGCCCGCGGTCGCGCCGGCTGCACTGGAAGAGATAATGTTGCGGCTTTACGGGCCGGAGGCGACCAACCAGTTGCGAACTGAGCAGATTCGCAGCCGCACGTTTGCAGAGTTGAACTCTCTGCTCAACGGCACGGCCGAGCAGTCGGTTGCAAATGCGCTGGAGGCGGAGATCCTGAACGCAAGCTGGCTGATTTTTGCCATGCTTGACGTGGACGTAGCGAACTACGACAGCAGCGATGCGGTCAAGCGTTTTCTGCGTCAGCGCAGTGACCGGTTACCGGGGAGCAAACTGGTGGTGTTGGCCCTCAACGAACCTTACTTTTTTGATTCGACCGAGATAGGCAAGATGACCGCCTTTTTGGGGGTCTACTCAAAGACCCAGCCATTTTTGGAAGCGGCTGTGCGCGCATTGTTCCGCGCCCAAACAGTGAGCGGTGCGCCTCCAGTCAGCGTGCCGGGCACTCGCTTCAGCAATTTGGTCGAACGGCTGGAGCCCGACCCCAATCAACGCATTGGCCTGACTCTCCTGAACGAGGACATCATCATCGAAGAGGGGGAAGGGGACGAGGTAGTTGTTACGCAGACCGATCTTTCGCTGGGAGACAGCCTGGAACTGCAGGCCGGCCCGATTCTGGATCGCAACGGGAATACGGTCCCTGATGGAACACCGGTGAACTTTCGATTGATCTATGAAGGCGAAGAGCTTGCAATCCAGTCCAGTCCTGTCGCGACTCGCGGCGGACTCGCCCGCAAATCTGTACTCCTGGAGAGAACGGGCGCGCTGTTGATCGCGGTTAACAGCGTCGAGGCCAGCTCCAGCACCGAGATTCGGGTGCGTATTGCGGACCCGGATGTTGCATCGGATAGAACGCAGATTGTGGTCACCAACCCGGAACGAGTAGTCACGCCACCGTCTACACAAGCGTCGTTGCCAACAGCAGAGGCGCCAACGACGGGAGCGGCCTCGACGCCCGCAGGGGAGGTTGAGCCGGAGGCCGTTGAGATCGATATATCTTCTTTGACGATTGCGATGGTCACACAGTTAGTGGTGTTGGGGTTGTTGCTGGTGGTGCTGGTGCAGGTAATGCCCCGCCAGTTGCTCGTTCAGCGCCTGTTGTGGGCGATGCTGGTGGGCTGGGCCGCGTACATTCTTTACGGCGTTGACGTTATTCCCGGCGGTGTTTGGATCCAGATTAATCTTGCGCCCTGGGACAGCGTTCCGATAGTGGTGATTGGCATGCTGATCCCGCTGGTCTGGTTGCAGTTTCGGACGGAGTAGTGGCCGTTGAACAGGGTGGGGGAGAAGGGCTAGAGCCGCCCCTCCCATATGGTATTCGTGGTTGGCGTTGCGCCTCAAGTCGCTGGCAGGGCACGAACACTGTCTGCTCTGGCAGGTCCACTGCCGTTCGGCGGCACGGGCGTGTCTTCCTGGCGGCGGAACTGGTTCATATAGAGTTCGTAGTAGAATCCCCGTTGTGCCAGCAGCCCTTCGTGGGTGCCCCGCTCGATGATCTCTCCGTCATTCAACACCAGAACCTGGTTGGCGCTGCGGATGGTGCTGAGGCGATGCGCGATCACGAAACTGGTGCGCCCTTTCAAGAGGTCATTGAGCGCTGCCTGTATTTTCTGTTCGGTGCGTGTGTCGACGCTGCTGGTGGCTTCATCAAGAATTAAGATACGCGGATCGGCGAGTGCGGCGCGGGCGATGGCCAACAGTTGACGCTGCCCCTGGCTCAGACCACTGCCACGTTCTCCCAGCACAGTTTCATAGCCTTCGGGCAGCCGCTCGATAAAGTCATGCGCCTGGGCCAGCTTTGCGGCGGCGATGACTTCTTCGTCGGAGGCGTCCGACCGGCTGAAGCGGATATTGTCCATCACCGAACTGCTGAACAGGTAGGTATCCTGAAGGACGAGGCCGATCTGCTGGCGCAGGGTGTGCAGCTGTACGTCGCGAACGTCCACACCGTCGATGCGCACTGCGCCGCCGGTAACATCCCAGAAGCGGGGCAGCAAATTGATGATGGTGGTCTTGCCGGCGCCGGTTGGGCCGACGATCGCTACGGTTTCGCCAGGCTGCGCGCTCAGGTTTATTCCCTTCAGGACCGGCTCGCCGGGCACATACTCCGCCTCCACGTTCTCCAGTTCGACGACTCCTTCGATTGCATGCATCGGCTGGGCGCCGATTTTCTCCTGCACTTCCGGGACCTCGTCCATCAGTTCGAAGATGCGTTCCACACCGGCGATGGCGCTCTGAATGTTGGCCCACATCACGCTGATCTGGGAGATGGGCATGTTGAAGCGCTGCGCATAGCCCAAGAATGTCACGATCAGGCCGAGGGAGATGGCCGAACCTGCCAGTGTCTGACCCCGCAGCAGCAGCACGCCGCCGACGCCAACGACGATAGCGATGCCGAGGAATCCCAACGCCTCAAGCGCCGGGGCAAGGGCGGAAGTATAGGCCACGGCCTTGACATTGGCGTCGCGATTGACGGCATTGCTTTGCCGGAACTGTTCGATATTGGTCTCCTCGCGGCTGAAGGCCTGGACTTCGCGCACGCCGGAGATGCCCTCCTCCAGCTCCGCGTTTACGTCGCCGATGCTCTGGCGTGTGACGCGAAAGGCCTTGCGGGCCTGGTTGCTGAACCATAGAGTGACCAGGACCATCATCGGCACGATGCTCAGGCTGATAAGTCCGTAAGCCCAGTTCAGAACGAGCATCTGATAGATGATCCAAACTATTAGCAGTGCGCTGCTCAGAACCTGCACGAGAGCAAAGCTGACGACCTGTTGGATTGTGTCTGAATCGTTGGTGATGCGACTCATCAGGTCGCCGGTCTCGTTGCGGGTATAGAAGCCGAGAGAGAGGCGGTGGAGATGGTTGAAAAGGCGCACGCGCAGGGCGCGAAGAACGTTATGACCGGTCCAACTCATGCTGAAGAACATCAGGCCGCCAGTGACAGAACCGATCAGATAGTAGCCGGTGATGACCAAAGTGATGTTGAGCAGGCCGCGCAGCAGATCAGCGCGGCTGGAGTCGGACGCGGCGAGATCGGGGGCATACCAGCAGTTGGCCTGGCTGTCAGTTTCCGACTGCAGATCGGTACCTGCTGGCAGTTGAAGCCCTCCGCCTCCTGCGCCGTCGCCGCCGAAGGCCGACGGCGCCAGAAAACAGTCCACTGCCTGGCCGATCAGTACCGGGCCGATTACCTGGGTATAGGCGTTTACCGCCATGAGTAGGGCGACAAAGGAAAGAACCAACCAGTAGGGACGGAAGTATTTGCTGAAACGGGAAAGGGTGACGCCAACGCTCTTAGGCTTCAGCGTCTCCGTGCGTAACATGCGGTCACCGAACATCGGGCACGCTCCTGGAAAAATTGTGCGTAATAGGGTCTGCTGCTGCCGACGCGCTATGCTTCAGCAATTAGCGGCGCTTCCTCTTCGACAACTGCGTCTTCCACCAACTGGCTGTGATAGATGTCGGTGTAGATCGCGCTGGTTCGCATCAGCTCTTCATGGTTGCCGCGGTCGACAATGCGGCCCTTTTCCAGCACAAGGATCTGATCGGCGTTGACGACCGTGCTGATGCGCTGGGCAATGACAAAGCTGGTGCGGCCAACCATAAGCCGGTCCAGCGCATTCTGGATAAGCACTTCGGTGGCCACATCGACGCTGCTGGTGGAATCGTCGAGGATGAGGATGCGCGGGTCGGTCAATAGTGCGCGGGCGATGGCGACGCGCTGTTTCTGGCCGCCGGAAAGGGTCGTGCCGCGCTCACCCACGGCCGTTTGATAGCCATCTGGGAAGCTGAGGATGAAGTCATGGGCGGCGGCGGCTCTAGCGGCGGCTTCGACCTCGGCGTCGGTGGCGTTGGGGCGGCCAAAGGCGATGTTGTCGCGAATTGTGCCAGTAAAGAGATTGGTCTCCTGCAGCACAATGCCTATCTGCCGCCTCATGCTGTCCAACGTTACATCGCGCACGTCGTAGTCATCGATCAGAACCTGCCCTTCGCTGACGTCGTAGAAGCGCGGGATGAGATTGATGATCGTCGTCTTGCCGCTGCCGGTTCCCCCTAAGAGGGCGACGGTTTCACCAGGCCGAGCTTCCAAAGAAATGCTTTGGAGGACAGGGTCGGTGCTGTTGAAGTAGCGGAAGGTGACATCGGCAAAGCGGACGCGTCCTTGGACCTGCGGCATAGGTTGCGCGCCGGGTTTGTCTGTCACTTCGTTTTCGGCGTTGAGGATCTCGAAGATGCGTTTGGCGCTGGCACTGGCCTGGCTCATTTGGGCGACAATGAAACCGAGCTGGCCTACGGGAAAGAACACATAGATCAGATAGAGGCTGAACTTCTGCCACTCACCCAGCGTGAGTGTATCGATGAGAATCTGCCGCCCGCCAAAGTAGACGACAGCGGCCTGACCCAGATTGGAGATCAGAAAGATGAATGGGAAGAGGAAGCTGAATATTTTCGACACCCGGATATGCTGATCCATGAGCTTTTGGGCCGAGTCGGCAAACCTGTCCTGCTCCTCTCTTTCGCGCACAAAAGCCTTAACAACGCGGATACCGGCCAGATTCTCCTGGAGGATGTCGTTAAGCGTCGACAGCCGGCGCTGGATTTCGCCGAATAGAGACTGGGCGACGGAGCCGAAGACCATGAAGAGGACAAGCGCGATGGGCAGTACGGGCAGGATGATCAATGTCAGCGACAAGTTGGTGAAGGCCAACACTGCCAGGGAACCAATGAGGAGAACGATAGACTGCACGGCCAGCAACATCCCCTGACCGATAAACATTCTCAGTTTTTCGACATCGTCGGTGGCGCGGATCATCAACTGGCCGGTACGGTTGCGGTCATGATAGCTGAAAGAGAGCCGCTGAATTTTCTCGAACAGTTCGTTGCGAAAATCGAAGGCCAAGTCCTGGCTCACCTTCTGGGCCAGGAAGGCTTGGGCGAAGGCGAACAGCCCGCGCGCGAGCGAGAACACAACGATGAAGACCATCGCCCAATAGATAGGCCCTTCGGCGCCGACAGCCCGTTCGGTCAACTCTTCTACCGAGAGGGGCAGCGCCTCGAGGGCCTCGGCCCGCGCGGTCTCCGGCAAGTCCAGGATCTGACGAGCGAACACGCTGTTGGTAACGGCGTCAAGGACGTTCTGCACCAGCTGGGGTACGACAAGCTGCGCCCCGATGCTGATGAACAGCGCGGCATAGGCCAGGGTTGTCGTGGTCTTGTAGCGGCCCAGATAGCGAATGGCAAGGCCTAGATCCTTCATGCCGCCGCCCCTGTCAGGGCCGCGCCCCGGACCACCACCGGGTCTATTGAATGCTCTTCGTTGGTTCACATGCCACTCCTTGGGGAGAGGAACAGGGCATTGCAATCCTTTGGCAGGAGGCCTGCAACGCAATCGCTAAGCACTGTTGTCTTCTCGTTCCCGCTGCAGTGATTCTAGCAGGCCGGTCAGAAGCCTCTGCAGCATTTCGCGCTCTTCAGCTGAAAGCTGACCAACCAGGTTGTTGAGAAATTCGAAGTACTGGGGTATAGATGCTTGAATCAACGCTCTGCTGTCGGGCGTTAGTCGGATGCGGAAAGCTCGCAGGTCGTTCGGGTCCAGATGGCGTTCGATGAGCCGGGACTCCTCCAACGCACGCAGGTGGGAGCTGATGGTGTTCTTACTCAGACATTGACTATGGGCCAGATCTGTGGGCGAAAGTGTTGCCTGGTCGTTGCGCTCCGCCAGATACAGCCGGATCAGAATACGCCATTGGGGGAGGGTGATTTCTTCATCCCGCATGCGCTCACCGAGAATACGGTCATACGCTCCGGCGCATACTTTAACCAGCCGCAAGATCTCCATTCCATGCACATGGGCCAGGCCGGACTCAGCCAGAAGTTGGCAGAAGCCGATCTGCTCATCTGCCGCCAGCGTTGACTGTACCCGATCAGTCGAGCTCGGAAGGACACCGGCTTCGTTTGACCACTGTGCATTGGGATGGACGGAAGGGCTGATTTTAGTCATATGCAGAATTGTACGGCGTGGAACTAAATATGCAAAATCACAACTCCCTCAGCGCGTAAGGAGCCCAATTCTTCTCTGGTATCGACAATATACGCCCAGGAGCGGTAAAACGCAACGAATGACCAGTATTCGTGTTATAGTAGAGTACATAGACTGATTCAAATCTCCCGACATAAGGTGAGCGGACGACGAGGGCAAGGAAACACAGCCCATCAGAGTCGGGGAGTCCACCTGGAAACTATACGCATGCAAAGCACCAATGGCCAGCCGCCACGGGTCGTGATCACCGGAATCGGCGCGGTGACTCCCTTGGGCCTGACGATGGATGAGACGTGGGATGCCCTGCTGGAAGGCCGGTCAGGCATTGATACGGTCACCAGATTCGACACCAGTGAGTTGAACACCCGCTTTGCAGGCGAGTTGAAGGGTTTCGAAGCTAAGAACTATATGGATCGCAAGGAGGCCCGCCGGCTTGATCCATATATTCAGTATGCTTTGGTGGCAGCGGAGCAGGCGTTCAATGACAGTGGGCTCGATCCGAGCAAGGAGACGCCAACTGATATAGGTGTGTTGATCGCCAGTGGGACCGGCGGCGTCACTTCGCTGCTTGACAATTTCAGGTTGACGGAGAAGCGCGGCTTGCGCAAGGTGAGCCCGTTTCTGATTCCAAATATGCTGGTGGACAGTGCGGCCGGGAAGATCGCGATTCTCTATAATTTGCGCGGTCCGAATTTTTCTGTGGTCAATGCCTGCGCCAGCGGTACTGCGGCTACCGGCGAGGCATTTGAGTTGATCCGGCGCGGGGACGCGCAGGTGATGATCACGGGAGGCTCTGAGGCGGCGCTGCTGCCACTCATGATGGCCGGCTTCGACATTATGGGGGCCATGAGCCAGCGCAACGACGACCCGTCGGCGGCCTGCCGTCCGTTCGACAGCGAACGGGATGGCTTTGTGATGAGCGAGGGGAGCGCGATACTGATATTGGAGTCGCTTGAGCATGCGCTGGCCCGCGATGCCCAAATCTATGCTGAGGTGATCGGCTACGGGAACAGCGCCGACGCGTATCATATGGCAGCGCCCCATTTCGACGGCCTGGGGGCCGAAGATGCGATGAATATGGCGCTACGCAAGGCGGCGAGCTACGGAGTGAAGCGTACCGACGTGAATTATGTCAACGCCCATGGAACGAGTACGGAGCTCAACGACCCGGGCGAAACAAGGGCGATAAAGCGCGTGTTAGGCGAGCACGCTTACAACGTGAACATCAGCAGCACAAAATCGATGCTTGGGCACCTGTTGGGAGCGGCCGGCGCGATAGAAGCGATAGTCTGCCTCAAGACGATTGAAAAAGGTGTGATTCCACCAACCATAAATCTGGACAACCCCGATCCAACTTGTGATCTGAATTACACGCCGTTGCAGTCTGTGCAGGCAGACGTCGCAGTGACAATGAGCAATAGTTTCGGTTTTGGCGGCCACAACTCATGTCTGATGTTGCGGCGGTTCGAGGAGAATGGGGTATGACAGCGCAAGCGCACGAGGAAAACGGGACTGGTAGCGACTATGCAGCTGAACATCTGAACGGGCACTATACGGAAGAGGAAGCGCAACTGGAGGCACAGGACCGAGTGCAGCCGCCTTGTTATGCCCAGATCATCGGTTGGGGCTATGAAGTTCCCGACCGGGTTGTGACAAATCATGATTTGGAACAGGTCGTCGACACGCAGGACGAGTGGATTCGCACACGCACAGGCATTCAGGAGCGACGGGTCGTGGCGGCGCCGGAGGAGACCACTGCCACTTTGGGAACGGAGGCTGCTCGCAAAGCTCTTGAAGTGGCCGACGTCCATCCGGCCAAGGTGGACCTGATAATTTGTGCGACCAGTTCGCCGGAACATTTTTTCCCGGCCACGGCCAGCATCATCCAGGACAATTTAGGCATTATCAATGCCGGCGCCTTTGATTTGAGCGCGGCCTGTTCCGGCTTTGTGTATGCTCTGAGCATTGCCCGCGGGCAGATTCTGGCGGGTGATGCCGAGTACGTGCTGGTCGTAGGTTCGGAGACGCTGAGTCGGTGGGTGGATTGGACGGACCGCACGACTTGCGTCCTCTTCGGGGATGGTGCGGGTGCGGTGCTGCTGGCCGCCAGCGATGTGCCCGGCGGGGTGACTGCTACGGTACTTGGCAGCGACGGCTCCGGTGCGGAGCTTTTGACTATCCCTGCCGGCGGCAGTGCGGCCCCGGCAAGCCTGGAGACGGTCAGCAACGGTTCCCATTACATCCAGATGGACGGTCGGGCCGTTTTCCGCTTTGCAACGCGAATTATGGCCGATACAACGCGGCGCGTGCTTGATAAGGCCGGTGTTCCGGTAAGCGAAGTCGATCTGGTCGTCCCCCACCAGGCGAACAAGCGCATTATCCAGCATAGCGTACTGCGGCAGTTGAAGATTCCGGAAGACAAAGTCTATGTGAACGTTCACAAGTACGGCAACACAAGCACGGCCAGCATCCCTATTGCGCTATGCGAAGCGATTGAAGAGGGCAAGGTGGCACCGGGTGACAATCTTGTGTTTGTCGGCTTTGGCGCCGGCCTGACCTGGGGCGCATGCGCTGTCAAGTGGAGTGTGCCGATAAAACAGCCGGAAAAGACCTGGTGGAAAAACACGCAGCGGCAGGCTACTTATCAGGCGGCGGCGGCGCGCTCGATGTGGAAGCGGGCCATTCGCCGCATCTACAGCCAGGTCGAGCCGCGCGCAATGGCACGGCGTCCGGTTCGCAGACCGGATGAGGAGCAGCCAACGCCGTAATCCGAAGCAGACAAGCCGCTATTCGACTTACCCACTCGCAACGCAACCGCAGATCAGTTCAAGCTGTTTCCGATAATACTGTGAGGCCTACACCCTACAAGGGACAGTATGGAGGTATACCCATGCCTATTACTGCAGTCGAAAAACGGACCCAACTCATACGCGACGGCTTTTGTATTTTCGAAAATGTGTTGGAACCGGAGATGGTCGCCAAGCTGAATGCGATGAGCGAATGGACGATCGCGCAGGAGGATGAGGAGCATTTTGAACAGCACCGTTCGCAGGGCTGCATCATACCCTACTGGAAGTACCCGCATCCGGCCTTTCCCGAACTGATCGCCCATCCGGGCGCGTTGGGGGCCCTGGCTCGGTTGGGTTTTGACCAGCCAAAGGTCTGGAGTGGATTTGTGATCAGCAAGCCGCCGCATAGCCCCCCGCTCTACTGGCATCAGGATGGCGTTTTGTGGGAGCACCCGATCAGCTATACCGACCAGCCGCAGCAGTACTTTCTGATGTATTACCTGGTCGACACCAGCCCGGACAATGGTTGTCTGCGGCTGATCCCGGGCTCCCATTTGAAGCGCCACGCGCTGCATGATCTGGATCGCCAGGCGCATGACGGCGACGAAGTGGGCCGCGCCAGGAACATAAATCATCCGGCGTTTCAGAAGGCTGAAGGAGAAGTCGACGTGCCGGTGCGGGCGGGGGACGTTGTGATTGGCGATGCGCGCCTGTTGCATTCGGCGCACGCGAACCAGAGCGACCAGTGGCGCACGGTGCTCACTATCTGGTATTGGGCCAACTATGCCGGTCTGCCCGAGCCCGTCCAGGCGCTTGTTGCCTCTCATGTCACGGAACGCTCAGAATGGGCTGAATGGGCCGATCAGGCAGACCCAGCGGTCCAGGCCTTGATACCGCGCTTTTCGGGCGACGTTGAGCCGCTTCCCTGGGGCCGGGGGCCGAAGAAGGGGATGTCCTGAGAATGTCTCGGTACGTACCATGCCAGTTTTCAGTCCCTCCTGTGTGATGAAACTCTCTGCCGACAGAGGGCAGGGCCAGTCAGCCTCGGTGGGGGGTTACCGCACGCAAAGGGACCTTTAGTCCAATAAGGAGCGTTTCCTGTGATCCAGGCAGCTATTACCGGTGAACGGCAGGTCGCATTTAACGAGTTGCCCGAACCGCAGGCGAAAGCCGATTGGGCGGTAGTCAAGGTCCATGCCTCTGCGCTGTGCACTGAATACAAGCTATGGATGGACGGCCAGAGCCAGGCGATAATGGGCCATGAGGGCGTGGGGGAGGTGGTGGAAGTCGCTGAGCGGGGGCCTGTCAGCGTAGGGGACCGGGTGGTGGTCTTGCCGCAGTTTTCTTGCGGCCGTTGTCATCTTTGCATGAGCGGCGACTATATCTACTGTGAGGACAGCCACGATTTCGCCGAGCTGCATGGGTCGATGGCCGGCTCGGGCACGTTTGCCCACTATACGCTCAAACCGGCGTGGCTGCTGCCCAAGGTCCCAGACGATGTGAGCTATGCGCAGGCGACGATGGCGATTGACGGCATTGGCGCCTCCTTCGGCGGGCAAGAAGCCATTGGCGTCAACTCGCAGGACACGGTGCTGATCACCGGGCTAGGACCGGTTGGGCTGGGCGCGGTGGTCAATGCCCGTTTTCGCAATGCGCGTGTAATCGGAGTCGAACCGGCGCCGTGGCGTGCGAACCGAGCGCTGGAGATGGGGGCGGAAACGGTACTCGACCCCAGCGATCCGGACATACTGCAGAAGATCCGCAGCTTGACCGAGGGCAGGGGCGTGGACTGCGCGGTCGACTGTTCGGGACGCGTCGCGGCGGAGCGGCTTTGCATTGACGCTACCCGCCGGCGCGGCCGCGTGGCTTTCGTCGGCGAATGCCGCGAAGAGCTTTCGATAACCGTCAGTTCCGACATGATCCGCAAGGGGTTGACCGTCGTCGGGTCCTGGCTCTACAATATGGGCGACTACGCTAAAGTGATGAAGGTCATCCGGCAGTCTCCCCTCATCGATCTGCTGATCAGCCACCAGTTGCCGATGAGCCAGATTCAGACGGGATTCGGCCTGCTGGCGCAGGGTGAGGCCGGTAAGATCGTGGTCGATCCATGGGCCTAGAGTTGACAGGTTGATCTTTCTGCCCATCCATCGATTTCTCCACAGTGAAATGGAGCATGCAAGAGATGAGTTTCACGAAATCGCCCAGCTTTGAAGGCAACCAACTCGATACGTCACCGGAGGCATTTGGGACGCTGCGCTCATCGAGCGACGCGCTGTCTGATATGAAGGAGCTGCGCTGGCGGTTCGAGCAGGATGGTTATCTGTACCTGCCCGGGTTGCTGGATCGCAGTCAGGTTGTGGAGGCCCGGCTCGAAATGCTGAGGAAACTCGACGCTGCCGGCTGTCTGGACCGCGACTATCCGCTGGAGGATGGTGTTGCCCACGCCGACTTTGAGAATGCTTTCATGGTGGAGTTAACGAAGGACAACGCCCCTCTTCTCGAGTTGCTCTATGATGGGGCTATGATTGCCTTCTATGAACAGTTTCTGGGCGGGGAGGTACGCCATTTCGACTATACCTGGTGCCGTTCCAAACCGCCGGGCGAGACAACTGCTACGCCGCCCCACTACGACATTGTATTCATGGGACGCGGGACGCAGCGGCTGTACACGAGTTGGACGCCGCTTGGCGACATCCCCATTGAGATGGGTGGTCTGATGGTCCTGGAGAACTCCCATCGCCACGAAGAGGTAAAGGCCGGCTACGGAACTTTGGACGTCGATGCATATTGCACCAACTACCCCGATGCGGCCGAGATTGAATCCGGGGAGAAGCTGTGGCAGCATCCAAATGGCGGCGCATATAACAAGGATGCCATTGCAGCGCGGGCCGAATTGGGGAATCGCTGGCTGACGACGGACTATGCGATGGGCGATCTGCTGGTATTCAGTATGTACACCATGCACGCCAGCCTGGACAATCATTCCAACCAGATACGGCTCTCCACCGACACGCGCTACCAGTTGGCCTCGGAACCGGTGGACGAGCGCTGGATCGGGGACAACCCGATTGCCCACGGGGTGGACGGCAAACGCGGCATGATCTGTTGATCCACTGACGGCAGTTAAACAGGCTACTACACAAAGGAAGAGCGGCGGATGCCCTCATTGCAACAGGCATTTTGGGAGATGGATGTATACGGCTTCACAGTGCTGGAGGAGGTGCTGACTGGGGCGGAGGTGGAGGTTCTGCGCGCGTCGCTGGCTGATTGGGCAGCGAGGCTGGGCGGCGAGCAGCGATTTCTGGGACAGGCCGGTCATGTGAGCAACCTTCCTACGCTCGACCCGCTCTATCATCCTCTGGTCGATCATCCCCGCACTTTGCCTGTGATCGAATATGTGCTGGGCAAGCAGATCATTCTAGGCAGTCTGAACGCGCGCATCGTCCGGCCCGGTGATCCGGTGCAGGGCCTGCACAGCGATATTCGCGCCGACCTGTTGAACATGGGATCCCCGGTGATGGTCAATACGGTGTGGCTGCTGGATGACTTCACGCCCGAAAACGGCCCCACGCGCATCGTACCCGGCTCGCACAAAAGCGGCATGGCTGGACCGCCTGAAGGGATGGATGTAAAGCACGTCCATCAGTTGGTTGCGCCGGCTGGTAGTGTCCTCGTCTTTAACGGCCAGTGCTGGCACGGGGGCGGGGCGAACCGGACTGAGACCGACCGCCATGCGCTGTTCGGACACTACCGCAAGAGCGCACTGATCTTCCAGGTCGATCCCCACGACGGCTTCCAAGAGGGCTGGATGGATGACCTGACGCCCCGCCAGCGTGAGTTGCTGCGCATGGATAACGGGCTCGCCGCGCCGCACGCGGCGGACAGCCACCTGCGTATCTCGTTTTCGCGCGGCAAGAAGAAGGACTAGCGCGCCCGATTGCGGAGATGGACCACGACGCAGAAGGGCATGCACCGGCTGGGAGTGCGTTCAGTTCGGCGGGCCGCTTAGTCTCACTATGTTTTGTTGTGTGGTCCGGGAAGAATCCCCTCGGTGAATGTGTGCGGAGTGATGTCCTGCTGCCGCGTCCCAATCCTCTCTGCTTATTTCGTAGCTACTAAGCCATATACAGCGTCTGTGTGGACAAGACCTTCAGTCCCGCCGCCAATCGGGCAATCTCATCGTGTACTCGTTGGCCGCCGCCACCTTGGATGGGACGCACCGCTGGAATTACGGCGTACGGTGGACGGGGCGTCCTTTTGGAGGGGGGCGTTGCGGGGGCGCAGCCCCTGCACAAGGGAGGCCGCTTGCGGCCGACCGCCCATAAAACAGAGAATGAGGAGAGAATAAACACCTTCACTCGCCTCATTCAGGTTCGCAGATCAGTTGTGGCTGAGTAGTTGCCTTATTTTTCCAAAGAAGACAATCCTAATTGATTGCGGGCATCTTCACGTCCCGCCAGGAATCCTGCTCATTGGGATCGAACCGCTCCAAAGCCCCGATTTCGGCTACCAATTGACGGCCCTCATCGAGATTCGCCAACTCGCCCAGGCTGATGAGTTGTACGAGCGCGTTGCCGATAACGGTTGCTTCGCCCGGACCGGCCAGGACGGGAATACCGGTGGCGTCGGCGGTGAGCTGGTTCAGGAGCCGGTTGCGGGAACCGCCGCCGACGACATGAATGACCTCGATCGGCTGTTCAGTCAGAGATTGCAGTTCCGAGAGCACATCGCGGTAGGCAAGGGCCAGGCTATCAAAAACGCAGCGGGCGATGGCGGCATCGCTCTGCGGGAGGGGCTGGCCGCTCTGCTCGCAGAAGGCTTGGATGTGCGCGGGATGGTCGCCGGGGGGCAGGAAGCGGTCGTCGTTGGGGTCGACAAAGGAACGCAATGGTTCGGCCGACTCGGCAAGCGAGACCAGCTCCGGGTAGGAGTAGGCCCGGCCCGTCTGTTCCCAAGTGGACCGGCACTGCTGCAACAGCCACAGACCCATCACATTCTTGAGCAGCCGGAATGAGCCGTAGACGCCGCCCTCGTTGGTGGCGTTTACGGCCAGGGCAGCTTCGTTGACGACCGGCTGCGCCACTTCAAGGCCGACCAGGCTCCAGGTGCCGCTGCTGATATAGGCGAATTTCGCGGTTTGGGCGGGGACGCCTGCGACTGCGCTGCCGGTATCGTGACAGGCGGGCGCGATGACGGGGACGCCATCGAAAGCCCCAAGGCGCGTCCCGGGTTGCACGACCTCGGGGAAGAGGTCGGCAGGAATGCCAAGCGCGTCCAGCAGCCCGCCAGCCCAGGAGCGGGTAAAGGGGTTAAGCATCTGTGTCGTGGTGGCATTACTGAATTCGCAGACCTGGACGCCGCTCAACCAGAAGTTGAGCAGATCCGGAACGGTGAGAAAGCGCGCCGCAATCTGCAGTTGGGGGGAACTGCCGGCTACCAGGCTCATCATCTGGTAGAGCGTATTGATGGCCATGAACTGGATGCCGGTCTGCGCGAACACTTCCGCTCTGGGAACGCGGGCGAAGACCGCCTCCAACATTCCCTCTGTGCGGCTGTCGCGGTAGCAGACGGGGTTGCCGATGAGATCGCCGTTGCGATCGAGGAGGCCGAAGTCCACGCCCCAGGTGTCGACGGCGAGGCTGGAGGGTGTTTCAGCTGCGTGCGCTTTGCTGCGGCCGATGCCCGCCTGCACCTCGCGCCAGAGGTGGAGAATATCCCATTGCAGCACACCGTTTACGGTCAGAGCGTAGTTGGGGAAGCGATGCACTTCCTCGAGCTGCAGGCTGGAGCCATCAAAATGCACCGCCATCACCCGGCCGGATTCTGCGCCAATATCGATGGCCAAAACGGTGGCGCGGTTTTTCGTCATGGTTCGTCCTGTTGCATGTCATTCCGGCGAGGGAAGGGAGTTCGTCCTCCGCCCCGTCCCCGTTTTCAGTCTCGAAGTGACAGCACATCCTTCTCGTACTGCCGAATCTCCTGAAGAAAGGCCATGCCCACCGGCACATCCTGCTGCAAACAGTGGTAATCCCAGACTGCGGCGTGCGGCATCGCCTTCAACTCTTCCATCAGAGCCAGGCGGGTTGTGTAATCGGCCTGGCGTTCGATCTCCTGCATTGTCTCCCTCGGTTCCAGCAGAGCCAGTAGCAGCGCTCGCAGCGAATTGCGTGTGCCAATCGCCCACGCGGCAACGCGATTGATGCTGGCATCGAAGAAATCCAACCCGATGTGCACACGATCCAGATGGTCCCCGCGCACGATCTCCTGCATGATGGCCTGCAGCTCGTCGCTGAAGGTGACTACGTGGTCGCTATCCCAGCGAACGCCGCGGCTCACATGGAGGACCAACTCGGAGACAAAGAGCAGGCAGGCCGATATCTTATCGGAGATCACCTCGGTCGGGTGAAAGTGGCCGGCGTCGAGGCAGAGGGCCTGGTTGTTCTGCGCGGCATAGCCCAGATAGAATTCGTGCGAGCCGACGACGTAGCTCTCTGAACCGAGGCCGAACAGTTTACATTCGATAGCGTCACGGTTGTGGTTGGGATCGATTTCCTTTTCGAATATCTGGTCCAGGGCGTCCTTCAGGAGCCGACGGGGCGTTGCTCGGTCGCTGGGCGTATCTTTGAGGCCGTCGGGGATCCAGATATTGGTCATTGCCGGCGTGCCCAGCTCCTTGCCGAAGAAGCTGCCGATCTCCCGGCAGGCGATGCAGTGCTGGATCCAGAACTGGCGGATGTCGTTGTCGTAGGAGGCGAGGGTGAAGCCATCGTCGGCCAAGGGGTGGGAGAATAGTGTCGGATTGAAATCGATGCCGTGCCCGTTCTCTTTGGCCCAATCGGCCCAGCCCTGAAAGTGGCGGGGGGCAATTTCGTTGCGGGCCGGCTTTTCGTCGGTGTCCGGGTACATCGCGTGAAGGTTCAGGCGGTGACTGCCGGGGATGATGCTGTATGCGATGTCCAGATCGCTGCGCAGTTCGTCGACAGTGCGGGCGCGCCCGGGATAGTTGCCGGTCGCCATGAGGCCGCCGCCCAGCCCGCGGCCCGGCTGTTCAAAGCCGAGCACGTCGTCGCCCTGCCAGCAGTGGAGGCTGATGGGTACTCCGCGTAAGGCAGTAAGCGCCTGCTCTGTGTCCACGCCGATGGCGGCGTAACGGTCCTGGGCCAAGGCGTAAGCGTCTTCGATCTGTTTCGATGTCGTTGCAAAGTTCATCAGGTCACTCCATATTGACGAGAACTGTGATGCATTTTAGTCAGTGATTGAGGAATTTCTATCAGTGAGCATTTCAAACGGGACTCGATTTTGAGAACTGACGGAAGTTCGGGTCTTGACAGAAACGATGGGTGCAGGCGTGTACATTGCGGAGTGCCAAGCGGTGGTACTCTTCTGAAAAGGATGCGCCCTTCAAAGATGTTCAGACTCGCTGTCATTGCAGGAATGATGGAAACGGCTGAGGAGCAAAACCGGCAATGTATCTACTTTTTCAAAACATCTACCGTAGGGCTCTTTTTTCTGCTGCCCACCAATGCCGTTACGCAAGAGGTTGCGAAATGTGGAGATCTGTTGTCGTCCCTCAGGACTGGTCTTCCAACGCGACCTCTACTTTGAAATGGTTGCGCAACTCATGAAGCAGCCGTTCGCTGACATTACAGAATTCGTTGGGGAAGGTAAGTTGATGGCGAGAGCCATTGGTCTCCAAGACCACAACGAATTGATCCCGACCTTTGGGGTCGCGCACCGCGTCGAAAATTTCCCGTAGGCGATACTTGTCGCGTTTGAACTGGCCGGAGCGGCTGAAGATGATGCGCAGGAGCTGGCGGCCGTTCTCGGCAGAGGGACGACTGATTACGGCGGGATCTTTCATTTCTACGCCCTGTGGTGGAGCCGTACCTGATGCTGCAGAATCAGCGAGGCGCGTGCCATCGGGTGGAACTGCATTGACCGGAGGAGACTGAGACTTTGGCGCCAGTTCATCCGCATCTTCGCCTTCATGCGCCTGGGCATCGTCGGCCTCCGGCTTGTCAGGCTCGGCTGCCGCGGGCTCTTGCCGTGCCGGCGCGGCGAACTGAGGCGCGCCGTTGGTCTCCGCCAGGTTCTCCGCCATCATACCTTGGGCGAGAAGCGGTGGTTCAGGGTATATCTCAGGCCCGGCCGCGTCGTCCGTCATATCGGTAGCCGCCTCTTCTCCGGGTTCCGGCGCGGGTTCGTCGGGGAAGCCGGCATCGAAGGGGGGCTCCGCCATACTCATGGGCGGCTCGCTATTGGGAATGTCATCGGGCGGCGGCATCAGCTCGACATCGCTCCCGTTGGGCCCGATGCCTGGCGCGGCGCCCCAACCGCCACCGACTTCGGGCTGGTGTACATCGGTTTTGGCTAGTCCGAACTCGACCGCTGTCTGCAAGGTATCCACGAGGACGCTGGTACGTCCATTGCGGGTCTGGGCCTTTCCCTTCACCATGACGACCCGTTCTTCTTCCAGATATTCTTTGAACTCTTCGTATGTTTGTGGGAAGAAGAGCGCCTCACACTGGCCCTGCATGTCCTCCAACTGGACAAAGGCCATTTTATCGCCTTTCCTGGTCACTGTAGTGCGGATGGAGGCCAGCATTCCGGCAAGGGTAACGTTCTTGCCGTCATGTCTTTCGTTTAATTCGGCACAGGTGCAGGTTGTGAACCGACTAAGATCCACGTTTAACTGCTGGACCGGATGGCTGCCAACGTAGACGCCGAGCAACTCCTTCTCCCACTGGAACCGCTCGCGGTCGCTCGTCTTTGATTGCCCGGCCGCCTTGTGCTGCGGCAGCCGAATCGGAAACTGTTCCGGTTGTACGTCGCCGTTGGCGCCACTAAACATATCGAACATAGACAACTGGCCGCTCTCTCTGGCGCTGTGGATGGCGGCGGAACGGGCGATGCATTGATCGATCACGTCGAGAAGCTGGCGGCGGAGTTCCCCTTTGCTCTGCTCGACCTGCTGGCCAAAGCGGTCGAACGCACCCACTTTGATCAGACATTCAAGGGAGCGTTTGTTTACTTGCCGCAAGTCGACGCGGTCGCACATATCCTCGAGGTTGGGGAAGGGGCCGCCTTCGGCGCGCGCGTCCAGAATTGCCTGCACCGGGCCGACGCCGACGTTCTTTACCGCGGCCATGCCAAAACGGATGGCAGACCCTGCGGTAATTGGAAAGTCAAATGCAAGGGAGGGATCTTTCTGCAGTGTCTCCTGCTCTGCGTCGGCGGGCAGATCCTGAATTGAGAAATCCAGGTCGCTATGGCTGACGTCGGGCGGTAGAACGTGAATGCCCATACGACGGCATTCGTGAATAAAATTAATTACTTTTTCGGTCTTGTCCCGCTCGACCAACAGGAGTGCTGCCATATACTCAACCGGATACTTAGCCTTCAGATAGGCGGTCTGCACGGTGATGACCGCATAGTCGGCGGCGTGCGCCTTGTTGAAGCCATAGCGGGCGAAGAATTCGATATCTGCGTAAATGGCTTGCGCCACGCTGGCAGAGATGCCGTTTTTGCCGCAGCCGCCGATGAACAGGGCCTTGTGATACTCGATCTTGGAGGCGTCCTTCTTGCTGACTGCTTGCCGCACCAGATCGGCCTCATCAGACGAATAGCCGGCCAACTGGTTCAGGATCTGAATAATCTGTTCCTGGTAGACGATGATACCGTAGGTTTCGGCCAGGACAGGTTCAAGGGCAGGATGTTTTACTTCCATCTCTTCTTCGCCGTGCATTCGTTTGATGTAGTTGGGAATGTACTCCATCGGCCCGGGTCGATAGAGAGAGATGGTGGCGATGATGTGCTCGAAGGCGGTGGGTTTCATCTCGGTCAGCACACGCCTCATTCCCTGGGATTCCACCTGAAAAACGCCGCTCACTTCACCGCTTGACAGAAGGCGGAAAGCAGGCTCGGCCTCCGGCCCCACAATGGGGATGGAGTCCAGGCTGTAGTCGATGCCATGATGCTCCTTGATCAGTCGACAAGCCTCCCGCATGACGGTCAGTGTGCTCAGGCCGAGGAAATCGATTTTGAGCAGGCCCAACGATTCCAGGACTGGGAATTCAAACTGCGTAATGGTCTCGGTGATCGACCCTTTAGAGCCTCGCATCAGCGGCGTGTAGTTCGTCAGGTCTTTATCGGCGACGATCACGGCGGCTGCGTGAATGCCGGCGTGGCGGGCAACTCCCTCGAGCTGCATTGACGTGTCCAGAAGTGTCCGTTCCCAGCCGTCTTTTTTGTAGAGCTGCTCCAGTTCCGGCTCGTAAAATTCATTGCCCTCGGTCAACACGTCTTGAATGGTGGCCGGTTTGCCAGGCATGGCAGGGATCAACTTGGCAATACGATCGACATCATCCAGCGAGATATCCTGGGCGCGCCCGACATCGCGAATGGCGGCACGGGCTTTCATGCGGCCAAAGGTGACGATTTGGGCAACCTGGTCACTGCCATATTTTTCGACAGTGTAGCGGATCATCTCTTCGCGCTGGTCGTCCGGGTAGTCCAGGTCGAAGTCGGGCATATCCACGCGGCCGGGGTTCAGGAAGCGTGAAAAGATCAGGTTGTTGTGTATTGGATCCAGGCTAGTGATGCCGATACAGTAGGCGACTAACGAAGCTGCCCCGGAGCCGCGCACGTTCCACCAGATGTTGCGGCTGCGAGCAAAGTCGCACAGATCGGCCACGATCAGAAAGTAAACATCGAATCCCATCTCGTGGATAATGCGGAGCTCGCGTTCTTTGCGCTCCTGGACCTCTTCATCGCCGGCCCTTTCGCCGTACAGACGATGCACACCTTCGTCGGTCAGATGGCGCAGATAGGTCTCGTATGTGAAACCGTCCGGGATGTCCATGTCGGGCAGATGATAATTGTCATCCTCCAGATCAACATCACACATTTCGGCCACGCGCAGGGTATTGTTGAAGGCGGAGGCGGGTAGATCGAGCAGGGGGCGGAAGGTGTCTTCCATCTGCTGGCGGCTCTTGAGGAAGTAGCTTTGGTCACTGAGCCGCATCCGTTTTTCGTCACTCATTTTGGCATTGGTCTGCACGCACAGAAGCACTTCATGGGGGGAGGCATCGCTCTCGCTGACATAGTGAACATCATTTGTCACCAACAGGTCCAGGTCGAACTTTTCGGCCCAGGGGATGAGAGTTTGATTCACCAGTTGCAGTTCGGGGATGTCGTGTTCCTGAACCTCTATGAAGAAATTCTCTTTGCCAAAAACATCTGCGTACCAACCCAGGCGCTCATAGGCCTCTTTTTCTTTGCCCTTCATCAGGAGGGCTGGCACCTCTGCGCCAAGACAACCGGTCGTACACAGGATTCCGTCAGCGTGCGCGGCGAGGAAGTCATGGTCGACGCGTGGCTTGTAATAGAATCCTTCGGTATTGCTGTGGCTAACGATTTTGAGGATATTGCGGTAGCCGGTCATATTTTTGGCGAGGAGGAGCAGATGGTAATTCTCTTTGTCAAGCTGTGGATCGCGACCGCCCATAGGCCGCTGCCAGAGAGTCTGGTACGCCTCCACGCCAATGATTGGTCTGATCTCGGCGTTGCGGCAGGCGCGGTAGAACTCGATGACACCGTGCATCGCACCGTGATCGGTCAGGGCAAGCGCCGAATGTCCCAGGCGGGCGGCCTCTTTGACCAGGTCATCGATACGGCCCAAGCCGTCGAGGAGGGAGTACTCTGAATGGGTGTGAAGGTGGACAAAGTCGTTTGACATGGGAGGGTTGGGAAATCAGAAGGGTGAAGGCCAAGCCCAGCGCGAGGGCGGCACTGAAAAGATTGTTCCCATCATACATCAAGACCGCTACCGCTAACAACGCGCCCGGATAGCGAAACGGCAGCGCATTGAGCGGTTATTCCGCTTCCAGTTGCTCCGGAGTCAGCTGGTGCCAGAACACCTCACCGGACTCGATGCTGTCCTGGATTCGGTCGTCCCGATGGAGGCCGGAAACGACCGCGAATGCGCGCTTTCCGGTGAATCGGGTCATAAACTTGGCGTTACGGATGGCCCTCTTGGTGTCTCTTCCATTTGCCGTGTACGAGATTTCTACGGCGACGTAGCATGTCGTCCCGTCCACCGCCCGGGCTTCCATGATCAGATCGGCCACACGGAAGCTTCTCAGATCGCCGACGTGAATACCAGAAGTGTCGGCCGCGTCAATCAGATCCAAGAGTTCCTCCTGCGTGAGGTTCTTCGTCCTGCGCAGATTCAGGTCCCTGGCGATAATGGGGGCGTCGGCAAGCGCGACATTTCTGGCATGGACACCCTTCAACTGCCCCAGATCGTCAGTGATTCTCTTAAACACGACTTCGTGTCCGTCTAACCGGGAGTCAACTGCGTCGAAGCGAGCGTCGACTGCCTCGAAACGGGAGTCAACTGCGTCGAAGCGAGCGTCGACTGCCTCGAACCGGGAGTCAACCGCGTCGAAGCGAGCGTCGATTGTGTCGAAGCGGGCGTCAACCGCGTCGAAACGTTTATTGGTGGCAGCCACGTACCGGTCCATCTGCGTCTTGAACTCGCGCATTTCCGATTTGAATTCACGCATCTCAGCCACAAACATGGCGAAGTTATGAGGCAGGTCCAGAAGCTCGCGCGTCAGTAGTCGTGAACGCAGCGCTTCGACCCATTCGGGGTGTTCGTCCAGGACCTGGATCAGTTCTTCCATCGTGTTGATAGTGCTCACAACCGCTTCCCCGCGTTTGGACTACTCTGCCAAAAACCTAGATTCGCGCCGAATCTGCCCGGCGCGGTATAGAGGCTTGCCGTACATCGGCTCGCACACGTGTTCTTGCCCTTCATCATACCCCAATGACGCGCGGCAGGCAAAGCATTCCTGATACCGAAACCGGGGATTTGGGCTCTTGCATTNTNCATACGCGGCACTTATGTTCCTCTAACTTTGCGTTGACNTCAATCAAATGTTCACCGGTTATCCTTATCTTTGCATGCGGCGATGAAAGGGCCGCATAGAGAGACACACAGGATGGTCNGATTATCATAGCGATTTCAGGCCGCAGCTCTAACGCAGCTTGAAAACATCAGGAGGAACAGAATGAGCAGAATCGTACGTTGGGACCCCTTCCGTGAGATGATATCGGTGCGCAATCAGATGGACCAGCTCGTGAGCGATCCTTTTCGCAAGCCGTCCGGACGGCAAGAAAATGGAGATGGAAATCACATTCGCCTGGCGCTGGACGTTTCCGAGGACGATAACAGCTACAGTGTGAAGGCGTCACTGCCCGGAATCGACCCGGCGGACCTCGATATCAGCTTTTCCGAGAATACGCTCACTATCCAGGGCGAGACCCAAGCGGAAAGCGTGGACGAAAAAGCGAAGTGGCATCTGCGGGAACGCAGTTTTGGCAAGTTCGTGCGCAGGATCACCTTGCCGGCAACTGTAAACGCCGACGACATCAACGCCGACTATGAGGATGGCGTTCTCACACTGACGCTACCGAAGGCTGAGGAGGTCAAGCCCCGCATTATTGCGGTACGCAGCACGGAAGACAGGGCGGTCGCAGCCTAGACCGTATCCCTTCACAGCAGAAGTCAAGACGACCGTCAGAGGCACCGGCTCATACGCAGCCGGTGTCTCTAATTTTACTTGGTTAGTAGCTGCTTAGCCTGTTGCGGAGTCTGTTTTGACCGACCCTTCACCTCCGACGCCCTTCAGACATTCTGGTTGCGTATTCGGTTGGCAGCCGCCAGGTTGCTTGAGCCGCACTGTCGGCAAGCCACGAAGGTGGGGAAGAACCAGTACGGTGGGTAGACAGAGGGGGGCGTAGCGGGGGCGCAGCCCCTGCACAAGGGAGGGCCGAAGGCCCGACCGCCCAGATGACAGGGATGAGGGAAAAAGACAGTCTTGCGCGCCGCGTTAAGCGTTGCGAATCATTTGCTTCTGGGTAGAGCTATCCTGGTTGGTAGCCGGAGAGGGGGGAGGAACCCCGACAACATGCTCTGTCGGGGCCCCTTAAGGAGGAAGGAAGGAGAATGGTCACGGCGGAAGCCATTGCGATGCCGACCCCACACGGCACCCGCTTCAACCGCTTGAAACAAATATACTCCAGTTCTTGCCGCGTTTCACTATACACTTTGCATAATCTTTCCTCTTTTTCGCTGGATGATTTGACCGGATTAGGTGCCTTAACAGAGATTTCTTGTAACTACTAAGCCACAGTAGTTGACCAGCCAGTCATCCTTGGAACTATTCAGGCTCTTGGTGACGCAACTGGTGTACAGCCGCCGCCATGCTCGCCGGCCGACCCGTTGCTAAGAATGCACACGGTCGGTGAGGCATGTTTTTGTAGGGGGGCGTTGCGGGGGCGCAGCCCCTGCACAAGGGAGGGCCGAAGGCCCGACCGCCCA
>JGIcombinedJ30088_10000866_pt1 | contig 31922 bp, 31 predicted proteins | sample PinacodermPK_FD_30088 | JGI IMG/M metagenome (IMG submission 30088)
ATGCGACCGAACTGGGACGAACCGATCAATTGAACCGGCGAGGCATAGAACACCGGGTGATTTAGGAGATTCTCGACTCGCGCTCCGGCCTTCACGATTTGGCCTTCTGTGATCCGTGTCGACTTGCTGACAGAAAAATCAAGGAAAAAGCCAGTCGGGCCAGAGAATAACCGCCGCTGCAGCGATCCCGCCTCCCCGGGACCAGGGTGGAAGAAGACCTGGCCGAGGAACGGGTCCGCTCCGTCTGGCGAAACGCCGCTGTTGTCGCGCGGGTTGATCGCACCCTCGGCGATGATGAACGGTCCGTCGTCGGTCATTCGGAACCGCACTATATGCTCTAGATCTTGCTTCGTGTACTCAGTGCTCGCCGTGTTCTGGCCGGACCGACCCCTGCGGTTCACTGTGCCGCGTCGCGAAAAAACCGAGATTGGCGCGCCGGACTGCCACGTCACAATCGATGACAGCGTCCAGCCCCGCGTCAGTCGGTTCCCGGATTGGAACGGCAGTTCCCAGACGACGTTCGCGTTGAATACATGGTTTTGGTCGAATTCGGCGCGGGCACGCTCCAGGTGGGGCTGGGCGAGATCCAGGAATGGGTCGAAGCGTTGCTGCGTGCCGCTTGAGTCGGTGAGCACCTTGGAGAAGGTGTAGTTTCCCTGGAACTGCACGCCACTGGCTGCTCGCCGCCGCACCTCCAGCTGCAGGCCGTGGTAACTGGAATTCGAATAGTTCGTAACGAGATCGGCAACGTAGGCATCCCGGTTGTGGCGAAAACTGAAATTGGGGCCCACAAGATTGTTCGCCACATAGATGTTGGCCAGCCTGCCAGGTTCGCCCGTCTCGATGGTGCTCTGGACGACCGGATGAAAAAGTAAGCCTCCGGCGACCAACTGCGGGAAAACTGTCACCTCTTGGCTGCCGGGAATCCCCGGATTGTACCTGGGATCGAATCTGCCTGTGGCGTCGCGCGCCAGGTTTCCATTGCTGTAGGCCCTGAGAAAGTCATCCAGGAATCCGTTCTCCCTGAGAATGAGTTGGTTGTAGTCGAACGCACGCACCAACTTGGTGCCCTTGTTGCCAACATAACGGGCCTCGACAACTGTTTTCCAGCCAACGTCATGCTGCAAGCCGAGTGTCCACTGCTGCAGGTACGGAGCGCGAAAGTTTGGATCGATCGAGAATATTGCCGAGAACGGATCCAACAGCTGGTTGTCGCTGGAGCGACGGGGAACCTTGTATTCCGGCGGATCAATCTGCACCGGTCCGTCAGCGAGGAATGCTGTGAGATTCTGTAATTCCCTCGTGCCTTGGAGTCCATCGTTGGCCCTGATAGCGTTAGTGCCAGCTTCGATCATGGAGTCATAGACGTAGTTGATGCTGTAACCTGCCCGGACAGCAGTCTTGCCGTCTCCGAAGACATCCCAAGCAAGTCCGATGTTCGGAGCAAAGTTGTTGCGGTCGGGCACCCACAAAGATCGTCCCGAAGCTCCCCCGGCGAAATCTAACTCGGCGTTCGAGAGGAGCGTTTCGATCAGCGTGCCATGCGCCTGCACGGGAAGCAGCATCAGTCCGTCGCGCTCGTCCAACCGTCCGTAGTATTCCCAGCGTACGCCCAGATTGACCGTGAAGCGGGGCGTGAGCTTGAGATTGTCCTGAAGATACATCCCCATCGAATCGTAGCGATAGCGCCGCCGGTTTTCCTGGCCACTGACGAATCCGGAAGTTGTGTCACGGACATTGAAACTCTGGTCGGCATCCTCGATCATGCCGGCAAGCGTAGACAGCAACGCCGAGGCCGTGCCAAGGTCGGCGGCCGCAATTCCCCCGGGGAAAAAGGCTCCCGGGACTTGATACGGGCTGTCAACAGAGATGCCTAGCCCCATCGTCGGGATGACGCCGAATTCGTTGAAGCTGTTGATCCGTATCTGTTCTACATTGAAACCGAACCGCAGCGTATTCCGGCCAATCTGGGCCATGACGTTGTCGCTATAGCTGTACGTGTCCGTGGCGCGCCCCTGAGGAGCGAAGTTGACATCCGGATTCGTGTACAGCGTTCCCGTCACCCGGTACCGCTCGGGGAAGGCACTATTGCGGAAGTCGCCGGGAGCCAGATTGAACCCGAACCGCGCCTCGTTGGTCCAGCGAGGGCCTGGACTCGTACGCCAACTGACTGATAGGAAATTCGTGTGCTGGAAGTCCTTGACCGGGGGACTATCGTAGTAGCCCACTCCGATGTCATCGTCGGTCCGGTCGTTGTTTTCTTCAGTAGTCTTGTATGTCACGCCCAATGCGTTGCGCGGGGTGAGGTTCCAGTCACCACGGGCCGTCAACGCGTCGCGGTTCGCGTTGTCTTGTGTAAGAAAGCGGTAGCCCCCCGTGTTGAGCATGCGCTCGCTCGTGCTGTCGCCCCTATCGAAATTGTTGATCATGTTGGGACCGGGGATCCTGGCGAGAATCTGGGCTGCGACGGGGTCGGCCTGCAAGCCCTGAAGTTCCAGCAGATTGACCTGCCGCAGCGTACCTCCCAGATCGAGGTAGCTGAAAATCCCTTGAGCTGCGTCTGCCGTCAAGATCGTCGTATTCTCAAGGGACTCACGGCGATCGCGTAGGATCTCGTAATTCACAAAGAAGAACACGCGGTTCTTGATCACAGGACCGCCGATCGATCCGCCGAGTTGATTGATCTTCAACTCCGGTTTCTCGATTTCGTTCCGGTTCGCGAACCAGTCGTTCGCTGCGAGCCTTTCGTTGCGCCAATGCCAGTAGGCGTTACCGTGAAACTCCGGGCCGCCCGAGCGGGTAATGAAATTCACCTGGGAAGCTCCCCCGCTGGCAGCTGCCGAACCGTTTTGCGAGGTTACGGTGAATTCCGCAACTTGGTCCAAGAGCGTGCGGTTGGGCAGAAAATCTAGGGCGTTGTTGCGGATGAAATTGTCCTGGATGCTGATTCCGTCCAGGGTCACCTTCGAGAACGCTGTGCGCTGTCCGTTGATCACGGTGGCCCTGGCCCCGGTGTAGGCAACGCCAGCCTGGAGCGCCAAGAATTCGAGTGGGTTTCGTCCAACCAGCGGAAGGTCGGCCATCTGATCAGCCGTCACAACGGATGTGACTTCGGCATTTGTGGTCTGAACTTGGCTCACGCCACCTTCGACGACGACAACCTCGGTTGCAGCACCGATTTCCAGCACGATCGGCGGCAACGATGTCTCGCGAGCAACATCGACTTTCTGCGCCTCGATCATGTGTGCTTTGAAGCCCTCTGCCAGCACTTCGACTGTGTAGTTGCCGGGCATTAGCGAAACCGCGAGGAATCCCCCAGCGGTGTTCGTTTGGAGTTCGATCTCAGCTCCGGTGGCATCGCTGCGAACCGTTATTGCAGCTGCGGGGATCGCGGCACCGGATGGATCCAGCACGGTGCCCGCCAATCGACCAGTGCTCGCTTGGGCGTTTGCGAGAGCGACCGCCAGGAGCGCGAGGATGAGGACATGGACAATTCGTGTCACGGCAATCTCATCCTACTACGTTCGGCCGGTTAAATTGTAAAATGTTTGGATTTGTAATGGATTTGTGATGCCGCGAGACAGGTTGGCGATCATCCAAATCCGAGCAGACTTGCACCGAGTGCGTAGACCGCCACGGGCACGATCAGGAGGCCGATAATGTCAAGCACGATTCCCGCACGAAACATCTGGGCCATGCTGATCCAGCCGCTTGAGAAGATGATCGCGTTAGGGGGCGTCGCTACCGGCATCGTGAATGCGAAGGAGGATGTCACGGCCATCGGTATCAGCAGCAAATACGGATGCACTCCAAGCTCGGCTGCCATCGCGGCGACCGCAGGGGAGAGCATCAGCACGGTAGCCACGTTCGACGTTGTTTCGGTCATGACCGTCGTGAGCAGGCAAATCGCGATCACCAGAACCCAACTCGACATGCCCTGCATTGCAGCCAATGAGGAACCGATCCACTCGGCCAAGCCGGTGTCCGATATCTGCGCTGCCAGTGCGAAGCCCCCGCCCAACAGAAAGACGATGCCCCAAGGGATCCCTTGTGCCGTGCTCTTCCAGTCCAGGAGCCGCTCGCCCAGCTTGCGCTGTCCCGCCGGGAAGACAAACAGAAGTACCGCCATCGCCATCGCCACTGTTGAGTCGTGCACATGGGCAGGCATGGGAAACAGTCGTGACCAGCCCGGCAGATAGAACCCCCCGAGATCCAGCGGTGCACGGAAAATCCACAACAGGCCCGTGATGGCAGCGACGGTCAACACGCGCCGCTCCGGCACGCTCATCGGACCTAAGGCGGCCAATTCCTGCTTGATGACGGTTTGGTCGCTGGCGAAGCGGACATGCGAGAGCGGGATCGCCGTGCCGAAACGGCACAAATACAGCCAGGCCAATGGCAGGAACGTGATCACGATCGGGACACAGACCATCGACCAATGGACAAAGCCGATCGTTGGCAGGTCAGGAAACGATTCGGCGGCGAAACCGAGGAAGGCCACAGTCGTGGGTGATCCGACGATCGTGCCGATGCCACCGATGCTCGCCGCGTAGGCGATGCCCAGCAGCAGGACACAGCCGAACACTTCACGCGCAACCTTCGTCTGGTCGGTTCCCGCTGGGGCGTTGCGAATCTCAGCCGATGCCGACAGCTGGTTTACGACTGCCATCGCCATCGGCAGCAGCATCATCGTAGTGGCCGTATTCGAAATCCACATAGAAAGCAGCGCGGTAGTGACCATGAATCCGAGCACGATGGGCTGCGGCCTAGATCCGAACCGGGCAATCACTGAGAGTGCAATGCGACGGTGGAGATTCCACCGCTCCATCGCGTACGCAATGATGAATCCGCCGATGAACAGGAAAATCAAATGATTCGCGTAGTGCGCGGAGATTGTCCCGCTGGAGGAAACACCGAGTAACGGAAAGAGCACGACTGGCACGAATCCGGTCACCCCTATGTGAACCGCTTCGCTGATCCACCAGCAGATCATCAGCACCGCGACAGCGGCGGCCTTCTGGCCGTTGGCGCCCAGACCCTCAGGCGTAGGCAGAGCCAGCACCAGCAGGAAACCGATGACTCCGGCAGCCAGGCCCAACGACTTCCCCGAGACGGGCAGACTAAGCATTTGACCTTCCCTGCGATCCCGGCGAGGTTCTAAGTGGCGATCAGCCCCGCGCTCCGATACACGAACAGATCCGTAGAGGGAAGCTATGCCAGGAGGAATTGGTAGCGCTACGGGGATTCGAACCCCGATCTGAGCCTTGAGAGGGCTCTGTCCTAACCCTTAGACGATAGCGCCTCGTTCAATCGCATGATAGCAGGCAGGTCAGGTGCATGACCTAGCGATCCGTCACAGTAAACGCAGGCGCCAAGCGGAACTAGCCCGGTATTCTGCACCCAGCGCCATCTCGGTCAGGGACCCCGTAGCGTTTGCATACCCAGCACCGTCGTCTGCAGGTACACGTGTCCGGGGCAGAACCGGCAATTGGAACGACGGATTCCTCCCTTCGAACTACCAAGGCGTCTTGTTACGCAGCGAGGGCGATGCGATCCTGCATTTGTCCAACCCATCTGGCGTCACGCCAGAGATGCAGCGAGCCGACCTTGACTTGATCCGCGAACTCAACCGCGGGCACCTCGCACGGACTGGAGATCAAGAGATTGCGATGCGCGTCGAATCTCATGAATTGGCGTTTCGGATGCAGCATCCGCGCCGCACCTGATCGACACTTTGGATGAGCCGGTGCCGGTTCGCGAGATGTACGGCAAGACTTCGACGAGGGACTATGACACGACCTGTCTGTTGGCGGGCGCTTGATTGAGCGCGCTGTGCGGTTCGTGCTGAACCAGCACGCCCAATGGGGCCATCATTCGAACTTGGACCAGGGCCTCAGCCAGAAGCTTCGAACCACGGACCAGCAAGTGCCGACCTTGGTGAAGGATCTCAAGCAGCGGGACCTGCTGGACGAGACGCTGATCATCTGGGCTGGGGAATTCGGGCGCATCTCCTTGGCGGATTGCCGCACTCCACCCGATCCGGCCAGAATTGGGCGGGATCACCATCCAGACGGCTTCAGCGTGCGGCTGGCCGGCGGCGGCGTCAAAGGTGGCCAGATCATAGGGCGCACGGACGAACTGGGCCTGAGGGCGGAAGACGATCCGGTGCATATCCACGACCCGCAGGCGACCGTCCCCCTCTGCATCGGTGTTGATCACGAACGCGTGACCTACCGGCATGGTGGGCAAGACTTCAGACTCACTGACGATTGGAGGGACGGTACTGCGGGCCGTGCTGGCTTAGCCCACCGCTCGGGTGGCTACAGCTAGCCGAGTGGCAATCGCTCGCCGAGGTGACTTGGTTTCGACGGAGACTTCCGCGATTGTGACGGTCTCATGGGGTCCTATTCGGCAATCACCCCATCGGATGCTGGTTTGGGCGTGGTTCAGCCCGTTGTGACCTAGCCGGGAAACTATCCTAGGGAAGGACTTGCAGACCCTCCAACTCGGCCGCCAGCGACAGTCTCCTGTCGAAACAGACGAACTCCAAGGAGCCCGCCACGTGGTCCTGGACTAACAATGCTGCACCAAGCTGACCGGCATCAGCGGCGCGGATCGGGTGGCGTGCCAGCAACTTGATTGCTCGGGAACGTACAGCGAGCGCATCGGTCACCTCGTTCCATCTCTCGGCAAGTGCGTCCAACTGGGCAAGGACCTGGCGACGCTGCGAACGAGACAGTGCACCCTCTCTCGTCCGACGCTCAATCGCAGCTGCCACTTCAATTCGAGTCCACAGCCATGTAACGATCTGCCCATCCCGACCTACCCATTCAAGCGAGGCGTTGCTACCCTGTTCTGACACTAACAGCGGCACGAGTGCGGACGCGTCCCAGTACTTCACAGCCGATCCTCCCGATCTTCGAGTAGCGCATCCAAAATGCTCACTGGAAGCTCGAGAGGGGGCTTTTTGAGAACCTCGGCCGGATCACTCCTGCCCGGCCTGATTAATCCTTGACTGACCAGCCTCTCAAGTGCCTTCGGATCATTTCCGGCAGTTGCGGGAACAAGTCTTGCAACGGGCGTCCCGCGATCGAGGATCTGGACCTCGCCACCACGACGAACCTCATTGACGTAACGGGATAGATTCGCTTTCAACTCGGAAATCGACGCGGTTGTCATTGAGACTATTCTAGTCTGGTTGATCGGACCAAGCAAGTCTCATCCACAAGATTGGTAGGAGAGTGGGTTGACAATTGAGCCCGGTCGGGGAACGATCGCCGGCACCGCCGGTTGGCGGGAGCGACGCATGAAGGGGCGGCGCTTGATGCTCAGCGATGCATGGTCCATGCGGTGGCGATGGCGGCCTGCCGGTTTCCGTTTGTTCTTCTGTCCGCCGTGGTGGCGAGCGGTGCCGCGACCATGTTCCTTGGCGGGCCGGAGGAGCCAGACGCCTAGCTGCGAATGCTGGCCTCCGCGGCACTCGGACTCCCGCTGTTTCTCCGTGTCCGCCTGGCTGCTGAGAGGTGAAGACTGACCGGTGCGAAAGCCTGGCTGCTGGCGGTCCAGATCACACTGATACCGATCGCGTTCTTCTGGTGTTCGGAGGCGTGGACGGACGCGGGCACGGGACTTCAACTCGTCCATCTGTTTAGCTCGCTGACCTTGGGTCTCATGGCCACGACCTACGTGGGCCGCCCGGAGACGATCTGGTTCTGACACTTCAACCGGGTGCTCGCTCTGCGCCTCCTGCTCGGCGCCGTCTGCACGTGGGGGATCCTCGCCACCCTAGCCGCCGCCGTGGACGGGCTCGATACCCAGTTCACAGTCGATGTCGCGTCCGCAGCCTACTGTCGCGTCTTCATCGGATTTCGGCGTCGTGTTCCAGACCCGGTTCGCGCTCGCGGGGGGTCCACTCGACTTTGAAGCACTCGACCGGGTGGGCCATTACCCGGTTGGCATCCGCGCCTTCGCCTTGGTGCTCATCCCCCTGGTCTGCCTCTACTTCGTGGTGCGCACCGCGTATTCCCTGGGGGTGCTCGTCCTCTCGGATTGGCCGGCGGCCGGATTGGCTTGATGGTGGCCTCGCTGGTGGCGGCTGGCATCGCATCTCTCGTCCTACTGCACCCCGCACGGGAGAGCTCCGTCCCCAGCGCGTGGGTCGGGCGGTACGCCCCCAGGTTCTGGATCGCCGTCCTGCCGGGGCTGGCGCAGCACGGAGTGACCGAGCCGTGCAATGCGCTGACCGCGCTGCTCTCCGGCGGCTCGGCCTGCCTCGGACGAGGCGTCCGCCACGATCTCAGCCAGCGTGGGGTCGGGCAGATCGTCACCCAACAGCAGGGGGTCGATCAGCGTGAGGCTGTCGACGTCCGTGTCTCCGCGGTCCCTGCCGCCAAGGCCGACAGCAGCGCCGTCACCGCCTCCAGCAAGCCTTCGGTAGCCGTGAAGACGGGGGCATACCACAATTTCCCGCCGCCTCCGAGCTGCGAGCGCGACGCAAAGGGTCACGGAAGCAAAGCCCCTCAGTCAATCGGAAACTGGTCCCGTCTGGCCAGACCAGAAAAACCATCCCTTCGCGAATTCACCACAATGCCGCTCAAGGGACGGGTGCTTGGCAAATACGGAACGTGAGGCTGAGCCCAGCGTTCCGCTCCCTTCGAACTGAGGTCGAGTGCGCCGAACGGTCCACCCCCTTCGCACATCGGCCTCGTGGCCCGGAGTTGCCCGTCCGGGCTGTGATAATGAGTCTCAAGCCGTTTTCGGCGCCATTGACGTGCGCATCCTGCACCGTTACGTCTTCCGCGAAGTAGCTGCCGCATCGCTGGTCGGAACACTTCTGTTCACGCTCGTGCTTTTCCTCCAGCGCGTCGAGCCAGTGATGGAGCTACTCGTCGGGCGTGGAGCACCTGCATCCGAGATGCTGCGCCTGCTTGCCCTGACGATCCCGCAAGCCTTCCCTTTTACAGTCCCCATGGGAGTCCTGACGGGTATCCTCGTAGCGGTCGGACGGCTATCCAGCGATAACGAGGTCTTGGCGATGACGGCCTGCGGAGTGCGAGGTCGCAGGCTGGCGGGTCCGGTGACGCTCGCTGCGCTCATCGGTTTCTCTGCCTGCGCGGCAACGACCCTGTGGCTCACACCCTGGTCTCTCCGGGAGCAAGTTCGCATTGCCGAGTCGTTCCGAATTCAGTTGGCCGGTTCGGAGGTCAAGCCCCGAGTGTTCATCGAGGACTTCCCGGAACACGTCATCTGGGTGCAGGACGTGCTACCCGGCGAGGGGGTTCACTGGCAGGGAATCTTCATGGCCGACATGCGCTCGCCAGGGGTACGGGGTTCGATCAGCGGTTTCAACGCGGCGGTTGACGGGCCACGGATCACCTTGGCATCCGAGGCCTTCGTCCAGCCCAGGCCCGAGCAGAACAGAATCCAGGTCCGGTTTCCGCTGACTACGACCTACGAGCAATCAAGCGACCCGGAACGATATCTCGCTGTCCGATCCGAGAGCGCCGACCAAGTCCTGCAAGCTCGCCCTAGGCAGTTTGACCCCGCCGCCAAACACTACGACAGTTTGAGCACACGCGCGCTGATGCGCGAGGCAGAGCAAGGCGGCGACCCGCAAGCCGGCCTGCTGCTGCACGGACGGTTCGCGCTGCCATTCGCCTGTTTGATTCTGCCCTTGGCCGGTTTGCCGCTCGTGGTGTCGGCCCGGAATACCGGCAGATCAGCGGGAGTCATACTCGCGATGCTGCTTTGCTTCGCTTACTGGATGATCTCGCTGGCAGGCACGGCCTTGGCCGAGCAGGCGACATTACCGCCTGACGTTGCCGCATGGTCCGCCAACGGAGCCCTTGCAATTCTCGGTGCGCTTCTGCTGCGCCGGATCGATACACCTGTTCAGGCCCAGCGAAGAGTTGGGCAGGCAGGCTGGCTTAGCCGGCCCGTCAAGAGGATCCGTCGATTGAAACGTAGGATCGTCGCTGGCACCAGCGCACAGAATGGCGGTTCAATTCGTGGCCCTATCAACTTGCTCGTTCCCGTGGTTGACCGCTACGTGCTACGCAAGTTTCTGTTCTACCTAGCCGTCTTCCTAGTCGCGTTCATCGCGATCTGGTACGTTTTCTCCTTCTTCGAATTGCTGAATGACATGCTAGCCCGGGACCGGGTCGGGCGGTTCGTGCCTTACCTGTACTACCTCACTCCGTTCTTGGTCTACAACACGGCTCCCTTGGCGGTGATGGTTGCAACGCTGGTCTGTTTCGGACTGCTCTCGAAACAGCACGAACTCACCGCATTCAGGGCATGCGGCGTTAGCCTTTACCGACTTGCACTACCCGTTCTACTGGTATCGGCCGGTCTCAGCGGCGGCCTCTTCGCCTTGGAGGAGTCGTACCTCCCGGAAGCGAACCGACGTCAGGACGCATTACGCGACGAGATCAAGGGCCGTCCGCCGAGAACTTACCTCAGACCCGACCGGCAATGGACATTCGGCATGCGGGACCGCATCTTCTACCACCGCGCCTTCGATTCCAACGCCAAAGTCTTTTCGGGAATCAGTGTCTACGAGTTGCGCCGCGAACCGTTCGAACTGCGCCGTCAAATATATGCCCAGCAGTCCCGTTGGGACTCGTCGAGTGAGACGTGGGTCTTCGTGAACGGATGGGTGCGCGACTTCAACGGCATTGAAACTACGACTTTCGAGACCTTTCAGGAGCGAGCGTTCCCCAGCATCATCGAGCCGCCGGACTATTTCTTGAAACGCGACCGCAATGACCAGCAAATGAACCTGGCACAGTTGCAGGCCTACATCCTGGACCTGACGCAGAGCGGATTTGACACGATCCGCCTCCAGGTGCAGCTGCACAAGAAACTGGCTTTCCCCCTCTTCGCGTTCTCAATGGCGCTGCTGGCGATTCCCTTTGCAATGCAGATGGGCACGCGAGGCACGATGTGGCCCGTCTGTTTCGGCTTGGGCTTGATCGTCACCTACTACGCATCCAACGCATTGGCCGAGCAACTGGGCCGCACCGGCCAACTCCAGCCTCCGGTGGCGGCATGGGCGCCCTGCCTTCTCTTCGCCATTGGCGGCACTTACCTCATGCTCCGGGTACGAACGTAGGGCGGGCCAACTACTCGGCCCGATCTGGAAGGGTGCCGGTCAACGCCGATCTGCTAACAGCCCGAGCTAAGTCGTGAACGCTACCCAACGAGGACCCAACAGCCAGTAGTCACGCGAACAGTCAACTCCTCTTGGGACGCTTGAACAGTGCCTGGTCGAACGTCACCAGTTCGGCGCCGGCAACGTCTGCGAATGCGACCAAACAGGCATCTGCTCAAAGCTTGGGAGAGGCTCGACCCGAGCGAGCCGCCTGACGACAACTTCGCTCGATCGCCGTCGGCTCAGGCAGGAAAACAACCCGGTCGTCCAGGTACAAATAATCATGCGCGGACCACGCCTCGGCCATTCTGAGGGGCCGGTCGTTCATGGCTGCGGCGGTGGTCAGAACGCGCAACACACCGATCTGAATAAGACGAGAGAATGCTATCCGGTCAGACTGGTCTGCCCGCCACCAACCCAACGCGGGAGACCTATGCCTGTGGTCTTCGACCAAGAGAGCGAGCCACACGTTGATGTCAGGGAAACTCAATGAGCTCATGAATCTGATCAGCCGACAACTCGAACACATGCCCTCGTGAAGAGATCGGTGCGGGCTCGAGGGACAGCCGTCTGCCTGGTCGCTGCCCAGCCGCTTCGGTCACTAGCCTCTCAATGCTCTCGAGGATCAACTGACGAATGGAGCAGCCCTGCCTCGCGGCAGCTTCACGCAACTGTCGATGCAGGTCGCGCGGGATGTCAACGCTCGTCCGGACGCTGCTCATCTCTGAGTCACAGAAACATCGGGGCTTAAATAAGTCGATGCACTCCCCTGGAAGAAGAGCAACATGATTGCAATGCCCAGCCAAGGGCCACCCCGAGCCTTCACAAGAAGCCGATTCATGCGGTCTTCCCCGCGAAATCCAAGGGGGACGGCAAGCGGGCTGGTGCCATAGAGGGAGGACCGTGCGAATCGCCGGTCTCGAATCGGGCAGCGTTACTGAGCTGGTACGAACCTCACGCACATGGGCCCCGGCACTGGAACGCTGTCACCGCTCGGGGTCAGGGCTCCCGTCTGGGAATCGACTCGGAATACGTGAACGTCATCGGAGCGCTGGTTCGCGACCAGCAGAAACGCGCCGTCTGGAGAGAGACGGAAGTTGCGAGGCCAGTCGCCACCGGTCGATTCCAGTTCGCGCGGGGACAGTCGCCCGGTCGACGGCTCGATCGCAAATACCGCGATAGTGTTGCTGCCGCGATTCGATCCATACAGGAATCGCCCGTTGGGGTGGACAAGCACCTCGGCAGTCGTGTTCGCCGGGCCATCATAGTCACCCGGAAGGGTGCTGATCGTCTGGACCGGCTCAAGCGCACCCGTGCCCGTAGCGTACTCCAACACTGTGATCGTCGAGGCCAATTCGTTGATCACATAAGCCCAGCGACCGTTGGAGTGGAATGTCATGTGCCGGGGGCCTGACCCGGGTGCCATCTTGACTTGAGGATCAGGACGTCTAGCCAAGCGGGCCGTGGAGGGATCAACGGAATAGGCCACCAGTTCGTCGGTGCCAAGATCAGGGACGATCAGGAAGTTGTCGTCAGGAGTGAAATTGGCCGAATGCGGGTGCGGCCCGGTCTGTCGTTGCGGATGGGCACTCGATCCCGAATGCGGCAGGTCCGACACCAACTCTCCGATGCGCCCGTCCGCCTTCAAGGCCAGCGAGACCGTGTTGCCATCGCCGTAGTTCACTGCGGCAAGGACGGTTGCGCTTGCATTCACCGCAACATGGGACGCGCCTCGACCTGCCGTCGGCCCTCGGTTGATTTCCTGCAAGTCCCCAGTGGCGGTATCGATCCGGAACGCGACAGCAAATCCTTCCGGCGGTGAACCCTCCCTGGTGTCCCGGCCAACTGCGTAGAGGATGTCGGCGCTTGGATGAATGGCCAGAAATCCGGGCCGGCCGATTTCAGCAGCCTCCCGTGGCGTACCGACCTGACCGCTAACCGGGTCGAAGGCCGAAACATAGATGTGGCTTGCGCCCGTCCCGAAATATACCCAGTGCTTCACGGTCCGCTCCTCCTCGGAACATGCGACGGCCACCGCTGCGACCACCAAGGAAATTGGAAACAAGCGCGAAGAACCGAGCAATGACATGAACAGGACCCTCATTCCCGACCTACAGTCTACTTGGAAAGCGCGAACGTGAACACGGCATGACCCGCAGCAACCGTGACGTACTGTCTGCCGCCGGACTCGTAAGTAATCGGAGACGCGGCAATCTGCCCTCCCAGGTAGCGCTGCCAAAGCATCTTGCCGTTCGTGGCGTCGAGCGCGTAGAAATGCCCTTCCCTGCTACCAGAGAAGAGCACGTTGCTGGCGGTGGTCAGCAGACCCGAATCCGTGACATCGGTCATGGAGAATTCCCACGCCATCTCACCGGTCAACGGGTCGAGCGCGCGGACAGCGCCGTAGCCGTCTTCCTCGGTATAGTTCATGAACCGACGACGAGTCGTCGAGGACACTGGGCTCCGCGGTGAACCGCCCAGGTAGCGAGTGCCGGGCACGTAGGGCTGATCCCACTTGAAATAAACCGAATAGTACCCTTCCCAAACTGGCAAGTAGAACAGCTTCGTGACAGGGCTGAACGAGGGTGCATACCAGTTGGTCGCGCCCTGAACGCCGGGCCAGGTCTTGGTGCCTTCACGGCTGGGCCCGCGTCCCGGTATCTTGACAGGCCGACCGTCCTCGTCGAGCCCGGCAGCCCAGGTCTGCTTGACAAACGGCTTGCCAAGCAGAAACTCCCCCGTCTCGCGGTCCAGAACGTAGTAGAAACCGTTGCGGTTGCCCCAGAGCATCAGCTTGCGCATCTCCCCTTCCCATTCCATGTCGACGAGCACGGGAATCTGCACTGCATCCCAGTCCCACTCGTCATGGGGCGTGAACTGGAAGTGCCATGCCAGCTTTCCCGAGTCCACATCCAGCGCAATGACGGAATCCGTGTACAGGTTGTCGCCAGGCCGCACATCCGGGTTCCAGTCGGGGGCCGGGTTGCCTACGCCCCAGTAGGTGAGGTTCAGCTCGGAGTCGTACGATCCGGTCAGCCAGATCGATCCGCCGCCCGTCTTCCATGCGTCGTTCTCCCATGTCTCGTGGCCCGGTTCCCCAGGCCCGGGAATCGTGTAGAACCGCCATTCTTCCTCTCCGGTTGCGGCATCGTACGCAGACAAGTACCCGCGAATCCCGAACTCGCCCCCGGCGGTGCCGACAATGACCTTGCCGTCGACTACTAGCGGTGCCACCGTCAGGGCATAGCCCCGCTCGTAGTCCTCGACGACAGTCGTCTCCCAAACCTTGCTCCCCGACCGGGCGTCAACCGCGAGCAGCTTCGCATCGAGCGTGCCCCAGTAGAGCGTGTCGCCCCAGATGGCGGCTCCCCGGTTTACGCGGCCGCAACACGGATAGATGCGGGTTGGTAGTTCGTGTTCGTAGACCCAGAACTCGCGGCCGGTGGTCGGGTCCAGGGCGACGAGCTTGTTGGGCGGCTCGGTGAGGTACATCAGGCCGTCAACCACCAGGGGCGTCGTCTGGAATTTGTCAGTCGAGGCGGCCTGGTAAACCCACTGCAGTTCAAGATCAGCGACGTTGGATCGGTCGATGCCTTCCAAGCCGCTATGGTGCTGGCTGTAGTAGGTCCCGTTGTAGGTCAGCCAGTTGTGGGGTTCGGATGCAGCCTGGTCCAGTCGCCGCTGGTCAATCTGGGCATTAAGAGACAGGGCGGCAAGAACCACCAGCACGCCTAATCGCATGGCACATAGAATACCCGACCTCTGAGTGAGCGACCGGCTACCTTGCAACTGGTGCTGCAAATCCGGGGCATTCTCCTCGTCCTGGAGGCGATCTGGGACGTTCGATGACGGCAGGTACGAGTGCGAGCCCGTCTTTCGCCATCTGACGACTGGCTAGTCCGTCCGTAGGCTGCCACAGGGCGGCATGCTGGGTTGCCTGAAACGGCCAGAATTCCGAACTGCTTTCGCAGTGCCTCCCGGCATGTTGATGGGCGACTCGGCACTCGGAGGCGGGAATGGGATTGCGTAGTGGGAGGAAGTCCCAATCAGACACGCTCGGATTGACCGATCGGTACAATAGTCGATCCTTGCGTGCCGTCATCCAACGCGTGAACCCAGCACAAGTAAGCGTCGACGGGCGTTGCACGGGACGGATCGGGAAGGGCCTCTTGGTCTTTCTGGGCGTCGGGCACGAGGATACCGACAAGGACGCAGCCTACCTCGCGAGCAAGACGGCAGGGCTGCGAATCTTCGAAGGCTTGGACGGTCGGATGACCCAGTCCGTCCGGGACGTTGGCGGAGCTGTCCTTGTGGTATCGCAATTTACTCTATACGGAGACGTCCGGCGCGGACTTCGCCCCAGCTTCGACAGTGCAGCCGGCCCCGAACTGGCCGAGGTGCTCTACGAGAAGTATGTCCAGATGCTGGCGGCAGTAGACGTGAACGTCGCCACTGGGGTATTCAGGGCGAACATGCAAGTGTCGCTCGTAAACGAAGGTCCTGTCACGATCTTGCTGGATTCGACAAAGCTATTGTGATCCCGCCGGACGGTGCTCGTCACCGGCGGAAGGTGGCGCGAGTACCAGTCTCCGTTATTCCGAGCTCGGAATAATCCGGGACTCGGAATTATCTCCGAGTGGATGCGGGCACTATCGGTAGTCGCGTCAGCGCTACCCGCGACGAAACGAGGGTCGGCGAGAGTCGGGGGCCCTGTCTTGCAGCGAACTCAAGTCAGTCTCCCGTGGTGAGAATCGTTGAAATGGATCGCCGGTGCCGAGCTCCGGACCCGCAATTCGGGGCTACCAGAGAGTCGGTGCCGGGTAGGCATGAATCGCCGGATCAGGCGTGACGATTGTCATGCCGTGCAAGATTGCCTGTGCGACGAGGCCACGGTCGAACGGATCCCTGTGAAGTGGAGGGAGGCGAGCATCGTGAACCGCACAATTCTCTTCGAGGGCAAGCGGCGCAAGCCCAAGCCACTCCCGGCGGCTTTCCACGTACACGTGGGGCGGTACCGGCAACGGGAGCCGCCCTAGGCGATACTTGACCGCGATCTCCCACGCCGACAGCGCGCTGAGATAGACCTGGTTTTCCGGGCTGACACAGCTGGACCGCGCTGTTGCCGACAGCTTCGGATCGTCGGCCGCCAGCCAGAGGAACGTGCAGGTGTCTACCAATAGTGTCATTCTGTCTCAGACGTTCCTTCAAAGGCCTCGATCACATCGTCTGGCAGCGGCTCGAAGAAGCTGTCAGGGACCTTCATTCCGCGATCAATTCCGGTCGGGCGCTGCTTGTCTGGCGACTGAGGAATCGGCCGAAGTTCGGCGATCGGCACGTTGCGGCGACAGATGATGACCGTCTCCCCCTGCTGCGCTCGATCCAAGCACGATGACAGTCGCACCTTTGCCTCGGCAACGTTTACCTTGATCATGATCCTATTCTAGGTCATCAACATGACCATCTTTGTGGCCGTGCCGTACAGTGCCCGGTTTCCCTGGAGTGCCTCAGCATTGATCGAGCGATCATGCCATGGTTCGATGTCGATGCCGGACCTGGGTCTGTGAGCTGCACTGGAGTCTTGGACTCCATTGGCCAGAACGGATGCGGTCCTCGTCACGGTTCCGGAGTCGCAAGGAATCCACCGGCGTAACCGTGAGTGGGCACTACCCGACGAGGCCCCCTTCGCGGCTAACCCCGATATGGACAACGCCGGCTTGGAGACAATGATCCAAACCTAGGCCTCTGGTTACTTTGCCGTGCGCCATCCCGCCTAGAACTGCGACAAGAGGCTGGCCTTGACGGTGGGGATGAGCATGAATCGACGCGAGATGATCCGCGGCGCGATGATGGCCGCGGTCTGCCATCCGTTCGTCCGTCGCATTTCAGGTAGCGGAGAGTTGGACAAGTTCGGTGGTTGGAGTGGCAAGAGGTTTCAAGCCACCGGATTCTTCCGCGTCGAAAAGGAAGACCGATGGTGGCTGGTGAGTCCCGAGGGGAATGCCTTCCTGAGCTTCGGGATCAATCACTTGCACCCAGACTTGTGGAACCAGGACTACAATCGCGACGCCTGGAAGGCCCGCCTAGACCTTGAGAGCCTGTCCGGCCCCGAATTCCGAGAGGCGCTGAAGACCTGGTTCCTGCAGACATGCCGCGAGTTTGGCTTCAACACCGTGGGCGTTCACACTTCCCTGGGGATCGTGAACACCCCGCAACCGTCGATGCCGTATATGCAGCCAATCCGCTTCGTGGACATTCCGCATTGGAAGACCGAGATACCCGACGAGAACTTCGTAGACGTCTTTGCAGACGAATTCGCACGCAGCTGTGATCGGATGGCTGCCCAATTCGCCGCCCCCGCCCGGGACGATCCGTTCCTACTCGGCTACGCCATGACAGACTGTCCACTGTTAACCGAGGAGGATTGCCGAGAGCGCCCCGACGTCATCGGAGGAGCCCGGCGCAAATCCCGAATCGGCTGGCCACGCCGATTGCGGAATTTGGACGGGAAGGCCCCGGGGAAGATGGCTTACGTCGAGACGGTGAGAGATCTCTATCACGGGAATATTCGAGAATTCAACGCGACGTATGGCACGCGCTTCAACTCCTTCGACACGCTCGGAGCCGCGGCGAACTGGCGACCGGGAACGGACCTATCGAACGGCACCGAGACCCGTGACAACGTCGAGTTCCTCAAGCGTGTTGTCGCCAAGTACTACCAAACGGCGCGAGACGCGATTCGTCGCCACGATCCCAACCACCTGTTCTTCGGTGACAAGATCAATGCCAACACCGACACGCTGGATACTGTGTTACCGGTCACAAGCCAGTTCACCGACATCGTGTTCTATCAGATGTACGCTCGATACGAAGTCCAGAGGCCCGGCCTTGACCGCTGGTCAGGGCTAGTCGACAAGCCAGTAGTTAATGGCGACTCTGCATACACGATGATTACCGACAGCATGCCAAGACCGTTTGGACCGGTAGCCGACAGTCTTGAGCAGCGGGCCAGCTGGACAGTCGAGTTCTTCCGCAGCGCATTCTCGCGCCCGGAGTTCGTCGGCTGGCACTACTGCGGGTTGATTGATGCCTCGAACCGGGTCCCCCGGAAACAAGACCGCCAGCACTCCGGCTTGCTCGATGGATACGGCGAGCCGTACCCGCTGCTCAAAGAGGCCCTGGAAGAATGCACCGCCAAGCTGTATCAACTCGCCTCGGGCCGTAGCTGAGGTCCCGCCTGCAGGGCCTGCATCCAATTCACAACGGACGACATGGCGGCAACGAGGCCTTGTTCGCGATTCATCCAAGGGACTATCGCGAACCTCAAGAACAGGAGACTGGCAGTTCCCGATCGCCCGCGGGAACCTGACGAGTAAGGGGCAATCTGCCCAGACGCCGAACTCGCGTGTACGGCGCAGTCGGCAGCGCTAGTCCGAGAGCGCCTGATAGACAAGCGTCCTAAGCTTCGAATGGTCGTCGATACGGCCGGCCGGTATCAGCTGAGTTAGGTACACGACGACAAGCTCCTCCGCAGGATCGACCCAGTATGTCGAGTGGTAGGCGCCTCCCCATCCGAACTCCCCGGCCGTGCCAGGAACACCGCGAGTTCCAACCTCTTCGATAACGTAGAAGCCCAGCCCGAAGCCTTGGCCCGGCCTGAACTCAATTCCATGAAGGTGATCCACGGTCATCAGCTCAACAGTTTTCCGGCTTAGAATGCGTCGGCCGTTCAAGGTCCCACCATTGAGCATCATCTGCAGGAATCTCGCATAGTCACTGGCAGTCGAGACGAGTCCAGCCCCGCCAGAGAAGCTGACACGAGGGCCCTTGACGTACTGTCCCTGTCCGACCATGTGCCCCGGGTCCGGGGCTCGCTCGAGACCGCTTTCTGATGTAGAGTAGACCGTCGCCAGCCGATCAACCTTGCTCTCCGGTAGGTAGAAGTGAGTGTCATTCATACCCAAGGGATCAAGAATCGTATCTCGGAGAAACTCGTCCAAGGGCCGACCGCTGACCCGTTCCGCCACCGCGCCCAGGATGTCGGTATTGTAGCCGTAGACCCAGCGCTCCCCAGGCTGAGCGTCGAACGGGAGCGCCCCCATCTTGGCCACAGTGTCTCCTACAGGCTCGCTACGGTCGGCGAAATACCAGCCTTGAATCCCGGCCTCCGCCCACCGGTCTTTCGCCGGGCCTTGGCCGTAGCTGATGCCCGCTGTATGGGTGAGCAGGTCCCGAAGAACAATCGGGCGGCGCCCCGGCACGACCTCGTATCCACCCTCGTCATTTCTGACCGCGACACTAGTCTCCGTAAACTCGGGAAAGTACTTTGCCAGCGGGTCAGTAATCAGAAGCTTGCCTTGCTCCTGCAGTGCCATAATCCCAGCGCTTACCACCGCCTTGGACTGAGAGGCAATGCGGAAAATGGAATCGTTCTGCATCGCTGAGTCTGACTCCCTGTCGCGCTCTCCGAACGCCTTGTGATAAACCACCTGGCCCTTCCGAGCAACGAACACAACCGCGCCCGACAAGCGCTCGTCGTCAATGTACCCCTGCATCGCCACGTCGAGGCGCTCAAGACGCTCCGACGAAACCCCGACAGCTTCAGGTATCCCCGATCCAAGGTCCTGCACTCCAGCGGGTTGGCATCCGCTCAGGACAATGAGCAGACTGGCAGCAAGGATCAGCATTCTCGCTCTGGGGCTAGGCATGCCTCATGGTATCCGAGAGCGTCCCGAAGGGAATAGACCTGTTCACCTCCCACCACCTCTCGTCCCTTGTTGGGAGCACCCTGCTACGGGCTTGCCGACGAAGGGCCGTGGCAGCAATATCAGCTGCGCTACCCCACCGGTCAACGGACAGGAAATCGCGTACGTCCGGCATCCTGCGGAACAACGGCCAGAACTCGCTAGCGGCAGCTGAAATTCGCGGCGATCCAATGGCGGGGATCGTTGACCTGGTCCGGAGGCCCCGTATAGACCGCGCGCTTGGGATACGGGCACAGGGGACGTTCGTTGTTCACTCGTCCATCGGTCCTGTGCCGCGCCAAGACAAATTCAGGTGCGGTGTCTGAGATCACCCAGGTGTCGAGGACAGCTAAGTAGTCAGCTTCGTTCGGTCCGACCCCGCCTCGGCAATGCGCCATGCCCGGTGCCATGAACAGGCGCATGTGCTGTCCCGCTTCGCCTGCATCGCCACCGAATAAATCCGCCACCACCTCGTCGTGATAATCAAAGTGGGTTGGGGTGGAATGACGCCGTCGGCCCAGCCGTGATAGAGCAGGAGCTTTCCTCCGTTGCGGAGAAGGAAGCGTTCGATGTTCGCATCCGTTGCGCTCGCAAGATTGACGGCGTCGGACATCGCATCCGAGCCGAATTGGTCAGTTTCAAACTCCCACCAGGCCCACTTTTTCTGTTGGACAGAGAGGGACCGGGGAGCGGCAGCCCGGGATCGTCCCGATAGAAGGTATGGGCCAGTGCGGAGCCGGTGCGCAGCGCGTTGGAAACGAAGCCATTGCCGGCGTGCGGGATCAAGAGGCGTGGCCACTGGCGTTCGGTCCCCACGGGAACGCCCGGATATAGCAGCTCTCCGGAGCTGTTCCGCACGCCGTCGTAGATCTGCTCGACCGACTCGATCTGTCGCAAGGTCAAGCAGTCTTCGCGATCAGACCGCGACGAGCACACCGGCAGGTCGGTACGACGATCGAACTTGCAGAACGGGGGCTCGATGATGCCATCCTTGATACCGTCCGCGGCATCGCATCGAGCAAGCACGGCGGAGGCAAGCAGGTCAACCTTCCCCAGGCTCTCCTGCTTTCCGTCTCGCTCCGCATCGAATGCCAGATTGGTGGCAAAGTCGTTCGCAAACAGCCTCTTCTAGGTGCTCAGCCGCTACACCCTCCGCGCGATTCGGCGATGTCCGGGAGCACCGGCGATGATCCCGTCGAAGTCGTGCGGAAAGAGTTGCGCGGCGAGCAGACCCTGGCGGCCGCCGCTGGAACATCCAATGTGGAAAGCGTGGTCCTGCGGCTTTCTGTAGTACGCCTGGACCCCCGTTTTGGCGGCGTTCGTGGCGAAATGGACAGCCCGATAGGCAAAATCTTCCTCGGCACGGCTGTCCCGGAAGGCCCATTGGTCTCCCGTGGCACCTACATCATGGCCGGTGTTGCTGTTGACCACGGTGTATCCCCGCCCTACCAGGCTGTCGCTGAAATCAAGGTCCCCGTCCGCTCCGCCATCGCCGCGATGCACGAGGTGCCCGTTCCAGTCCGGCGGATAAGGCAACTGCACATGGAATGTGATGGATCCGCCAATGATCCCCTTCACGTAGCAGTGAGCGGGAGCCGGCGCCCCTGCAGTCCGCCCGTCCGCGTAGATTAGCGTCACACGATTGTTCAGGATCAGGTCGCGACAGCTCTTTACCGCGGCGGACGGTCCCGAGGGCTCGGTTTGCGCGGATACGCGGATACTGCTGGCACCGTCAACGCCAAGAGCGACAAGCTGGCGAGACGAAGGTCTGTTCGTGCCCTGGCTGGCCGATTGCACCCAAGGCCCTCCTGTTGTAGTCTGGGTGATCGGCAGCCACCGGCCCGCTTGCTCGTCATGTTCGTCTGCGACTGGAATTCGGCCGGCAGAAGGCATATTTGTCAACGCCCGGTCGCTATCTGCTATCCGCAAGTGCGACACTAGCCACGGAACAAAAGGAGTCACGTCGATGATCAATCATCGGCGTGATCCGTAAGATATAGACAAATTGGTCCAGTTTTCGGATTCGGAACCATCGGTTGACACCGGACGGAGTCACCGGGGTTTCCATCCGAAAGCCGGGTCCAGTGCCGGTAAACCAAACAAATTCGGAGGCAACACAATGTCAATCGATCGAAGGGGATTTCTAATCGCGTCTGGTGCGGCTATGGCAGCCGCGTCGTGCGCGCAAGGAGCCGGGGCCAAGATCCGGGCTGCAGTGCTCGGCACGCAACACGGCCATGTCCGCGGCAAGCTCCAGGCCATGATCGACTCGCCCGATTACGAGGTGGTATCCATCTGTGAACACGATCCGGCCGTCCAAGAGAAGCAGGCGGCGGATCCGCTGTTCGAGGGCCAAACGTGGGTGTCGGAAGACGAGTTGCTCGGCGACGAGTCAATCGATCTCGTGGTTGTGGAATGCAAGCCGTGGGAAGCCATTCCTTGGGGGCAAAGGGTGATCGCCGCAGGCAAGCACCTGCACTTGGAGAAACCGGCGGGAGACACTTACGAGCCATTCAAGGAACTGGTCGAAGAAGCCCGCTCGAAGAAGCTGCTTCTCCAGAAGGGGTGGGTCCTTCGCGGACAGGCAGGTATCGACGCGGCCGTCCACGCGGCTAACGAAGGCTGGCTCGGCAACGTCCACTTGGTTCGCGCGACCATCAACTCCGATCGCGACCAGCCTCAGCGGGACCTCGAAGCCCGGTATCCGGGCGGAGCAATGTTCGAACTCGCCGGGCATGTGATCGACCGCGTGCTCGAATTCACCGGACGGCCCGACAAGGTTCACACCTGGCTGCGCCACGACACCGGCGTCGACGACGATCTCAAGGACAACACACTTGCAGTGATGGAATACGAAGGTGGACTCGCGCTCGTATCAACGACGGCCCGCATGTACGGATCCGGCGACCACAGGTCGTTCGAGGTCATTGGCACGGACGGCACTTTCATGATCCAGCCGCTCGGCGGGAATTCGGTGATGAAAGTTGCGATGCGCGAGGCGCGCGGGCCTTACAAGCAGGGGTGGCAAACAGTGGAACTCGGCCCGCAGCCACGCTACACCGCTGACTTCGTCGAGTTCGCGCGAGCGTTCCAGACCAATACCCCCCTCAAGTACGGCTACGATCACGAACTCTTGGTTCACGAGACGCTCCTGAGAGCATCAGGCGTCATGTCGTAGCGTTCAAGGAAGGCCGAGAGACCAATCATGCCGGAACAAAGAACCTCGTCACGTCGAGCGGTGCTACAGGCGGCGGCCATGGTGCTGCCCGCAACCGCGATTCGCGGCACAGCCGCCAATTCGGCCCCGACCGTGGGCTTGATCGGATGTGGGGGGCGAGGCGGTTCGCTCACTATCGCCCTGCTGGAAGCCACCGATGCCAAGCTGGTCGCCATGTGCGATCTCTTCGATGAGCAGATTGCCAAGGCGAAGGAACGGATCGGCTTGCAGTCTCCGAAGGAGTACCGCGACATGAACGAGCTGCTCGCCACGGACGTCGACGCCGTGATCATCGCAACTCCTCCATTCCTACACGCGGAGCACTTCGAAGCAGCGGTCAAGGCAGGCAAGCACATCTACATCGAAAAACCCGCCGCCGTCAGCGTCGAAGACTGCAAGCGGATCATGCGCGCGTCCGATTCGGCGGACCGCAATCTCAATATCACGATGGGCTTCCAGCGCCGCTACGCCGCCACATACAACAAAGCCAAGGAGGCTCACGGTGCGGGCGCGATCGGCGACATCCGGATGGCCCACGCCCACTTCCTCAAGGCGGGTCCGAGCCCGCGGACATCTGCCGACCGAATTCCTCCGTCAACCGAGATCGAGAAGATCCGCCGGTGGCACAGCTGGCAAGACCTGGCGGGCGACCTCATCGTCGAGAACAACGTCCACTGCATCGATATCTTGAACTGGTTCCTCGAAGGTCACCCCGTCAGCGCAGTAGGCCGTGGCTCAGAGACCGCAGATCGGGCCGGCGACATGCGGGATAACAACAATGTCGTCTACGAATACGAAAACGGAGTGCTGGCCTCGCTGGCCGGATCCACTCTCGGTTCCAGCGGCTACCGAGAAGTCCACGAGCAGTTCTTCGGGACCAAGGGGATGATCGAGACGTCGGAACTCCGCTGGCGGCACTTCCGCGCGCGCGGCGACGAAACCGTGGAGGCATCGAAGCGCAGCAATACTCTTGACTCCATGGAATCGTTCGTTCAGAGAATCGCCGAGGGCAAGCCGGAGAATACCGGAGTGCGCGGAGCCGAAAGCACATTGACGGCGATCCTGGGCAGAATGGCGATGGACGCTCGCGGGGAGGTGACGTGGGAGGCAATGATGAACGGCTAACGGCATCACCGCCAGCCCGGCCCCAAGATTCGGAACCATCATGAATCGTAGAGAGTTCGTCGCAGCGCTATCTGGCGCATTGCCGCTAGCGGTTGGTTGCGAACAGCCGGAGGAGGCCCCTATGAAGGGCCTTAAGCTATCGGTCACCTGCGACATGTTCCGCGGGAATGAACGCGGACTGCCGGTGGACACGGTAGACGGCAAGGATCCACGGCCTGACCCCGATGTCAAGTACACGCCGGACGAGGCCCTGGCCCTCGCCAAGAGTCACGGCTACGAGGGTTTCGAAATGTTTGACTGGCGCAATGAGGAGGAGCGGTCCGCCTACTCCATGGCCATGCGCAAGCACGGCCTCGAAGCCGTCTGCATCACGGCGGGCAAGGGGGTGCGGGCTCCGGGATGCAGCCTGACGGATCCATCAGAACGAGACGGGTTCCTTCAGGAGGTCGCAAGTGCCTCGGCAATCGCGCCAGAGCTCGATTGCCGGAGACTGGTCGTCCTGACCGGATTCGAGCGTGAAGGCGTGTCGAGGGCCGAGCAGATGGACAGCTGCGTCGCCGGATTGCGGGAGGCTGTTCCGATTCTGGAAAGAGCCGGAATGACGATAGTCGTCGAGCCGATCAATACTCTTGTGACGCGTCCCGGATACTTCCTGGCGGGGGCACGGGAAGGCTTCGAGATGCTGCGCCGGGTCGACTCGGCCAACGTCAGGCTGCTGTTCGACATCTACCATGTCCAAGTCACTGACGGCGACCTGATCCTCCAGATCCAGAACAATATCGACTGGATCGGCCATTTCCAGATCGGCGACCATCCCGGCCGCATGCAGCCCGGTACCGGCGAGATCAATTACCGCAACGTATTTCGGGCGATCTACGAATTGCAAGAGGCCGGAAAGTTCGATGGCTATTCGGGGCTCGAGTACCACCCGAGCGTGACGCTCCCACAGACCATGGCCGAGGTCCGGCAGCTAGCGAACTTCAGTTGACGGATCGTGCCGCTCCGCGCGAGAGCATCCGTTTCCAGCTCCTGTTAGCACTACGACCCTGCAACAACCCAGGATCGGGAGATGGGAGAATAGCCGGCTTGCCCTGTCGGGTAGAACGCGGATGCCCGCACCAGCGATAGTCCTCTTCCGCCGTGATCTGCGTATCGCAGACAACGCCGCCTTACGCGCCGCCATGGCCACGGGTCCGGCAGTCGCGCTGTATGTCCTCGACAGTGCCGCCGACGGCCGCCCGCTCGGCGGCGCGGCGCGCTGGTGGCTACACCACGCGCTCGCTCGGATCGAAGCACAGCTAAGAGACTTGGGCGTGCCCCTGATACTGAGGCGCGGCGATCAGAACACCACGGTATTGGACACCGCCGTAGAAGAGCAGGCCGGCGCCGTCTATTGGAACCGTCGCTACACACCGTGGGGGATCACGGCCGACAGAGCCCTCAAGGCCGCATTGCGGGCGAGCGGAACAACCGTCGGCGACTTTCCCGGGGCCTATTTGCGCGAACCGTGGGATCTCACGACAAAGCAAGGCAACTGGATCAAGGTCTTCACGCCGTTTTATCGAGCTTCGCTGGCGATGGGCGAGCCGCCAGGACCACTTCAAGCCCCGCAACCCCAGTTGCCACCAAGTGTTTCAACGAGGTCCGAGGCGCTCGCCGACTGGGACTTGCTTCCGACGAAACCGGACTGGGCTGATGGTCTGCGCGACACCTGGCCTTCTGAACCCGGCACGGCCGAGGCGAAACTGTCCACGTTCTTGGAGGGGAGGGTCTCCGGGTACAGTCGGGACCGCGACCGACCCGACCTTGACGCGACATCGGCGCTGTCACCGTACTTCGCGTTCGGCGAATTGTCCCCCCGCCAGGTGTGGCACTCGGCCCGCCAGTTCCAGGACACCAGCCCGGGCTCGGACCAAGGCATCGATTCCTTTCTCCGCCAACTAGTGTGGAGAGACTTCTCGGCGAATCTGCTCTACCACTTCCCGGATCTCGGCCACCGGCCGTTCCAGGAACAGTTCGAGCGGTTTCCCTGGTCAGACGATCCGTCGTCGCTTCGTGCCTGGCAGCGGGGAAGGACCGGCTACCCTTGGATCGACGCGGGAATGCGGCAGCTCTGGGTCACGGGCTGGATCCACAACCGGGTTCGCATGGGCGTGGCCTCATTTCTGTCTAAGCATCTGCTGCTGCCTTGGCAATCCGGGGAGGCGTGGTTCTGGGACACCCTCGTCGACGCCGACCCAGCTCAGAACATCGCGAGCTGGCAGTGGGTCGCTGGCTGCGGAGCGGACGCCGCACCGTACTTCCGCATCTTCAATCCGATCACGCAAGGCACAAGATTCGATCGAACGGGCAACTACCTTCGCAGGTGGCAGCCCTCAGCGGCGAGCTATGAACCCGGCTCGGGAGGCTGCCAACCCATCATCGGACATAAAGAAGGGCGCGAAAGAGCGCTGGCCGCATTTCGCTCGCTAGCTGGCCGGTGGGAGAGCCCCGGTTGATTCTCGGTCAGTTCAAATCGCCAACCCAAGACTCTCTTCCAACTCCATGGGGGATGGACAGTTACACGTGATGAAGCCTTGGCAGACGGGACGCTGGTGGCAAGAGGAATTCCGACCGAGACGAGCCTCGCAGCCTTGGCGGCTCCGGACGAGGGAAAAGCCTCGGGCGGTGTACTCCGGGACGGGCCTCCGTGGCCAGCGGAGCGGGGCCGGGCACCACGATGCACGCTTCTCCGTTGGTGCGAACATGGCTTCCCTCATCGGGTTGGGTTTCCGGGTTCAGGACGGCACTCCGTCGGTCCCTGATTTCTTGAAGACCTTCCGAGGAAGCGTTGACAGTGTACGATCGACTGCTCGGCTCGTAGCAATGTCGGGGCAGACACACCAATTGTCTGCTCGGGCGTGGGCTGCCAGGACCTCTCAACCTGGCACAATGCCACCGGTTTCAGGCTAATTGACCTGCGGACCTCAAAGAAAAGAACTTGGACCTCATTTCCGTCCCTCCTAGCTGTGGACTGAGGCCAGCACCTACGGCCGGTGGCCTCACGCTGAGCGCATTCTAAGCCGAATCTCCACGGAATGTCGGAAATGCTACGAAGAATTTGACGATTGCGGGGCGGCCGAGGTTGATTTCGCGTAACTTCTTCAGTTACAAGCAGTTAGATTTCGATCCCCGGATCAAGTTCTGCATAGTGCGCGGAAACACTGACCCGGCTGCTCAGATTGCAAATTCGGCGAGACTCGCGATGACTCGCGCTCTATCAACTCTGGGCGTTCGCAAGGGACCAAGCACAGCCAGCGGCAGTGCGACGGAACAAACTCTCAGCCAGCAAGGCGCTGCAACCCGTCTATCTGCGGTGTCACGCCAGCCATCTCAGCTATGCTCGGACGGGCGGTCGGGAGGTTCGACAGTAGTGTCGCGTACGATCTTGCCGTCCCTGAAGACAGTTACATATCCGGAGGTTTCGATGGCTCTCCTACGGGCAATTACGGCTGCTCTTCGCAGTGCCTCCAATGCTGATGCAGAGTCGGATCCCGGTGGTCCCTTTGAAGTTGTGTTTTTCCGTTGCTTCGTCATGATCGACTCCCCTCTTCTAAGAGTATCGGTGTCTCCCCGGAATTGTCGTATACAGCCCATTCGTCGACGAGATTACGGTAAATCGTCTCGAAGTTCCGCCAACCTGAGTCAAATCGGCGACGGACAATCGATTCCGGAACATTGTGTCCTCCCTCGTGCACCCGGTGCCTGACCCGGTCGATGGCCAGTTCAGGGTTAGGCAACCGCAGAAAGAAGAGCTTGACCCAGTACCCCTGCTGCTGCCAGCGCGGGATCATGTTAGCGTAGGTTCGCCCGCTCAACGTTGTCTCGAAGGCGAAGCTCTCACCACTCGTCACGTACTCGCTGATCAGGTGCAGCATCACCCTGCCAGCCCGGATAGCCGCGGGTTCCGGACGGAACGGACTGATTCCCGCTGCGATGAGATCGGCGTTAATGAACGTCAGGCAGCTTGCTTCGTTCGGAAGGTATTCCAATGCGAAGGACGTCTTTCCGGCACCGTTAGGGCCAGCGACGATAAACACTGTCTTCATGCTTGGGGTCACTCCAGGCCTCCCCACAGGCTTCCGCCGCCCCGTAAGTGGAGGCTCGTGTGGTCGCACGTGCAGCGGATCTCATGCTCCGAATGGCCAATCGCCCGAACGAATTGCGTACTCATACCACACTCGACCGCGCCCTTCCGAAGCCGATGACCATGAGATCTAGTATCGCGTGCCTGCGATGCAGGCCCGATCCCATTCGTTGCTGGCGACTTCGACACTGACAGGGGCGACATGGCCGGTGACCTTGATGATCCTGCCCTTGGGTCGATGCCGCCACCAGTTCAACGGAAACCGGCACTGGTGGCACAGCCCCACGACAATCGGGACTTCGTATGGTCGCACCTACCGGTTGCGTGGGCTTGGGTATTCCGTCATGGTCCCGGCGCGGGCGAAAGTCCGCAGGTCGAGCCGAGGGTCTATAATCGCCACAGTCGCCCCGCATACTCTGGCCCGACTCGGACCCTTGCCCAAAGTGGCGGAGACGATCCCACCAAGGGCCGCCTCCGAACCGAGAGTGGTCCAGGCAAGGCTGGCAGGGGCAGGAGGACACATTCATGGCAGCGACGGGATCGGTCTTGGTTCTAGCAGTGGTCACGGCGTTTCTTTCGCAGCCGCTCGCAGCCCAGTTGGCGAGGGATCCCACGGGCATTTCCGCGGACCCCACCGCTGAACCCGTGGTTTTGGTTCCGCCGGACCCGGAAATGACTGCGTACATTTCTGGAAGGGTTCAAATGACCAACGGCGGCGTGGTGCCCAAAGAGACCGTAATCGAACTCGTGTGTGGCGGCTTTACTCGAGCAACCGACCAAGTCGGGCCCGAGGGTGACTTCGACATCGAACTGTCAGGCAGGGGCACTGGGGCCGTTGACGCCACGCAGCTTTCGAGCCAAGCTTTGGGCGTGCCCCAACCCAACCACCTCGGCGTTGTCAACATGTCCAATTGCGTCGTGCGCGCCGAGCTTCCGGGCTATGAGTCATCCCAGATCCAGCTCGGTNTTCGATCNACGTTCGACAGCCCCGACGTCGGCGAGGTGTTGCTCTCGAAGNTCGAAGGCGTTCTGGGACATGCCATCAGCCCCTCGATCGCCCGCGCGCCGAAGAAGGCCCTGCAGTCGTACGAGTGGGCACTGAAGCAGGTCGGCAAACCGCGCCCGAACCTCCGCAAGATTGCCGCGCGCCTAGAGTCCGCAGTGAAACTGGACCCAAGCTTCGCGGCAGCGTGGAAACTTCTGGGCCAGGTCCGTGAGGGCATTGGACTGCCCGAAGAGGCGCTGGACGCGTACAGGCAGGCAGTCGCTGGCGATCCGTATCTGTATCCCGTGTACGAGCGTGTCGTGCCGTTGCTGATCGGGTCTGGCGACCTGGCTGGCGCAATCGAGATGGGGGAGAAGGCATTGGGGATTAACAACCATCTTGACGACGTGAGATTCTATGTTGCCGGCGCATACCTGCGCACCGGAAAAAACGAGCAGTGCATCGTAAAGGCCTTGGAACTGGTCGACAGAGGGGCCACGGCCACCTATCCGCAGGCCCACCAGTTCCTAGGGTCCGCCTATGCGAACAACGGGGAGTTTCAGTCGTCCGCGAACCACTTCCGGCGCTTTCTCGAGCTCAGCCCCGATGCAACCGCCGCGGAGGCTGTCAGGAACCAGCTTGACGAGTGGTCAAGCCTGGGTGTGATCGCCCCCGCCAGCGAAGCGCGCTGATCCAATCCCCAGACCAACCCGGGACACAAGCAAGGATTCCTGTCCCGCCGCATTGGCAACAGCGCCAGTGGCTTCGGCCCATCCGGTAAGGAGGCACGATGCCCGCCAAGCGCACCGAGATTATCGGCACCGAAGCGGGGTGCTTGATCGACGCACCAAGCGCTAGGTAGCACGGATCCTCGCGACAACGATAGCAGGCCGCTCGGATCGCTCGGTGCCCTGACCGTTCCTCCCCAAACAGGCTCCGAGCCTAGCGTAGTTTCGAATTGATGGCCCATTCCGAATCTAACCCGACTCGGGGGCTCCCGCGAGGCCGAATAAGCCATAGAGATCCTCCAAGCTCAATCGCGCTCCAAGATCCACTGAAACATCATCGACCATTTCGTCGAACAGACGCTGCTTGCCCTCGAGGATTTCGTCGATGCGCTCCTCGATCGTCCCAACGCAACAGTACTTGAAGACACTAACTTTCTGTGACTGACCGATGCGGTGGCTCCGGTCCTCAGACTGGCGCTCCGCCGCAGGATTCCACCAACGATCCATGTAGAAGACATGCGAAGCCTCTTGAAGATTCAATCCAAGCCCCCCGACGCGCAGCGAAAGGACCAACACCTTGCGGGCAGACTCCCGCTTGAAGCTGTCGATCACCCCGGACCTCTCTCCCTGCGGCGTAAGGCCCGTGATCGAGAGCGGGTTGAATTTCTTGAGACGTCTCACAGCAGCTGCGACGCCAAACGTCTCGTCCACGTACTGGGAGAAGACCAGTGCCTTGTAGCCTTGCGATGTGAGTTCGGCCAGCCTGTTTTCGATGTCGTCCAGTTTGGCTGATCTGCCTGTCTTAGGATCGGCATTGCAGACCTGCTTTAGGCGCGTCAGCAGGGCGATCAGATGATGGACGCGAACCTCCGTGCCAAGCTTCTCAAGATACACGATGCCCTCGCGCTCGGCTTTCGAATAGCTGCTGTACTGCTCGGGATGCAGTTCGACACATACCTTGGTCGTCAGCTTGGCTGGCAACTGAGGAAGAACCTCATCCTTCTTGCGGCGCAGTTGCAGATGGCGATGACGAGCGGCCAACTCGTTGCCCGGCCAGTAGCGCCTTGGTTCGCCGGAACTATCATGATCGACAAACTCCATAATCGACGCCAAGTCATCGGCCCGGTTCTCCAAGGGCGTGCCAGTTAGGGCCCACGAGCGCTCCCGGCGCAAACGCTTGAGAGCACCGCTCGTCTGGTTCCGATTCTTGATCCGTTGAGCCTCGTCTGCGATCACAACACCCCAAGTACGCCGCCACAGCTCTGATCTAGGATCGCTGTCGAATTCGGAGCGCAGAGTGTCGTAGCTGGCAAGAAAGACCTCGACCTCCGCAGCCCAGCGCCAGGATCGCTCAGACGCCGCACCTCTGACGATAATGGCGCGGACTTCGGGTGCCCACTTGCGGATCTCTCGGCGCCACTGCTCCAAGAGGCTGGCAGGAGCCACGATCAAGCTGGCCCTGACGGCCCTGCGCAAAAGGAGAACCCGCAAAGCAGCAATGGCTTGAAGGGTCTTGCCGAGCCCCATGTCGTCCGCTAGCAGCAATCGGTCGCTGGCGACCAGAGCCTGCGCTCCCTTGATCTGGAACGGCAGCAGTTCGCCCGGCCAGTCGAGTTCGAGGTCGCTGCACTCCGTCTGGACCGGGGCAGCGAGCAGTTCGCGCAATCGCTGGGCGAATGGCAGTTGTCCGCAAGCGGCCATTCCGAGACTGCGGGCGTTCCCACGGCCCTCGTGATCCACAGACAAGTCCACCGCTACGGCCACGCCAACACCGAGCGTTGATTCTCGAAGGGCGCGGTCCGAAGCAAGCTCTCGCAGGGCATTGGCAACTCGGTCCAATGGCTCCAA
>JGIcombinedJ30088_10000879_pt1 | contig 31756 bp, 28 predicted proteins | sample PinacodermPK_FD_30088 | JGI IMG/M metagenome (IMG submission 30088)
GGCGTCAGTGGCGGATACGGCTGGATGTCCTGGTGCTTTCGGCCTCTCTTTTTCTGGTCCCCGCCGCACCGGTCCTGGGCGTCGACGGTGTTCCGGACCNCCCGGCCCGTCTCTCGGCTTGCGTGGGCCCTGCTCTCGAGCCGGCGGGTTTCCGCGACACGGAGGGCAGCTTTGCCGAGTTCGCGTCCGACTGCCTAGCCCACTACGGGATCACCTTTGGGACCAGCCCGGAGATGTTCTCGCCGGGGCAGTCAGTGACCCGCCTGCAGGTGGCCCTGTTCCTGGCGCGGGCGGCCCGTCCGGCCGGGATCGAACTGCCGGAGGCATCCGATCAGGGGTTCACCGACCTCGACTTCGGGTCCGGCGCCGTCAACCAACTAGCCGAACTCGGAATAGTCGAAGGAACCTCGTCGACCACGTTCGACCCGTATGGCCCGGTTACCCGCAGCAAGATCGCGCTGTGGCTGGTCCGCTTCCTCAGCGCTGCTCCCACCGGCCCGGGAGGTGCTGATGTCGATGAGGTCGAACCGGACGACAACCACTTCACGGATCTGTCCTCGGTTGACTTCAAGACCCGCACTGCCGTCCGCAAGATCTACGAGATGGGGGTGACCAGTGGGACGTCGGCTTTCACCTTCTCGCCCACCAAGGCGGTGACCCGGGGACAGATGGCCGTGTTCATCATCCGCATGCTGGCCCACACCCATGCCCGACCGGTCGGGTTGATCATCCAGGCCGCCGAGCCGGCCCTCTCCGGGGACTCCGATGTCACCGTGTCGGTCTCCTACCGGGACGGCAACCATCGACCCCGGGCGGCCCGGCTGGTGGACGTATTCGCGTCCACCAACCCCGAAATGGCCTTTGACGACGCCGGCCGTTGTACCGGCCATGTCTTCTCGCCCGTAGGGCTCGGGCGGGCCTGCGTGGTGGATAGCTCCGACAGCGTCACGAGCCCCTCCGGGTACCTGCGGATCGATCTGGACATTGCACCAGACACGGGCGCGCTGCGGATCTGGGCCTGGCGAGGTCCCTACGGGGCCGTGTACGACAACGGTGCCGGCACGGCGACGGTCTTCGATGTCAGGACCCTCGCCATCCCCACCGCCCTGGAAGTGACCGACGATATGCGACCCACTGCCCGCAAGCTCCGTTTCGACGACACGGTGACGTTCACCTTCCGGTTGGTCGACGCTGATGGCGCCCCGGTACCCAAGCCGGGCGTGAAGTTCAGCGTCGGTGTGGAGAGGTCACGGAACGGGCGTAGCTCCGGGTCCGGCACCATCACGGAGGAGACCGGTCCGGACGGCTCAGTAGAGATGGAGTTCCGCCACGCAGATCCGAATCCCGAGCCCGAGGACACGGGTGACATCGCCCGGCTGGACCTCGATCTCGTGGACACCGGCACGCTGGAAGTGAGGGACCTGACCACCCTCGGGATACTGACAAACGACGGCAACAGCGGGGACAGGCTGCTCGACTGGTCTGACGAGAAGGGAGTGATCACTTCCCTCACGCTGTCGGTGCCAGAAGAATACGTGGTTGCCACATCGGAGGGCACCGGTGCGAAAAACAAGGTGCGGGCCGACCTCACCGATCAGTACGGGTCCGGAGCGGCCGGGGGCGAGGCTATCACCTTCACTTCGACTGATCCCAACGTGGCGCCGAACAATGTCGAGCGCACCACCAACTCGGGCGGTGTAACCACGTTCGGTTACCGCCGGGACGCCGATTCTGGCGCCACCGAGTTGATCACTGCCCGGTTCGGGAATCTGGTGGCCAGCGCCCGTCAGTACTGGGCCGCCCTTATCCCAGCAAATGCCGATGGTTCGGGAAAGGTTGTAGTGATCGATCCCGCCAACAATCGGACCGTGTTAGTGGCAGACGCCAATGTCTGGCTCGTAGAGTACACCACCGCTGATCACCTCATGATCGGTGACGAACGTGTTCGCCTCGCCACCTTTGAGGATGCCCTCACCGTAGGCGACACCCTCGCCTACCAGATCACCCCCACCAACACCCCCAACACCTACACGCTCACCACCCCGAACCTCGCGTAAGGGATTAGAGTCCTGACCTGCGGAGCATCCACGGGTGTAGGACTTGTCGGCCACTGAACCGTCCACGGCGACACCAGGGACTGCACACAGTTGCCTACGGCAGTTCAATAGGCATCGTCAACATCCGTTCGGTGTCTGGTAGCGTTCACTAATCACATCGCCCTGATCCGGATGTCAGAGCAAGAATGCCTCCGCCAGTAGCTTCCTTTGGGCTAGCGCAAGTGATCGTCGGGGGCCTGTGCTGCAGACCCCCGCACTTCTCTCGGTGAAGGCGGGAGGGTGGCTTGAGTGCGTGCGGCGATGCCTGAATGCCCGGATGCCGAAATAGCCCTGGCGGCCCGTCGAACCGAGATTGTGTTCTGAGCCCAGGGTCGCCTCGGACCGTTCAACGACCTCTCCGTCGCCCTACACGGACCATCGCCCGTTATCCTGGGGGCAGAACGAGAAAAAGGTGGGAGGACTGATGTTCCCGTCGAGGATTATGGTCTGGTCGGCGGTGGCCGTGCTTTCGGTCTTGCTGGGGCTCTCGATGGTTCCTGCCGCCGCCTGGAACGGGGAAGCCGACGAGCCTGCCCTCTACTCGGCCTGCGTGGGCCCGGCGTTGGAGGATGCCGGGTTCTCGGACATCCGCACGTATCCCGCCGAAACCAGGCAGGCAATAAACTGCCTGGCCCATTACGGGATTACTTACGGGACCCACGCCGGTTCCTTTTCCTCAGACGCTCCGGTGCTCCGATCACACATGGCTCTGTTCCTGGTCCGGGCGGCCGGTCCGGCAGGGATTGACGTGCCGAGACCTACCGGCCGGGCCGCTGCGGGTTTCACGGATGTAGAAGGGCTGTCCGACGAGACCCGGGACGCCATTAACCAACTGCTCCAGATGGGCATCGCTGTCGGCAAGACCCATTCAGCGTTCGCTCCCCACGATACGGTCACCCGCCGTCAGATGGTCCTCTTCCTGTACCGGTTCCTCGACTTGGCCCCGGTCGGTCCTGGAGGGGTCGATGTCGACGATGTGTTTCCCGATGACACGCATTTCGAGGACCTAGGGGACGTGCCGATCAGGGTCTACGACATGGTGCGAACTCTATTCGAGATGGGGGTGGTCGAGGGCACCTCTAATTCCACCTTCAGCCCGGACAGGCCTCTGACCCGAGCCCAGATGGCGCTGCTTATCAGCCGGATGCTCGGCCACACCAACGCTCGGCCCGCCGGCGTTACGATCCAGACGGACGGGATCGTGGTGGACGCATCTGCCGACGCCGAGGTGGTGATCTCGGCGCGGGACCGGTGGCATCGGCCCTTAGTCGACGCCTTGGTGGACGTGTTCGAGTCGGCCGAGCCCTACTCCCGCTCGACCGATCTGTTCGACTCCCGAGGCCGGTGCGAGGAGACGGAGGTACGTGCCCTGCTCGGCGCCGATCCCTGCGAGATCGATCAGAGCGACGAGACCACGGATGCGGACGGGAACCTGGTGTACGAGTTGTTTGTCGACGAGGACCTGACCCTTTGGGCATGGAGCGGGGACCTGCGGGATCGCTTCGACGTCGACAGCACCGAGTATGTCTCGATCGAGTTCACCGTTGTGCCGCCGCCGGACGCCTTCAAGGTGACCGACGATATGCGACCCCATGCTCTGCAAATGCCGTACGGGAGGTCGGTCACCTTCACGTTCCAGCTGGTTGACGAGGATGGGAAGCAGGTACGCCGCGAGGACGAGCAGATCGAGATCACAACAGAGGAGAGGAGCGGGGGGAGGCTAGCCCGTAGGCAGACTAGGTCCCATTACACGGACTCAGCGGGGCGGGTCACCCTCAGGTACCGTATAGACCGTCCCCGCTACGGCGACCGCGACGGGGACAGCCTCCTGGATGTCATCGTGCTGGAATCGTCCGGGCTGGACGTGATCGACGAGACCACCGTGGGCGTCCTTGACACGGACGTGTCGCTGGTGTGGTCCAGCGAGGACGACGAGGCCACGACTCTGGTGCTGACCCAGACGGTCTCCTACCACACCGCTGTGACTTCGGGTTCCGGCGGGCGTAACCGGGTGTTCGCCACCCTTCTCGACCAGTACGGCGACCCGGTGCGGGGCGAACTGATCCACTTCAAGTCCGGCGACGATGAGGGCTTGGGTACGGATGCGTCGGACCCGAACATGGCCAAGGAGGCCTTCCGGAAGACCACCAATAGCCGGGGAGAGGCGACGGTCGCCTACTTCCGCGACTCCGCGGAGCCGGATATCGAGCTCATAGATGCCCTTGTCGAAGATATCCCAGGAGTGACCGTAGAGACGACAGAGCATTACTGGGTGCGTCCCGCCCCGGCCGGTGAGACCACTGGCGAGCTCAAGCACCACGACGCCAGAAGGAACACCCTCGTGATCAAGCCGGACACCGGAGGACCCTACGTGATCACCTACGACTCCGAGGATCAGTTCAACAACGGCACCGACACCGAGAATTACGCCACCTTCCGCGAGGAAGTGATGGAGGGCAACACCCTAACGGTGGTGGTATCTGGCCACAGAGCGAGCGATACGAACCGCTTCACCAGGAATCCCTTCTAGCGGGCCCAGCCACCGGATCCGAAGACCAGAATCGACCGGCACTCTCCAAGACCCTGATGGGGGAGCTCTCCTGATGAGCGTGTCTTCAACGATCAGCGAAACTTACTCATACCGGGTGTGCCCCACTTGTTGGGCGGTCGATAGGGTTACATCGTCAACGCCGCGACCAGCTCTCGGCACCAGGGGCCGTTCCGCTCGCGGTCACCATCGGCCTGCACCCTCCAAAGCCCGATACGTGCCCGAACACCCCGCCCGCTCCCGGCTGATAGTCCGAGTGCACCTATCCAACTCTCAGCGATCTCTTGGTCGAAGCAGCCTACGGACAGCAGTGTCTTGGCAACGTCATCACTCGCCACCCTCGCGACCGTACTCTTGGACCGGAGCGGCTTCGCCACCCGCAAGCAGTCCCGCCCCGCAGTCGCCCCCGTCTACGAAAGCAACAATCCGACAGCCCCCAGTTGGTAGATTGGTGCCTAACTAAGACTGTCCACACTGCGGGGCGAGTCCAATCTCGTGGAAGGCCGGGACTCTGGCCATACGGAGGCTCTTTGCCCTGACTTGAGGTATAACTCCGTAGCCAAGACCATCCCCTGACGGACCTCGGGCCCCGGGAGCCACCCCCCGGGGCCCGAGCGTTTGTTGATCTGCCATCAAGCGTTGCTGCGTGGTTCGCCTGTTTCAACAGTGGGCAGGCAGCCCAACCGTCGACAACACGGAGAGCCGCAACCACCCACTAGGAGGGTGCTGAAAAGTGACGATTGCTCGGGCCTGCCGCCCGCCAGCCCAGGCATTCTGCCGGCGGTTGGCAGGCCGCTGGTGGATTGCTCAGCACCCTCCTAGGGCCGTCAGCACACCCCCACCGACGACGACTAAGACGAGGCCACTGACCACGATCACGCTCAGCGGAGAAGAGATCGCTCCATTGGCGTTCGATGTGTTGCTGTCTTGAAGACCTTGATGTGGTGGTGGTGAAGGCGAACGCTGGTATGCCTCCGACGGCATCCACCTTGTCGGGAAGTGAGCGGTCGAGATGATCGGGTCTGGCCTTCCAGTACTACCGATCCGATCGTGTCCTGATGAGCCAAGGCCATCCCCTGACTGACCTCGGGCCCCGGGATTCCCCGGAGCCCGAGCGTTTGTCTGCTGGTTGGGAGCCCGTCACTGGCCGACACGGGCTCATGGTTCCCGACGACGTGAACCGCTCTTCGCTATAACGCCGCCGAACCAATCACGTTACCCATTGGTACGGGGAATCTCGAGGTTCCCCGAACCCCCGAGGCAGATCCGTGCGCGCCGGCGTCGGCATTCTGTGCCGTAGGTTCGTGACGGAGCTCCACGGTGCCCTTCCCTTGTCTGGACAGCACTGCCATCGGGTCTCTTGGTCAAATCGCAGTATCTCAACAACACCCGTGCGGTGTTACAGTCTACGTACGGAGTTTGATGTCATCGGATCTCGTCAAGCGCTTGAAGGAGAAGGACGTGGCGTCTACCACTGTTGCGACCGGGACGCCGGCGCCTGCCGACGTGTCCACCATGGAGTCCGCACTGCGAACCTTGTCGGAGGACCAGTTGCAGCATCTCCATGAGCAGATCTCGAGAGTGGTCGTAATGCTGGCGCCACATCGGCGCGAACTCGGCCTTATGGGTCAAGCACTGAGACGTTGGGCAGCTACGCGGCCACCCTCTCCCTACGAACACATGATAGAAGCATTTTCGGAGCAGGCACACGATATCCGGTGCAGCTGGGAACAGGTGGGCCTCTATCTTCAGAGAGCCATGGACGACTTGGAGACGAGACCGGCCGACGGCGCTCATGAGTGAGAACCTACCGCACTAAGACGCCGATGCATCGCCCGATCCAGACGCGGCCTCGCCGCTGGCGGCTCCGACGGACGCACCAGTCGAACTTCGGGAAGTAGAGAGATTCCTCCAGCGTATAGTCTCCACATCATCGTCGTGGTCTGGTCCCCTTACCCCCGCCGGACGACTTCGCGGCGTACGAGCAAGCTCAGCCCGGCACGTCTGAACGCATCCTCAGGATGGCTGAGCGGCAGCAACTCGTTCAGGTATTGGAGTTGATACTTGCTTTCGGGCTAATCGCATTCGGTATAGCCGGTTCGATCTGGGGGCCACGCATGGGAAGCAACACTCTGGCTGTTGGAGCGCTGCCGCTGGCAGCAGGCTTGGCGGTAGCTGCGATCACTACTGCTCGACGGTTCCAACGTCGACCTCCATCGGGCTAGGAGGGTGCTGAGCAATCCACCAGCGGCCTGCCAACCGCCGGCATAATTCCTGGGCCGGCGGGCGGCAGGCCCGAGCAATCGTCATTGTTCAGTACCCTCCTAGGGCTCTGGCCCGTGGAGCATCCACGGGTATAGGAGTTCTTGGCCGCTGAACCTACCAAGGCGACTCCCGGGACTACGCACATTGCCACGGCAGTTCGATCAGGCATCGTCAACATCCGTTTGGTCACCAAGCCGTTGTTGTTGGTGACCTGGTAACCCCCGAAAACGCGAAAACTGCCCCGCCGTGCCTCTGTTGGCGATCAGTGGAATTCCCCGAAGTCGATCATCGACTTCCCCACTCCGTGTGTGTTGGTGTGTCTAGCCGGCGCCTCCTTGCCAGGTCCCCCAACTCAGGCGGGATGCGTCCCGTCAGCTCGTTGGAGGGCATGTGTAGTTGCCGTAACTCGGCGAGACCCCCGAATTCCGGCGGGATCGGTCCGGTCATCTCGGAGTTGTGGATCACGAGATAGGTGAGGGAGGCCAGGTTCCCCATCTCGGGCGGGAGCATGCCCGTGAACCTGTTTCCCCCGAGTTCCAGGAAGGTCAACTTCGAGAGCCGACCGAGTTCGGGAGGTAGGGGACCGGTCAGCCAGTTGGTGTGAAGGACGAGCGATGTGAGGTTGGCCAGTTGGCCCAGGCCGGCGGGGATCTCACCGCTCAGCAGATTGCTGTGGAGGTTCAGGAAGGTCAACTTCGTGAGCCGACCGAACCGGAGGGTACGGGCCCGGTCAGCTGGTTTTCTCTCGAGGCTGAGTGTCGAGATTGGTCAACTCCGTGAGAGCCGGCGAGGAGCGGACCGGAGAGGCCGGCGCCTTCCGGAGTCACGGCCACTACCCCGTCTCGCCTCACCGATACCCTCTGCCAGTCGGCGAAGGGAGTGGTGGATCCCCACGCGTCCGGGTTGTCCGGGGCGTCGAGCATGCCGGGGTCGTCAAGTCCGGTGTAGAAGGCACAGAGGGCTTCGCAGTCGTTTCGTAAGGCTTCCCGGTCGGCGGGGATCACGGTCTCGGAGTCGCAAGGAGACTCGGCTCGCGCAGGGGCGGCGCAGAGGAGGGAAGCGGCTGCCACCACCCCGAGCAACCACCATTTGACCGGAGCGGGTGTCAGCGAGCATCGTGTTGACACGGGCAACTTTCCAGAGTGCGGATCGGGTTGAGCCTAGTGAGAGGGTGGCTTCGGCGGAGGGGCCCGACCGATCGGGACCCGCCGCAGGTCCGCCGGTGCATCCCGACTTCCTGAACCGTTCGTGCTCTGTACGGTGCCGACGACCGGAGTCCCGAGTTCCTTGGTTCGCTGTGTTACCCCACCGCGGTAGCCCCAGCGATGCGGCATCGCCGGCCGCTCACGGCGCCCACCGGGACCGAGCTTTCGTAGCGAGGGGGTTGTCCGTGTCGCAGTCCCGTCGCATACTGGTAAGTAGCCGTAAACACCACCGGTCCGTATACGGTATTGATCGGACCGGGGCGGGGATCATGTTGCGGGAGCCGTTGGGTGGGCAGCTGTTGTACCTGGCCGCCCATGTCACACCCCGATGATAATTTCATTAGGGTGATTCCTATCGAAGGGAGGATGTCATGCAGGCAGAGGCCATAGCTGTTCGGTCCCGCAAGGACGAGGTGCTGGGGTTCTTCCAGAAGCGCGAGAAGGACGGAAGGTCACCATTCGGAGACGTAGTCGAGTTGTTCGAATCCATGAAGGAGAAGGGCTCCGATGTGGAGGACATAGATGTGGGTGTGGCGGTGGGCCGCTTGGTCTGTGAAGGCAAACTGCGATACGCCCTCGACGGCATCCGTGTAACTCATCGGTGAGCGGTCGGGAGGACCGACTTCGCCGCTCGAGTGTTGGTGATCCGAGAGAATCGTTTCAGCGGGATCGCGACCGAATCCTCTATTCTGCTGAGTTCCGTCGCCTCAGCGGTGTAACCCAAGTGGCGTCGGCGGGCGAGGGGGATGTCTTCCACAACCGCCTGACGCATTCCTTGAAGGTCGCATAGGTGGACCGTCGGCTCGTCGAGCGGTTGCTGATCGCGGAGGGATCGCAGTGGAACGTGGCTTCCGTCTCTTCGGCCAAGGACAGAGGGCGCCGCGAGCGGCTACGAGACTCAACAAAAAATCCGTGGCCCTCGTCAACATCCTCAACGCAGAGGTGAACTACCTCACCAAGCACTCGGGCCACTCTCAAGGCATCGAGAAAATGTCCCCGGAAGAGCGGAAACTCACAAGCCGTGGGCCTTCCGATACGTAGGACCAACTAACTGAGTCAGGCCGGCGCCGGCTCAGGCTGCTACGCACCAAGTGACGGGCGGTCGGGTCCCGGTACAGCCGCCGGTTGCCGTGATGGCGATCACCGAGAGTCCCTATGGTCGATCATCCAGATTTCCCACATCAGATGTGCTGGTGGGTATGGTTGCAAAGTCCCCTTTCGGTGGCTGTTTGCAGGCTTGGGGTGGGTGGGACACTATCGACGTTGTGAGGTGAGGATCTGCAGTACCTCTTCTCGAAGGGTCCGGGCGGTTGCCAGTGCCATTTCCCTGTTACTAGTTAGGACTGCCGGCAGCTCCCGCTGCAACGCGATACTTACAAGGGTTTCCGTATCCACCCGGATCGGACCCGTTCGCCAGGCATCATCAAGCTTGCAGAACAGATCAGCCAAGACGCAGTAGGCGGCGTCGCCCGATGCCCAGCAGTAGTCGCGGCACCAGATGCTGATTTGGCCCAACTTGGCGGGAGGGAGAGCTTCGAATCCTTCGTCAGCTAGCTGCTGCAGTAACGATTCCACGGCCTACCGGCTTGATATCGAGATCCTCGTACGTGGCCATGGGTAGGTATCTAACGCCCGAGGCTGTCATTTCCGGACCCGCCAACTCGCTGCGATCCACGAGCGTGACCGCGCCTGCGATCGTGGCGCCAGTCTCACGGACCACATCGACAGCCTCGAGAATGGATCCTCCGGTTGTGACCACATCGTCGACTAGGAGCACTCTGTCCCCCGAACCGATGCGCGCCCCTTCTATCCGCCGTCCGGTTCCATGTTCCTTCGGCTGCTTGCGGATGAAGAACCATCGAGAATCTGAAGCTGCTGCGATCCCGACGGCTAGGGCGTCAGCGCCCATTGTCGGGCCACCTACAGCGTCGAAATCGATACCGGCGTCCTCCACTGCTTCCATGATCGCTTCGGCCGCCGTGTAAAGGTCCTTCCAGCGGCAAAGGCCCTTCTTTCCGTCGACGAAGTCAGTGGACAGCGCCCCCGACGACAGTCGAATCGGCGTTTCATGAGTACCCAGCGCCTTGTCGCGCAGGATTCTTAGCAGCTTCCGTCGGAGGAGCGACGGCACAACGACCTCCTGTCTTTCATCCATGTAATTTACGGGCACTATATCGTTTCTCTTGATCAGGGAGGTGCATTCGAGCCTTGCCGTAGCGAACTTCGCAGCAGGGGCCGTCAATGCTAGTCCCCGAGGATCCACGCGGTATCCCTCACGCCGACAAACATCGTGCGCCTTGGTTGATCCTGTGGGTCTCCGGTTAGACGATCGATCCTTGGCGACGCCACACCCCTAACAGCCCCAGCCGCAGGGACGGTGGCCCATCTCGATCGGCCGCTGCTATTCCACTTGCTGGATCGAGAACCGTTCACCAGGAAACCGTTCGTAGCCGGTCCCGTAAGCGGCAAGCATCGTAGGTCCCGATCCCCTCGAGCATCCTCCGGGCACGATCTTCGTAGCTGTCCGTACGCCGGAGGCGTCTCGTGCCCGGGGAGCAGTTCGACCACAGCGCTGTCTCGAAGTACTACCCACTGTCCGCGGTGGGATCCCAGGAGACTTGGAAGGTAGTCAGAACAGAAGACCTGGTGGTTCGTTCGAGCCTGTGTCCGGGCTTCTTCGCGGGTGATACGCATCCGGCCCTCTCCCTCCCGCTGTGCACCAACGGCGCATCATCGCCCAATTCTAATATTCTCAGACACAGCCACAGCAACATGCCACATCGACCACACCACGGCGACTGGGCCGGGCTCCACCCGACGGGTGAAGGTCGCACTGGGACGAGACGGGACTATCGAGACGGCCGTAGTCCCTGCTCATAAGCTCATGTCCCACACCGCGATCGCCCCAGTGCAAACCCCCGCATGAAGAATCGGGGCTAGTGGCGGGACGCACCAGAGAAGCGCTGATCCCTACCGGCTGATGTCGGGGAAGGGTGATGAGCCGGCTCAGGCTGCTACGCCCAAGGTGACGGGCGGCCAGGTCCCGGTACAGCCGTCGGTTGCCGATCATCCCAGTGCCCGGACAACCCATCCACTCCCGAAGTGTTCCGAACCCGGATGTTGCGGCGGCCGCAAGGACTTAACCCCCCATCCCACGCCTTCGCGCAGGGCCGGGTTGTATCTGTCACAGGCTCGCTGCACAATGGTAGAAGTCGCATGCACCGGCGGTTCGTTTCCGACGTCGAGCAGAACCGTGGCAGGGTTCGTATTATCCGGAGCGGGCCCGGACAGGGGAAAGAAGGTCGCCTCCGTGACCCTTGGAGGTAGCGGCGGGGGCGGGAACCCAAGTGGAGAGGCACGTTCGGGCGGTGTTCTCGTGCGCGGGGCTGTTCGGGGAGTGGGGGTGTAGCCCGCTTCGCTGTAACGAACTTCCGACTCGGGACACTAGGAGGCTGCTGAGCAATCCACCAGCGGCCTGCCAACCGCCGGCATTATTCCTGGGCTGGCGGGCGGCAGGCCCGAGCAATCGTCATTGTTCAGCACGCTCCTAGGAGAATCGACCATCCGAGACGGCGAGGACTCGTTGTCACAGCTAGATTCCATATTGGAGACGTGGGGAGCCGGAAGTGGTGGAGAACGCGAAAAAAGTGCTTAGGATGACGCTAGACGGAACGGGATCGGGCGGGATGTGCCCGTTGCCTAACGAAAACAACGGAGGGAGTCGGATGTGCCCGAGTTTCTGACAGCGGACGTGGTGGCAGCACTATTGGCCCATTTTCCCGAGGACCGGTTCAAGTCCACCTCAACGGAACTACAAGCAGGGTTTCGTGAGGTAGCGAGCGAGTTTCCAGAGCTTCTTGGCCAGGTCTCTCTTGGGAAGGTCGGCGCATACGTATCGTCGCCCACTATCGAAGCCGCCCTCGACAGCCTCGCTGCGTCAGGGTTCTACAGCAGATACAACAAGGACTTGGTCACATACGATCTGAACAAGAGTACGCTGCTGGACTACTACAACAGGTTTCTAAGCAGGCGATTCGACGAGGCAGCAGTATCTGTTGATACGATCAAAAAGGCAGCAGAAGTACTCAATGGAGCACTTCTCGCCATTCATCGATCGTCGAAACTTGAGCGTTTACTCGTAACCAACTAGTGACGCCAATTTGGACGCGCAAGCTCTCCGAACTCGGTGAGGTTCTGTTCCGGCGGGATGGTCCGTGGCCCGAGCAGAAGATAGTTCATGACTCGGTTTGGGGTACCAGGACCTTCGAAGGCTGGGAGGTCGCAATCATGGACCTCCCCTTGCTCCAGCGTCTGCGGAACATCCACCAGACGTCATTGGCCTACCTGACCTTCCCCACCGCGCTGCACACACGCTTCGATCACTCCTTGGGTTGTATGCAGCGGTACCAAGGAACTCGTCTCTCAGGTACTCGGCCGCGCAAGGGGCGACCCTTTGCACGACGACCTGAGCGCGGCGGCCCTCCTACACGACATCGGTCACGGGCCGTTCTCTCATCTGAGCGAGGAGGCATACTCTGCAAAACGAGGGCTCTTCGCCGACCTGACCTACGCCGCGGAACAGGAAGCCTTGTATCCCAACGGTTCGCCTCACGAAGTAATCGGAGCTCTACTACTCGACACCGGGCCTGCGGGTCGGTTCTTCGAGGAATTGAACCAGCACTACAGAATGGATCTAGACCCGACGCGGATCGGAAACGTCATCGCCGGAAATGGGATCAAGGAATCCTTCGAAGGCGCCATGATCGTGAATGGCCCGTTCGATGCTGACAAGAGGCGGTAACACACAAGCCGAAGCCGTGGGCCTTCCGATACGTAGGACCAACCGAGCAAGGCCGACACCGAACTCACGCTGCTACAGCCCAGGTGACGGGCGGCCAAGTCCCGGTACAGCCGTCGGTTGCCGATCATCCCAGAGCACGGGTAGGTCATCCGGTTCGCAGTGTCCCGATCCCCGAATCAGCTCTCTACTTCATACCGACGCAAGTCCTCTAGTGCGTTCGGCCGCCACGCGTTGTGAGCATCGGCCGCAACCTTCGACACTCGGGCGCGAATGGTTAACACAGAGGACAAGCCTTGCGCCAGCCGCCCCTACGGCAATCCACAACAGGAAGTGAAACTGAAGGGCGAAGGCAGGGAAGACTCCTAGCGCCTCGGCAATACAATCAACCACCTATCCCATCTGCCTAATCATCGTCTTGCCGATCCGCGCAGCCTGGGCGAGACGGTCAAGGTCCCAATCGAGTAGGTCCATAATCTGCTCGCGGCTAGCACCGGATGCCATCCGCGCTACGCAGACAAGGACGAAGGCATCCTTGTCGGCACGGGTAGTTGGCCGAACCCTTTCAAGCGAGTTCGGTTCAGCGAGAACAGCGGGACCGAACGTGCGAAATGGGGCAGCGAAGGTTTCGTGCCAGGTCACGGCCGCGCGTTCCGAGGATGGGACTATCCCTGTGGTACGACGACGAGCCATCGGGTGGGGTCCTTCCTGTGGCTGACGCCTTCCCATGCTACTGGATAGTGACCCTATTGGGGACAAGGGTACAGGTACCTAAGGCGCGTTAGTAAGACCGCCCGGGGGCGGGACCCGCCGGAGGCGACCGGTCGGGCGATTGTCGCGGTCTCGACCCCGGGGCCGGTGGTGGTCGGGGGGTTTTCGGGTATCGTCGACGCAGTTCACTAGCCCGATGGGGTGTGTTGGCGATCAATTGGTTCCCCGTTTACCTCTCCTAGTCTTGGAAAGGGTCCACACGAACGGCCTCGACCCGGTGTGGGCGCTGCCGAACCGGGTCTACCTTGGAACCTCGAGAGGTTCCTCGGAGCCATGTCGACTCCCTGACCGGCGGTCTGAAATGGGATCACTCCTCCGGGTATGACACCGGCCTTTCGGCTCTTGGCAAGCCGTTTTCGGAGGCCAAGCAGAGGCTTGAAGTGTTGGGTCCCGATTGTCTGGAGCGTTCGGAGGTGTTGATTCGCGCTATTTGCCCGTACACAACTGGCTAGTCGCCGAAAGTGGCCATACTATTAGCCAAGAGCGGGAAAACCGGGGAGGACTGCATGGCTGCGTTCTTGCGTTTGCGGGCGCGGTTTACGTTGCCGGGTGTGGTGATACTGGTTGGCGCTCTGCTGGCCGGATCCGCTCTCCCCGTGGCCGCGAGGAACGGCGAGCAGGACGAGCTTCCCCTCTACTCGGCCTGCGTGGGATCGGCGCTGGAATCGGCTGGATTCCGGGACATCAGCAGCTATTCCGATGACACAGAGGATGCCATCAACTGCCTGGCCCACTACGGGATCACGATCGGGACCGCTCGGGGGTACTTCTCGCCCCGGGACGGGATAAGCAGGGCGCAGATGGCCCTCTTCCTGATCCGGGCGGCCGGACCGGTCGGGATCGAGTTGCCGGAGCCCTCCGATCAGGGCTTCCGTGACATTGGCAGGTATCCCCGATACTTCCGGGACGCGATCAACCAGCTCGCCGAACTTCGGATAACCAACGGCAAGACCGCCTCCACCTTCGACCCGATGGGGTTGGTGACCCGGCGGCAGATGGTCAAGTTCATCGCCCGTTTCCTGGATCTGGCCCCGGCGGGCGTGGGTGGGGCGGACATCGACGACGTGGACCCCGACGGCGACGTCTTCGACGATATCGACGACCTGCCCCTTTCCTACTACCGGGACATCCGGGTCCTGTACGAGATGGGGATCACCCACGGTGCAACGGACGACCGCTTCCATCCCGACCGCGAATTGACCAGATCCCAGATGGCGCTGTTCGTCACCCGGATGCTCGCCCACACCAACGCCCGGCCTGCCGGGCTGACCCTCCAAGCCGAGGACGAGGTGGTCACGGAAGGCTACACGGTCGAGGTCGTCGCTTCGTTTCGGGACCGCTTCCACCGGCCGGTCGCGGATGCTCCGGTGGACCTCTTCTCCGCTCCACGCCGGGAGGACCACTTCACGAACAGCGGCCGGTGCAAGGACGAGAGTCTGACTCCCGAGTTTGGCGACGACCTCTGCGAGATCGACCTCGACGACGAGACCACCGACGGGGACGGCAACCTGGTCTACGACCTTCAGGTGGACGAGAGCCTGATCCTGTGGGCGTGGACAGGGAACCTGAGGGAGGACTTCGACGAGGATCGAACCGACTACGTCTCGCTCCACTTCATCACCACCAAACCGCCCGTCGCCATCGAGGTCAGCAACGACCTGCATCCTGCAGCCAAGAAGGTGCGGTTCGGGCAGCGTGTCGACTTCACCTTCCAACTGGTGGACAGGGACGGGGATCCTGTTTATGAGGAGGATGTCGATATCACCGTGGTGAGCGAGGAGACGCTCGAAGGTCGGGTGACCAATCGCCGCACCCGAACCTACGGCACCGATTCCTCGGGCCGGGTGGAGCTCACCTTCCCGCTAAGCCGTTTCCGTCCGGTGAACGACGACGACGAGGGTCTCCTGGAGTTCACCGTCGATGACGCGGCCGGCTACGACGTGATCGACGTGAACGGCAAACCGATCCCCAACGGCATGGTCCAACTTGCGTGGAGCGACGGGGACGATGTGGCGACCACGTTGGTGCTGGAACAGTCCGCGAGGTACCGGTATGCCACCACCGGAAGCCGGGGACGTAACTCCGTGACCGCCACCCTGGTGGACCAGTACGGCGACCCGGTGCGCGGTGTGAAGATACACTTCATCTCGCAGGGCCCGAACGGCTTGGGCCAGGACGCGCCGGACATGGCCAAGCCCAACCATCGGCCGACCACCAACCGCCGCGGCCAGGCTACGGTCCGCTACAGCTGGAACTCGAACGACGACGGAACCGAGCGCATCTCGGCCTTCACAGAGGGCCTCGATCGCCAGGTATCGACGGATCGCGACGATCCGCTGGAGCATTACTGGGTGGACGACGCGCCGACCGGCCGAGCCCTCACCTCGTACACGGTGAAGGTCCACAACCGGGACCGCAACACGCTAGTGATCGAGGGAACAGAAGGCACGTTCATAGTCGTCTACGACCGGTACGACCAGTTCAACCTCGGGAACAGCACCGAGCGCTATGACCGGTTCCGGGAAGACCTCGAAGAAGGCGACACCATGGACCTGGATCTCCAGTCCCACGATCCCGACGATACGAACATCTTCACCCGCCGGCCATAGCCCCGTGCAAGTTTGTCCCTTCCGGTCCGCTTGACGTCGTAGACGTACCGTTGGTGCTTTCGGTTACATATCATTGTGCAACACGAGTGTGACAGCTTCGGCCCTTTGGCGTTGGTGTACCGAGCGGTCGGTGCATGTGGATGCAGCGATGCCCGGACCGTCGCGTTGCCCGCAGACCCCTGGCACGGTCAACCAGGTACGCAGGAGACGCAGGTCCTTGTCCGGTCACGGCGGGGACGGCATCGCGGTATGTTGCGTGCTCAGCGCCGTTCTGCCGTAACATGTCACTGTGAGCTAACACACGGGTGTTAGTCGCCACCGGCTCGGCGGACACCGGAACGACGAAGGAGCATAGATGTTGGAGGCAGCAGGATTGCGCAACCGCTGGACATTTTCGGCAAGCGCCCTCTTGCTGGCGGGCTCCCTGCTGTTCGGATCTGTGCCGCCTGCGGGCGGTGTGGACGGGGTCGTCGACCATAGGGCCGGGCAATCGGCGTGCGTAGCCGCGGCGGCTGAGTCAGCCGGATTCGAGGACATGGTGGGCAACTTCGCGGAGGAAGCTGCAAACTGCCTGGCCCACTACGGGATCACCTACGGCAAGACGCCGGAGAGGTTCTCCCCCCGCGACATCATCCCCCGCTGGCAGATGGCCCTGTTCCTGCAGCGGGCGGCCGTTCCCGCCGGGATAGTGCTACCCGGGCCCGCAGATCAGGGCTACACCGATCTGGGCTCGTTCGCTTCCCACATCCAGGCGGGGATCAACCAGATGGCTGCAAGCGGCATAATGCCCGGGACCACCGACACCACCTATAGGCCGTCTGAACCGGTGACCCGCAAGGAGATGGCCCTGCTGCTGGCCAGGTTCCTGGCGGCGGCCGCCACCGGACCGGGAGGTACGGACATAGATACCGTCCGGCCTGACGACAGCAACTTCAAGGACCTGAGCCAGGTCTCCTTCACCGCCAACCAAGCAATCCGGCGGCTCTACGAGATGGGCGTGACCCAGGGCACCACTGCTACCACCTTCTCCCCGGAGGGCTGGGTGACCAGGGGCCAGATGGCGGTGTTCATTACCCGTATGCTGGCCCACACCAACGCCCGGCCGGTGGGCGTATCGGCGCAGGTGACCGAGGATCTGGTGTTCCGTGACTCCCCGGTGGAAATCGCGATATCGCTGCGCGACACGCGTCACCAGCCTCTCGTCAACCGGTCGGTGGACCTCTTCACTACTGACCATCCGACCATGGTCTTCAGTGACAAGGGCACATGCACGGCGGAAGCTCGTCCGGCGGTGGGAGCGCGCGAGTGCGTCATCGACGGTACGGATCCCGCTACCGACATGTCAGGCAACCTAAGGGCAGGTGTGGGGGGCGAAGACGCCGAGAGGCTGAGGGTCTGGATGTGGACGGGCAACCGCGACGAGGTCTTCAACGAGGACACTACCCAGTACGCCACGATCGACATTGCCACCCTCGCCTCGCCCACTGCTCTAATGGTGACCGACAGCCTCCCATCCAGTGCCGTGAAGGTGCCCTTCGGAGAAGCAGTGACGTTCACTTTCCAGCTGGTCGACAACGACGGCCTCCCGGTGCCGAGAGAGGGCGTACGGTTCGTTCTGGAAGTCCAGGAGTCCCGGACCTCTGGGACGCAGTTGGAACGCACTACCCTCACCAAGACCACCGGGCCGGACGGTTCCGCCCGCCAGACCTTCCTCCATGTCGATCCGTTCGCTGAACCGGGTGATGTCGCCTTCCTGGATCTGGACGTGCGGACCAGTGGAGGCCTCGCGGTCCGGGACGGGACTGCCGTCGGGATCGTCGACGACGACGGTTCGCGTGACGACGCCACCCTCGAGTGGTCCGACGATCGGGCCGAGCCCACCACGCTGGAGCTCGCGGTCGTGCGGGAGTACATTGTTGCCTCGTCCGCGGGAAGCGGTGCAGCGGCCACCGTGCATGCCACACTCAGCGACCAGTACGGTGGTCCGGTGCGGGGCGAGCAGGTGGTGTTCTCGTCCAACGACAGCCGGGGGGTCCCCAACGGGGTTCGCCGTACCACCAACTCGAGAGGGGTGGCCGGCCTCAACTACCAGCGGGACTCCGCCGAGAGCTTTGCCGAGCGGATCACTGGCTCGTTCGACAGGATAAGGGACACCACTCGCCAGTACTGGGTCATGCGGGTATCGGGAGCTGCCGACGGCTCGGGCACCGTCCGGGTGGTCGACACCGACGACGACACGACGATATTGGTGACCAATGACGAGAGGGTCCTCCTCATCGAGTACGACTCCAACGACGCGTTCAAGATCGGCCCATCGCCCGTCAGCTATTCGGACTTCGAGGACGATCTCACCGTCGGCGATACCTTAAGATACGCGATTACCAATCAACGGTCCGCGACGGTCAACAGTTTCACCCTCGGCAACCGTTGAGATCCCCTGCCGAGGGGGTCGAGTCAAGCCGAGTTTGATCCCCGGCAGAAAGGGCAACCCACCCACTATGCGTGGAGATCGCTGATCGTGACCACGCAGGCTCGCTCAGGTGACGGCGCGGGCCGGCTACGAATACGACGGGGCTCCTGACATGTCCGTGTTATAAGCAATGATGCTGTCCCCCAAGCGCGGGCGACAGGAAGAGGATTCCGGTTCCGCTAGCCCCGATTGTTCATGCCGGGGTTTGTAATGGGCGAACGGGGTGTGGGACATGAGCCTCTGACCAGGGATCGGGGCTGTTTCGATAGTCCCGTCTCGGCCCGGCGGGAGGTTCCTTTGTTCGCGTACCGGCAGCTGGGCGATTGTTGTTATGCCTTGTAAGGTCTAGGAAGATTCCCGGACGTTTAAGCGACTAGCCGGAGTTAACTTCTGGTAGCTTTAAGCTGGATGGCCTTGCGCCTGGGTAATTGGATGATTCCACGGGTCGAGAGGCATGACCGCTGCAACGGTGGGCGGTCCCCCGGTGTGCGGAGATCGGGAAACCCCGACTCGGGCGCCGGCTGCGAGGATCGCCCCCTCAACGATGTTGGATCCGTGCGACGAGAAGCAGAAAGGAGCGAGGACCTGCTCTACGATCAGACCCGAAGCCGATACGACGCTCGCGAATGGTCACGGTGGGAGATGTGGGCCATGTCCCACGGTCACTCCCCGCTTCCCGCAGATCCCGCGTCTATCTCCGAATACATCATGGGACTGCTGATGCTCGGTGCTCCCGCAACCGGTGCGCGTACGGTGCTGGCGTCCATCAGATGGCGGCATCAGAAGATGGGTGGGAGGCTGCTCCCGGCTGACGATCGGATCCCGGCGACCCTCGCCAGGCTCCCGGACGGCGAACGGATCACCGCCGACGACGCGGCCGACCTCGTCGCTGCCACCAGCGAGGGAAGGGTCTATCGCGTCGGGATGGGAACCCGCAGGGAGAAGCACTCCCGGACCCGCCTGCGGGCCACCCTCGACGTTGTGATCATCGGCCTGGGTTGGGAGACCCTGGCCACCGCCACCGAGATCGCCGGGCTCGAATGGTCAAACGTGGACCTTCCCGGATCCAGGGTGAGGTACGAGGATCGGGGGGGCTGGTGTCCCGTCTCGAAGGGTCTGTCCCGGCGTCTCGACCTGCTGTCCGAGCTCCGCGGAACCGCCGCTTCGGTAGTGGGGCTGTCACCGGCTTCGATACGGCGCCGGGTCAAGGAGGCTGCCGACTACGCCGGTTACGGCACGGGATGGTCGTTGCGGCATGTCCGCACCAGTGCGGTATGGGCGATAGCCGCTCGGGGNGGGTCCCTGGCGGACCTGACCAGCCCCGGCGGATCCCTGTACGGGATGCGAGAGGCAGGAACCGGCCGGGCCCTGGTCGCTCACATCGAGAACTCGCCCATCCCGCTCGATTGACCCGCCGGCCCTCCGTCCGGCTCCGGGGTTTGCCGACCGGGTAGAAGGTCTCCGCGGTGCAACCATCGGGATGGCGCGGATAGTGGCAGGGGGTAACCGAGAATCGGACACAGTAATTGACATGTGCGGCCGAGGTCCGCCTATCCGCGCACCGTCTTATTGCAATCAGGGGGCATTGCACTACGCTCTTTCCCGATGGACCGGTTGCTTGCCGGCCGGGTCCGTGAGGTTTGGATTCCGGGTTGATTGGACCGCGATGGGCTGGACAAGGGCAGGATTTCCGGAGCGGCTAGCGGCGGCTCTGCTGGGAGTTCTCCTCGTCGCTTCGACCATGGCGGTGCTCCCGACCCCGGTCCGGGCCCTCGACGGCCGGCCCGACCATCTGGCCGGATACTCGGCATGCATCGGGGATGCCAACAACTCGACCGGGTTCCGGGACGTGGTCGGTCACTTCGCGGAACAGGGTATCAACTGCCTGGCCTATTACGGGATCACGGTGGGCAAGACTCCGGACCACTTCGCTCCCGACCAGCCGATANCCCGCTGGCAGATGGCCATGTTCCTGGTGCGTGCCGCCGGCCCGGCCGGGATCAACGTCCCGGCGCCGTCCGATCGGGGTTTCGCGGACATCGGCCACCACTCGTCCCACATCCAGGACGCGGTCAACCAGTTGGCCGCGATGGGGATCACGAGGGGCACGTCGCCCACCACGTTCCATCCCGACTCCCCCATGGACCGGCGCCAGATGGCACTCTTCCTGTACCGGTTCCTCCTGCTGGCCCCCACCGGGCCGGGTGGGGCCGACGCCTCCCAGGTGACTCCGGACGACGACGTGTTCGAAGATCTGGGCGGCCAGCCCGACTACGTGGTCACCGCCGTGCGGGTCATATACGAGATGGGTGTGACGGTGGGGGTGACCGCCTCGACGTTCTCGCCGTACACGCTGCTGACCAGGGCACAGATGGCGCTGTTCGTGACCCGGGTGCTGGCCCACACCCACGCCCGCCCGGCAGGGGTGACCATCCAGAGCACCGCGGCGGTGATCTCCGCAGGGGACACGCTGGAAGTGCAGATCTCGGCCCGCGACCAGAGTTTCCGTCCCCGGGCCGGGGGACTGGTCGACGTCTTTTCCACCTCGCCCGACGACCCCTTCGTCTACTTCGACAGCGATGGAAGCTGCCTGCGGGGCGCCGAGGTGGCCTTCGGCGGTCGGGCGTGCGCTATCGACCGGTCCGACCAGCGCCTCGACGAGTTCGGCAACCTGGAAGTCGTCCTCGAACCCCCCGACAACGTCCGGTTGTGGGCCTGGACCGGTTCCCTGGGCAACGAGTTCCGGCTGGGCACCACCCCGTCGACCACGATCGACGTCCAGGTGCTGAAACCGGTGTCGGCGGTGCGGGTCACCGACGACATGGCGATCACGGCCGAAGCGATGAAGCTGGGGGACCCGATCAGCTTCGTGTTCCAGCTGATCGACGAGGACGGCAGGCCGGTCGCCGAAGCCGGACACAGGGTGCAGGTCTCCACTACCTACGAGACGAACGGGGTCAGCGACCTGACCACCACCAAGACGCACCGGACCGATGTCGGGGGCCGGGTGGCCGTCTCGTTCCCGGCCGCGGACCCCGACCGGGCCGCCGCCGACGACGAGATCACGCTGGACATCGACGTCCGGGTGCAGCCGCTCGCGGTGGTGGACAGGACCACCCTCGGGGTCGTGGCGGGTGACGACACCCGGGACGTGCCGGTCGTCTGGTCCGAGCAGGCCCCGGTGGCCACCACCCTCCGGTTGCGGCAGGCGGTCGCCTACCACGAACTGACGGAGGCGGGACCGGGTCCCGTCAACGTGGTGAGGGCGCTCCTCACCGACCAGTACGGCGACGCGGTGGCAGGTGCCGGGATCGAGTTCCGCTCCGATCAAGGTTCGGGGCTCGGAGCGGCGCCGGTGGTCAGGGACACTGACGCCCGGGGCGCCGCCTCACTGCGCTACATCTGGAACGGTACCGTGGCCGCCCCCGAACTCATCTCCGCCGAGACCGCCGGCGGGATCGTCACGGCCCGACCCGTCAACCACTACTGGGCTGCTTCCCAGGGTAAGGGACGTTCCGCGCTGGGAGTGCCGATCCTGCTGCAGGACGTGGGAGAGAACGTCATCCTCCACGATGCCGGCAACCCCAAACTGGTTCGCTACGACGACAATGATCGTTTCTCGATCCGTGGCGCCTCCGTCCGTATCGAGTCCTTCGAGGAGGCCCTCTACTCCGGCGCCTACGCCCGGATCAGCTACGGCCGTTACTCGCACGACCCGGAGGACTCCAACACGTTCGACCTGACCAACACCCGGGAGTTCGACGACGCCTGATCCCCCTTCTGGGGTCCCGATCCCCGGATTAGCTGGCGATATCCGTCTGATGGAGACCGGATCCGCGGTTTCGCGTGGTGGATACACACCCTCCTGGGGGGTGAGCATCGCACTCAGGGTCGACACCACCGAAGTCGACGAGATAGAGCCTCGCCGGTCAAAACGATTACTCCATCAGCAGTTCAGCAAACGAGTTATACATTCGTGGATCAAAATATAACTCATCGGGGGATGGCGCTGTGGCCTCTCGCTTCTTGGGACCTGACCCGCTGGAAGAACGAATAGAAGAGACGTTCGCTCTTCTGGAGCGGGGCCGGGCTCCTAACCGTGTTGAAGTATCCCGGGTCGATATCAAGGAGGAGCCTGGACGCCGGGGCCAGGGGGGACGTGTTCTGCCGGGGAGCCGGGAGAACGAAAAGGCGGCCAGCTACCTGGCCGGTGAGATGGCGTGTATGGCCAACACGGCGGGCGGAGGGGCCATTATCGTGGGGATTGCCGACGACGGAACCCGGATCGGTACCAGCTTGGAACCGGGATGGCTCCGCTATCGGATCTGGGAGTTGACCGAGGGGAAGCTCACCGTAGCGGTAAGGGTCGCGGAGCTAGATGGCTGCCGCCTCCTGGTGCTCTCCACCCACGAGGCCGTCGAACCTATTCGCCACCGGGGACGGATCCGGTGGCGGGTGGCCGACAACTGCGTGGAGGTCGATCCCACGACATGGTACAGCCGGCGGCTGCACAGCTTGGGACACGACTGGTCGGCGCAACCATCCGGGCACACCTTCGCCGACGCCAGTCCCATCGCGGTTGAGATCGCTCGCCGCTACCTGAGGCGAAGCAACCAGCGGGATGCCGGCGACCTGGCCGATGCCGGCGACGAGGACCTCATCAGGCGCCTGAACCTGGTGGACGGCAGCGGGCGGCTCACCAATGCGGGGTCGTTGCTCCTCGTCGATACTCCCGACATCGGCATCGACTACATCCGTCGCGATGCGCCGGGAGGAGACAGCACCAACCGTGTTCGTGGTCGAGGGCCGCTGTTGGGCCAGATCGCCGATGTGGAGAAGGCCGCAGCGGATGCCAACCGGACCCTGCACGTTCCCCTCGGTTTCGTCGTTCGCAGGACACGCTCCATCCCGACCCTGGTGATACGGGAAGCGATCGTGAACGGTGTCGTCCACCGGGATTGGCACTCTCCGCAGCCCACCACCGTCGAGCACATCGGCGACCAGATGACGGTTACTTCGCCCGGCGGGTTCATAGGAGGGGTCAGCGTCACGAACATCATCACCCACCCGGCGGTACCCAGATACCCAGATGCCGGTCCCTGGCCGAAGCGATGGCGGCGTTGCGGCTCGCCGAGCGGGAGGGTATCGGAGTGGACCGCATGATACGGGACATGTTGGCCATCGGCCGGCCTGCGCCGGAGTTCCACGAGATCCCGGGACCGTACGTGCGGGTCGGCCTGGTCGGCGGCGAACCCGATCACGAGATGATCAGCTTCCTGGACGCGACAGAACCCAGAGCGTCGGAAGACGACGTGGACCTGCTCCTGATCGTGGAGCACCTCATCAGCACCGGCTGGGTCGACGCACGCTCGGTAGCGCCTGTGCTGCAGCGGTCCTCGATGGAATCGGGCGCCGCGCTGAACCGTGTCGAGGCAGTTACGAGTAGCGGATCGCCGATCATCGCTCGGGTGCACGGCGTCCCGGCGGATCACCCGCCCGCCTACCGCCTCTCCGATCACTCCCGCAACGTCCTGGCCCACCGCCTTCGACCGAACCGGACACCCGACCGTCGCAAGTCGGTCATCCTCGACTGGGCCCGGTCAAGAGGTCGGGTATCCTCAACTGAAGTCGCCGACCTGTGCAGTCTCACCGTGGTCTACGCAGGCAAACTCCTCGCTTCCCTCGCAGGCAACGGGCTGCTCGCCGGTAGCCGACCGCAGCGGATCGGACGCGGGTTCCACTACCTTCCCCTACACCCCGACGCAGACTGAACCGGCTACCCCCGTCCGGCCGACACATCCGAGGTCGGACCATTTGCAGCCTCTGCTGACTTCTCAGCCGCGGTGCTATTGGGTTCGACAGCACCCTCCTAGCTGCGGATGTAGCCCTTCCGGCGGCCGCCAAGCCATGGGGATCAGCACTTTCACCACTAGGCCGCTAGGGTTACTTCCCAAACCTAGCAGACGGGAAGTAACATGGGAAGTGACGTGTTGACACCGTTCGGGGCGGCAGTTCCATCAGTACCGTTGGCAAAGTCGCCGCTTAGCTTCGTGGTTGCTCAAGTCAGGTTCCCGATGATCGCCTCGATCAGCAAGGAAGACTTTATCGGCCCTTTCCAGGAGCGGATTCGTGGTACCTACAGCGACCTACGAAGAGAGAAGGAGACGCAGGTTCTCGTGGGGCCGGCCGGGGTGCAACTCGAACAATCGGGCGAGGTGTGGCGTTTCACCGACGACAGAGGCGGCTGGGAAGTGGCACTCGCGTCCGAGTTCCTCGCGCTGGCAACGAACAGGTATACGAGCAGGGCAGACTTCGCGGGTCGGCTCGGAGTCTTACTCGAAGCACTCGGTGCGTGGCTGAATCCAAAGAAGGTTCGGCGCCTCGGCGTTCGGTACATCGACCGGATCGGCGCGGAGCATCTAGGTGACATCCGCCGTCTGGTGCGGGCCGAAGTGCTTGGCCCTGTCGCCCTTGACACCGAAGCACCTGTCGAACTTGAGCACAGCCTTGCCGAGTACCAGTACCGGTTCGCCGACAATTCGCGTCTCCGAGCGCGGTGGGGCTTGCTGCCTGCGGGTGCGACCTTTGATCCTGCTGTCGATCCCGTCGACAGATCTTCGTGGGTTCTGGATCTCGACGCGTCGCATGGAGAGCGGGCTTTCGAACCAACTGCCATCCAAGAACAGGTGCGGGTGTTCACCGACCGCATATACCGCTACTTTCGGTGGGCGATCACCGAAGACTTTCTGGATACTTTCGGAGCAGGATCCTGATGTCCCTGGCTGAACCGGTTGCTTCTGCGGTGTTTGGTACGGAACACGACCGTGAGTACAGGCTGCTGGGCTCAACGCTCAGCCAGGGCTACGAACCCGGCACGAGCCATCGACTTGGTGTCCCCGCGCGTTATCACATCATAAAGAAGGCGGAAACCACGTCCTGGATCATCACCAGACGAGCTGTCGGCAGGACGGTATCGGCAATGGTAAAGCATCTAAGAGACCACATCAGTGCGCAGACGAGGCTCACACGGCAGGAGATTGCAAGCTCGATCGGAGTTGACCGCAGATCGCTGTCAGGGTTCGTATCCGGTCAAATCCGTCCTACTCCTGAGCGACTCGAGATGTTGCGGATTCTTGCCACAACGGCAGAGTGGGCTGCCGGGGAGTTCGGTGAGCATGCCCGGGAGGTGCTACGTGGAGAGAGTCCCGAAACCTCTCCGCTCCGGTTGATCGCTGAAGGAAGAACGGATATCCGGCACGCTCTACACGCAGCAGCAGCACGGAGCGGCTTGGTAGAGACGACCGGCCTCAAGATACGAAACAGAGACTCGCGGGAACCTTTGTACAGAACAGCTGCATCCGTATGGGCTAGCCAGCAGGATACGCCCATCGGTCGTGGGAGGGCTCGTGACCGAGCCGTGTACGAACAGGACCTGTCGAAGGCAGTGCTAACCAACCGGACGCCAAGCCAACCACGACGCCGGCGGATCTGATGGAAGGTGGTTCAGCTTTCCTCCCGGCCCATGGACCCCTGAACCAAGGCGACATTCTGATAGCTCCCGTTGCACGCGTGGCCGCTTCAAACCTGTTCGTTCCGGACAAGTGGGATCGACTGGACCAGACAGAACACGAGGTCGATCGTTCCCCGCTTGGGGAGGACAGTATTCATGTGCTCTCGGGACGCGCGCTCGTGATGGTTACCTCTCACGACTGTCATCACGACAAGGAGTGGAACACGGAGCGCAGCCGCCTCATCAGGAGCGGAATGGACCCGCAGGAAGCGGAAGCTATTGCCGAGGAAGACCCGACCCTGGATCGGACATTCCAGGCCAGCCCTCTCGTTCCCCTCGACGACCTCGAACGCGATAGCCGCGGCAACTACCGAGCCGGACGCCTGGTGGGATTCTTCCCTCTACCTGCATCACCCGACGGCTCCTTTCCTGAATGCGTAGTCGACCTCACTTATCGATGTACCATCGACAGGGAAGCAGTCACGACTCGACGCTGGTGCCTCTCGCCGGTGGAGCGGAACCGCCTACGGTACGCGATCGCCAGGTTCGACTCGTTCCGAACGTTCGAGCTAGCCGAAGAAATCGAAGCCGCCATCGGGAAGTCGATCTCCGGCGTACGCATAGAGACCGGACCGGGCTTCACAATCGAGTTGGTCCTTGACGACGCCTCGATCCTTAGACTTGTCCGTCCCCCGGCCGAACCAGATCCGTCCGGCCGAACAACGATGTGAAGTAATGAGGGCGATCACTGAAAGTCCTCGGAGTCGACCAACGAGTTTCCCCTTCCCGTAGGCGCCGGTCTCGTAGCTTCGGGTCGACCGTTGAGAGTACGACCACACGGCGCGGTGCCAGGTCCAGGGCGAGAGTCAGGTAGTGGAACCCTTGGCGGGCTGGGATGTCGCTGATGGCGCCTCTGCCTCATCCGGCGCCGAGCCCGGGAGTTACCACCCGGCAGGTCGGGCATCGATGGGCAGTGCCAGCGGTGTGGCGACACGCGGCTTGTGGGCTCAGGAGAACTCCAGGTTGTTGCCATGCCTGCGTCCGAAGTGAATGAACCCGGTTGCTCCCTTCCCGTACTTCGAGAACGCGTTGACATAGGCCGTGAAGTAGCAGTTGGTCACGTAGTCCGGCGGTGGCACATCCAGGGAGCTTCGATAGTCGAGATCGTCGAGGAGGCCGTCGGCCTCGACGTCGAACGTGACCGATCTCGCATCTGGCGGCACCATCCGTTCAGGCGTTTCGAGGTGACCGTCATAGCTGGAGTCAAAGCAGGACACGGATACGGTGTAGCCGGTTACGGGTGCTCCGTCGGTCCATTCGGGGGGAGTCCAGTTGACGGTCACCTTCCCGCCGGTGCCCTCAACGGTGACACCTTGTGGGGCCTCGGGCGGCAGCCGGACGCATGGCGGGCTGTCCCCGCCGACCGGCCAACCCAGTATCTCGCGTTCGTAGCACGCCAGGGAGTCGCCGACGAAGTCGAGGTCAAGCAACGATCCCAGACCTTCCTGCGGTCGAGCACCCTCGATGTTCTGGTCACCGATCAGATCGTGTTGGGCCTTCCCCCGGTCGTGAACCACGGTTACCGAGTCGCCTTGGTTCGGCACCGCGCCCACATGTGATCCGTGTCCGCAGAGCAGCGTCTGGTGAATGTCGACACCGCGGACGAGGGCGCGGCAAACTCGGGTGTGTCCCAGTCTTAGAACCGAGTGACCCAACTCATGCAGTTCAGTGCCGAGATCCTGGGTCGGGACGCCGGCTGTTGCCGAACCCCCGGACACGGCCGCATTCTGTCCGGCGTGGGGTCCGTAGAAGAGCACCAGCGGCGGCAGCCCACCCGCATGGGATCTGCACTCCGATGTGTAACGACGCCACGACGGAAGACCCTCGTCAGAGCTCCCGCTGCCGGGTCCGTCTGGCCACAGGCCTTCGGGTGAGATCACGCTACCCTCGACGAAGTCGATGGAGAAGAGGCCGGAGGACTCCCACTCCCATCTCGAGCTCAGGCTGTCGTTGAGTCTCGCCACCTGACGCTGCAGGTCTTTGGTCGTGTACCGGTCGCCGGGCGCGCAGATCACCACCGCCACCGTCCAAGCACCCGTCATGGGGCGTAGCGACCTGCCGGTAGTAATCGACTCCGGCGGGAACGGGGGAAGGCCACGACCGGCCAGGTTATGCCACATACCCACCAGATAGACAGCCATCTGTGACCGTAGAACCGTCTCGCTGCTTCGCCCCTCGCCGGTGTTCGGGATGACCCGAAGATCGAGCAGACACTCGACGGCCTTCTCGAGTTCCGAGTCCAGATGAGGGCAGCTGTGGCCGGCCCTCTCGTCCATCCTCAACAGGAACCGCGATATCTGAGATACCTGGAGCCTGTCCCCGGGGGCGTACCTCGTTGCGGTCCTGCCGTACGCGATCTCGAGGTTGTACAGGCAGACGATCCCATCGGCATACAAGCGGACCAGGAACGACGCCATCTGGCCCCTGGTCAATCCAAGACCGGGTCCATAGTTCTGGTCGCCGTATCCGACCGCCAGCCCCAGTGCTCTCATACAGAGGATGTACTCCGAGGCGAAGTCGTACGAGCCCACATCGTTGAACTGCGTCACCCCCGAGTAATCGCACAACCGCTCCGATGTGGACGACTGGGCTACCACGCCGGACCCGCCCGGCCCGGCAACGCCCGACGGAGGCCCATCCTCCAGAGCCGACACCGCCGAGAGAGGAAACGACCAGGACATCACCAGCGACAACAGGACGGCAACCATCGTGGTCGGCCTTCGCCCCGAGGATGCGCTCACAATCGGCTCCCCGCCCACGGCGTGACCAACGACTGTGACCGACGGTACTGCTGAGCCATAGGCGGCGATGCTAGCTACGCTCCGACGACCGAAACGAAACGAAACCGACCCGCAAACCACCCAAGGGTGCCCGGAACCGTCTCTCCGAAACGGTCGCCGACCTGCGCGAACCCACCGGATACAGTCTCATCCCGGGGCGGCTGCCATCCGTGTCGAGTTCCGCCAGACGCCACCGACCTCACGCACGCGGCCCTCGACTGATCCCGGTTGCACATCGATGGGACCTGTTCCCGGCCGGTGCGAACTCGACAGGCGGAGAAGCGCAGGTAACTCAGGTTGTCCTCTCAGGGACTCGACCACCGTCGAACCAGTGTCCTGATTCGGGGATCCGCCGAAGTTTCCCGAACCACCCGACCGCACCGGCCGTCGCATCAAGACCGCGAAAACCGCTGTGCGGGTCGCCTCTAGCGGGAACCCACCCCCGGCCGCCGCCTCCTCGGCGCCGAAACGCGTCCCGCCATCCCCTAGCGGGGTCTTGCGGTCGGCTGATCCCAGCCCGGCCCGGTCGGTACCCAAACACGGACCGCTTGGTGCTTTGCGGTTACCCACCAGTATGCGACGGGCCTATGACAAGAGCTCCCTCCTGTCACGACACCGGCACTCCAAACGTAACCGAAACAGCGACTCGGGACACGAGACGCGCCATGCCGGCGGTTACTCGGGTAGGCGTGCGCGGTTCAGAACATCGCCGCTGTCGATCAGCAGGATTTACCTCATCGCGCGCTGGGGAGGGGCAGGTGTGGATCTTGCCCAGCCTGTGAGAAGGGTTCGGTCTTGGCGGTAGGAGGGTGATTAGAGCAGTCCGAGCACTCCGGTCAGGGATGTGACCATGTGTGCTCGCGTGACCGGATTGCCGGGCCGGTAGCGGGGCGGATGGGTCTTGCATCCGCTGGTCACACCATCAGTTGGTGATGGCGACGGTGGAGAACAACTCGCGACGGGTGAGCCTAGAACTCCCCGTCAGGTTCCGGTTTGCGTTACCCTCCCAGCATGTTTGACCGGCCGCCATGCCACACCTGCCTTTGGTGGCAACACGCGCCGATCCCCGACATCGAGGCCGGCTTGGGCTGGTGTCGGCGGTACCCACCGCAGCCCGAATGGCCCCTGACCGCCGCCCGTGACTGGTGCGGCGAACACGAACCGCTGCCACGCCCCGTCCGGCTGCCCGGTCAGACAGTGCTCAAACTATGAACCAGGGAGTTCGATCGCGGCTGTAGCGCCGGACCACCATCGCGATGGGCTCGATGGGTTGTGGTCGCTGTCCGGCTACGGGGACGCCATCGGTGTAGGCACAACCTTTAGGGACTCCTGGCCGGAATGCGGCCCCGGTCGCTGGATCCGGAGATGCTACGGGGACGGACACGCTTAGCCGGTGACGGTCGGCACGGAGGAACGCTTCGGAGTGCAACGGTGAGCACTACCGGCGGGGGATGGTGCCTCCTTCGCGACACCAGGCTTGACCGAAGTCTTCTACCCCGGGTATGGGCCTTATGTACGTATCCGGTGCAACAACCACCCCGCCGTATCGCTGATCCAGGTAGTCAAGGCCGGCTCCACCAAGCCGGGTAGCCATCACTCCATGACTCGGGATTGTTGCCGGACGGAGTGTTCGGAGGATGATGGCGCCCTGTGTTTGCCGTGTGTCGAAGCGTTCACGTCCAGACCGGATCGGTGACCGGGAAGGAGACGGCTGATGACCGCCGCCCTCCGGCCCGGCGGCGATGTCTGTGGTTGCGGCCACCTACCGATATGCAGCAGGGGAGTTGCCGGTGCAACCCTCCCGTTCCTTTGTGGGGTCCCGACAGGGCGTTGGCCCCGCCGCCTGGACGATGCCAGGCACCGTTAGCTACCCGCCTTGCTCGAGGTTGTCGAGCGCCCTTTCGATCCTGGCGGCCGAGAAGCTGGATGTGGTGGAGCCCACGCGGTCACCGTTGCGGTCGAGCAGCCAGTAATGGGAGTTGTAGGGGCGGCCGTAGTGTCTGTAGACACCGTCGGTTCCGTCCAGCAGGTTGTCGAACGTCAGCCCGAAACCGTTCACGAAGGGTCGTGCCCTGTCGATGCGGCCCCTGAGACCGGCCGGGTTGATGCCTATCACTTTGACCCTGTCTGCGTTATCTCGAGCGAACTGCTCGACTTTGGGGGCGTGCCCCCGGCAGATGGGTCACCAGTCGGCCCAGAACCACAGGAGCACCGCCCGGTCGCCCGGGATCAGCGAACGCAGGTTGACCGTCTCGCCGGTGCTGATGTCGGTCAGCTCCACATCGGGCACGTCGTCGCTGATCTCCACCGGTTCCGGGGTCATCTCCTCGTCCTTCTGCTTGAGGAGCGCCGTGTGAAGGAACCTGGCCATCTGGCCTCTCCTCACCGGAGCATCGGGGCAGTAGCTGAGCGGGTCCGCTTTGCACCCGGACGTGATCCCGGCGGCAGCCAGGTTGTCGATGTTGGCGGCGTGCCTGTTGCCGGCGGTGTCGACGAATCCGGCCGCCGCGGCAGTCGGGAGATCGAAGGCCCTCACGAGGAAGGTCGCCATCTGGCCTCTCGTCACCGAGGCCTGGGGGCAGTAGCGCAGCGGGCCGGTCTTGCATCCCGCCGTTATCTCGCGGATGGCGAGTTGCTCGGCGAG
>JGIcombinedJ30088_10000888_pt1 | contig 31615 bp, 21 predicted proteins | sample PinacodermPK_FD_30088 | JGI IMG/M metagenome (IMG submission 30088)
ACGATACGAGCCATGTTCTCGGCTCGTTCGATATACCGGCTCATCCAGTAGATGGATTCTGCGACTCGGCTCAGCATCGCGTTCGCCGTGCCTATGAAGCTGGCCCTCCGCTTGTCGCTTCGACTCCGGATTCCGCCGCGATCACCCACGTGTCCTTGCTGCCACCACCCTGGGACGAATTCACGACCAGGGAGCCCTTTCGCAGGGCGACGCGCGTCAGCCCGCCCGGCAAGACGTAGACATTCCGACCGTAGAGGATGAATGGCCGCAGGTCGACATGTCGACCCTCCAGGTGATCCTCGATCAGAGTCGGGACGCGGGAGAGCGACAAAGTGGCTTGCGCGATGTAGTTGCGGCCATCGCTCCGGANCCGCTGCCGGAATTCCTCGTGTTCCCTGGCGCTGGCGTGAGGGCCGATCAGCATCCCGTAACCGCCNGATTCGTTTGCAGGCTTGACGACCATGCTCTCAATGTGGTCCAGGACATGCTCCATCTGCTGCTTGTCCCANCAAAGGTAGGTGGGAACGTTCGGAATGATCGCGTCTTCGCCGAGGTAGTAGCGGATCATCTTGGGGACGTACGCATAGATGACCTTGTCATCGGCAATCCCTGTTCCCGGCGCGTTCACGAGGGTGACGCGGTCCCGCCGGTAGGCCTCCATCAGGCCCGGAACGCCGAGCATGGAGTCGGCGCGGAACACCTTCGGATCGAGGAAGTCGTCATCGATCCTGCGGTAAATGACGTGGACCCTCTCCAGTCCGGCAGTGGTCCGCATGAAGACGGTATCGTCTTCGACCGTCAGGTCGCGTCCCTCGACGAGTTCCACGCCCATCTGCTGGGCTAGGAACGAGTGTTCGAAGTACGCCGAATTGAACTGACCCGGCGTGAGGACCGCCACCTGCGGTGGGCCCGATGTGTCCGGAGCGACATCCTTCAGCATCGCAAGGAGCCGGCCGGGGTAGTCACTCACGGGACGCACGCCGAGTCCCTGGAAAACTCTTGGAAAGGTGCGCTTGAGCACTGCACGGTTCTGCAGCACGTACGAGACCCCGGAAGGCACTCGCAGGTTGTCCTCGAGCACGTAGACCTGCCCGTCGCCGTCGCGAACCAGGTCAGTCCCGGTGACATGGCACCACACGCCCCGCGGCGGCGCGAGGCCCACGCATTCCTTGCGGAAGCCTTTCGCCGAGAGGATGAGCTCTTCCGGAATGATTCCGTCCTTGACGATCCGCTGGCCGTAATAGATGTCGTCAAGGAAGAGGTTCAGGGCTCGGATCCGCTGTTGCAGTCCCCGCTCGATCCTGGCCCACTCTATTGCCGTCACGAGTCGCGGTATCAGGTCGAACGGCAGGATACGCTCTTCTCCGGCGTCGTCTCCGTAGACATTGAACGTGATGCCCATGTGCATCAGGTTCCGCTCGGCAGCCCGTTGCCGCCGGATCAGGTCTCCCGGAGGCAGCGAATTGATCCGATCGACCAGACTCTTGAATTCCTTGCGCGGGGATCCGTCGGCGAGGAACAACTCGTCGTAGAAGCTTTCGGTCTGGTACGAATCAAGCTTCATTGCTTTGCCCTGCAGCTTGTCTTGCTCCTGCCAGACGGCGTCTCACATCTCGGATTCTAGTAGTCCGATTCATAGGCTACCGCAGTGCTGCCAAGATTAAGATGGTCGCCATCAGGCTCAGTTCATCAAAGCACCCCGCTGCAATTCCGAGCGTCTTGTGCCTGGCTTGATCAATGATTCTGCGAATCACTGCGCGCGACGTTACCGCCCACCTCGTCATCGACCCAGTTCGTCTTGGCCCTTGCTGCGACGATGGCGGCACTGGGCTCGGCAGCCATGGCTTGGCTTGGCGAGAGGTTCGGTGCCGGAGAATTCACCGAGGACAATGGGGATTCGGACTCGATCGCCCGTTAGGCGAACTCGGTCCGCAACACCCGAGGAGGGCATCACGGCACGGCCGGCTCCTCCTCCGCAGCCTCGAGCCGTGTTCTCTCCCACAGCCAGCGGGCCGCCCGTTGCGGCGATTCCCTGTCGATTTCCACGAGTCGGTTCGCCGCTCGCATGGTTCTGTCATCAATTCGGTTTACCAGGCCCAACAGCACCTCGACCAACGCGCGGTTCTGGGATGCCTCCGGCGATACGAGGAGAATTGCGTCGTATGGCGGAAAGGCTTGCCGGTTGTCGTCAAGGATGACAAGGTCGCCTTCCGCCATCCTCCCGTCAGTGGTGTAGGCGATGATCGCGTCGACCTGGCCCTCGTGCAGCGCGTCCCATGTGTAGATCGCTTGCATCGGTCGCGTCGAGAGCGACTGGAGGCCGTAGATGTCCCGTACTCGCTCCCACTCAGGCCGCCCAAAGACTTCGGGATCGCCGGCGATGTCGAAATCTCTGCCAGACAGGTCCGCGATGGTACGGATCCCTTGGCTCCGGGCCTGCTCGCCCCGCATGGCGACGGCGTAGTTGTTCTGGAACCCGAGCGCGCCGACTGACAGAACAGCGTGTTCTTCTAGCAAGAAGCTGGCCGATTCGACACGGGTCCGCATGCGGGATGCTGGTTCGTCGCGTTTCATCAGGGTCGCCCAGACCGTGCCGCTGTAGTCGACATAGCAATCGACGGCGTTTTGCCTGAGAGCGTCGAAGAGGATCGTCGATCCCATGCTGGGCCGGTCCTCGACTGTCGCCCCGGAAGCCTCCAACTGCATGCCGACCACCTCGCCAAGGATTAGGTTTTCCACGAACCACTTCGAGCCGACGGTGAAGTGCTGGCCAGCCAGGGGGAATGCGGTCTCTTCCACGGCTTCGGCCTCGGCCGGCATCGTTTCCGCGCGGGCACCGCCGCCCGCGACCGACCTTGGCCAGAGTGCTCCCGCCGTAGCCGCCAGCAAGGCCAGTACCAGCACCGTCCCCGCTGCTCCCGCTACTGCCCGGCGCCGGGAACGTACCGCGTTCTCGACGACTTGCAGCGCCTGGTCCAGGACGATGGCCAGCATCGCCGCGAAGAAACAGCCGAACAGGGTCGTGGCGTGATTGCGTGTCTGCAGGCCGGTGAAGATGTACGTGCCGAGCCCACTCGCTCCGACTGCAGTCGCCAGTGTCGTGGTCCCGACCGTCCATACCGTTGAAGTCCTCAGGCCGGCGAGGATCACGGGAAATGCGAGCGGGAAGCGGACCTGGAACAGTATCTGCCGCTCGCCCATACCCAGGCCTCGGGCGGCTTCAACCAAGCGCGGGTCGGTTCCGGACAGACCCGTGACCGTGTTTTGCAGCAGCGGCAGCAGGGCGTACACGGTCAAGGCGGCGAATGCCGGGGCAAACCCGATCGAGCCGCCCAGCAATGGCACCATCAGGGCGAGCAGAGCCAGGCCAGGAATCGTCTGCATCACGCCAACCACTGCCAAGCTCAGATGTTTCCAACGGGGCCTGCGGTCGACAAGCAGCGCGATGCTCAGGGCCACGATCGAGGCGGTGACGACCGCACACAGCGAAAGCAGCAAGTGCCATGAGAGCAGGTTCGGAAGGTCGCGCCAGTTCTGTGACAGTTCCGTCATGAGCCCAGTAGCTCTCTCCAGGTTTCCGCCTGTCGGCGTGGAGTGGTCAGCAATTCCTCGATCTCCGCGTTTGCCGGTGTCTTGGAAATCTCCGCGGGAGTGCCGATCTGAACGAGCCGCCCGTGCGAGAGGATCGCGATGCGGTCGGCAAGCAGCAGCGCTTCCGAGATGTCGTGGGTCACCACGACCGCAGTGAACCCCAGTTCCTGCTGGAGGGCGAGAAAGTCCGCCTGCAGCCCTTCCCGCGTAAGCGGGTCAAGCGCTCCGAACGGCTCGTCCATCAGGACCAGCGACGGCTTCGCGATCAACGCACGCGCCACTCCGACCCGCTGCTGCTGGCCGCCCGACAGGCTTCCCGGAAACCGATCTCGAAATTCGGCCGGATCCAGGCGCACCAAGTCCAGCACTTCGTCGATGCGTCCCGAGGTGCGTTCCTCGGCCCAGCCCAGCAGTCTCGGGACAGTGCCGATATTCTCCGCAACCGTCCAGTGAGGAAACAGAGCTGCGCCTTGCAGGACGTACCCGATCGACAGGCGCAGGGCGACCGGCTCGATCTCCGCCGTGTTTCGGCCGGCAACCTCGATTCTCCCGGTCGTCAGCGGGACGAGACGGTTGATGCTCCGCAGCAGGGTCGTCTTGCCGGATCCGGAAGCGCCCAGCAACGCCAGGATCTCACCTGACTCGGCCGCCAGGTCGATATCGTGCAGAACCGCGACCGGCGGATCGCCGAGGCTTACGCTGGCACGATCTAATCGCAGGCTGCTCATCGCTGTCCTGGCTCAAGCCTGCGCAGCGATTTCCGCGTTCGTGGATCCATGCCGCGCCGGCAACGGTGCGCGCCGCCGGACTCGCCCTGACAGATCCCGCCACGGCGAACAGTATCGAACACCCTAGCATGGGGCGCCGGGCCAGCGGATCTTCGATCGCCGGGTCAGGCGAAATAGACCAGCATGAATACCGTGCCGGCTCCGAGCAGCCAAGCCCACGGCCGCTCGCTCCGCCAGAACGCCCGCGTTGGCCCTGTTTGGGCCGCCATGTGACCTTGCCACGTGTAGCGGTCGTCAGTCGATTCCGGCCGCCCCTTGAGAATCAACAGCACGGCGAGAGCGAACACCGTCGTTATGGCCGTGCGATGCAAGAAGTTCATCTCCGGTCCGAGAACCGCTCTTGCCGCCGAGGCGAGCGGCGACGAACCGGGGGCCCAGGCGCCGTAGCCCCACTGGAGAGCGAACGAAAAGACCGGCGAAAGCAACATCGCCCAGAACGAGCCGGTCGCCGAGGCGCCCCGCCATAGAATCCCTCCGAGAAATGCTATGGCGATGCCCGGAACGAAATGCCCTAGCTGCGCGGGCACCTTGAGGAAGAAGTTGTCGGCGGCATCGTCGGTGTAGATCACGGCTGCGATGCCGGCCGCGCCGACCACGTACGCCAGGATCGTCGCCCGGCCGACGAGAATCAGTTTCCGGTCGGAAGCGGACGGGTTGATGTAGCGCTTGTAGAAGTCGAACGTGAACAGCGTCGCGCCGGAGTTGATCATCGAGTCGATCGTCGAGAGGATTGCTCCGATCAAGCCGGCCGTGATCAAGCCCACCAGGCCGTAGCCTGCTGGAACGATCATTTGCACCAGCAGCGGGAAGGCATCGTCAGGCAAGGGCAAGGCTGCGAGTTCGCCGGCGGCAAGCCGCGACTCGAACAGGAATCCGGCCGCCACTCCGGTGGCGATCGAAACGAACGGGATCACGAGCTTCAGGAATCCCGCGGCCAGGATGCCCATGCGGGCATCAAACTCCGTGCGTGCTGCCAAGGCGCGCTGCGCGATGAACTGATTCGTCGACCAGTAGAAGAGGTGGATGATCAATAGCCCGCTGAACACCCCCGTCCACGGCAATTGCGGGTGGTCCGTCGGCAGGTATAGGTGGAACTTCTGCTCCGCCGCCGGCAACGCGGCGTCCTTGGCAAGGAGCCCGCCCAGCCCGCCGATCTCCGGCTGCGAGAACACCAGCACGGCAACGAACGTCCCGGCCAGCAGCAACAGCGTGGACTGCATGACGTCCGTCCAGATCACGGCCTTGAGTCCTCCCACGATCGTGTACGTGGCTGTGACAGTGGCGAAGATCAGGATCCCGGAGGTGTATCCGATCTCGAGCGGCGTGCCGTCGAGCAAGTAGCTCAATGCCCTCGCGCCGATATAGAAGCCCAGGGCCATGCGAACGAAAACGATCGATAGAATGCTGTACGCCGAGTACAGCACGCTGCTGCGCTCGTCATAGCGCTTGGCCAGGTATTCCGACAGCGTGTACACGCCCATGGCGCGATACAGGGGCAGGAAGATGAATGCCAGCATCAGCAGCGCGGCGATCGCGCCGTACTCGAAGTGCGCCTGGGCGAATCCAATCGAGTANCCGATTCCGAGCATGCCGACCAGGTGCTCTGCGCTGACATTGGTCCCGAAGATCGAGCCCGCGACGCCCCACCANGGCACCGTCCGTCCCGCCAGAAAGAAGTCCTGCGCGCTGTCCTCCTTGCGGCCTGCCCAGAGGCCGATCGCCANGACGATCAGGATGCTTGCGAGGAAGATGGCGATATCGACCGCCGTAAGTGGAATCGGCACGGATCAAAGGGTAGCGCAGTTGCTCGCCGCCGAAGCTACCAGATTCCGATCAGCTTCCACCACAGGCTGCCGACCGAGCACCACACGAGCACGTTCCAAACCGCAACCGCGATCCCGGCCGTCCACCATTGCTTGAAACTGGCATAGCCCTGGGAGTAGAAGATGGGCGACGGCACCGTACCGTAGTGGGTCAGGCCCGCCGAGAGGTTCGCGAGACAGATCAGCAGGTAGACGGTCAACCCGAGGGGCGCGCCCTGGTCGAGAAGCAGTAGCAGAAACACGGGGAACAGCGTCAGGAAGTGCATCGTGATGCTGGCCAGGCCGTAGTGCGCGAAGAAGTAGATCGGCAGGGCGATGGCCAGCATCGGGAGCCAGGGCATGTCTCCGAGAGCCGCGCCGATGGTGGCGGTGAGGGCGCTGGGAACGCCTGCGTCGCTAAGCGCCCGGCCGAGCGTGATGACCCCGCCGTACCAGATCATGATGTCCCAGACAACGTGCTGTCGAACGGCGTCACGCCACTTCAGAATCCCGGTAAGCAGCAGGACACAGGTGCCGGAAACGGACGCGAGAGCCACGGGGATCGAATGCATGCTGGATGTGATCCAGAGTCCGCAGACAATTCCGACAATGCAGATCGTCGTCCACCCGCGAGCCCCCATCCCTCCGAGCTTGCGCAGTTCTTCGGATGCGAATTCCTTCGCATGGGGCGTGTGGTGGATCTCCGGCGGCAGCAGTTTGCCGACGATCCAGACCAAGCCGAGGATGCTTACCAGTCCGGGGACGATGCCGGCGGCCGCCCACCTGGCCCAGGTCAGTTCGTAGCCTGCCAGGCTGTCCGCGAGTTCGACGGCAATGAAATTGCCCGCTTGGCCGGTCAGAAACGTCGCTGTTGCCACGATTTCGCCCTGGTACACGGCCACCATCAGGAAGGTGCCGAGCAGCTTGGCAGTGGAACCGGGACGCGAACCGTACAATTCCGCCATGCTGCGGGTGATCGGCATGATCACCCCGCCGGCCCGTGACGTGTTCGACGGGATCATCGTCGCGAGAGACAGGTCGCTGAGGATCAGGGCATACGCTACGCCACTTGAATTCGCCCCAAAGAAACGTACGAACAACAGCGCCACCCGCTTCGCAAGCCCCGTCTCGATCAGGACGTGGGCGATCAACAGGGCCCCGACCACCAGCCACACCGAGGGAGTCGCGAATCCGGAAAGAGCCGTTTCGAGGGTCATCGTGCCAGTCCAGACCGCCGCGACGAGGGCCAGGAAGATCACGGCTCCGCCCGGAAGCGGCCGCAGGATCAGGCCTGCGATGGCCGAGCAGAACACGCCGAGCAGCTTCCANCCGTCCTCGTCTACGGACTCGGGCCTCGGCAGGAGCCAGTACGCGGCGAGTCCGACCGCGACCACGACCGCGATTCGGCGCAGGTCCGGCATTCCGGCAAGCTGCTGCTGTTGGGGCATGGGCGAGGATCCTGGTCGATCGGCCCGCGGGGATTCCGCGCGCCTCTTGGAGAGAGCGCTGTCAGACCACGGAAAGCGTTTCGGAGTCCCAGCCGACCTTGCGGCCTTCGCGGATGGAGATATTGGCGAGCTGGACGATCAGCGCTGCCTGGAAACCCTTGTCCATCGTCGCCCTCGGGGTCTCGCGAGTTCGGACGCAATGGAGGAAATTCATCACATGGTCGATCGTAGCCTGCGCGAATCCTCCGGGCTGCTCCTTGGCGAAGGCAGCCGTCTCGGGTGAGGTGCTGGGGTAGATCCGCAGGAACTCGCGCCCGATGTCCATGCGTGCCTGAGAACCGTCGTAGGCATTGAGCTGGTCAGCACGCGAAGCGTAACGCATCGCGTTGTAGTTGATGGTGAAGACCGCCATGAACCCGTCCGGGTATTCCGCCGCCACGACGACTGATTCGGGCTGGTCCATGCCCTCGACATGCGGCTTGAGGGCGGTTGCGTTCACCGAGACGGGATAGCCCGCATCCATGATCAAGTGGATCGAATCGAAGATGTGGCAACCCTGGTCCTGGGCGATGCCGCCCGAGTAGGCGGCCAAGCTGCGCCAGTTGAAGAAGACCAGCGGGTCCTCGGGCACGCTCGGCGCGGGGCCGACCCAGGCGGGCCAGTCGATCGGGCCTCGGAACGGGTCCCGGCGCGGCTCGGTACGCGAGTTGAGCCAGTAGGTCCTGACCATCCGCACCCGGCCCAGGTCGCCGGCGCGACGCGTGTCGCGAGCCTCGAGATAGAGATTGTAGCTGCGGCGCTGCATGCCAACTTGGACAATTCGATCCGACCGCCGCTGCGCCTCGACCAGTTCCTTGCCTTCTTCCGGGGTGTGGCAGAGCGGCTTCTCGACATAGATGTCCTTGCCCGCCGCCATCGCGTCCAGCGTCATCCGGTGGTGCCAATGCTCAGGAGTCGCGATCAGAACGGCGTCCACATCCTTGTCGTCGAGAACCTTGCGGTAGTCGCGATAGGCCCGCGTGCCGGGACCCGCTGCCGAGAGGCCCTCTTCGAGATTGGGCTCGTAGATGTCGCACACGCCGTGCACCTGGAGGTTCGGATCACGCTTGAACTCCGACATCACGCGGCGCCCGCGTCCTCCCGAACCGATCAGGGCGAGCCGCACACTCTCGTTCGGCGACTGGGCCAAAGCCGCTCCCGCCGTTGACAGAAAAAAGATTCGCCGGTCCATCGCACCGAAGATTCTCGCACATCGGTTTGCCGGTTCTTGCAGTCGGGTCCCCCGACTTGGTCGAGATGTCGGCGTGAGAGCCGATCCCGAGTCGAGAAGCCACTTGATTGGCTCACAATGGAAGCATGTCTTCCGAAAGCGGCTCTTCCGACGCCTTCGCGTCGCGGAAGGCAACGCTCATCGCGACGGCGCTGGCCATCGCCTGCGTGGCGATTCCGTTCTGGTTCTGGATCGACACGTGGTTCGGCAAGTCCTTGACCGACGCGCAGATCGAAGAGTACCTGACGGATGCCGAGCGGCCCCGCCGGGCGCAGCATGCCCTGGCGCAGATCTCCGAGCGCATCGCGGCCGGTGACGAATCCGTCAAGGTCTGGTACCCCAGGGTGCTCGAGCTCTCCCGGCACGAGCTGCCCGAACTGCGTCTCACCGTCGCGTGGCTCATGGGCGACGATCCGTCCAGCGAGGAGTTCCACCAGACGCTGAGAATCATGGTTGGAGACCCGCACCCGATGGTGCGTCGCAACGCCGCTTTGGCCCTGGCGAATTTCGGCGATCCCGGCGGGCGGGCCGAGATGCGCGGCATGCTCCAGCCTCACCGTCTGGAGAGCACGCACGCCGGCACGGTCATGAACCGGCTGGAACCGGGAGACAGCTTCGATGCTGGCGCGCTCCTGGTGAGGATTCAGCCAGACGGCGGGGGCGAGCCCCTGGACGTTCGCGCGGAACTCCCCGGAATCCTAGACCGCCAGCTGCATGCTGACGGCGACCGGATCGGTGCCGGCGAGGCCGTCACGGTCGTGCGACCGGAATCGACACATGTGCTGCAAGCCCTGCTGGGTCTGTACCTTGTCGGGACGCGCGATGACATCGAGCTGATCCAACCGTACCAGCGGCCGCGCGACGGATTGTCGGCGCAGGTTGCGCAGCAGGCGGTCCTCACTCTGGAGCGGATCCGCAGCCGCGCCGCCGATCAGGCGTCCAAGCCGTTGACGGACGGCTCGATCTGATCCAGGGTGACGATCTCGTAGTTGTCGGGGTCCTGCACGATGCGGCGCACGAGCGCCACGTGCATCGCGTGCCCTCCGCATGTCGCGACGACTCTTCCAATCAGCGGATGCCCCACGAGTGAGAGGTCGCCGATCAGGTCCAGGCACTTGTGCCGGCACGGCTCGTCCGCGAACCGCAGACCGCCGTCGTTGAGCAGCGCCCCGCTGTCGGCGAAGCAAACTGCGTTCTCCAGCGAGCCTCCCCGGATCAGGCCTGCGTCGCGCATTGCGGCCAGTTCGCTCTCGAACCCGAACGTGCGGGCCGGCGCGACTCCCGAGAGGTAAGCCTCCGGGGTCACCGCCATCGCGAGCCGCTGGTCGCCGACCATCGGATGGGGGAAGAACGTTTCGCACTGGACCGAGAAGCCCTCGGCAGGCTCGATGGACACGCACTTGCCGCTGTCGGCCACTTCGACACGCTTCCGGATGCGCATGTAGCGCCGCTTGCGCCGCTGCCGTTTGAAACCCGCTTGGCTCAGCATGTCCGCGAATGCGCGGGAGCTGCCGTCCTTGATCGGCACTTCGAGGTTGTCGATCTCGATCCGCACGTTGTCGATCCCCAGGGCGTAGAGGGCACTGAGCAGGTGCTCGGTCGTGGACAGGAACACGCCCTGGTACAACAACCGCGTGGCGAACTCGAGCTTGGCGACATGGCGCCAGCTGGCGGGAATCTCGAAATCGTCCAGATCCGTTCGAACGAAGACCAGTCCGGTCCCGGCCTTGGCGGGCATCAGCCGCACGGAGGCGTCAACGCCGTAGTGCAGTCCGATGCCGCTGGTGGACACCGGGTTCCGAATCGTGTGCTCGAACAGGGACTGGCAATTCTCGGTGGGCCAAGGCACCTGCTGAACCGACGCCATGGACTCTTGATAACAGATTCCCGCGAGGCGCGCAAATTATTGCAATTTCAGGACTTTAATACACAGTGGTGTGTCACTTTCACACCACTCCTTGCCTAGATCACGCCGTACAGCCGCCCGCGGTTGAGGAGTTGCAGCGGATCGAAATCGGCTTTCACGCGCTGCATCACCGAGAGTTCGCTGCCGGAAGCGTCCCAGGCAACGACCCCGGCCCTGGCGGCATCCGATGCGGCTTCCAGGGTTGCGTGTATCCCCTCGCTTCGCAGCCTGCCGATCGCGAGCCGGGCGGATTGGGCGTCCGGCGCCAGCAGGTGGCCGGTTGCGTTGCCCGCCCGCAAGACAGCGCCGCAGCCGGCGTCGCCCGCCGCGGCAAGCAGTGTGCCCAGGCGTGTTGCGACGGTGGAGACCCGGACGGAGGCTCCTTCGGGATTCGCCTCGAGCCACCGCGGAACGCATTCCCGCACGGCCTCCCATGCTTCCACCCCGACTGCATCGGCGTCGGAGCCTGCCCTGGCCGCCAAGCTCTCGAGTCCGCTTCCGTAACGGCTGGCAGCTGCGGAGCTGCCGGAGGCCTCGACCAGGAGCGTATGGGAGTCGCCCAGTCCAGCGGCGCTGGCGGCGGCCGGATTCAGCCAGTCGATCGCAACGGGCTGCAAGACGCTCTCCAGAATCGCTTTTCGCAAGTCGAGCAGAGCATCGACCGACGGTGCCTGGAAGCGTCGCGTTACCGAGGTTTCCGGCATGGGGAAAACCTTGAAGTTCGCCGACGCGATGACCGCCAGGGTCCCGAAGGACCCGATCATGAGCTTGCCCATGTCGAGGCCAGTGACGTTTTTCACCACCATACCGCCCGAACTGACAAGCTTGCCGTCCATCGTTGCGAAGCGCATTCCGATGGCCATGTCACGGGCCGTGCCGTAGCGTCTTCGTCGCGGACCGCTCGAATTCGCGGCCAGGATGCCGCCCACTGTCGCGTTGGATGCGAAGGGGGGATCGAGCGGCAGGATCTGGTTGTTGTCCGCGAGGATGCGGCGGAGTTCCGTGAAGCGCATGCCCGCTTCCACGCTGACGGTCAGGTCGGCAGGCTCGTACGCTAGGAGGCGGTCGAGACGGCTTGTCGTCAGGCGGTGCCGGGCCAATGCGACGGGACCTCCGACCAGGCGTTTCGAGAACGAGCCGCCGGTTTCGACGCTCGCCTGCTCGTCACCGCAAAGGCGCAAGGCGGCCTGCAGCTCCTCGACGGTCGTGGGCGCAAGCGGTTTGGGCATTTGAAGTGCTAGTGCGGTGCGGTGGAAGCGAACCCAGACCGCCCTGGGGCGGACCGGCCCTCCGCGCTGCCGAATTGAGGACAGCCGGCCAGGTCACATCAACTGTTCAAAGATCGCGAAGTCTCCGGGGTTCCACGCCTGAGCGATCACGTACAGCTTGCCGTTCGCCTTGTGCAGGACGGCGTTGTGAACGTGCTGGAATTTGTCAAGTCCGAGTTCGGCCTTCGGCATGATCGTCGAAACCAGTTTGTCGTTCTCAAGGATGAAGATCGGAGCGCCTGCCGCGCGGTCCGCACCGTGCAGCGCACCGACCACGCCCAAATTATCGAGGTAGTCGACATCGCAAGGGTAGGAGCCCAGCGGCAGCTTCAGCGTGGAAATGTATTGGCCATGACGGGTGAATCGGTCGATCTCGGCGTTCGGGCGGTCCGCGACGTCGACGCGCTGGGTACCGGCCGGAACCGTGATGCCATGGCCTGTGCCGAACTGGCCCGGCCCGCTACCCTTGCCGCCGAAGGCCAGGTCGTACCAAGCCATCTGGAGCGGGTTCGTGGCAGTGATCTTCGCGGTCAGGACGTAGTCCAGCGCCGAATACCCCGTCGCCACGTACAACAGGCTGCCGAGTTGGTCGACATCAGTCGGGACGAAATTGCCGCGGCCGTAGAAGTACCTGGTGGCTGTCGGAAATCCCAGGTCCTTGGTTCCGTCCGGTGCGCCGAGGGTGTGCTCGAGGTTGCCCTGGAGGTCGGTCGTGTAGACCGACGCCGATCCATTGCCGGGGAACGAGAGATGTGCCCCGCCATCCGCGTCGTACCAGATCGTCGCGTTGTGCATGTTGTGCGGCTTCATCGCGCTATCTGTCGACAGCATCTGTGTGTCTCCCAGATCCGCAGCGACTTGAATGATCCCCGCGCCAGGCAGCGCGAAATAGACTTCGCCGCGTCCGTCACGCCGATCCACGGCGAAACCGCCGTGAGCCTTCTCGAGGACATCCTGCGCCGCTTGCGGCAGATGGCTGCCGGTGTACGCGACCTTGAATTGATACTTGCCCTGGCCGCTGGTCAGGTGATTGTCCGCGACCGTCGACAGCGGAACGAAACCGGCCGACCATGCGAGCGTCAGCAGCGCTGCAAATAGAGCCGAGAAGACTATGCGTTGCATGGGGATTTACCTCGCATCTACTGTACACGACCGCCACATCTGGCGGCAGCCTGTTGCAGGGTCTGTAGCGGGAGGCGGCTTCGACGCGAGCCGACTGGCTCATTCGAGGACTGGAAAGGATTCCCGGGCGAGCCGCAATGTCGTAAGATCTTTAGACAGCTGCCTGTCTCTCAAATATGCACTTGACGTTTAAGGGGAACGCGAGTGAGATTGCTTCACTACCTGGAGATTCAGAACTTCAAGCGTTTCGGCGCCAAGCAGAGGATCGAACTCGACCATCCGGCTGTCCTGACCGGGCCGAACAATTGCGGTAAGACGACGGTGGTCCAGGCGATCGCGCTTTGGTCGCAGGCGGTCACGACTTGGTTCGACAGCAAGGGCAAGGCGCCCCCTACCGAACCGACATCGACTTCGCTCAACAGGCTTAGCATCGTCTCCGTCCCCGTTCAGCGCACGCGCGAGCTCTGGCACAACATGGACGTGCGCAGGGGCAACCAGGAAATCCCCCTTCTGATCACCTTGGGCGTCCTGCACGAGAACGAGATCGTGCCTGTCACCATGCGGTTCCGAAACCACGGCGACGACCTCGTTTACTGCACGCCCGACGAAGCGAGCCTTGCCCGGCCGGAGGTGATTGCGACCGCGGCGGAACTTGATGTCGAACTGGTCTACCCCATGGTAGGGATCGAGACCGAAGAGCCGGTTCTCCGCCCGGGCAGAGTCAAGGTGCTGCTGGGGCAGGGCCGGACTGGGCAGGTGTTGCGGAACCTGTGTTTGTCCGTGTTCCAGAACGCTCCCGAAGACTGGTTGCGAATCGTGGAATTGATCGAGCGCTTGTTCTCGATCGATCTCGGGGCTCCCGGCGAGACCGCGCGCGGCAGCATCGAGCTCTCCTACCGGCAGCCTAGCCTCAGGGATCCGGCGGATGTAGCGCTCGCGGGGCACGGGCTTCACCAGGTGCTGTTCATGCTGGCGTACCTCTACTCGCATCGTCGTAGTGTCCTCCTGGTCGACGGGCCCGACGCCCATTTGGAGCTCGTACGGCAGAAGCAGCTCTATGTCCTGCTGAAGGAGATCGCCTCCCGCAATGAGTCACAGGCCGTGATCGCCACGCACTCGGATGTTGTCCTCGAAGAAGCGCGCGAACGAAACCTCACGCTTCTCGTGGACGGGCAGGCCACCGATATTGCGGCTAGGCCGGGCATCCACAGCGCCCTCAGGAAGTATGGATCCCAACATTGTGCGAGAGCCCGCCAGGCCGGATACGTGCTCTACGTGGAGGAAGGCACTGACCTTGATATCCTGCGCGCGCTGGCCAAGCGACTGCAGCATCCTGTCGCAGAGGCCTTGAACGGGCGCATCAACGCATTCTACGTGCGAAGCCGTTCCTCGCACTACGACCTGGATTCGGAACTTGAGCGCCTGGAGGGCAACTACGGTGTCGTACCGAAAGAACACTTCGAGGGGTTGAAGTCGATTTTTCCCGACTTGAGGGGTCTCGCGATCCTGGGCAATGACGGCAAGCGGCGGTTGGACGTGGAAGACAACGGTCTCCAGATCGCCTATTGGAGCCGTCGCGAGAGCGAGAACTACTTCGTCACACCGACGGTTCTGAAGGCGTTTGTCGACAACGTGTACGAGGGCGCTCCGCTCTTCGCGGAACACCGGGACGAGATTCTCGACGGGTTAGTCCGCGCTCGCGTGTTCGGCGGTCGCGACACCGACTTCGCCAGGTGGCAGGAACTGAGCCCGGAGGCAGGGGGGCAGGCTTGGGATCTGAGCACGAAGGATTCCAAGGTGAGCGAGATCGCCGAGGAGTACTTCCGCCGCCTGGGCTCCCAGATGGGCCAATCGACTCTCCTGACCAAGAACGACCTGCACCGGCTGGTTGCTTTCGTGGACCCCGTCGCGATTCCTGGAGAGGTTTCAGCCAAGCTGGACTTGGTTGACGCGCTCGTCGCCCATCCGGGCTCCAAACGGCGCGTTTCCTGGGAGGAGCATGTCCCCATCCTGGAGTCTTGATTCCGGTGCGGATGGGTGCGAGGACGCTAACGCTCTCATGCGGCCCCTGCCGCAGCGAAGCGTGCGATTCACCCCTGGCGGCGAGCGTTGGTTTACTCGCACGGCTCCCGGCAGCATAACGCCACGAAATGCCGCGGTCTTTGCTCGGGGCGAAAACGCGTAGTGATACCATCGCAGTAGCATTCCGATGGCTCGGGCTTCGTGCGCGCGGAGCGCGTGTTGATTCGGGCTGCAGTCTGCATCGAGAGGTTCACGCCATGTCCGAACCAAGCCTCGCGCCGGTCGACACCAGTGCCGAGTGGAGTCACTTGCCGTCCGACATTCGCGAGGAGATCGATGTCTTCGAGACCGAATTGCGCCGGGTTCGGTCGGGCTTGGTCGACGAAAAACTGTTTACCGAATTCCGTCTGCGGCACGGGGTGTACGGCCAGCGCCAGGACCGCGTGCAAATGCAGCGCATCAAGGTTCCGATGGGCAGGCTCGACCCGGACCAACTCGTTGCCCTGGCCGACATCGCCGAGGAGTACGCCGTGGGCGTGTTGCACGTCACGACGCGCCAGGACTTCCAGTGCCACTTTGTGGACATCGGCGACACGCCGAACCTGATGCGCCGCCTGGCGGCCGTGGGGATCACCACGCGCGAAGCCTGCGGCAACGTGATCCGCAACGTCACCTGCTGCCCGCAAGCCGGGGTGTGCCAGGACGAGCCGTTCGAAGTGGCGCCCCACGCGCACGCCATGGCCTACTTCATGCTCCGTCACCCCGATGCGCAGAATTTCGGCCGCAAGTTCAAGATTTCCTACTCCGGTTGCGAGAGCCACGCCTGCGGCCTGGGACGCATGCACGACATTGGCGCGGTCGCCAGGGTACGGGACGGCGTGGAAGGATTCCAGGTGCTCGTCGGCGGAGGTCTCGGCGCCCTGCCGCATCAGGCGAAGGTCTACAGCGAGTTCATGCCCGCCAGCGAGATGCTACCGCTCGCGCAGGCGATCTCGCGGGTGTTCGCAAAGCTCGGGGAGAAGAAGAATCGCGCCAAGGCCCGCATGAAATTCCTGATCGCCAAGCTGGGCATCGACGAGTTCCGCCGATTGGTCGAAGAGGAGCGCTCGCGGCTGCCGCGGGATGTTCGCTGGGAGAGCGAGCTGCGCGAGGCCACGGGTGCCATGCAGGACAAGCCGCTCAAGCCGCCCTCAAGCCTGCAGCTCCCGGAGAGTCCCGACCCGGGCCTGCTCGAGTGGCTGGAGCTCAACGTTCGGCCCCAGCGGCAAGACGGCTACTCGATGGTGAACGTCTTCCTCCCCCTCGGGGACATCACATCGGAGGAGGCCCGCGATTTCGCCCGGCTCTCGCGGGAATACGTCAGCGGCACCTTGCGCACGACGGTGGACCAGAACCTGCTCATGCAGTGGGTCTCGAACGCAGACCTGCCCGGTCTCTACGCCGGTCTCAGGGAGATCGGCCTGGCGGAATCCGGTGCCGGCCGGCTCAAGGACGTGGTGGCGTGTCCGGGGACTGATTCCTGCAAGCTGGGAATCACCGCCTCGCGCGGCCTTGCGGCCCACCTGCACAAGAAGTTCGCCAACGGGATGAGTGACATCGCGCATCGCTCCGACCTCAAGATCAAGATCAGCGGCTGCTTCAATTCGTGCGGACAGCACCATATCGCCGACATCGGATTCTTCGGTTCCGTGCAGCGCAAGAAGAACGACACGGCGCCGGTCTTCCAGGTCACCGTCGGAGGGTCGACCCGCAACAACGCCGAGTCCTACGGCTTGGCAATCGGCAAGATCCCGTCCCAGAACGTGGATCGCGCAGTGACCAGGCTCAGCGAGTTCTACAGCCGGGAGAAGCAGGGCGGTGAAACGCTAAGCGACGTCGTGGCCCGTCTCGGCAAGACGCGCGTCAAGGAGGAGTTGGCCGAACTCATGGTGCTTCCGACCTTCGAGGAGGAGCCCGGCTATTACAAGGACATCCGCCAGCCCTGGCAGTACCAGCGCTCGATCGGCGTCGGCGAGTGCGCCGGTGAGGTGGTCGACCAGGCCGAGTTCATGCTCGAGGATGCCGAAAGGATCCACTTCGAGGCCACTCTCGACCTAGAGAAGAACCACTACGGAGACGCCTCGGCAAAGGCCTTCGCGGCTTGCAAGAACGCCGCCGACGCCCTGCTGTTCACCAAGGGTCTCTGGCTGTCCGACAAGTACGACACGGTTGCCGAGTTTCGCAAGCATTTCCACGACACGGGCATCTTCTACAAGCCGTTCGCCGATAATTTCCTGCGCACGGCCGGGGAAGGCCCGAGTGGGGATCCCGAGCAAGCGCGGCTGCGGGTCGAGGAAGCGACCCTGTTCATCGAGGCTGCCCACGGCGTGTATTCCCAGGCCACCGCATTCTAGGACCCCTCAGGCCGCATGATTGACGCCCTCCAGAGGATTGACGTCAAGCAATTGCTTGACGCTCCGGCCAACCCCGACCTCGACGCCTTCCTGTTGATCTTCAACCGCTGGCGGCAGCAGGACGACCATCCGTCCGATTGGGTTGACCTGGCGGACTACGCTCACATGCCCAGGGGTCCGGGAATCCTGATCGCGGGCAAGCGGGATACGTTTTCGGTCAACCTGAATCCCCCCGGCCTCGGCCTGCTGACTAGCGTCCGCAAGGCCCTCGAGGGGACACTTGAGGACCGCTTTCGGGAGGCGTTCCGGCGGGCTCGCGAACTCAACGAAGCGGTTCTGGCTGAGCCTGAGTATCCGAAGGGACTCACCGTAAGGCAGGGCGCCTGGGAGGTGTTTCTCAACGACCGCCTGCTCGTCCCCAATTCGGACCAGAGCGACCGGATCGTCCGGCCCGCTCTTGCCGTCGCGCTCGGCATCGCCCCGGAGGCGCTCGCGCGGCACTCGAATCCCGCCGGCAGGCTGGGCTATTCCGTGCGATTGCCGAAAGCCCGGTGACGGGCTCGACGCTGGCAGGACGTCCCGGACCGATCCCGCCGGTGGCCGCGCGCGGCTCGGGCGGTCAGAAGATGAATCGCAGCCCGATCTGCATTTGCAGCGGCCCCGTTCCGGGGACCTGGGAGTTGTTGCGGTCGTAGCTGCCGTCATCGGCCCGGAGCCTCAGGAACGAGTCCTGGGCCGCGACCGGGGTCCCCGTGGCCAGGTCCAGACCAGGCCCGTAGATCTGATTGAACCGCCCGTACTCGACGTTCTCCAGGTTCAACGCATTGAACACCTCGAGCGATAGCTCGAGGTAGGAAGTGTCCGATGTGGCGAAACGCCTGAGCAGGCGCATGTCCAGGTTGCGCATGGCGCGGTTGCGAAACACGTTGCGCCCGAAGAACCGGCCAGGAGCCTCCAGGGCCCGGTCGAAGGTGAGCCGATCTCCGTTGAGGTCGGTTCCCGCAGCCGGGCTCAGCGGTGGCGCACTGGCGGCCCGCACGATGGCGGACCACGTGAATCCCCACGGCAATTGCACGACAGCGTGGCCGGTCAGCTGGTGACGCATGTCAAGGTCGGAGGGGCCGTACGCGTCTTCAGGACGGGCATGGTCCGAGTAGAGCGGTTCCCAGAAGTAGCTCAGGTTGGCATCGCTGGAAAAGGCCCGCGCGTAGGTGTAGTGACCGACCAGTTGCAGACGCCGTCCCCGGTACTTCCAGTTGAAGGTCACTCCGTCGTAGTTCGAGCGGCCGATCGACTCGACGACAAACACCGCGTCGAGTTCCGGAGCGGGCCTGGGACTGTTGCCGTAGTAGGGGATGCGTGCCGGATCGTCGGGTCGCACGGACGCGACGGGCAGGTTGTAGTCGCGCTGCCCGTGCAGGAAACGTGTGCTATTGCGCATCCATTGCACGCCTGCAACGGTGTTGTCTGTTAGGCCGAACTCGGCGGCCAGCGTGAATTTGACAGCCCGGGGGTTGCGAAAGTCGCCGCTGACAACGAACGGGGAGGCGCCAAGGAACCTGTCGCCGCCCAGAATGCTCGTGATGTCGTCCTGGGAAAACACAGGCAGCTCGGCCAACGGATACTGATTCAAGTCGATCCCGCTTGCCAGGAACTGCTGGTAGACGGTGGTGCCGGAAGTCGGCAGCGCGACAGAGGTATTGAACGGCGGATCCCGAAACGCCTTGGTCGCCGCGTTGAAGAATACCGGGGGCGTGATCGCATGGAAAGTTCCGACGCTGCCTCGCAGCACGAGGCGGCCTGACAGGCCATGCGGACTGTACGCGAAGCCGAGGCGTGGCATCCATTGGCGAACCGAATCGGGCAGGTAAGCCGGATCGGGCTTGCCGAACGGGAAGTCCGCGGCGCGCACACGGTCAATCAGCACGTCGTTGCCGAGGGCGGGATCCTGGTTGAACTGCCCCTCCCAGCGGAACCCCAGGTCGATGGTCAGACCCGGGGCTGCCCGCCAAGCGTCCTGGACGTATACGGACGCGTATCCGATCCGCTGTTCCCCGAGGGTGTTGCCGACCTGCCGGAAATACAGGCCCGGGGCGTCGAATCGGTTGGGAATCAGACCGCCGGGAGTGAGGATGTCGAGGATTTCCCCGGGGTCCGAACTGAAGAGCACGAAATTCCCGAACTGGTTGTAGCCGAACTGGTCGTCGACCCAGACACGGTTCACCGAGCCTCCGATCTTGAGATCGTGCGCCCCGGAATGCAGCATCAGGCTGTTCTTGAACTCCGGGCGCCGGTCCCTCTCCGTCGTGGGCAGGTACGAGCGCGTGCCGAAATTGCCGAGGACCGTGGAGACAGCCGGTTCTTCGCTGTTGGGCAACCGGGGGCGCTTTTCCTGGGTGAAGGTCACCCGCAACTGGTTGACCACGCTCGGCGTCAGCACGCTCGTCAACTGGCCTGTCAGGAAATGGATCTGGTCCAGTTCCCTGCCGTCGTTGCTCAAGGCGCTGTTGGTCCGGGCCTGCGTCGGGTCGCCGATGCTGACGGCATTCTCTGCCACCGACCGGCTGTAGTTGTAGCGCACCATCAGCTGGCTGCCGCCGCCGAACTGATAGTCCAGCCGGGGAGTCAGTGCCAGGCCGTCATTGGTTGCGTCGAATGGTTGTTCCAGGCTCTTGAAGAGGTCGTAGGCCTCGGGGCCGCGCTCGCGGTCTTGCGGGCTTAGCGATGCGAACTCGACATAACGCTGGCTGACGCTTGCCTGATGCTCGACAGCGAAGAACCAGAAGGCCTTGTCCTTGCTCAGGGCCCCGCCGGCGGCGCCGCCGAACTGCTGAAGCCGTTCCAGCACGACGGCGCCGAACGGATCCTTGCGCCCGAGCTTCGGATGCCGGAGTTGGTAGAACATGTCTCCGTGGAACTCGTTGCTGCCCGACTTCGTCGAGACGTTGACGACCCCGGAGGTCGTGCGGCCGTACTCGGCCGTGAAGCCCGAGGTCACGGCCTGGAATTCCTGGATCGCGCTCTGCGGCACCGTGATGACGGAGCCGGCCCGTTCCCCGCCCTGGATCCCTCCAAAGAACGCCTGGTTGTAGTCCGCTCCGTCGACGGTGACGTTGGTGGAAATGCCGCGTTCGGCGCCGAAGGACAGATGCCCGGCGGCTCGCGAGACCTGGACGCCGGGTGTCAGCAGCGCGAAATCATGGAAGCGCCGCCCGTTGATGGGGAGGTCGTTGAAGACGCTGCCCGTCACGACATTGCTCGATGCCGGCAGGGTGGCATCGAGCATCGCGGCGGTGACATCGATCCGGGAGTAGGCCTGCTCGATGTCCAGTTTCAGGTCGACGCGGACGTTGCCGCCGACGTTCACGGTAACGCCATCGACCGTGGAGGTTGCGAAGTCCGGGCTCGAGGCGATTACCGAGTACTCGCCCGGGCGCAGTGCCCCCACCCGGAAGTGTCCGCTCGTATCGGTGCGGACCAGACGCTGCGAACCGCTGACAACGCCGGTGACCGTGACTTCCGCTCCGGGCAATGCGAGGTTGTCGGGACCGGTGACCGCGCCGGTGATGCGGCCCAGATTGGCGTCAAACTGCCCCAGTACCGCCCCGGGTGCAACCAGCAAGATCGGGATGAGCAAGGCGCAAGCAAGGCGGCCGACATGCTGCCATCCCGGGATTTCGAAGACGATCCTGACCATCGATCCGCAGGTCTGAACGCCGGGGATCCAAGTCCCGATGCTCACGTTCCCCATGCCTAATTCTTGCATGATCCGCAACAAAACCCGGCCGCGTCGATCAAGCGCCCGAGTCCACGGGCCAGCCCGCGCAGCAGGAAGGTACTCCACGTTTCTCGGTGTGCCCAGGCTTTGAATCTGGCAGTGTCGCGGTCTGGACTCCAGGTCGTAGCGGCCATCTGCCAGAGCGTCCAGCAATCAATGGCCGCAGCGGACCCGCCGGGTGTGGAGAAAGGTGTCTCCGCTTTGAGCCAGACGACCACCCAAGCCCGCATGGGGAGCGTTGAGGTCAGGATTCACTACCTGTCCATCCACAGATTCTCGCGCGCAAGGCCTTGGTTGAAGTGTTCCGGTCTTCGAACAGATGGCCTCGCGGAGAGTTTGTTGGAGTCAAGCCTCACTCGACGAGGCCCGTCGCAACGGGTGAGCATCGCACCATGCCACTCCTCGTTCAATTGCCTTTCCGTAGTGAAAGATTGACCAACCCCATCCCGCGATGCAGGGGGCAAGCAGCAGTGGTCCGTGATAGGAAATCATTGCGGTCGCCGAGACAATGCCAACCGCGTGGATCAGACCCAGAGGCAGAAAGGATGTCCCTTGGGAGAACCGCCACGGAGACTGCATCCTCGCGGTGCGGACGCTAGATCGATGGCCGATCGCAAGTGCCACCAGGATCGCTCCAATCCCAGGTGCCGTCTGGAGTGGGACCAACAGAGGCAGAGAGACGAGCAAGACCGAAAGGTCCTTGGACACGAGAGATTGCCATCCTCGCAAAGGAAGCAGACGATAGCGCGACAAACCGGCCAGGGCATCGAGTCCGAAGAGCGAAAGAGTGTAACTCGAAAGTGCAAGTACCACCAGGGCTGTCAGGATCATCAATCCCTGTGAGGGGAGATCGATTCCAGACAAGCGTACGACCGCGGTAAAGCCACTGAGCAACCCAGCCAAGTAAACATCCAGAATTGAGAGAACCTGACGGAGATCCTTACGGATCAGCTGATTGAGAATGCCCGGGAAACCAGGCACGCGCCTCAAGACGGTGTGTTCGAAGGTCTTGGGGACCGATGAGACCACCAGTCCTCCCACGACGATCGCGGCGATGAATAGCCAAAGTCCGATAGTCACCTTCCCTGCTACCACTGCGATCGCCAAAGAGGCCAGGACCCAAGTCATCGGATTAACCCAAGGACTGGCCATCCGCAGAATCCAAAGCTCGACTCGATTCAACGGCCAGCAACCTAGCCGAGACCCTGGAATCTTTTGGGAAGGATCTGTGCTCAACGGGATGATCGCGACAAGGGCAACTAGAAGGTAAATGAATATTCCCGCATCCATCATCACCACCACCGAGACGATGAAGAAGCTGTTGCCCGTGAACGAGAAGACCGACTTTTGGTCACGCCGGATCGCCCACCAAAGGGCTCTCAGGATCGCTGCCAGCCGAGCCAATCGACTTCCCTCGTCCCTATCGGTCCCACCAACTTGAAGTACTGTCGCTCAAGTGATCCATCGACGGCTGTCGCCATCGCATTCCATACAAGCCTCCCATCCAGCATGACGACAAACTGCGTTGCAACGCTTTGTGCAAGGGCCAGGGAATGAGTGGTCAGCAGGATGGTCGTTCCACTCTCCGCAGCCTGTTGCAGCAAATCGCAGATCGTTCGCGATGTGACAGGATCAACGCCCTCGAACGGCTCGTCAAGAAACAAGACCTTGGGATTTGGCAAGAGGGCCATCGCCAGTGCTGTCTTTTTCCGCATCCCGTGCGAGCAAGCCGAGATGAACTTATCGGTCGCACGCTCCAGGTCCAGCGCGTCCAGAAGTTGCTCGTTTCGGCGGCGGGCGGTCTGTTTGTCCAGCCCGTGAACTGCAGCTGTCAGGGACAAGTGCTCGGCGACGGTGAGGCTGTCGAAGAGACCCAAGTCGTCTGGAACCACACCGATGCAGCGTCGTAATTTGGTGAGTTCGGTCCGCACGTCGTGGCCACCGACCTGTGCGTCCCTTCCGGTCAGAGGTATCAGACCTGTCAGGACCCTGATCGTTGTCGACTTGCCTGCACCGTTCGGACCCAGCAAAGAGCAGATTGCTCCGGGAGCAACCTCGAACGTGAGGTTGTCGACGGCTGTGAAATCTCCGAAAGTTCGCCGAACGGCGTGACACGAAATCATCGCGCCTCAGCTTATCAAGCCCGAATCCAGCACTTGTTGCTTCCATGAGGAATGAGCCATTTGCTCCGCATTGACTGCCATTCCGAGCGGCCAGAGCCGAGTCAGCCGGGCGTGTTCGCCGTCTTCGCGACTCGCCGATGACAGGCTCGGCCCATCCCGGTGGTAAGCTCAAAATGTTGGCGCGCAAAGGGCTCACAAGCGCGCCGCATTCCGAGATACGGCTTCCTCTCCGGGCGGCCCCCCAGACTCCCGTGCTGACGTTTCAAGACATCGTGATGCGGCTCAAGAACTACTGGGCTCGCCAAGGCTGCATTGTCCAAGAGCCGTTCGATTGCGAAGTCGGGGCTGGCACGATGTGCCCCGAAACGTTCCTGCGGGTGTTGGGCCCTGATCCCTACAGCGTGGTCTACGTGCAACCCAGCCGCCGCCCGGCCGACGGCCGCTATGGGGAGAATCCCAACCGCCTCTACAAGCACATGCAGTTGCAAGTGATCCTCAAACCCGCGCCGGAAGATGTCGTCGAGCTTTACCTGAGAAGCCTCGAGGAGATCGGGATCGACCTTTCCAGGCACGATTGCAAGCTGGAAGAAGACAACTGGGAGTCGCCCACGCTCGGAGCGTGGGGCGTCGGTTGGCAAGTCATGCTGGATGGGCTCGAGATCACGCAATTCACCTACTTCCAGCAGTGCGGCGGATTGGACCTAGAGGTTGTCCCCGCCGAGCTGACCTACGGCCTCGAACGCCTAGCTGCATTCATCCAGAACGTGGAGAGCGTCTACGACATCCAGTGGAACGATCGCTGGACATATGCTGACGTGCGGATGGCTGACGAAGAGCAGTATTCCACCTACAACTTCGAAGAGGCCGACGTCGATTTCGTGTGGCGGGAGTTCGAATTGCACGAGGCCGAATGCCAGCGCCTCCTGGATGCCTATCGCGAGCGCAGGGAAGGGATTGCGCGAAACCGCTTCCCGCTGCTTGCAGCCTTCGACCAGACGTTGAAGTGCTCGCACCTCTTCAACACATTGCAAGCGCGTGGCGCGATCAGCGTCACCGAACGCGCCCAGGTCATCCAGCGCGTCCGTAACCTGGCGGTGGGTGTCGCCGATTCCTGGATTCACCAACAGGCTGGGATCGCGGAGGCGGCTCGATGAGCGACCTGCTCCTGGAAGTCGGAACCGAGGAGATCCCGGCTCGCTTGATCCCGGGAGCCAGGCGCGACCTGGAGCGGACCTTCCGCGACGCCCTGAAAGCGGCGGACATTCACGAAGGTGCGCGCGTGGCGGTCGAAGCGACGCCGAGACGCCTCGCCCTGATTGCCGAGAACTTGCCGGAGAGGCAGGCGGACCGGACCCTGACGTTTTCCGGTCCGACACGCCAGGTTGCCTTTGACGCCGACGGTAATCCGACCAGGGCGGCGCTTGGGTTCGCGCGAAAAGCCGGCGTGCCGGTTGAAGCGCTCGAGTTCGGGCCCGACGGCAAGCTGCGCGCCGATCGAACGATTTCGGGGCGGCCGACGGATGAGTTGCTGGCCGAGAGCCTGCCCGCCGTGGTGCTCGGGGTCCGTTTTCCGCGCAGCATGTACTGGACGGGGCGGAATGGGCCGAAGTTCATCCGGCCGATCCGCTGGCTTGTCGCCCTGCTCGACGGGGAGGCCATCCGCTTCGAGGTCGGCGGCGTGACTTCCGGCATCCTGACATGGGGGCACCGCCGGCTGAGTTCGGGGCCGCTCGCCGTTAGCGGGCCCGAAGACTACCGCATGGTGCTGCGCGACAACGCCGTGCTTCTCTCCGCCGAAGAGCGGGGGCGCAAGATCGAAACCGAATCGAAGGCGCTGCTCCCACCTGGCCACCGGATCAGGGCAAATGCCAGGTTGCTCGAGACGCTTGTCAACGAGACCGAGCTTCCCACCGCCGTTCTCGGAACATTCGACCCGGACTACCTGTCCCTGCCGGAAGAAGTTCTCGAAACAGTGATGCTGGTGCATCAGAAATACTTCGTTGTCGAGAACGATGCCGGCAAGATGACCAACAGCTTTGTGGCGGTCGCAAATACCCGCAACGACGAGTCTGGCGAGATTCGCCGGGGTCACGAGCGGGTCCTACGCGCGCGATTCAATGACGCCCGCTTCTTCTGGCAGTTCGACCAGCGGACTTCGCTTGCCGAGCGCGTCGCGGAACTGAGAGACGTGACTTTCCAGGCTTCGATCGGGAGCTATTGGGACAAGACGCAGTCGAACCTGAATGCCGCCGCGGACCTCTCCGAAAGCCTGGGACTCGACGACGGGACGGCAAGGGCGGCGATGCGAGCCGTGGAACTGGCGAAGTGTGATCTGACCACTGAGATGGTTGGGGAGTTCCCGGAGTTGCAAGGCAAGATCGGCGGCCTGTACGCGGCGGCCCAAAGCGAGTCCGGCGACGTGGCGGACGCGATTTACGACCACTACCTCCCAGTCGGTGCTTCCGGGCCGATCCCGCGCTCGGCGGCTGGCAGGGTCGCTTCCATGGCCGACAAGCTATCCACGCTGGGCGGCATGTTCGGCCTGGGCTTGATTCCCACCGGGTCCAAGGATCCGCTGGCGCTGCGCAGGGCCGCTTTCGCGGTGATCCGAATCGTCATTGAAGGTGGTCTCCCGCTCGATCTGGACCGCCTGGTCGAGGTTTCCGGCGCCCGGTCCCACGCAGATCAGCTGCGAGGTTTCCTGCTCGACCGGCTAAGGCACTGGCTGCAGGATTCGGGCGGGTTCTCGCAAGATGTCGTGCAGGCCGTTCTGGCCGCCTCCGACCGGGTTCCGGTCGATGCACTGGCCCGCGCAAAGGCCCTTGCCAACGTACGGGCGACCCCGGACTTCGAAGCTCTCGCGGTGAGCTTCAAGCGGATCCGGAACATCCTGGAGCACGCCGGAGGTGCCGGACGCGCCCATGGTGAGGAACCGGACACCGCGCTCCTGGATCCTGGCGCCGAAACCGGCCTCCACGAAGCCGTGGAGTCGGTCGCAGGGAAAGTTGCCGCCGCCAACGCGAACCGGGATTACACGACGTCGCTCCGGGAGATTGCAGAATTGCGCCCTGCATTGGATCGGTACTTCGACGACGTGCTCGTGATGGCTGACGATGAAGCGGTGCGTCGCAACCGGCTTACCTTTCTGGCGCGGCTGCTGGACAAGCTCTCCACGATCGCCGATTTCGCGGTGATCGCTCCGGAATCGGCTGGCAAGCGGCGCTAATGTTCAGAGGTCAGTCACATTAATTCCATTGTGGTGGCGAAGAAGTCACTTGCCGGCGGAGAACGGCCAGATCCTTTGCGGGTGTCGGGCCAGAGCAGGACAGTGATGGCTACGGACTGGCCTGTTCCGCAGGTTGAACCAGGCTGCAGTTGCCTCTCTTGGAAAGTGGACAAGGACTGTGGGTCGCAGTAGTTTGACCGCTCTATCCAGTCCGATTCAGCGACTGATGCATGCTAGAATCCACGTGCATTGGAGACCCTGCGGAACCTAGGCCCCGCCGATTTGTCACGGAATCTGGCGCGGGGCGCCGAGGCACAACAGGTTCAACGGGCTTCCGCTCGGCTTGGCCGCAGAGGGTTCCTGCGGGGGCTAGGCGCGATACCGGTTGCCCGGCGAATTGTTCCGGCAGCGGCTGTGCCTGCACTCGCGCAGGATGAGCAGCGATTCCTTGCCGCGGTGGGTAAAGACCCGCGAATGCTCGTTCACGACACCATAACAGGCGTCGTGGAGGCGCCGGTGCACTTGCTGCGGGAGCATCGCGTGACCCCCAAGGAGCGCATGTTCGTCCGGAACAACCAAGTGCTGCCGGGCGGGCTGACGCTGAGTCCCTATCCGTCCGCCAACTGGGATCTCGAATTGAGCGGGCTCGTAAGGCCGTCACGGAGAATCAGCTTTTCGGACTTGGCCCGGCTCGAGCAGACCGATACCGTTGCAGTGTTGCAATGCGCGGGCAACGGGCGGGCCTTCTATGCGCGAACCGTCATGGCCAAGGGAACGCAATGGCGGCGCGGCGGGATGGCCCAGGTCAGGTGGAAGGGGATTCGCCTCAAGCAGTTGCTCGACTCGTTAGGCATGCTCGTCGGTACAGATGCTCGGTTTCTGACCGCCGAGGGGCGTGACCCAGCCGCTAAGCCCGATGGCGATGACTTCGAGCAAAGCGTTCCGCTGGCAGACGTGCTGGAGACGGCCCTGCTCGCGACGCACATGAACGGCGAGCCGATTCCAGCCATCCACGGTGGGCCGCTCCGGCTGGTGCTTCCCGGCTACTTCGGGTCGATGAACGTGAAATGGGTCAGCCGGCTGAGGTTTGAAGCGCACACGTCAATGAGTCGACACCACGCCCGGAGGTACCGAACGTTTCGGGAACGTATTGAGCCGGGCAGTCAGCCGGTAATGACTGAGGAAACGACCAATCCCACTTGGCGGCAGAAGATCAAGAGCGTGATCTGGAGCCCGTTGGATGACGAGCAGCGCCTGCCCGGTCCGATCGCGGTTGGCGGTGTGGCATGGAATGACGGCCGGACGGAAATCGTCGCCGTGGAACTCTCTGTGGACGGCGGAATCAGTTGGCGGCGAGTGAATCTCGAGGCTCCCCTCAGCCCCTATGGCTGGTACCCGTGGAACGTGACCCTATGGTACGGATGGAATCGCGATATCAACCGGGGCGGCAAGATCGCAGAGTTCCGCGTGCGGGCGTTCGACGCATTCGGAGCGTCTCAGCCGGACGATGGATCCGTGCACTGGAATCCCTCGGGATACGAGTGGTTCGGAGTTGATAGCGTCAAGATCTTGCTGCGCTAGCGAATCGATCCGCAGAGACCATCTCGAGTCCGTCTTGGGTCACGGACCCTGCTGACGCGGTAGGCATTCCAGCCCGGTGGAGTACCGCTGCAATCCGCGGCACCGATTGGAGATCACCCGCAAGAACGGCAGCTCGACGGTATCGGAACCCGGGAGATAGCCGGACGCACGAGACAAGCGGTCGGGAAAGACTCTGCTGACATGGGATCTGAATCAGCAAGTTTCTGCCTGTCAATGCCATAGTGAGAACGGTAGTACCCATCAACCTGCCCGGCTATCGCGGGTCCGTTGCGGGAATGTACTGCCTGAGGAATCGCGCGCTTTGCCGGAGCGAGAGCTTGCGCGCTTCGAGAGACCCCTCATAGGCGCGGTCCTCCACCTCCACACAGACCGGTCCGTCGTACCCGGTGGAGGTGAGCACGGAGAAGAACCGGCCCCAGTCCACGTCGCCGAGACCGGGCAACTTGGGCGTATGGAATTGCAGGGGGTACGCCAGAATGCCGACATCGTCCAGCAGGTGGCGATCGACCCGCACGTCCTTGGCGTGGACATGGAAGATGCGGTCGCGGAAATCGCGCAAAGGGGCAATGGGATCCATCTGCATCCAAGTCGGGTGCGACGGGTCGTAGTTCAGGCCGAAAGAGGAGCTTGGGATGTCCTCGAACATACGTCGCCAGATCGCCGGGGAGCAGGCGAGATTCTTGCCGCCCGGCCACTCGTCCCGCGTGAAGGTCATGGGACAGTTCTCAATGCCGACGCGGACGCCGCACTCCTCGGCGAAGGCTATCAAGGGCTTCCAGACCCTCTGAAAGTCCGGCCAGTTCTCGTCTACGCTGCGATTCCAGTCGCGACCGACGAAAGTGTTCATCGTGGAGAGCCCGAGCGTGCTGGCGGCTCGGATGACTCGGCGGATGTGGTCCTGCGCGACCTGCGATTCCGCATCGTCGGGTGCCAGCGGGTTCGGGTAGTACCCCAGCGCGCTGATCGCGATCCTGTGCCTCTCAAGCGATGCCCGAATCGCGTCGATGCCTGCCTCGTCGAGCCCCGTCGCGTCGATGTGGGTCACGCCGGCGTAGCGGCGCTCGGCCTTGCCCGGAGGCCAGCACATGACCTCGATGCAGTCGTAGCCCTCGCCCGCTCCGATGCAGCAGATTTCGTCGAAGGACAACTCCGGGAGGATCGCGCTGACAAAGCCAAGTTGCATGCAGTCCTAGATTACTTGAATCGGCAGTGGGCCTTGCCTGGTCGACTCATTCGCCGAGTCTCGATCCGTTCCTGACGGCAAGAACCGCGCCGGCCAGACTGAACCGAAAGCGGTCGGTAACGGCGGTGTTTTCAACGTGCCCGACGGTCAGCCAGCGCAGTCAACTTTCTCTGCGGCAGTTCACCTCGATCATCAGGCGGCAGTGATCGCTCGATCCCCACTCGTCAATCTCGTTCATCGCCCGCACGGACACCGCCTCGTGGAACCCGCGCGACGCGAACGCGTAGTCCAACTGGTTCACCGCGGTTTCCGGCCGGGTCCCCGGGCGGTAGTATGTCGGCACGTTCTTCGTGTCCGGCGATACGTCGAGTGGCGCAGTCTTCGCGCGCCGACCGTGGGGTGCCTGCGGACCCAGGAACTCCAGCCCGAGCGCCCGCATCCGATCCCACACCGTGCGTTCCCGTTCCGGTAGCGACCACTTCGAACCGGTCGCCCCGTAGAACATGTTCAGATCACCCGCTGCCAGGATCCTGTGCTTCGTAGGGTCGTAGTGGCCTATGAACGCGGACAGGTCCGAAATGATCCGATGTGCGGATGCATCCGAGTAGATCCACCCGCTGCGCTTGGTGGACGGATGAGCACTCATCCAGCTTGCGTACATCGAGACTGCCACAAAAGCCTCGTCCTCGTTGCCGTCCGGGATCACCCTCGCGGCAGCGATTGTACCGATGCCACTGACGCCAATCTCATCCTCGCCGAAATCACCGGTCGGGGGGACCTGACGGTAGGGCTCGACCGTGACTCGGTCGGACAGTCTCACGACCAGCGGCCAGCGGTCGAACAGTTTCCGGTCCCAGAACACCCCGCCCTCGAATTCGATTTGGTCGACCAAGTCTGCGGGCGGGCTTCCCGCTTCCTGCAAGAGCGCCAAATCCGCGTCACCATTGCGGGCCATCTGCACCAGTTCACGCCATGGCTCCTTCCACCTTGCGATGTTCCAACTGACCACTTTGATCATTCGACGACATCCCCAATCGCAATCTCTCCGCGTGGCCTCTGGCCACATCTTCCGCGCGTCGATGCCGACCGCCACCCCGGTGTCCGACTAGTCAAGCCGAAAGAACGCAGTTCCTCCGCTTTTGTTGCCTCTGGACGCACCCATGCGGTCCTCAAACGCTCCGACGCTACCACGAGGCCCCGCCAGCAGGGCTCCGCGTCATCCCGGACGAGCCGGACACCAGAGCCTCGACGGCACCGATGAAACCGAGCGTCAGAGTGGGGCGAGTCAACGTCGCAGTGTACCACCTTGCCCAGAAACAGGTGAGAGCGTTGCCGAGCCCGGGCGTAGTGGCAATGGCCGCAGGTGGGTGCGTGGGCGACTTAGTGCAGGTCTGAGCTAAAATGGACAATTCCGCTCCGGAATTCGCGGAGGCGCGGTATCGTCCGCGCGGGTCCGCACCGCTCCCCACTTCGGCAAACCTAGGCCAACGCTCCGCAGGCGCTGGCGCTGAGATTCCCACGAGCGACCGGCAGGCGTTTCAGGACAGAGAGAAGACAAGACGATGGCACAGCACGTGTATTCATTCGGCGGCTCCAGAACCGAAGGAGACAAGTCCATGAGGGACACCCTTGGCGGCAAGGGTGCCAATCTCGCGGAGATGGCTCGGGCAGGCATTCCGGTCCCGCCCGGGTTCACCGTTTCGACGCAGGTCTGCAACATGTATCTGTCTGGCGGAAACCGGGTTCCCGACGAGGTCGAGGCCGAGATGGCCGCCAAGCTGGCGCAGCTTGAGGCCGACATGGGCAAGAAGCTCGGCGATGACGAGAATCCCCTGCTGCTGTCAGTCCGTTCCGGATCGAAGTTCTCGATGCCCGGCATGATGGACACGATCCTCAACCTCGGCCTCAACGACGAGGCAACCGCGGGACTTGCGCGGCTCAGCGGCAAGCAGGAGTTCGCTCTCGACTGCTACCGTCGCTTCATCATGATGTTCGGCGATGTCGTTATGGACGTGTCGAAGAGCGAATTCGAGGAGATCCTGGAGGAAATCAAGGAGAAGTTTGGAGCCGAGAACGACATGGATCTGACTGCC
>JGIcombinedJ30088_10000901_pt1 | contig 31368 bp, 31 predicted proteins | sample PinacodermPK_FD_30088 | JGI IMG/M metagenome (IMG submission 30088)
CCCGCCCCGAAGCGGCGGGCGGAGGGGCGCGGGCGGCCGTGGCGGGCGAATCGGGAGGGCTTAGACGGGATTTTATGGATTTTACGCTCGGGCGCACGCTGGCAAGATTTACCTGAGCGGTTTCCCCCTACCAGACCTGCCCTCGGCGCTTCCCGTAGTGGGTCCGGGCCGGGGTGCTCCGGGCGGTTCTCGAAGCCTTAGCCGGGGATTTACGCACGCGCGGGGCTTTAGACCTGAGGGAGTGCTTCATTGACGCCCCCTTCATTGTCGCGAAAAAAACGGACGGGACGTGGGAGCGACCAAGCGGGGCAAAGGTACGAAACTCATGGCGGTGACAGACCGCCATGGTCTGCCTGTCGCCGTCCACACAGCGGCTGCTACGCCCCATGAAGTCACCTTGGGCTGCCCTCCGCTCCTCCAGGGGTTTCTCCCCCACTGGCCCCAGCGCTTGATTGGGGAGCGCGCCGATGACAGCGACCCGTTGGCTCAAAGGCTGGCCCTCGCTGGCGTAGAACTCATCGCTCCTCACAAGCGTAATCGCAAGCGACCGCCGACCCAGGATGGGCGGCCCTTGCGGCGCTACCGCCGTCGTTGGAAGGGCGAACGCTTGGTTGCGTGGCTGCAAAACTCTCGTCGGCTCCTGCCACGCTTTGAGTATTACGCCGACAACTACCTGGGCTGAATCCTCATCTCGCTCCGCTGCTATTTATGAGACCGCTTCTAGGTGGAAGGAGGGTTCTACCTAACGGGCCTTGTTGCGATCCGGGTTTCGCTCTTAATCAACCACAGAGCCCAATGCTAATTGTGGAGCGAGAAAAAGAGACAAATCCTCCCTTTCACGCCACGCATTGTACTGAGACGTGGTCGCCAAAACAATTTCCAGTTTGCCGGTGCCGGTGAGAGCGGCGATAAAAGAGGAATGAGGCCAAGGGATATCTGTGGAAGTATTCAGGCCCTCTATGCTTACACAGGATTGGGTATCCCGGAAGATATGCCCTGGTCTGAGTGTGAGGCGGAATCCTGAGACCTGTCTCCACGGCCCGCGCCCTTGGTTGGGAAACCAAACATTTGCAATCCAGGCATCTATCGTTTTTATCACTTCTTCATTCGACTCTATTGCATCCAACCAGCCGTCCCCTGCCTTGTTCAGTTGGTGCGGCACGATCTTGAATCCAATTGCTGCCGTGTCTTTGTTTATGAAATACGTAATACTCTCCCCGCCTTCATAGGCCAGGTCCGGCCTGTTGACTCGTGTCTCCGCATAAAAATCGTCGTCTTCTCCGTCATAATTTAATGATGAGATTGAGCTGTTTACGTTCGCCAATGAAGAGCGCATCGCCCTGGTCCGTGAGGGAGACCGTCTGCCGCTGGTCCCGCCGCATCGGGTCAATGGCGGCGTCGAGTTCCTTATCGGCTCCCAGTTACGACTGAGTCTGGACGGAGCCTATGTGGATGGACAGCGGCTGCGGGGCGATGAGGCCAATCAGCGCAGTCGGCTGGACCCGTATTTTGTGACTAACGTCGCGCTGGAATACAGCTATAAGGCGTTTGATATCTTCCTGCGTCTCGAAAATATTTTTGATGAGGAATACGAAAGCTACGGCGCATATTTTGAAAATGCGGTGGATGAGGCTGGCGTCGAACGCTTTATGGGGCCGGGGCAGCCGTTCGGTGCCCTTGGCGGGGTACGGGTGAAATTCTGAGGGAGGGGCGGATGAGCGCCTCTAGTTCCTCAAAAGACTCGCCCGGCGGAGGGCTCGCGGAGAATTTCCTGAACCTCGCAATCCCGATAGTGCTTCTCGAATTTGACCCGGGGCTGACGCTGGCGGTGGGCGTAGTGCAATATGAGACGTCCGATCAACTCCTTCCCCTCTTCTGTCAGCTCCACGACGTATTTCCTTGGACAGCGCGCTACTATCCGGAAGATACCCCCAAATAGCCACAGGTCCGGCCGCTCATAGCGGGCCAGGGTGAAGACGTAATCCCGATTGAACTCATTGTTGTGCGGCCTATACGCCTGCCAGTTGTGCCAGTCGGTCCATGGTTCCCCGGCGCGCAGCTTCTCGCAACTTCTCAGCAGCACGTCTACCGGTTCCTCAATTCCGTTGTGCCGGGCGAAATGGAGCTTGTAAGCCGTCGGATCGGCAATGGGTAAGAGATCGGGCAGGAATTTCACCATCCTCATTCCTTTCTAATATGACATGAGCCTCGGCCTTGACGCGCGCCCGCTTAATCCACCACAGGGCCTAATTCTCATTGGTGGCTGCTGAATGATATTCAACCTGCGTGGTGCCAAAATACGTGTCATTTGGGTCAGGGGGGTTTCTCCAGTAGTCAAACATCTCGGCAGTCATCACTATAATTTCCAGCTTCCCTGTGCCTCGAAGATCGTCGCGGGCAAAACGCCGATCAATAGACGCCTTCGCTAACAGGCCCTGTTGGAAGTTCTCGCGGTAAGTGACAGTCTCAGTTGGCGGAAAATAAACGACATGCCTCCCGCCAACTCGTATGGCGTCCCCCATCTCCATGTAGGCGTTACTGATATACCGCCACGGCCCTCTGTTGTTATTCGGGAGGTAGACAGCCAGTACCTCTTGCTCTGTCAACCTGTCCTCTCCTTTATTTCCCTCCAGAAATGGAAGGACTCTATAGCCGAACTCCCCGGTCTCCCCGTTCAAATAGTGCCAGTGGCTGGTTCCCTGGGGGTTGAGTGATTGAGGGTGGATGATCGGGAGGGTCATGTCAGGGGGAATATGGGCGAAAAGCGCAGGGTCGTTGCTCCTGGTATAAAATTCCGGACCGTATCCGCCCCCGAAGTAATTCGGGTTGGATGACGAACCCACGAGCAAATAGAGCCCCTCAATACCGACCCCAATAAGATTGATAACATTGACCATGCTGTGGTTATGTTTAACCGGTACGGAGCCTTTCATAGCCAGCAGGGTCACAGCTCCGGCATTAGATTCTATCTCCTCATGCGGAATAAGCCGGGTCGCCGTGCCTTTCGAACTGTTTTGGAGAAACATCCATCCTCCCTGCTCAATAATAATCGAGTAACTGAAGCTGGGCAGTGGGTTTGATAGCGGAAAATCAAGACTGCCTTGATATTGTGGCAACGGCTGGGTCCCAGCAATAAAGCGATCATTGATGGAGATATTCCCATTGCGGACAGCCGCGTATGGGTCCCAAGCAGGGTCACCGCCATCATTACCCCCATCGTCCCCACTGCCAGGACACGCATCGTCGGGGCGACAGTCAGTGGTGTACATGCCTTCAAAATGCTGGGTGGCCGTGGACCAGGCAAAATGCGTCACTTGATCTGGGGACGGAAAGCCAGGCACCTTGATCTGCCGCCCCTCTTGGTTTCGTATGAACCCGTCCCCGATCTCTCCGACGGTGAATGTCCGACGAGCAAATTGTTGCCCGTTGTCCAGTGCAGTAACTTCGGTACACCCAGCCCAATCATCCCAGTTGACCTGGATAATCCAGCCATTATCTATTTTTCCGTCGCAGACCTCTCTGGTGTCCGAACGCAAGAGATTCTGGGCGGGATAGAGATCATGAATATAGGGGCTACAATGCACCTTCAGCTTGATGTCTGTGGAGTTGCACTTCCAGCCGGAAATAAAGCCGATCCCGCTGACAAAGGCAGACGGAGAATCAATGAAGCCCCGGTCCGGCGCCTGTGCCCAGACGCTTGTTGCCCACCCCACCGAGATCCCCACCAGGAATGCTCCGATCCCTCTCCCTCGCATCAGTGCCCACCCTTTCTGCGTCAGTCCTACTTGCGCGCTTCCCCCGCGTCCGGAATCACACCCAGGATATGCCAGGCATCCTTGCCCGCTTCCACATCTTCCACCGGAATCGCGGTGTGCTTGGAGTCTGGAGTGTTGGGCCGGCGGCCCCCGATGCTCTTGAGCCAGGCGTTATGAACCTCCACCTTCCTCTTGGCGGCATCCCGGAGCCGCACGATATAATAGGCCGGCTCCGACGGCTGAAGGTCCACGAGGATGAGGAAATCGTCCTCCGCAGCCTGCTGCGCGGCTTCGGCTTTGTCGATATTCCACTGCCACACCTTGACTCTTTTGGTCTTGACCAGAATGTTGACCGTGCGGCTGGTATCCGGATGCATGGCCACAACAGCCACGCGCGTGCGCGTGGTGTTCGTCAGGGTGGCCAGGGCACCCCGGCGGTTGAGTTCGTCCGCCACAAGTGATCTTCCCACGCGGCCCACCTGATGCGGGGCCAAGTCCTTCCAGTGTTTCATGATGGCTCATCCTCCAAGTAAAATGATAGAAGCCGGTCGTGTCTCATGTTGAAAACTGCGGATTCAGGAAACACGTCGAAGCCTGCTCTCGGCACCCGGATGTGACGCGGACACCTGCGCAGAGCGTTTCGTTTCCCTACCACACCGGGCGCGCGCTTGTCCCTATCATTTGATAGGAAAATACCTATTATTTGATAGGCAAATGGCCCCGCTCTTCCCCGGCGCCGGGCCGGAGCGCTCAAGGCGCGAGCCGGGCGCTACGCGCCCCGCCGCGCGAACGGAAGGAAAGGCCGGGGCGGAAGCGGCGCAGAACCCTGGCCAAGGGAGCCACGCCCACTGCGCGCCGCCCGCGCCCGGCACCGCGCCCGAGAACGGACTTTGCTCAGCGATGGGGAGACCCGCCGCGCACACCGGCACAGCCGGGCCACCAGCCCCCCATTTTGCCCCTGCCCGAACTGCACAAGGGAGGGCTGATATTTCAGATTTCGTGAAATTTCACCGCTCATGAAATAGGGCACTCCTCCTCGCCCCGCCCGCCAGCGCCTTCCGCTCCGGCCTCATTGTGGGGGCCTTCTTGGGGGCCCTCAACGGCCCCAAAGCGCACGAGATCAGTCCCGGATTCACCCCTGAGACCGGCCTGAAAACCGCCCTCAAAAAGACCCCTCAAAAGCCCTCTAAAACCTCATTTAGGGCCGTTTTAGGCATGAAAAAACATGAAATTTCGTGAGAAATGGGATTTCACGCTCATGAAATTTCATACCCCGTGAAAAGTGGTGCAAATCCGCGATATCAGGCCATTTTTGATGAAATTTTGGGGCAAAATCGCGAAATTTCGCCATGAAATATTTCACGATTTCTCAGGTTCTGGGAGGGAAGGTGGTCCTGACTTTTGTCAAAAAATGGGTCGTCAAGCTGCGGTGAGAAGAAGAAATTTCAAAGGGAAACACGACCAGATTGCTGCAACAGGGCCTTCAACTCTCGCTCTTTTCGGCGCATGCGGACGGCTTCGCTGTCCGACACTTCATGGTCGTAGCCCAGCAGGTGCAGGATGCCGTGGATGAGCAGGGCGCGCAGCTCGTCGGCGAAGGCGCGCTTGCGCTGCCGGGCCTGCCGACGGGCGGTGTCAACCGAGATGACTACATCGCCCAAAAGAGTCGGACAGCGTTCATCGGCCAGCGGAAACGACAACACGTCCGTTGGCCGGTCTTTGTGCCGATACTGACGATTCAGCTCATGGATGGTCTGATCCGTCACGAAAGCCAGACTCAGCTCGGCCTGTTTCACTTTCAGGTGACGCAGGATCGCTTGACTCCAGCGTCTGATCTGGGGCCGACTCAGACTCGGCACTGTGCCGCTGATGTCTACGCTCAGACCGGGCCTGGAGACGACTGCGACGGAGGGCGCGGCTTTCCTGGTTACGGCGCTCTTGGGCTTCTTGGGCGCGTTCATAGGCGGTAATCACATCCTGGACAAGACGATGGCGGACCACGTCCTTTTCCGTAAAAAGCGTAAATTGGATCCCGTCGATATCGCGCAGAATGTGCCGAGCCTCTTTTAAGCCCGAGCGGGTTCCGGCGGGCAGGTCGATCTGGGTAATATCGCCGGTAATCACGGCTTTCGACCCGTAGCCCAGCCGGGTCAGAAACATTTTCATTTGCTCACGGGTCGTATTCTGTGCCTCGTCCAGGATGACAAAGGAATCATTCAGCGTCCGGCCGCGCATAAAGGCCAGCGGAGCCACCTCAATCACGCCGCGCTCAATCATTTTTTGCGCGCGGCCAAAGTCAACCATATCGTGCAGGGCGTCGTACAAAGGCCGTAGATAGGGATTGATCTTTTCGGCCAGATCGCCCGGCAGAAAGCCCAGCTTCTCCCCGGCCTCGACGGCGGGCCGGGTGAGGACGACCCGACTTACCTTCCGCTTCATCAGCTCGGCCACCGCAACGGCCATGGCCAAATACGTTTTGCCCGTTCCAGCCGGCCCGATACCAAACACAATATCGTAGTTGCGAATGGCATCGATGTAGGCTTTCTGGGCAAGACTCTTGGGAGTAATGGTTCGGCGGTTGGACGACACATAGACCGTGTCGAGAAAAATATCCTGCAAATTCGCGGTGTGGTCACGGCTGAGGATGCGGACCGCGTAATCCACATCACTCGGATAGACGGGATAGCCGCGTTGGATCAGGTCGTACAGTTGGGTCGCCACCCGCCCCGCCAGCTCACGCTGAGGCTCGTCTCCGGCAATGATCAGGGCGTTTCCTGAGGCTGAGATTTTTACGCCGAGCGCGTTCTCCAGGCCGCGCAGGTGCGCGTCGTGTTGACCGAGGAGATCGCGTAAAAAGCGCTGATTGCCAAACTCGATATGCGATGTTTCTGCTGTCGTCTGTCCTACTTCAGCCAAGCAGCCTCCGTTACAAGCGTAAGCGCGCCCAGCATTTCCGGGAGAGCGGATGTACGCTTTATGCGCCTTTTTCAATCAGCTCATACACCTTTTGGAGGGCTTCATCCAGGCGCGTTGGATCTTTTCCTCCGGCTTGGGCGAAATCGGGTCGCCCACCTCCACCTCCACCAACCAGCGGGGCGATCTCTTTGATAATCTTTCCGGCATGATACTGCTGCACCAAATCCTTACTCACTGCGGCGAGGAGCGACACTTTCGCCCCGTTCGTTGCCCCAAGGACGACAACTGCAGGCTGGTGTTTATCACGCAGCGTATCCGCCATCTCTCGGAGGGCTTTCTGATCTACGCCCTCGACCCGACTGGCGATGACATTGACCCCATTGGTCTGACGGACTTGGGAGGCAAGCGCGTCGCTCTGCGAGCCGGCGAGTTGACCCTGAAGCTGGTCGAGCTGTTTTTCAAGCTCGTGTTGCCGGCTCAGCAATTTTTCCAGGCGCTCGAGCGCGTCCTCCTCAGACCCCTTCAGAATGCGGCCCATGTCCTTGAGCACGTGCTCGCGTTGACGCACCCAGTTGAGGGCACCCTCACCCGTGACTGCTTCAACCCGCCGGATACCGGACGCCACGCCTGTCTCCGCTCTGAATTTGAACAGCCCCACATCTCCGGTTCGGCCCACATGGGTTCCACCACACAGTTCGGTTGAGAAATCTCCCATCCGTAACACCCGTACGATCTCGCCGTATTTCTCGCCAAAGAAGGCCAACGCCCCCTTTTGGATCGCGTCGGTAAAGGACATCTCCTCACTCGTCACCGCGGCATTTCCCCGAATATGGTGATTCACCAGGTTTTCGATTTCATCCAGGACATCGTCCTTAACCGGACTGGTATGGGTAAAGTCGAAACGGAGCCGGTCCGGGGTGACCAGGGAGCCGGCCTGCTGGACATGGGAGCCTAAAATATCGCGTAGCGCGGAATGCATGATATGCGTTGCGGAATGGTTCAAACGAATAGCTTCGCGCCGCGGGGCGTCAATGCCGAGATGCACGGCATCTCCGGTCTGCACCGCACCCTGCACCACCCGGCCTTTATGTACAATGCGTGAAGGCTCCGGTTTGAGCGTATCAAGCACTTCAATAAGATCGCCACGGCTCGTCCGTATCGTCCCCGTATCCCCCACCTGTCCGCCGGACTCACCATAAAAAGGCGTCTCAGCAGCGATCAAATCAACCGCTTCCCCTTCGCGTACCTCATCTCGGATCTGCCCATCCACCAGCAGTACTCGCACCTCGGATTCGTGTTCGGCCTGACGGTCGCCGACAAAAACAGAACCAAACGTAGCACTGGGAAGTCCAGCGCTACCAGAGAAGGAGCCCACAGAAATCTTTTGTCCCTCACGCGCCCGTGACCGCTGCTCTTCCAGGGCCTTATCATATTCATCGCGGTTAACACTGAAGCCTTCGGACGACAGAAAATCCTCGGTCATATCCAGCGGAAAGCCGTAGGTATCATACAAACGAAAGGCGGTTTCGCCGGGCAGGGTTGTCGTGTTGCGCTGACGCAGATCGTGGATTTCTTGTTCAAGCAGGGCCAAGCCCTTGTCCAGAGTGTCCGAAAAACGGGTCTCTTCGTTATGTATGACCTCAGTCAGATAGTCCCGTCGTTCAACCAACTCGGGGTAGGCCGCGCCCAGGAGCTGTACCACGCTCCTAGCGACCTGAGAGAAAAACGGTCCCTCAAAGCCAAGGAGCCGCCCGTGTCGTAAGGCGCGGCGCATAATTCGCCGCAACACATAGCCCCGCCCCTCGTTTGTCGGTACCACGCCATCGGCAATGGCAAAGGCTGCCGTGCGTGCATGGTCGGCAATCACCCGAAACGACACGTCCTGTTCACTCGTATCGCCGTAGCGCTTATCGCCTAACCCTTGGGTAAAGGTAATGATGTCGCGCAGCAGGTCAGAGTCATAATTACCCGGCACGTCCTGGAGAACGGAGACAATGCGCTCCAGGCCCATGCCCGTATCGACATGCGTCTCGGGCAGATCGTCCAGGGATTGGTCGGCATCCCGGTTGTATTGGATAAACACCAGATTCCATAATTCGATATAACGCGCACAGCCGGCGTTGACCGCGCAGCTATGGCCCGGTGTATTGGCCAACGCGCAGGCCTGCGGGCCACGGTCAATGTGGATTTCCGAACACGGTCCGCAGGGGCCCGTCTCGCCCATTTCCCAGAAATTGTCCTTTTCGGCAAAACGCAGGATCTGTTGCGGATTGATGTCGGTCTGTGTCCGCCACCACTCGTCCGCTTCGTCGTCCGTCGTATACACCGTCGCCCAGAGTTTCTGCTTGGGGAGTTTCCAGACCTCGGTCAGCAATTCCCAGGCCCAGCGGATGGCTTCCTGTTTGTAGTAATCGCCAAACGACCAGTTCCCCAGCATCTCGAAGAAGGTGTGGTGGTAGGTATCGCGGCCTACTTCTTCCAGATCGTTATGCTTACCGGAGACGCGCAAACATTTTTGGGAATCGACCACCCGCCGGTGGACCGGCCGCTCGATCCCGAGAAAGATATTTTTGAACGGTACCATGCCGGCATTGGTAAACAGCAGCGTTGGATCATTGGCCGGAATCAAAGGCGCACTCGAGACAACCTGATGGCCCCGGTCGGCAAAAAACTGCAGGAAGCTGTCGCGTATCTCGTTCCCTGTCATGGCGGCTACTCTTTCCATTGGCTAGTCGTCGGACGCTTCTCTTCCTAGCACGCTTGCGGCAACACTGGCAGAGTATCCTCGTCGCAATAATAATCGATACGCGCGGGCGCGCGTCTTGGGCTCTTCAAGTGCAGCAGGGGGGAAACGGCGCTGCACAAGTCGCCGAGCGACCTCGATATCCGTCTGCTCTAGCCGCTCGCTCAGCGCCGTTGCAATCACGTCTTCCGTGAGTCCTCTTTGCTTGAGTTTGGCCCGCACACCGCGCGGGCCAAAGCCTTGGTTTTGAAACCGTTCGGCAAGACCATGGGCCAGCCGCATATCGTCCAGATGACCGCGCGCTTGCAGCGCTTCAACCGTAGCGCTCGCGTCCTGCGACGTGAATCCCTTGGCTCGTAATTTCTCGCTTAGACGCACCGCGCTATAGTCTCCCCGCGCGAGCAGACTATAGGCATAGTTCAGAGGTGTCTGAGAGGAACAAGCGTGACTCATAGGTGGAAGCTAGGCTTTCTCAGCAACCTCTTCCACTGGTCCCGCTTCCGCTGTGGATTGAAGAGTACCGAGACCGAACTTCTCGCGGACCTGGCGCTCTATCATGGCTGCGATCTCGGGATTTTCTCGCAGATATGCCTTGGCGTTCTCTCGGCCCTGGCCAATGCGATCTTCAGAAAAAGAGTACCAGGCTCCGGCCTTTTCAACGATATTCTGGTCCACGCCGATGTCGATCAGCTCGCCCTCTTTGGAGATCCCGGTCCCGTATAAAATATCGAATTCCGCCAGCTTGAAGGGCGGCGCGACTTTATTTTTGACCACTTTGACTCGGGTGTGATTCCCAACCACTTGATCGCCTTGTTTAACTGCGCCCGTGCGGCGAATGTCCATGCGGACGGAAGCGTAGAATTTGAGGGCATTGCCGCCGGTTGTTGTCTCGGGACTGCCGAACATGACGCCGATCTTCATCCGAATTTGATTGATGAAGACGACCAAGGTGTGCGAACGTGAAATCGTACTGACGAGTTTCCGCAGCGCTTGCGACATGAGTCTGGCCTGCAGGCCCATCTGCGGCTCACCCATATCGCCCTCGAGTTCGGCGCGGGGAACCAGAGCCGCAACAGAGTCAACTACAATAACATCCAGCGCGCCGCTTCTGACTAGCGTATCCGTGATTTCGAGCGCTTGCTCGCCATGGTCGGGCTGAGAGAGCAATAGCTCTTCAACATTGACTCCAAGTTTCTTGGCATAACCCATGTCCAGGGCGTGTTCCGCGTCAATATAGGCGCATGAGCCACCTGCTTTTTGCGCCTGAGCAACGACGTGCAGGGCCAGCGTGGTTTTCCCGGATGATTCGGGTCCGTAGATTTCGACCACCCGTCCGCGCGGCAGGCCGCCAATGCCAAGGGCGAGGTCCAAACCCAGCGAGCCGGTCGAAATCGAGGGGATATTGTGCCCTATAGCGTCCTCGCCGAGCTTCATGATCGCGCCTTTGCCAAACTGCTTTTCGATCTGACTGACCGCTAAGTCCAACGCTCGTTCACGATCTCTGTCCTCTGCCATCTGTACACTCCTTGCTGTTGTGGACGGTGGATTGCTATCTTTTCAGGTCAGCAACGCCGAGGGCTGTATAGACCGCCCCACCTGGTTCAAGATCACTCCGGTACAACGTCACGGTATCGATAAGGCTCTCACCAAAATCGTATTGCAGATATTCCTTGACTCGTTCCAGTACGTGGTTCCAGCCACGCTGGGAGCGAACCCGGCCCAGGGTAATATGCGGACGAAACGCGTGGCCCTCGGGCGGAAAGCCGCAGGAGCCAAGAGCCGACTCAATTGTCGTATGCAGCTCTTGGAGTCCACCACCGGTCAGACGTGCCCACAGCACCCGCGGGCGGGTGAGTGAAGGAAACGCACCGAGCCCCTGCATGCGGACTCGGAACTGCGATTGGTGTCTCACGGCTGCTCGTAATGCGGTCAGGACGGGCGCAACTCGATCCGGCTCGATATTGCCAAGAAATCGAAACGTGAGATGAAATCCCTGCGGTTTGACCCAGCGGATATCGCCTTTCGCCTTTTGGAGGACGGACTGGACTTTTGTCATTTCTTCGCCTACTGGAGTAGCCAGATTAGCTGCGATGAAGGTGCGAATCAACACGGGCCCGGCTCTTTCCCTAGCGACGGATAAACCCTGATTCCGCAACCGGAATTTCAAGAAGCGCGCGCCGCACCCAGTCGAGACACAACTGGGAGGTCAGGGTTTTGATCCACTCCCGGTTGCCCCAGAGCTTATACTGCCGCGACACCAGCGTTCCCTCCATAGCAAGCGCCAGACAGGCGGTCCCAACCGGCTTATCCGGCGTGCCGCCGTCCGGTCCGGCAATGCCGGTGACCGCGACACCAATATCGGTGCCCAGACGAGTACGGACGCCGCTGGCCATTTCCCTGACGGTCTCCTCGCTGACCGCGCCGTGCTGACTCAGCGTGTTGGGATTGACATGAAGCAGTTGGGTTTTTGCAGTGTCCGAATAGGCAATGATGCTGCCCAGGAAATAGTCCGAGCTGCCCGGCACATTCGTCAGGCGATGGCTGCTCAATCCCCCCGAGCACGCCTCGGCAAAGCCAACCGTTTTTCCCTGATCTTTAAGGAGCTGCCCCACCACACCTTCCATGCTGACATCACCCTCGCCGTAGACGTACGCACCGATTTTCTCCCGCAGCCGTTGTGCCAGCCCTTCGACCCGCCGCTCGACCTCACCGGCCTTCCCCCGGACAGTCACGCGCATGGAAATTTGAGGGAAGTTGGCTCGAAAGGCCAGCTTCCCTTCGTCTTCGGTAATCACGCCGGACACCAGTTCGTCCAGTCCGGACTCACTAATGCCGAAGGTCTGAAACGTCCGGGTCAGAAAGACATCGCCCCCACCCCGCATTTCACCAATCCAGGGCAGGACGCTTTCTTCCATCATGGGTTTCATCTCGCGCGGGACACCCGGCAGGACGATCAGATGCTTCCGACCGTGCGGTGTCTCCAGCTCCAGGCGGTAGCCTGGCGCCGTCCCGAGATGATTGGGGATAATGATCGCTCCGGCGGGGAACTGCGCCTGCTTGAGATTATTCTCCGGCATGGTGCGGTTCAGCGAGGCAAAAATCCGTCGGATATTCTCAGCGACTTCTTCGGAGAAGGTCAGCTCGACTCCGGCAACCTTGGCAACCAGTTCAGTTGTAAGGTCATCAGCCGTGGGTCCAATGCCGCCGGTAGAAACAATCACGTCGGCGTGAACCATGGCCTGCTCCCAGGCCCATATAATCCGGTCCGAAACGTCACCGACCGTGACAATTGAGGCCACGTCCAAGCCAGCTTCAATCAGCTTATCCGCAATATAATTGGAGTTCGTATCAACGACTTTGCCGGTCGTGATTTCATCCCCCGTACTCAGAATAGCGGCCCGTTCGATCATAATCGTCCCCTCACGCAGAAAAGATGCATATAGCGCCAGCGAAGGACCGAGCGTATCAAACAGGTCGGAGAGAAAAAAGGCGAGCGACGGGAGCCCTGATACGGGTCATCCCTCACGTGGACGGATGGAACAGTTTCTATCCTAACTGTTTCTCCAATTCAGGCCGAAAATCCGGGTGAGCGATACGGATGAGAGCTTCGGCCCGTCCGCGGAGGTCTTTGCCCTTCATGCGGGCGATGCCGTATTCGGTCACGATATAGTCGGTACAAAAGCGAGGCGTCGTGACAACGGCGCCGCTGGCCAGACTGGCCACGATCTTGGAGCGCTTGCCGTCTTCGGTCGTTGACGGCAGCGCAATAATAGACACGCCATCCTCGGCCAGCGCCGCGGCTTCCACATAGTCGAGGCTGCCGCCGACGCCGCTGATCTGCACCGGTCCAATGGTCTCGCCATTGCTCTGCCCGTGCAGGTCGATCTCCACGGCAGAATTGATGGAGACGAAACGCGGCAGTTTTGCCAACTCCAGAATATTGTGGGTGACATCGACGGTCGCCATTTCTATGAGCGGGTTGCGACCACAAAAATCAAAGAACTCCTGGTCTCCGGCAAGCTCGCCGGTGAGGATCTTTGGAGTGTGTTTCACCTGGTCAAGAAACTGGACCAATCCCTGAGACAACATGCCTGAGTAGAGGTTCACCCCTCGTTTGTCCGCCAGTCGGCCCAGAACCGCATCGGGGACGGAACCTATACCGAGTTGCACCCAAGCCAGGTCAGGAACCAAGTCAAGGACATAGTCAACAATTTTGGCGTCACGCTCGCTTTGGTGTGGGGTGCGATAGGTCCCGAGTGGTTCGGAAGACTCTAGGGCGAAATCGATTTTCTCAACCGGCACCCGGCTCTTGCCATGCGTTACCGGCATATTGGTATTCATCTCGGCGATCACCATTTTCGCGCTGTCGATAAAGTCTTGATAGATACTGACCGAAATACCCAGACTGACCGTTCCGTCCTGGTCGGGTGGCGAGACCTGGGTCACGACAACATCCGGCTTGATGATGCCGTTCTTATTCACAATGCTGGTGATCTCGCTAAACCGCATGGGGGCAAAGCCGACCTTGCGTGGGTCGTTTTCTTTGAACAAGCGCCGAAGCTGGGGAGCAGCCTGCCAAGTCACATAGCGAAAATTCGTCCCCAATCCCTTCTCCAGAAAGGGATATTTTCCAAACGCCAGCCCGGAATACACGGTCAGGTTGCTGAATCGCTCGACCTCGTGCTGGAAAGCCGTATAGAAAGTCGTCGGTTCGACACAGCTGTGGGGAAAAATTGCAATGCTGCCGTCGGGGATGGCTTGTACGGCCTCGTTCGGGGTAACAATTTTCATGGCAGCCTTTCGCCCTCAGGGTACGACTTCGTATTTGATTCCCTCGCCACGCTGCATCCGATCAAACGCCTGGCAGAGGTCAACCAGTGGGTAGCGACCGCTGATCAGGTACTCGGTCGGAATCTGTCCGGATATGAGCAGTTCAGACGCTTGCCGCACGGCGGCGGGGTTAAAGTGAAAGGGGCTCGACAAACGGACTTGATCATAATGCAGCCGGGTCGCGTCCAACGAAACCTTGGTCCCCTGCGGACAGCCGCCAAAGAGAATGACCTGGCCGCCGGGACGGGCAAAGAACAGAGATTCTTCCCAGACGCTCGGCTGGGCCGTACACTCAATGACCAGGTCGGCCCCGTGACCGCCGGTGGCCTCCAGGACTGCTGCCCGAGCTTCCTCGGCCGGACGGGCAATCACACGGTCTGCGCCAAGTTCGCCCGCAACTCTGGCACGGTCCGGGTTCCGAGCCACCATATAGACCCGCTCCAGACCCAGCATTTTCAAGAGGATGAGATGCAGCAGCCCAAAGCCACCCGCGCCAATGATCACCGCCGTATCTTCAGGCGTGAACGCCACCTGCTGTAATCCAAAGACCACACATGAGACCGGCTCCAACAGCGCTGCCTCGACAAAAGGCAGGCTTTTGGGCTTGGGGAACATATTGGAGCGGACAATCCGACCGGGCAGGCTGACATATTCGGCATAGCCGCCAAAGGCCATGGTCGCCATGAGCGACGTACACAGGTTTTCCTGGTCACGCCGACAATAAAAACAGCTCCCGCACGGGCCGGTTGGCGCGAGCATGACCTCATCGCCCTCGCGGAAGTTTGTGACCTGCGATCCGTGTGCGGCAATCGTTCCTGAGTATTCGTGGCCAAAACGGATCGGTGGAGGCATCTTGGGATGGCCACGCAAAAATGCCTTGAGGTCCGTTCCGCAGGTCAGGGCAGACCCCACCTTCAGCACAACATCTTCGGGGCCCGGTTCCGGCACGGGCAATTCCTGACAGGCAATCTTTCCCGGGCCGAGCAATAACACCGCCTGCATAGTCGTCACTTCACTTCTCCTCGCCGCAAAGAGGAAACATGTCCAGCTTCTGTGAATGATTGGAGGGCATGTTCCCTCTTTTTACCAGAGCAAGGGGCGGACATGAAAATGATAATGATCCGGAATCTGCCGCATATTGTGGTCAAACATCCACTTCGGGAATTTTCCGGTATACTTTTGTTCGGCCACGAGATTGAGGGCATTTTCCATAAACGCAACCTCTTCCGGGCGCACATCGACGCGGTGCTCACCAAGGACCGCGATGGGCACCTCACAGGAGTCGCAGTCGAGAATGGTGAAACGCAAAGGCGCGTAAAACTCGGCATACCATTGCGTATAATGGGCCATCTCACACAGGTCGCACATCCGACCCGTTGGCATGGTTCCCGCCGGGGAGGGTCGAGAGTCGAACGGCCGGACGTTGCCGCTCTGTTGCTGCGTGCTCACAAAATTCAGGACCTTCTCCATATACGCCAGGTCTGCTGCACTGATATCATCCAGCGGAGTTTCTACCGTCACCGTCGGCGGGACTCCAGCTTCTCGGCCAACGAGAGTAAAAGCGAGTGGATAGTGAAATAGCACGAGCGGCGGTGTTTCCCTCTCAGGGACGCCTTGTGAGAGCCAAACTGGATGGTCAGCCACCGGTTGTCCTTCCTGTACACTATCTTTCGATCACGCCGACGGCGCTCTCCCTCTTGAAAGAGGAAACGTGTCCAGCTTTTTTGGATGGAGGACACGTTTCCTCTTTGAGCGCGGACCGGCCTGATGGGCTATATTACGGGGCGGGCAGCCGAAGATCAACCTGACCGAGCGGTCAGCCCAAATTTTTTCACTGAGTATGAGGCTTGTATGAGTGTACAAAAGGCCGGCTACTCCGCGGTCGAAGCTATTGCCGATATCCGGGATGGAGCGAGTATTCTGATAGGCGGGTTTGGCGTGCTCCAGGGATGGCCGCATGAATTGCTCTTTGCCTTACGAGGTAGCGGCGTGAGCGACCTCACCATTATCTGCAATTCTCCTGGATTTGGACCACTGTCTCCTCAAATTCTGGCTGAAAACGGCCAGGTCTCGAAACTGATCGCCTCTTTCGGTGGCTATGCCTACCGCACAACGCCGCTGTCCGAGCAGATTGGACGGGGCGAAGTCGCCTTTGAAATAGTGCCCCAGGGCACCTTGGTCGAGCGCATTCGTGCTGCGGGAGCGGGGATTCCCGCTTTTTTCACCCCCACCGGGGTTGGAACGGTTGTCGAGCAGGGGAAAGAGAAGCGGACCTTTGAGGGCCGGGAATATCTCATGGAAACCGCGCTCCAAGCGGACTTCGCTCTCATTCGAGCGCATAAGGCGGATACGGCCGGGAATCTGATCTACCGCGGTACGGCGCGTAATTTTAACCCTCCGTTCGCCTCTGCCGCTGCGGTCACCATCGCTGAGGTCGATGAAATTATCGAGCCGGGGAAGCTTGATCCAGAGGCGATTGCTACCTCAGGCATATTCGTGAACCGGCTTGTACTGCGTGAAAAACCGCTCGAACGTGAGCGCGTGTTCGAACTCATGCGGACACAAGGTCGGACGATCAAAGCAGCAGAAAGTACCGGACAGATAAGCGGCCTGACGCCGGAACTCATGGCGCTGCGCGCAGCGCGCCTCCTGGAGCCTGGCCAATATGTGAATCTCGGTATTGGCCTGCCAACTCTGGTCTCGGATTTTATTGCCGACGACGTGACGCTTCACGCCGAGAACGGGGTGCTGGGCTATGGTCCGCTTGCCACAGCGGGGGAAGAGGATGTTGATCTGTATAATGCCAGTTCTCAATTGGTGACGCTGCAACCAGGAGCCAGTTTCTTTGATAGTACAGAGGCGTTTGCCATGGCCCGCGGGGGACATATAGACACGGTCATACTCGGGGGCTTTCAGGTCGCGGCAAACGGCGACCTGGCAAACTGGAAAGCCCCGCATATGCAGGCCGGCTCAATTGGGGGAGCCATGGACCTTGCTGCCGGAGCACGCCGGCTGATTGTTGTGATGCAGCACACCACAAAGGCAAGTGAACCAAAACTGCTCCCCAGGTGTACCTATCCGCTCACCGCCCGTGAGTGTGTCTCGTGGGTGCTGACAAATCTGGCCTTGCTTCAGGTGACCTCCCAGGGCTTTGTCTTAAAAGAGTTTGCGCCAGGGGTCACTCCCGATGCAGTACGGGCGGCGACGGCCGCGCCACTCCATATTGCGGAAGATGCCAGAGAGATGGAGTTTTGACCTGGAGGCAGCGCAAGACCGGTGAGCCTCACACGCCTTCCGTTTTAAAGTTGTCCGACAAGCCTGCCCAAAAAATCTTGACGTTAAAACGCTGGATCAACTTGTCACACAAACTCGGCTCGGCGAGTTTCGGACCCGCTAGAAGCGACTCACCGGACTTCGACCAGTCCGTCTTCTCGGCCAGTACCTTACCACAGATATCCGCGGGCCACGCGGCCCTGTTCCCCTTAGTGCCAGGACTGCGTGGGTTCCTCACGCTCAGACACCAGTCGATGATACTGCTCTTCCAAGAACCGCTTGTGCTGTTCTTCCGCCTGGCAGATTGCGTGCAGCACCCGACGGGCCAGCGGCTCTGTGACTTTGCGCTCCAGGGCATGATAGTGCCCGAGCGACTCCTGTTCTTTCGCCAGCGCTATCTCAAAGAGCATCCGCACAGGATCGGAGACCGCCTGCTGGTGACAGAGCTCTACCCAGTGCCGCACGGCATCGGTTTGAGGTGACGGATCGTACTGGAGGAGATGGATATTCTGTAAGACCATACGGAGTGCTGGATCGTCTTCCCACTCAATCCATTCTATAAGGTCGTCAAAATGTTGCTCTTCTTCTCTGGCAAACTGCCGGGCTGCAAGTCGAGCGGCTGGAGTGGGGGCGACATCTGCGGCAAGCAAGTAGAAATCAATCGCCCGGAGCTCGTCTTTCAGAGATTCACTCACGATCCTGTAGGCCGTATCCTTCATCATCGTGTCCCTTCTCTTGTGTTGTGTAGCAGACTTCCTTGCTCCTTCTCTCCGCTACTGATGCAGGGCCAGGACCGGGCAGCCCGCTTCGCGCATCATTTTTTCGGTCAGACTGCCGAGTAAGAGGTGAAACAGGCCGGTAAACCCGTGGGTCGCCATAACCAGTAAATCCGCTCCAACTTCCTTTTCCATTTCAAGAAAAGTACGAGCCGGGTCACTGCTCACATGAACAACCGGTTCATAGCGGACGCCATCAAGATAGGTCTGCGAAATTTCCGCCAATCGCTCTTTGGCTACCTTTTCCGCCCGGACAAGATTCGTCCCTCCCCCTTCCTGAAGCCGGTATACGTCCCGCTGGAGGTAAATGTCTTCGGTTGGAACAACGTGGAGCGGATAGACGGTTCCCCCATGCTGTTCCGCAATTTGTCTGGCACAGGTAAGAGCGGTCGCCGACCGGTCGGCAATATCTACCGGAACAAGAATATGCTGGAATGCAGAGGGAGTGGCCTCTGCCTCTCCTTGACGAATGGTCAACACCGGACAGACGGACTCCCGGACGACCCTTTCGGCAACGCTGCCCAGAATGAGATGGGCAAGTCCGGTTCGACCGTGCGAGGACATCACTACTAGGTCAGCGCCTATTTCTTTTTGGGCTTCCAGAATTCCAGCGGCCGGATTGCTGTTGAATTGGGTTACAATGTCGTAGTGGATGTCGTTGAGATGTTCATGAGCAGTCGCCTCTAACTGTTCGCGGGCAACGCGTTCTGCCGTGCTGATATCCGCTCCACCGCCCTCGTCCGGCCTATAGACCTTGCGCAGAAGATGGAGTTCATCGGTGGGCACAACATGGAGGAGGTAGATGGTACCATCTCCGAGTTGGGCGAAGTGCCGAGCATACGACAACATCTGGGGTGAAGTTTCATCCAAATAGACAGGACACACAATCTTGCGAAATCCCTCGGCCATAGCTTGTCCTCTCCTTCAGGAAACAGTAGCGGTCTGTTCTTCGTTCTAATGCCACGCCTCCGCCAGTGCGGAATGCGCTTTCACATCGCCGCGTTGTTGGTGGGCATAGTCTTGCAACTGACGCTTGGCTGCATCAAAGGCATCGCGGATAGCGATTTTTAAATCCTGGTTTTCATGGTGGTTGACGACTAGCTCAGCACCAGGAACGCTCAGGTCGATCCGCACTCTATAGGATTGACTCTTCCAGTGATGATGCGTCTGGGATTCAATAACGACTTGGCAGCGTGTAATGCGGCTGTAAAAGGTATCAAGCTTGCTGGCTTTCTCAAGAATGGTGGTCTCTAGGTGCTTGGAAAGATACAGATCGCGAGAGACGATTTGCACTGGAAGTTGCATAATTCTACTCCTCCAACTCTTTGGGTGCACGAAAAGGGACGGCCTCAGAGTATTGCTGGGTGGTGGCGGACGGGGCCCTAACAGAAGAGACGCGTCAACAGCTCTGTGTGAACAGAGGACACGTCCCCTCTGTTCAACGCCTTGCCGAGCAGAAGAGACGTGAACAGCCCGAAGGGGCAGCGTTGCGCGGGGATGGAAGAGAATGGCGGAAATCGTATCTAAACGGGATGATTGGGTGGGCGAAAAAAACCGAATTGTCCGGCTGAGAGGAACGGAACTGAGATGTTGCTCCCGAGTTGGCATATAGAGCAGCTGTCCTCCTGTCCTCAGTCCGTGGACGATTTCCCCTCGCCACGAGCCTTCCGCACCCACTACCCTTCCCTACCTAGCACCCTCGCTTTGAGAGTCAAGGACTAAATTTGAGTTTTAGTTTTTCTAATAGAAAAGGAATGCAAACGTCGGGGAGACATAAAAATCCCCCCTCAGCCCACGGCAACCTTACCAGCCCACGATATGTGACGGCATGCGTTTACTCTGCTCTCCACGTACATCCGCTCCGCCGTATAACGTGCCAGACCTGGCATCAATGCGGATACCCAGCACGTCTCCCTCGCTCCATGCCGGGTTGACCTGGAGCGTATGCCCGCGGGCTTTGAGTTCATGCTGTACCTCTTCAGGAACCCGTTCCTCAACCCGGAGCAGACCGGGAATACAATTGTGTGGATAGAAACTGTTCGGGAAGTGGGAGGTCGAAAAGCGGGGGGCTTCTATAGCATCCTGCACTTCCATTTCAAAATCAGCCACCGCCAGAAAGAACTGGAGCGTCCACTGATCCTGCTGGTCGCCCCCCGGCGTTCCAAAAACCATGCAGGGGTGTTCGTCTCGCATGACCAGGGTCGGCGTCAGGGTGGTACGCGGACGTTTGCCCGGCACCAGGGCGTTCGGATGCGTTGCATCCAGGAAAAACGTCTGCACTCGGGTTCCCAGGGGGAAGCCGAGTCCGTCCATTACCGGGGAGGACGGAATCCAGGCACCGCTTGGGGTAAACGAGGCCATATTCCGCTCTTTATCGATCACTGCCACATAGACGGTGCCTGGGCCCCAATTCCGTGCCGCAAAGATGTCTTCGCCTTCGAGCAACGCAGCCCCGGTCCGCGGATTGCCCGGTCGCTGCTCGAACGATGCCTGTCCGTTGTCGATCAGCTCACGCCGCCTTGACGCGTAGTCCTTGGAGAGGAGTCCTGCCAGTGGCACATCGGTAAAATTCGGATCTCCGTAGTATTGCTCCCGGTCGGCAAAGGCCAGCTTGGCTGCTTCCGTGACCGTATGAATATAGTCCGCACTATTCAGGCCCATCCCCTTGAGGTCAAAACCTTCAAGCAGGGCCAGTTGCTGCAGAAACACCGGGCCTTGGCTCCAGGGGCCACATTTGTATACATCGTAGCCACGGTAGTTGAGGGTCGTCGGCTCTTCGATCTGAATATGAAAGTCGGCGAGATCTTCTGCGCTCAGCAGCCCCCCCTGTTCTTTTGCATGGGCCGCTATGGTCTGAGCGATGGACCCTTCATAAAACTCGGCCCGGGCGGCGGTGAGGCCGTCGAGTCGGTCGCCACCGGCCCGCTCTTCTGCCGCCATCAAACGCCGAAATGTCCGGGCCAAGTCCGGGTTCGTCATGACTTGACCGATATCGGGCAGATGCCCGCCCGGCAGATAGACTTTAGCTGAAGACGGCCAGTGCTGCCTGAAATGCCCGGCATTACCGGCAATCGAAAAATCCATATTCAGATAGGCCGGCGCCGGACCGCGTAAAGCACCGTGCATGGGAAAACCGTTCTCGGCCAGTTCCAGCGCAGGTGCAACCACTTGGGCAAAGCTGCGGGTCCCAAAGCGTTGCAGCGCGGATATGAAGGCATCTGGCGCCGCACACGGTCCGGCGGCCAGGACCCCACGGCCTGGAATGAGACGAATACCCTGCTGCTGAAACCACTCACGCGTTGCCGCTTTAGGCGCAACAGTATTGCCATTAATCGAGAAGACTTTCTTGTCCGACGCGCTATAGGCGAGCGCGGACAATTCGCCCCCGAATGTATGCATATGGGGGTTGAGCACGCCCTCGGCCAGCGCAGCGGCAACGGCTGCATCAAAGGCGTTGCCGCCGGCCCGTAGCACCTGCATGCCGGCTTCAGCAGAAAGATAGTGTTCGGTCGAAATCATCCCTCGCGTGCTCATCAGAGTCGGGCGATATGCCATAGATCACTCCTTTTATAGGACAAACGGGTATTAACCGGCGGCTTCCTCACTCAATGCCCTCACCTGCTCCTGTAACACGTCAGGGGGACACAGGGAAAGAAACCAGCGACCGGCAAGTAAGAGGATGGTAATATCGTCGGCAACGCCAACGAAAGGGATAATATCGGGCAGTAAGTCTATCGGCAGCAGCAGATAGGCCAGCGCCCCGACCAGCACGGCCTTGGCCCGTAGCGGCACCCGTCGGTCTCGAAACAGCCTCCAGAACAGCTTCGCGAACTGAGGCAGATGTCGGACGAGTTTCAGAATGCGAAGAGGAGACAGGCTGGGACGTCCGATAGGCATAACGGCGGCACTCACACGCAGTCAGCAAAAAGAGAACAGAGTAAAGAAGTCCGGCATGGGTCTGTGATTCCCGCGGTGTCTGCTACAATACGCCTATTCAATCCGTTCGTGAACCTGAGGTAGTTGAGAGACATACCCGTGCGTATCCTTGTGATTGAAGACGAAGCAAAGGTCGCCAGTTTTATCCGCCGTGGTCTTGAAGCCGAGGGCTATCGTGTTGATATCGCCCCGGACGGCGAGGTCGGACTGACCCAAGCATTCGATCACGAGTACGATCTGGTCATTTTGGACGGCATGCTGCCCAAGCGGGACGGATTGAGCGTCCTCCAGGAGATGCGGCGGCATAAGCTCCGCGTGCCGGTCCTGATGCTCACCGCGCGAGATACGGTTGCGGATAAAGTCGCCGGGCTGGACCGAGGCGCGGATGACTATCTGACAAAACCGTTTGCCTTTGAAGAACTGCTCGCTCGGATTCGCGCCTTACTGCGCCGAGGTAGCCCCCTGTCCCCCTCCACCTTGAGCGTGGCGGACCTGGAACTCGACCTGATCTCGCGCGCGGTCAGCCGCGCGGGAACTCGAATTGAACTCACCGCAAAAGAATTCGCCCTGCTCGAATTCTTTTTACGCCAGCCTGGGCGCGTGCTCAGCCGCGCCATTATCGCCCAGCATGTATGGGGCGTAGATTTCGACACCTTTACCAATGTGATTGACGTGTATGTCAATTATCTCAGGAAGAAGATCGATGCCGGATTTCCCACCAAACTGATCCATACCGTGCGTGGGGTGGGCTATGTCATCAAGGAGCCCGAGGAATAATGCGTTTCTTCTTTTCCAGCCTGCGGGCTCGCCTGACGCTGTGGTATACGGCTCTCCTGACCGGCATGTTGGTCCTCCTGGGGGCAGCGGCCCTCATCCTCCTCGACCGGGGGTTGCGTGACAATATCGATGCCTCGCTAAAATCGGTCGCCGTGTCCATTGCCGATTCAGTTCGGCGTCCCCCGTCGACGGGACGGGATTTCAGTGCAGCTTTGGACGCGCTGCTCGGTCCGTTTGGTCCTGGACCGGCCTCGCGGTTCTTTCGTTTGCTCGATCCTTTCGGTCGTCCAGACCCCCGCGTTGTGCCGCGCACGCGCATGCAATTCCCACTCAGCCCGGAAGCACAGTTGAACGCCCGACACGGTCGGGAGACCTATCAAACCATCACCTTACCTCCTCCTTCTAGGGGGAAAGAGAGGGAGGGGATACCGGTCCGACTGCTGACGCTGCCGGTTATTGAGCGCGGCCGCATGATTCATCTCGTTCAGGTCGCCATGCCCCTTGAGAGTGCAGATACGGCCCGTTCCCGTTTCCTCTTGATTCTCCTGGGACTCATCCCGCTGGCGCTCGGGGGGGCGGGAGTGGGAGGCTGGTTTCTGGCGCGGCACGCCCTGGCCCCTGTGGATGCAATGGTCAATACGGCCCGGGCGATAGAGGCGGAAGACCTCTCGCGCCGGATCGAGGCCGCGGACAGCACGGACGAACTCGGCCGTCTGGCCGCGGTATTGAACGCCATGCTGGTGCGGCTGGAGCGCGCGTTTACTGCGGTCAAGCACTTTAGCGCCGATGCCGCCCATGAACTGCGTACCCCGCTGACCATCTTAAAAGGCGAGCTTGAGGTTGCACTCCGCTCTCCTCCGACACCGGATGAATATCGCTCCGTCCTGGTCAGCTGCCTTGAAGAAGTCGATCGCCTCAGCGCCCTCGTCACGGACCTGCTCTTTCTGGCCCGCTCTGACAGCGGCAATATGAGTATCACGCGTACGCCGGTCAATCTGGCGGCAGTCCTGCACGACGTCAGTGCGGCGCTGGACGCTTTAGCCGAGACGGCTCAGATTACCTTCAAACATGACGTGCCAGTGGAACTCTGGACGCGGGGCAGTGAGCCCATGCTGTTCCGGCTCATATTTAACCTGGGCGAGAACGCGATTAAATACACACCGGAGGGCGGGACTGTGATGCTGGCCCTGGAACCACGCGGGGCAGCGGCCTACCTGTCGGTCCGAGACACCGGAGTCGGCATTGCCGCCGAGGAGCAGCCTCACATCTTTGATCGCTTTTACCGTACCGACCCAGCCCGGAGCCGCGGAGGCACTGGCCTCGGCCTGGCCCTTGCCCGCTCAATCGTACTCGCGCATGGAGGGCAGATCAGTGTCGAGAGCCGCGTTGGGCAAGGAAGCTGTTTCACTGTCCGGCTGCCGCTGGTTCCGGTGCAGCAGCCGGAAGGCGAACAGGGGGAGTGAGGCAGCGGGGAGGCGTATCAGACATGCGTCCGATGTCCAGGCAATATTTTCGACCTCTCAGCCTCCTGGTCTGGGTGTTCGCCCTTTTACTTATCCTCCCGTCAGCGTCTGGCGCCGAGGGTCCTCCGCTGCCAGTCCGCCTCAGTGGGAAGCTCTATTTCGTGCCGACCGGTGAGCCTGGCAGACATGACGACCTCCTGGCCTTCGGGATTTCCAAAGAAGAGGAAGTCTATCTTCAGGTCGATGAATTCCACACCACGAGCCGGACACAAAGCGAGCTTTCCATACTCCGAGATATGCGCCGGCACAAACCGAATCTGCGTATCCTGAATGCAGAGGTTTTAGCTCCGCTCCTGACCGAAGAGCATATTCGGAAGCCCGTCCTGCTTGCCGGACTTTTCTACCAAATGAGTGGTCGGCTCACTCTTGTCTCAGCCGTCCTTGAAGAAGAAGCGGAGACGCCTCCCGCCCAGCAGACTCCGAAGCCAAAGGCGCACTACTGGTGAGAGGCGCTCCCTTACTCAGAAGGATAGCCCTGGGCCATCGGTAGCCTCCCGTCCCATACTCCTCCGGGCAGAGGTCCTGTGGTACACTGCGACCTACACCTGACTATGTAAGGAGGTTCTTATGGCGGTCAAACCTGGCTGGGAGGGACGATGCTACGAAGACTTTGAAATCGGGGATGTCTATCGCTGTCGCTTGGGGCGGACGGTGACCGAGACGGATAATACCTGGTTCACTTTACTGACCTGTAACACCAATCAAATTCATTTTAACAACGAATACGGTAAGCAGACCGAATTCGGCCAATGCCTGATTAACAGCGGGCTCACCCTGGCTATTGTTGCCGGGCTCGGTGTCGCCGACGTGAGCGAGAACGGTTTTAACCTGGGCTGGGACAACGTCACCCTCCCGAATCCGGTGTTTGCCGGCGATACGCTGTATTCCGAGTCGGAAGTCCTGGAGAAGCGCGAATCCAAGTCCAAACCACAGTGGGGAATCGTCAAAGTTGAGACGCGGGGAGTCAAGCAAGACGGTACCTTGGTGTGTCAGTATACGCGCAACGTGATGGTCTGGAAAAAGGCGCATGTCCCCAAGCGCGACCTTTTCCCCGAGTTGAAAAAAAACCCGTAGGGGCGATCCCCCCGTGGTCGCCCAGGTAGGGCGGGCAGCCACAGGGGGCTGCCCCTACGGGTTTTTCGTATCCCCTTGCTGTGGAAACGCCTTCCCATATCGATTCAACCAGGCCACCTCTTCGACCGGGCGTCGGGTCACCGGCCCGAATTTGCCTTTGGGGTATCCGATCGGAATGAGCGCATAGGTCGTAATAAATTCGGGCAGGTCGAGAATTTTCCGCATCTCGTCCTCATATAGCGTCGTAATCGTCGTGAGCGAGGCACCGAGACCGAGGGCTCGGCACGCCAGCAGCATATTCTGGATTGCGGGATAGATACTCCCGCCCAGAATCCGCAAAAAGGTTTCTCTGTGCGGTCCATTGAGACGGGCTGCGTGACTCTTGCGCGCGCGGAGACAGGGGATAAGCAGGACCGGAGCCTCAGCCAAGTGCTCGGCCAGATAGGCGGCCGCGCGCACGTTCTTGCTATTCTCTGGCGTCAGTCCGGCCTTGGCATAATTAGCTTCCGCACCGCGCCAGCCGCGCAGATAGATCTCGGCAATCTGTTCCTTTACCTGCTGTTCGGCGACCACCACAAAGCGCCAGGCCTGCACACCGCCCCCACTCGGCCCCTGAGTACCGGCCTCAATCACTTTGTGAATCAGCTCGAACGGCACAGGGTCGGTCTTGAGTCGGCGCATACTCCGACACGAATACATGATGTCAAACAGATCGGTCTCGACCATGATGTCCTCTTCTTCTTGTTGGGCTTGACAGAGCATATCTATTCCCTGGAGAGAGCACTAGGATATGCCAGGTTGTCGAATGGCTCCGGGCTAGGCACAATCTCCACAAAGGAGGGTCTCGTATGACAACCCCAACCATCCTTGAGATTCCCGTAGAACAGGCCACCCCTAAAACGGTTGCGCCATTCGGACAACTGCTCGGCATCCATGAGCAGGCCAAGCCGCTTCCGGTCGCCTTCTATGACGGCAAGGTCAGCGTCTACGCTCCGGTGACATTCGAGTCCGACGAAGAGACCATGCTCACCCTGGCCAGCGTTGACCGCCGCGAGATGCAGGTCCAATGGATGGAGCGCCATTTCAAGCATACACAGACCTTCATTCCGCTTGAGGGAAAGCCGTTCGTCGTTGTCCTCGCTCCACCAACCGAGGACGACCTGCCGGACCTTGAACAGGCCCGAGCGCTCCTGTTCGACGGCTCATCCGGCTTTACGATGAAGGTCGGAACCTGGCATGAATTTCCGTTTGCCCTGGTCGATCAGTCAAACGTGATCGTTATCCTGCGCCGGGAGACCACGCAGAACCTCATGCCCGACAATGTCGTTGAGGGGGAAGCGCACGGGCCGGACCTTGACAAAAAGAATCTGGTCGCTCGGACCGGAGTGACGGTGCAGGTCAAGATGTAAGGCGGAAGAAAATTGCTTATTCCGGTCGGTCGTCAGTAATGGCACCGCCCGCCATCGATATTGAGCGTTTGCCCGCTCATAAAGTCACTCGCATCCGACGCTAAAAAGACGACTGTCCCCGCCACGTCTGCCGGCTCTTCGTTCCGCTTGATAATCTGCCGCTTGACCGACTGCCGCCGGAACCGCTCAAAGGTTTCGGGATCGAGTATCGTCTTGCTCGCTTCGGTCATCGTGTGGCCGGGGGTGATGGCGTTCACATTAATCCCCGTCCCGGCGAGTTCTCTCGCCAGCGCGCGCGTGAGGGAAAACACCGCCCCCTTTGAGGCAACGTAATGGAGAGCAAACGGATCACCGGCCCAGATCGTACTCGACGAAACATTAATGATTTTGCCTTTGCCCTGTTCTTTCATCGTCGGCACGACCGCCTTACAGCACAGCCAGATGCCTTTGACATTCACCTCCATCATCCGATCCCAGTCGGCTTCCGAGATCTGATCGAACGGGCCGACCCACATCCCCCCATACAAGGCCGCATTATTGACCAGAATATCGATCTGACCAAAACGCTCAATCGCCGCGGCGGCCATGGCTTCGGTGCTCTGGGCACTCGTGACATCGGTGGTCACCACCACCACCTCGCCCCCCGAGTCCCGGACCCTGGCGACGGTCTCCTCGCACGACAGGACGTCGGCCGCAACCACCCGGGCTCCCTCCCGCACAAAGGCACAGCAGTATTCCTGGCCGATCCCCCGCGCCGCCCCGGTCACGATGGCCACTCTCCCAGTCAGTGATGCCATACTCATCCCTCCTTCGTCCTCTGAACAACCTGCGTCTGAGGCTCCCTGTTTCCCCGAGGAGCAACGACGAAGTCTTCCTACGCCTATTCCTTTGACTGCGCCGCCTGAATCAGCTTCCAAATTCGCTCTGGCGTGAGCGGCAGGTCCGTGATTTTGACGCCCAGCGGTTGCAAGGCGTCCTCAAGCGCATTCGCCACCGCGGCCGGCACCATGCCGGGGGTACCCTCGCCCTTTCCCTTTGAACCTAACGGGGTGTGCGGCGAGGGAACGTTGTGTTCGATGGTTTCGATATGCGGAAGATCGAGGGAGGAGGGGATGTGGTAATCCAACAGCGTGGTCGTGAGTTGCTGGCCGTTTTCGTCGTAGATAAACTCTTCCATACACGCATTGCCTATCCCCATGGCCACTCCGCCATGGATTTGGCCCCGAACTACCATGGGATTAATGGGCTGCCCGGCATCGTCCACCGCAACATAGCGCACAATTTTATACTCACCTGTTTCAGGAAACACTTCGACCTGGGCCGCATGGACGTTACAGCTATGCATGCCGGCGGTTTCGGCTTCAAAGTGGGACGTATGCTCAAGGCCGGCCTCCATGCCCGGTGGCAGTTCGGTCGGAGAGAGCAGCGCCACCTCGGCAATCTTGGCAATCGGCACGCGCTGGCTTTCGTCTCTGATCAAAATTGCGTATCCGTCGCGAAAGACAAAGTCGTCCTCGCCGGCCTCGATATGCAGCAGGTGGGCGGCAATATTGGCCATCTTGGGCCGCAGGGCGCGCGCGGCCAGCACCGCAGCGCTGAGCGTATAGGAGGCGCCGCGAGAGCCAATGGTACCCGCGGCAAAGGGACCGGAATGGGTATCACCATATGTGACGTAAATATCCTCAGGTGACAGGCCGAGTTCGTCGGCGACGACCTGAGCGATCGTCGTCTCATGCCCCTGGCCGTGCGGCGAGTCGCCCTCGGCCACCTGAACTTTGCCGTGCGCATCGAACTGGACCGTTGCCACGCCAAAGCCGGGCTGCCGTTCCATGGGGACCAGCACCTCCGAGGGCACACCGGAAATTTCTACTCCCATGCTGAAGCCGACGCCCAGATAGCGTCCGTTTTGCCACGCCTCGGACTGTTCTTTACGAAAATTGTCGTAATCCAGCGCAGCGCACGCCTTGGCAAACGAGCCGGGAAAGTCGCCCGAGTCTACGTGGACGCCCACCGCTGAGACGTGCGGGAAGGTCTTGATGGCGTTTTTGAGACGAATCTCAACCGGATCCATATCCAAAGCGCGGGCGGCCAGTTCAACCGCCCGGTCAAGTGCGAAGCGCCCGGCGAACGAACCGAACGCCCGGCTTGGCGTCAGACAGGCTTTATTGGTCACTACACAGGTGAGGTCGATATCCACGTTGGGAATGTCATAGCCGTTGATAAGGTACATCGCGCCCAAAAAGGGCATGGCAAAGCCGACGTAAATAGCAGTCCGGGCGTCGCCGCAATCGGCCAGAATCCGATCCCGTAGGCCGATAATGGTGCCGTCCTTCTTTACGGCCAGTTCCAGCTCATGAATCTGATCGCGGCCCTGGCCCACATTCATCAAACTTTCTTGACGGTTCTCGACCCATTTGACCGGACGGCGGAGTTTCATGGCCAAGTGACAGGCCAGGAGTTCTTCCCGATAGAGCGGCGCCTTGGTCCCGAACGCGCCGCCCATGTCTTTGGGCATAATCACCCGCATCTGGCTGTGTGGAATGTTGAGGTATTCGGCCAGCAGGTGGCGTTTGATGTGCGGGCGCTGGGTAGTGAGCCACAAAGTCAGCCCCTCACCGGGGTTATACATGGCCAGGCAGCCACGCGTCTCCATGGGCTGGCCGCCGGTGCGGTGGCACCGAAAGCGTTCCTTGACGACCAGGTCCGCCTGGGCAAAGGCCGCATCAGGGTCGCCGGCGGGAATATGCTGATGGTAGAGCACATTGTCGCCCCAGTCGGGATAGAGACGCGGCGCGTCAGGCTGGAGGGCGTGCTCGGGGTCAAGAACGATATCGAGCGGATCATACTCGACGTCTACCAGCTCAAGCGCGTCTTCGAGGGTATATTTATCGCGGGCGACCACAACCGCCAGCGGGTCGCCGACGTATTTCACCTCGTCAATCGACAGCGGCCAGAAGATCGGCCGTTTGGTCTCGCCGGGCAGATTCGGCGTACTCATGTCCGACAGCACCGACCCGAGGTGTTTGACATCTGCGCCAGTGAGCACAGTCCGCACGCCGGGCAGGGCAGCCGCCTGAGCAGTGTCGATGGCCGTGATTTTCGCGTGGGCGTAGATGCTGCGCACAAAGCCCATGACGACCATACGTGGCAGGACGATATCCGGCAGATATTGTCCGTCCCCAACTAATAAACGGCGATCTTCTTTGCGTTTAATGGATTGTCCGACCCAGGCATTGGCACTAGCCATGATGCGCTCCCTCTGTTTACGCAGGAATGAGTAAACGTACCCTCCAACAGATATAGAGATGCTGGGCACGTTTACTCATTAAACCATTCTTTGCGCTCTTGTGGCGACAGCGCCTCGACCGTGGCGATGGCGTGCTTGACCGCCTCGACGATATGGACATAGCCGGTACAGCGGCAGATGACCCCCGACATGGCGGTGCGGATCTCTTCGTCCGAATGCTTGGGGTTCTGGAGAAACTCGTACAAGGCCATCAGCAAGCCGGGCGTACAAAACCCGCACTGCAAACCGTGCTTTTCCCAGAAACCGTCTTGAATGGGATGGAGCGCGTCATCCCTCGCCAGGCCCTCAATGGTCAGCACACTGGCCCCATCGGCCTGAACCGCCAACAGCAGACACGCCTTGACGGCCTTGCCGTTCAGAACCACCGTACACGCCCCGCAGCGCCCTTCGACCGAGCAGCCGACATGCGTTCCCGTCAGTCCCGCCACCTCGCGGATGAAGTCAACCAGCAAGAGACGCTGGTCAACCGTCTCCTCGTAGACTTCGCCGTTAATCGTTATGCCTATGCTCCGTTTCATGCCGACTCTCCTCAAGAGTAAATATGGAAGGGGCGTTTACTCCCCCGCTCGGGTGCTGGCCTGACGCACCACCTCCGGCACCGTGACGCGAATAAGCTGACTGCGATAGGCTGCCGATGCTCTGACATCATCCTCGGTTTCCACTTCCTCGGCCGCAGCTTCGCCGGCCTGGGTCAGGAGCGGCGCATCAAGGGCCTTTCCTTGCAGCAGACCGGCAGCCTGCCCGGCCCGGCCCGGCTTGGGCATCACGCCGCCGACAACGATGCTGGCCTGCTGGCATATCCCGCTCGGGTCGAGCGTAATATGGGCCGCCACGCTGATAATGGCAAAGTCACCGGCGACCTGACTGTGCTTGGCATAGGCGCCACCGGAACGCGCGGCCGGCACTGGAATTTCAATCCGCGTGACCAATTCATCCTCGCCAATATCGCTCATCAGCGGGCCGGCCAGAAAGTCGTCAAGCGCAACCGTCCGCGTACCACCATCCGCCTTGGCCACCACGAGTTGGCCGTCCAAGGCCATGACGGCCGG
>JGIcombinedJ30088_10000937_pt1 | contig 30905 bp, 20 predicted proteins | sample PinacodermPK_FD_30088 | JGI IMG/M metagenome (IMG submission 30088)
AACCTCAGCGAAATAGCCTTGCTGGACGGCTTGAGATTGGGGAAACGGACGCGTTCGGCTCGGTTCCAATCCACGTAGTCGGCGGAGTCGTGGCTTTCCCAAAAAGCTCGCTCCTCCGCTTCAGTCTCGAAGGACGGGACAGGTTTAAATTTCTTGCTCATAGCGTACTCGTTCTTCCGGCTCATGTCGGGCCGAGATAACGCGGATTCGGGTAGCGCGCTCCCGTAGTGTGAATGTCACCTGCAGCCGTCGTCCGGCGTCAGTTACGCCAAGGGCGTGAAATCGTGGTTCGGCCGCGCTGTGTCCGATATCCTCGACAACCAGCAATGGTTCGTTGAAGAAAGCCTGTTCCGCTTCGACTTGTTGCACACCGTGCTTGTCGGCGCTCTTCCCAGCATTGCCCAAGTCCCATTGGAAGCCGCCGATCTGATTGGCTCGCCGAGTTCTGCGTCGAAGTCCCACAATCCGCCCTCTGTCGCGATTTGTGACTTCTCATTCCCGCGCTACCCGGCCCCGGCGATCTTGTTGAAGCCGTCGTAGGCCGCGACCTTGTAGGCTTCGGCGAAGGTGGGGTAGTTGAAGACGTTGTCGCGGAAGTATTCGACGGTGCCGCCGAGGGCGATGACGGCGTGGCCGATGTGGATGATCTCGGTGGCTTCGTCGCCGATGGCGTGGACGCTGAGGAGCTTCAGGNTGTCGGGGTCGAAGATCAGTTTCAGCATGCCNGCGCGGTCGCCCACCATCTGGGCCTTGGCGACGTCTTCGTAAAGGCCCTTGCCCACTTCGTAGGGCACGCGCTCGGCGGTGAGNTCCTGCTCGGTCCTGCCCACCATGGAAATNTCCGGGATGGTGTAGATGCCATAGGGGAAGAAGGGCGCCGGCTTGAGCGACGGGCCGTCGAACATGTGCGTGCTCGCGATGCGGCCCTGCTCCATGGACGTGGACGCAAGCGCCGGGAAGCCGATGCAGTCGCCCACCGCGTAGATGTGCGGATGTGGGGTCTGGAAGTTGTCGTTGACCGTGATGCGGCCCCGGGGGTCGGTGCCGATGCCGATGCGGTCAAGCTGAAGCTGGTCGGCGTTGGATTGCCGGCCGACGGTGTAGATCAGGGCGTCGGCGGTGACCCGCTTGCCGCTCTCCAACTCGGCCCGGACCAGGCCGTTGTCCTGCATCCGCACGCCGGTCACGTGTTCCCCCAGGCGGAAGATCGCGTCGCGGCGGCGCATGTGGTACCGGAGCGCTTCGATGATCTCCCGGTCCACGAAGTCCAGCATGGTGGGTCGCCGTTCGATGATCGTGACGCGCACACCCAAGGCCGAGAGCATGGAGGCGTACTCGAGGCCGATGACGCCCGCCCCCACCACGATCATGCTCTTGGGGATCTGCCCGCCGTCGCCGCGTCCGAGATCTTCGGCCACCATGATCTTGTGTCCGTCGTAGGGGATTTCCGGACTACGNGCCGAGCGCGTGCCGCAGGCGATGAGGATGTGCTCGCCGCNCACCTGTTCACCGTTGTCGGTCTGGAGCGTGTGCGTGTCCACGAAGCGGGCCCAGCCGTTCACCAGGGTCACCCCGTTGCGCTTGAGNTGGTCCGTCACCTGGGCGTGTTCCCGCTCGANGACCGTGCGCACCCGGAACATCAGGTCTTCGACCGTGACGTGATCCTTGGCGGAGTAGGCCTGGCCGTAGAACGTCTTCTGNTGGAAGCCCGTAAGGTAGAGGANNGCCAGGCGCAGGGTCTTGCTGGGGATGGTCCCGGCGTGCAGGCACACGCCGCCGATCATCTCGTTNCGGTCGACGACGGCGACCCGTTTGCCCATCTTGGCGGCGGCGATGGCGCCTTTTTGTCCGGCGGGGCCGCTGCCGATGACCACCAGGTCGTAGGCTTTCTCGTCCATGGGTTCAGTCCCGCGGCGGCGGCGACGGCAGTTTTTCGTCGTCAGGCACCGTGTCGGTCACCAGGTCCCGGATCAGCGGGCGTTTGGGCAGCGGCTCGACCCGGCCCCCGGCGGGCGTCAGCCGGGCGGTGCACATGTAGGCCACCTGGCCGTCCACCAGGGCCATGCAGGTCTTGCAGGCATTGGCGTTCACGCAGCCGTAGCGAAAGGCGAGGCTCGAGTCCACGTGAGCGCGGATCCATACCAAAGCGTCGAGCACGGACATGCCCTCGACGTAGGGGACCCGGTAGACGTCGTAGAGGCCCTGGTCGCGGGTGCTCCCGCGCTGCACGCGAAGCTCCGTCATCGTTTCACCGGCACGGGATGCCGCATCGCCCATGTTGGTATCCTTGCTCACCTGCGCGCGGTGCGGTGTCGGGTTACGCCTTCGGCTGACCCGACCTGCTCGGGCCAGCGGGCCGCAATCTCCTCGTCCTTCATTTCGATCACCTGGTTCCGGACAAGTCCCGGGTCGCTGTCCGGGAAGTCCAGGCGCTGGTGCGCGCCGCGGCTTTCGGTACGGCCGATCGCGGCCCGCACCACGGCCTCGGCGGTGGTCAGCATGGCCCTCAGTTCCAGGCGGTCCTGGAGGTCGAGATTGAAGGCCCCGGCCGGGCGGACGGCCACCGGCGACTTCCGGATCTCAATGATGCCGTCGAGCGCCTGCCGGAGCTGTTCTCCGGTCCGGAAGGGCCCGGCGTGTTCCCACATGATGGATTGGAGCCTTTGTTGCAGCACGTTGGCGGGAGCCCCGCCGCCGTCGTCGGCGCCCGGGGCGTTGCGAAGACGTTCGGACGCGTCCGCGGCCGCCTCGGCCTCCCACCCGCCGGTGGTGCCGGCGGCGGCGGCAGCGGCTTCCCGGCCGGCGCATTCGCCGAACACCAGGGCCTCGGTGATGGCGTTGCCGGACAGGCGGTTGGCGCCGTTGGCCCCGCCGACGGCCTCTCCCGCGGCGTAGAGCCCGGGGACGCGGGTCTCCATGCGTTGGTTCACGCGGATGCCGCCCATATGGTAGTGCGCAGTGGGGGCGACCTCCACGGGTGTCTCGGTAAGGTCGATGCCGTTGTGCGCCAGGCGGTCGATGACCGGGCCGAAGGCCTCCCTCAGGGTTTCATCGGGCACGTGCCGGAAATCCAGGTAGACGCCGCCGTGGGGGGAGCCGCGGCCGGCCTCCACCTCCTTGAGGATGGCGTAGGAAGCCTGGTCGCGCACGGTGCTGTAGGTGCCGCTGTCCTGGCCGCCGTAGCGGTGCATGAACTCGTCGAAGTTCCCGTTCAGCAGGCGTCCCCCCAGCTTGTAGCGGAACGGATCCCACATGATGGGGTCCATGCCCACCAGGCGCGGGGCGAGATGGGCGATGGGGAAGAACTGGACGAATTCCATGTCGATGAGTTCGGCCCCGGCCCACAGGGCCAAGGCGTAGGCTTCCCCGCCCATGTTGGTGGACGCGCTGTTGCGGCGGTAGATCTTGGTCAGGCCGCCCGCCGCCAGGATGACCGCCTTGGCGGCGAGGGTGACGACTTCGCCCGTCACCACGTCCATGCCCACCGCCCCCACGGCGCGGCCGTCGTGCACGACCACCTCCGTGACCGTGACATTGCTCAGGCGCCGCACCGGGTCCAGGGTGCTCACCTGCCGCCGCAGGGTGCCCGCCACCCCCGGACCGGTGTTGAGGAAGTCCACGTAGCAACAGCGCGCCCGCCCGTGCCCCGGCGCCTTGACCTGGCGGATGCGATCGTCGGTCCCGCGCGCCCAGTGGGCCCCCCAGCCGTCCATCTCGAAGATCCTTGCCGGGCCGTTCTCGCACAGGAGCCGGGCCAGCCCCTCGTCGCACAGCTCCCGGCCCGCGGCGAGCGTGTCCTGGAGGTGGTCGGTCCAGTGGTCCGGTTCTTCGTGGCCGATGGCGGCGGCAACGGTCATTTGCGCCATGATGGTGGCGCCGCCGCGGCCCACCAGGGATTTGTCCAGCAGCAGCACGGACGCGCCCCGCGTGGCGGCGGCGATGGCCGCGTACATACCGGCGCCGCCCGCCCCCACGATAAGCACGTCTGCAGACAAATGGGTCACGTCGAGAGTCTAGTCCAAACCGTGAAACCCGTCCAGCATGAGGCCGGCCGCAGCCGGTTCGTGGCCTGCGCTTTCCTTGACGCAACGAAGACTTTCGGTCTAACTAAGGGAATCGTATTAAAGTCTTGAACTTCGGACAGAGCAGAAAGGGGAAAGAACCATGGCGCATGATCTGGTCGTAAAGAACGGGCTCGTCGTTGACGGTACCGGCAGTCCCGGCTTCGAGGCGGACGTGGCGATCGACGGAGGCACCATTGCCGCCATCGACAAGAACGTCGGGCCGGGCAAGACCGAGGTCGACGCCCGCGGGAAGGTGGTGGCGCCCGGGTTCATCGACTCCCACACCCACATGGATCTGTTCATCGTGCAGTATCCCCACGGCAATCCCGTGGTCAACTACGGCGTCACTTCCATCGTCATCGGCGATTGCGGTGCGTCCATCGCGCCGGTGCCGGCCAAGGGCGAGCCGCGCGACGTGCTGATTACCTACTTGCGCCGCGTGCTCGATGACTACGTCAACGACGACGACTGGAACTGGACCACCTTCCCCGAATACCTGGATTATCTCGAGGGACGGGTGGGCGTGAACGTGGCCGCTTTGGTGCCCCATTCCCCGGTCCGGCTGGTGGTCATGGGCGAGGCAGCCTACCAGCGCGAGGCCACGCCGGAGGAGTTGGAAAGCATGAAGCAGATGGTGCGCGAGGGCATGGAGGCCGGCGGCATCGGCTTCTCGTCCAGCCCCCGCGGCGGCCCGGCGATCCATGCCGGCACCCCCAGCACCCTGGCCACCCAGGAAGAGATGGCGGCCCTTGCCAACATCGCCGGCGAGTACGGCGGCTGCTTCCAGTTCAACGGCTTCGGCAACCTGTTGAAGCCCGAGAGCGGGTTCCCCGAGCTGGTGGAGAAGATCAACGTGCCGATGATCGGCAACGAGTTCCGGGTGAGGCCCGGCGAGAGAGCGGACGGCGAGCGGGCCATCGACCTCATGAAGGAGGCGGGGGAACGGGGCAAGGACATCTACGGCGTGGTCATTCCCTACTCGCACATCCGGCGCTTCGACATCGACGACTGCTTCATCCTGGACGGTCTGCCCCTNTGGGAAGAGATCAAGGGGAACCGTGACGAGCTGGCGCGCACCCTCAGGGATCCGGAAGTGCGCCGGAAGCTGGATGAGCAGCGGCGCGCCAACGCCGGCGAGCCCGCCTACATCGAGTGGCTGGGTTGGGGCGGCGCGTACTTCGACATCATGCAGCGCGAGGACCTGAAGTCCCTTGAAGGACAGAACGTCTCCGAGATCGCCGCGGCCGGCGGCAAGTCCGAGGTGGATGCGTTCTTCGACACCTGGCTCGAGGACGGGCTGGCGTCGAAGCTCTACTACCAGGGTTTCGCCAACGGGCACATGGACCTTCTGGCCGAGATGATCAAGACCACCGAGGGGCTCATCGGCACCGACGCGGGCGCCCATCTGGACCGGTTCTTCTGGCACGGCGCCCCCACCCGCGTGCTGGGCTACTGGCGCCGGGACAAGAANCTCTTCAACCTCGAGGAGGCGGTTCACAAGCTCACCGGACATCCCGCGGCCAAGCTGAGGATGAACCGGGGACTGCTGAAGACCGGCCTGCCCGCCGACATTACGGTGTTCGACGCNGACAAGATCGACGATCTGGCGAGCAAGCGCATGCCGGCCAAGCTCGACGAGACCGAAATCTTCCGCCATCCGCCGGGAATCGCNGCGGTGGTGGTCAACGGCAAGGTCGTGCTGGAAGACGGCGAGTGCAAGGATGTCTTTCCCGGNCAGGTGAGGCGGCAGGAGCTCTTCGTCCAGGGCCAATAGCCGCGAGGNACGGGAGGTACAGATGGAGGTTCTGGCGCCGGAGTCGCTGATCGACGATCTTCGNCGTGTGNTGCGGGGNAGGTATCCGGTTCATCCGTTGCGGAAGCTGCTGNTGGNNGGAGAGCTCAGCCGCGAGCAGTTGCACGGCTGGGCCAAGAACCAGTTCCANGAATTCCGCAATATTCATCGGTTCTTCGGCATNCGGTACCAGAAGTGCCCGATCCAGGCGTTGCGGCGGATGCTGCTGGAAAACATGGTGGAGGAGGAAGGCGAGGATCTGTTCGGCGGAAAGTATCCCAGCCACGCCGAGTTGTGGACCCGCTTCGGCGAGGGGCTGGGGATCCCGCGCGAGGAGATGCAGGGCTACGAGCCCTTGCCCGGAGTCAAGGCGGCGCTGGAGATGTACGTGCAACTCGTCCAGCAGAGTCACTGGGCCGTGGCCATCGGCACCGGCCTCGTTTTCGAGGGCGAGGGGCCCAAGCGGATGGGAGAGGAGCGGCAGGCACTGGAGTCGCGCTACCCCTGGATCCCCTCGGAATCCCTGGCCTTCTTTCGCGCCCACGAGTATCATGATGAGGGGCACGGCAACTTTATCGTGGATGTGATCAAGGATCATACCATGGTCGGCGGACTCCAGGAGGAAATGCGGGCAGCGGTAAGGACACGCGTGGACATCATGTGGCTGCAGAACGAGTCCATCTATCAGGCATTCGTTCGTCCTCAACTCACCCCGGAAGCCGCCGGCCAGCTTGAAGCCGCCTCCAACTAGACCCGTTCGCGGTTCGAGTTGAGTGGGCGACGCAGGTCAGTGAGTCCAGTGTTCGGAAAAGCTTTCACAGTGTTGGTCCTGGTGGCGGCCACGGTGGCGGTGGGATACACGGCGTGGGAGACCCGGAGCCTCAAGGTCTCTCTCGACCGGATGGCGGTGGGCAACGAAACCAGGGTCAACGAAATGATGCTTGCGCTCGCCCACACCGAGGGGCAGCTCGCGAGAATACGGGAAACCGTGGAGTTGCTTGACGGAACCGGCCCCGGCACGGCGCAGCGTTCCGACGGNGTGTTGGAGGGAAAGATAACCGCGACCCTGACNGCGGCGCAGCGGGAAGTCCTNCAGCAGGAACTGGGCAAGTGGACCCGACAGCTCCAGGACCAGCGGCGGCAGGGCTTGGCCGCATTGCGNCAGGATCTGGAGCAGCNGTTGAGCGGCAACGCCGCCAAGTCCGAGGAATCGGACAAGCGCTGGCGGGAGCTGAAGGCGCTGGTGCAGCAGAATCAAAAGCGCCTGACGGCTCAGTTGAAGGAGCTGGGCTCCAGCCCCTCCGGCGCCATNGAGGAGCAAGGCGCGACCCTGACGAACCTGGAGAAGCGNCTCGGGACGGTGCTGGATGCGACCCGAAAGGGCCAGGAGGCCCTGGACCGGCAAGATCAGCGTGACGACAAGCGCTGGAAGGAGCTGCTCCTGGCATTGCAGGAGAACATGGAGGCGACGCAGCAACGCTACGCCGAGCTGGCGGCGCGTCTCGACCAACAGGGCGGTGCCGTGGAGACGCCGGCGCAGCCCGCGACACCGACACCAGGGAGCCCCGGGGGCCAGGATCGACTGATCGACCAGGAAAGGCTGGCGGAGTTTTGCGCCGAGGTGCCGCAAGCGGAGATCTGCCGGAACCGGTAGCCGGGAGTCCCATGGGATATTACGACATTTCACTCAAGCTGAGCCCCGCCACCGCGCGTTGGGTCACCGCCACGCCCTTCGAGCTCGTGGAGCGGCGGCGGATGCAGCGAGGCGACCACAACAACTCGTCCAGCGTCAACATGAGCGTCCACAGCGGCACCCACATGGATGCTCCGTTCCACTTCGTGCCCGGGGGGGCGGGCATCGACCAACTGCCCTTGGAGCGTTTCATCGGNCCGGCGCTGGTGCATGAGGTGGACGCNCACCGCTACATCACCGCCGAGCANGTAGCGGCGATTCCGCCGGGNGAACGGATCCTGTTCAAGACGCGNAACTCGGAACTCCTCCGCCGCGCCGAATACGATCCGGACTTTACCGCGTTCTCGGTGGAGGCGGCCGAGGGCCTCGTGGCCAAGGGTTACAAGCTCGTGGGACTGGACTATCTCTCGGTGGCCCATGCCGACGAGCAGGTGCCGGTGCACCGGGCCTTCCTGGATCATGGGCTCGCGCTGCTGGAGGGCGTCGATCTCACGGAGATCCGTCCCGGATCCTATGAATTGATCTGNTTCCCCGTATGCATCGCCGGCGCGGACGGCGCTCCNTGCCGCGCCGTNCTCCGCGACCTCGACCCTTGAACACCCGTAATACTCAACCCGGTGTGCTGGAGCTGAAGCCGCGTCGTGGTCGGCGACGACCGGCGGTTCCNCCGTGCCTACACCGCGATCAAGGCGGGCGAGCGTCCGCGAAAGGTGCCCGATGAGCAAGGTCAAGGCCGCGGTCCTGGATGACTATCAGCATGTCGCCGAATCCCTGGTGGGAGCCAGGGAGGTTCCGGCGGACCTCGAGTTTACGGTATTTCACGATCACCTGGACGACGAGGACGCTCTGGTGGAGCGGTTGCAGGGGTTCGAGGCCGTCTGCGTCATGCGGGAGCGCACGCCGTTCCGGCGCGGTCTCCTGGAGCGCCTGCCCAACCTGAGATTGCTGGTGACCAGCGGCATGCGCAACGCGTCCATCGACATGGCCGCGGCCCGGGAGCGGGGGGTGACGGTCTGCGGCACGCCCAGCGTGGGCGCGCCCACGGCCGAGCTGACCTGGGGCCTGATCCTCGGGCTGTTCCGGCATATCCCGCAAGAGGACCGGGCCACGCGCGAAGGCGGCTGGCAGGAGACCGTGGGCACCGGCCTCCCGGGCAAGATCCTGGGAGTGGCGGGTCTGGGCAAGCTGGGCGCCCGGGTGGCGCGCGTGGGGCTGGCGTTCGACATGGATGTCATCGCCTGGAGCCGTAACCTGACCGAGGAGCGGTGCCGGGAGGTCGGGGTTTCCCGAGTCAACAAGGAGGAGCTGCTGTCGCGGTCCGACGTTCTCACCATCCACCTGGTGCTGAGCGACCGCACCCGAGCACTCTTCGGCGCCGCCGAGCTCGCGATGATGAAGCCCTCGGCGGTGCTCATCAATACGTCCAGGGGGCCCATCGTCGAAGAGGCGGCCCTGGTGGATGCGCTGGAGCGCCGGACCATTGCCGGGGCCGGCCTCGACGTGTTCGACACCGAACCGTTGCCGCCGGACCATCCGTTCCGGCGCTGTGACAACACCGTGATCACCCCGCACCTCGGCTACGTGGAGGAGGCCAATTACAACGCCTACTTCGACGGCTATTTCGCGGCGATCAAAGGATATCTCGACGGCTCTCCGGTCAACGTTGTGAAGGGGTAAGCCGTGAATGACAGGACACAGAACGAGAACATGACACAAACACAAACCGACACCATGACACAGACCGAAAACCTCGCGCTCTATTGCGACTTCGAGAACATCGCCATCGGCGTCCGCGATGCCCGTTACGCCGACTTCGATATGCGGAAGGTGCTGGACCGGCTGCTGGTCAAGGGCAAGATCGTAGTGAAGAAGGCGTACTGCGACTGGGAGCGCTACCGCGAGTACAAGCCCGCCATGCACGAGGCCTCCTTCGAGATGATCGAGATCCCCCACGTGCGCCAGTCGGGCAAGAACTCCGCGGACATCCGCATGGTCGTGGACGCGCTCGACCTCTGTTACACCAAGTCCCACGTGGACACCTTCGTGATCATCAGCGGCGATTCCGATTTCTCCGCGCTGGTGAGCAAGCTGCGCGAGAACAACAAGGTGGTCATCGGCGTGGGTGTGAAGAACTCCACCTCCGACCTGCTGATCGCCAACTGCGACGAGTTCATCTACTACGACGACCTGGCGCGCGAGTCCAAGCGCCGGGGCGGCGCCAAGCGCGCGCGGGCCGCGGCCCGGCCGCGCAAGACGGCCGCGGCGCCGGCGGAGGACAAGGCGCCGGCGGAGGACAAGGCGCCGGCGGAAGAAAAGAGGGAGGCGCAGGACGCGGACAAGAAGGAGGCGCAGGAGGCCCTGGACCTGGTGGTGGAGACGGTGACGCACCTCTTCGATGAACGCGGCGAAAAGGACACGATCTGGGGGTCCATGGTCAAGCAGGCGCTGAAGCGGCGCAAGCCAGGCTTCAACGAGCGCTATCACGGCTTCCGCTCTTTTGGAAAACTGCTGGAGGAAGCCCAGTCCCTGCGGCTGCTGGACCTCGAGGCGGACGAGAAATCCGGCGACTACATAGTCAAGGGGGTCACCCAGGAAGACTGACGGATGCGCCGCCGGGCCTCTTGNTCACCGAGAACCATTCGTGCGCATCCCCTTCTTTTCGCCAGCGCGAGCCCGTGAAGTCCGGGTCCTGAGCGTCCTGTCCGCGGGCACCTTCCTGTTCTTCAACAGCTACGGCAGCATCAACGTCGCCATTCCCAGCATCCAGGCCGAGTTCGGCAGCAGCCTCTCGGCGGTTCAGTGGATCGCCACCATGGGGCTCGTGCTGTCGTCCAGCCTGGCCCTGTGCCTGGGGCGGGCCGGGGACATCCTGGGCCGCAACCGGCTCTACAAGCTGGGAGTCACGCTCTACGGCGCGGGTGCGGCGCTGGCCGCCGCTTCACAGACTTTCCCGCAACTGGTCGCTTGCCGGGTGGTCATGACCGTGGGCCTCGCCATGGCCATGCCCATGTCGCAGGCTATCACCGCCGCGGTGGCGCAGCCGGAACGGATCGGTTGGAGCCTGGGCATCCTGCTGTCGGCCGCGGGTGTCGGGCGGGTCACCGGTCCCGCCCTCGGCGGCTTCTTCATCCACCTGGCGGGCTGGCGCGCGGTGTTCCTCGCCAACGCCGTGATCGGCCTGGCCGTAAGCCTCCCCGCGTGGCTCATGCTGCGGGGCCGGGAGCGCCGCAGCGGCGAGTCGTTCGACTACCCGGGGGCGGTGGCCCTGATCCTGGGCTATCCATCGATCCTGGTGGGCTTGAGCCTGGGGGCCAACAGCGGCTGGCGCTCGCCGTTCGTCTTTGGGTGGTTCCTGCTCGGCGCGGCCGGCGTGGCCGCCTTCGTGCTACGCCAGGCCCGGGCGCCGAGGCCTTTGGTGCCAAAGCCGCTCATGACCAACAGGCCTCTGGCCATTCCGTTCCTGACCATGATGCTGTTCTCGGCGGCCTATTTCCCGATCCTCATGTTGTCGCCGCTGTACATGGGCAACGTGCTCGACCTGCCGCCGCTTCATCTCGGGCTCATCCTCACCACGCTGCCGGTGGTGGCGGCGGTGTGCTCGCCCATCAGCGGCCGTCTGGCCGACCTTCTGGATCCCCGGAGCGTGATGGCGGCGGGCCACCTCTTGGGCGCGGCCGGGATTCTCTTCTACGCCGGCTTGCAAGACGACTCGAGTCCGGCAATGGTGTTGTTGGCGCTCGCGCTGGTGGGAATCGGGGTGGGCGTGACGTTGCCGGCCACCCAAAGGATCGTGTTCGCGCTGGCTCCACAGGAGCACTACGGCCTCGCCGGCGGAATGCTCTCGGCGTGCGGGCCGGGTGCCGGGGCCCTGGGGATCGGTGTCGCCGTGTCCCTCATGGAAGGTATGGCCGGGGCGGGTCCGGCCGGATTCGTGGCGGCGCAAAGGGTCGCCATGCTGTCGTTGTTGCCGCTTCCTGTCCTGGCGGTGGTCCTGGCCGTCACCGGGCGGCTGCGTGTCCGGGGGAAGGCGGCGGGCGCCGGCGTCGCCGGTGGGGAATGATGCGCTTGCGGATCGGAATGTCGTCCAACCTGCTCTATTCGCTGTCCGCCGTCTGCATGGCGGCGGGCGCCATCGGCGCCTCCATGCTGGCGCCGTTCTATATGAATGCCAGGGGATTCCCCGTGTCCGTGGTGGGCATGCCTCTCGTGGTCAACGGCGTCGGCGCCCTCTGTTCCGACGTGGTGTCCGGCACGCTGGCGTCGTATTTCCGCTCGAGTTTTCTGTTGCTGGCGTCGACGCTCATCGCCGTTGTGACGAGCATCCTGGGATTCGCCTTCCAGGAGAGCCTGGCGGTATTTCTCGTGGCCTTCACCATCCTCGGTCTCACCGAGGCCATGTTCAGTCTCGCCATCCGGCGCATCGTGTTCGTGCAGTCCGCGCCGGGCGGGCAGGGCAGGGCCCAGGGGCAGGTGGCCGCGGCCCTGGGCCTGGGCTTTGCCCTGGGCCCGACCCTGGGCGGGTTCGTCGGCGAGTGGTGGGGCCTCGACAAGCTCTTCCTGCTGGTGGCGGTTCCCCAGACCGCCGGGCTGGTCTTCATCCTGCTGGCCCAGGGGCATCGGACCGAGAAGCCGGTGGAGCGCGGCTCGCTGCCCCTGTGGCGGGTGGGCAAGGGGCTGCTGGCCCAGCCCGGCTTCCTCGGCGCCGTGCTGGCCATCTTCCAGTCGTTCCTCTGTCTCATCGGAGTCACCCGCATCGCTTTCCCGTTCCTGGCGGTGCGCCGGGGCCTGACCCTCGACGTCATCGGCACCATGGTCAGCATCTCCCGCCTGGCCGACACCGCCGGACGGTTGGGGGGAGGTTGGCTCTCCGACCGCATCGGCACCCGCACGGTGATCCTCCTGGGCGTCTTCGTGACCGTGCCCGCCTTTGTCCTGCAGGTCTTCGGCCAGAGCTACATCGCGCTGCTCCTGCCCCTGTGCCTCATGACCGCCGGCTTCGGCTTGTCCAACGTCGGTTCGACCACCCTTGCCCTGCAACTCGCCGACGACTCCAGCAAGGGCGTCGCCTTGGGCCTCATCCGCGGCGGCACCTCCATCGGCCGCATGTTCGGTCCTCTCCTAACCGGCTTCCTGGTGGCCGACCTGGGCTTCCATTGGGGTTTCGTGGCGCTGGGGCTGATCTCGTTCGTGATCGGCGGGGGAGTGGCGGGGCTGTTCCGGGGGCAGCGGGAAGCGGTGTGACAGCGTAGAGACGCGTTCTACGCGTCGGGACATTTTCGGGCGGCCGCGAATATCTGCTCCACGGAAGCTTCGGTGACCTCCCCGCGCTTGGCTTCGGCTATCCGAGGCTCGAGAAACGCTTCCAGACGCGGCAGGGTTTTTTCTTCGGACTGATACTCATTCTGCGGCAATGTCCGCTGAAGGATATAGTCTTTCAGCGTCTAGCCATGCAGCTTGGCTAACGCCCTGAGTTGCTCGTGTTGCTCCGGCGCCAAGTTTATGGAAAGGCGGCTCACGACGGTGCTCCTCCCGCAGGACTGCCTTAAGTTAGCACATATGACACAAGGGACTATGACGAGCCTTTGTGTTATGAAGACACAGCTATCCGGGAGGCTCGGACAACAGTTGCTGGGCCAGGACGGAAGGGCTGTATCCGGTGATCCGGAAAGGAAGCATGTAGCGCGAGCCATGACGACCCCCACGATATTCGACATCTGCCAGCCACGCGAGGATGTCCTAAAGGGAGCGATTGCCGAGGCCGACTTCGCGGCGGACTTGGCTCAGGTCATCGTGGGCACAGGCAGTGCGGAGTACATCGACCCTGTGCGGTTCTTCGCGCATACCTGGCCTACGCGGGGCCTCAAGAACCTGTTAGCCAACGTTTGCCGACGTTTGAGCGGTTCGGGCGGTGAGGTCGCGGCAATCTTCCGCCTCGACACTGCATACGGGGGCGGCAAAACTCATGGCCTCATTGCCCTTGCGCACGCGGCCCGGGACATGGCGAACGTGCCGAATACTGTGGAGTTCATTGAACCTGCTCTGCTCCCACAGGGCCCAGTCCGAATTGCGGCCTTCGACGGCGAAAACGCGGACCCCGCCAACGGGCGGGCGATGGGCGACGGCGTGCTGGCCTGCACACCCTGGGGCGAGATCGCCTACGCTCTTGCCGGACCGGACGGATACGAAAGGGTTCGTAAGAGCGACGAGCATCGGGTCGCGCCGGGTGCCGAGACCCTGCGGGAACTGTTCGGAGGTGAACCCGCCCTGATCCTGCTCGACGAGCTTTCGGTGTACCTGCGCAAAGTGCGACAATTCGATGATACCCACGACCAGTTGACAGCCTTCCTGACGTCCCTGTTCAAGGCCGTGGAGGGTGCGCCCAATGCGGCCCTGGTCTACACCCTCGCCATCGGCAAGGACGGCCGCGCTACCGATGCCTACACCGCGGAGAACCTATTCATTGCTGACCGCATGGCCGAGGCTGAGAGCGTCTCCGCACGCAAGGCGACCCTGCTCAACCCCACGGAAGAAGACGAGACCGCGCAGGTGTTGCGTCGACGCCTGTTCGAGGCCATCGATGAAACCCGAGCGGCTCCGATCATCGCCGCCTACCGCGAGCTCTGGGCCGGCGGCGGTGAAGCCCTGTCGAGCGAGGCGGCCCGCCCCGAGACGACCGAGGCGTTTCTGGCGAGCTACCCGCTGCACCCGGAGGTGCTGGGAACCCTGACGGCCAAGACCGCGACCCTCGGCAACTTTCAGCGAGTGCGCGGAATGCTGCGGCTCCTGGCTCGCACCATCTCCCATCTTTGGCAACAACAGCCTGCGGACGCCACCGCGATCCATCTCCATCATATCGATCCCGGCTACGAGCCTATTCGACAGGAAATCGTGACGCGTCTCGGCCAAGCGGCATATCTCCCGGCCATCGCCAATGACGTGGCCGGAACGGATAAGAGGGCACTTGCCGAAGAGATTGACGCCGAGCATCATCGCGGCCTGCCACCCTACGCCACGTACGTCGCGCGCACGATTTTCATGCACAGCTTGGCCTTCAACGACCCACTGAAGGGCCTGTCTCCCCATCAACTGCGCTACTCGGTGCTGGCCCCAGCCACGGACATGAGCTTCATCGAAGAGGCGCGGCGGAAATTCGTCGCCGAATCGGCCTATCTCGATGACCGGCCCGGCGCGCCCATCCGCTTCCTCGCCGAAGCCAACCTCAGCCAGATCATCCGCCGCGAGGAGCAACACGTCGATGCCGGCGAGACCCGCGCGTACCTGGATGACTGCATCCGCGGCGTCTTCGGCGGTGGCGCTGGCGGGACGTTCGAGGCGATTCCTTTCCCCGGCGGCCCCTTCGACGTGCCGGACGAGGTCGGCGATGGCCGACCAAGGCTGATTGTGCTCGCCTACGACGGCGTCGCCATCGGCAGCGCCGTCGAGAGTGTTCCCGAGTTGATCGCGCGCATCCATTCGCGGAAGGGCTCGGAAGGCTCGGCGCTGCGGGCGCTACGCAACAATCTGGTGTTCCTGGCCGCGGACGATGCCCGCAAGGAGGAAATGCGGCGCAAGGCGCAACGGCGGCTGGCGTTGCAGGATCTCAAGAAGCCCGAGCGCTTGGTGGATCTGGCGGAGCACCAGCAGGACAAGATCCGAGAGCTCGAAGCCCGCTCGGAGCAGGAGCTGGCGATAGCCGTCCAGCAGTGCTACCGCCACGTATTCTACCCGTCGCGAAACCGCATTGACGGGAGCGACGTCGATCTGGAGCACACGGCCATCGACGTGCAGTCGACATCGGACCGGCCCGGCTCCGGACAACGACAAGTAGTGCGGGCGCTTCGCGACCTGTCGAAGCTCCGTCTATCCGAGGACGAGCCGGACTCACCCGCCTACGTGCGCGACCGCACGCCGCTTCGCAAGGGCCAGATCACCACCCTCGCATTGCGCGAGGAATTCCGCCGCGACCCCGCGTTGCCCATCCTCAGCGGCGACGACATCTTCATTCGTGGGATACTGCGCGGTATCGAGCGGGCGGAATACGTCTACCAGCGCGGCGACCTGTTGTGCGGGCCCGGTGATCCATTGCCCACCATCGTCATCGACGAACAGTCGGCAGTTTTCACCATGGCCTACGCCAGGAACAAGGGGATCTGGCCGCGAAAGCAACCGGGGGCGCCCGGCGGAGCGACAACGTACGTCAACACCCCGGGTGACGGCGACGGTGAAATCGCGGAGCCAACACCCGGCGACAAGCCGCCTCCGGGCACGGAGCCACGGCCAAACTCATTGTCGGCCGAAGGCCTGCTCACCGAAGCCCTGGCCAGGCTTTGGGAACAGGCCCGCGCCCGCAACATCGAGAAGATCGCCGTGCTCACCATCCGCCTGTTTGAAGCCGGTGACGCCTTCCGTCTGTTAGGTGCCGTGGGCGCGGTTTCCGGGGCGGACAAGCTCGTTACCTTGTCCGGCGGCTACGAGACCCGGGACCGGGGCTCATTCGAACTGGAGTTTCGGGGACCGGTGTCCGATGCCCAGCCGGTTAGGGAGTTCCTCGAGCCGCAGCTTCGTGACGCCGCCTCTCAGACTCTGGACATTGGCTTCGAGTTGACCTTCCCCGAAGGACTGCCCATGCAGGGCGACGCCGCGGAAAAGATGACCGACCGATTGTCGCGATTCGCCAGTGGCGCTGCGTTCGTCATGGCCACAGCCAGGGAGGCCGGGGGCTGATGGCGCGTCTTACACGGGTCGCCCAGATCAGCACACCGGAATCGGCGCCGCGCTACGAGTTGCGCGTCCGGCGCCACGGTCCGGCTAACACGGAGTACGAAATCTGGCAGATGCCAGCCCCCGCCACCCCGCACCTGAGCGCGGCGACCCGTGTCGCGGGCCTGAAGGGCCGCAATCTCCAACTCGTCGAGCACCGGGTTCTGAAGCGGCTGACACAGGCGGGCGTGAAGCCCGTCCTCGGGGACCAACGGAAACGCGGCTATGCCGTTTCCGAAGATCTGGCACTGATGCTTGGCCTTCTGTTCCGCACCCTCGCCCCCATGCGAAGCCGCGATAACATGCGCGCCGTAGCCGAGGGCATCGAGGCCATGGGACGTGAGGAGGCCGCTTACTGGCTCGGCATGGCGATGCACCGCAAGCACCCGCGCCGGGTGCTGACGGCACTGCGGTTCCTGCTGACGGAGCCGAAGCGGTAAGAATCTCACGCCGCAACGATCGACGTTACTCTTAGCTCCTTTCTGTGCTGCTCGGCGTGCCACAAGTCATAACTGGACTGCATGTTCATCCATAGCTCGGAGCTGGTGCCTAGGGCTATGGAGAGCCTCACTGCCATCTCGGGACTGATCCCGGTGTGCTCATTGACGATCTCGGAGAGTGCCTTACGGGAAATGCCGAGGTACTTGGCGGTCTGGGTAATGGAGATACCCAAAGGTGAAATCCACTGTCTCAACAGTACCCCGCCGGGATGAGGCGGGTTGTGCATTCTCATGATTGTCTCCTAGACTGGCGTAGCCGGAACCAAAAGGCCTATTGTCAAGCGACTCTTCGTGGTTTCATCCAAAATCTTACTAATGGTGATCCAGGTAATCCACTGCTTCGGCGTGCCCGCCAACGAAACGGATGTCCACACTCCAGTTCTTGGCGACGTAAATAGACCAGATATTGGCACCGTGAGGCTCCAATCGATGCAAACGGAAGCTGGGTGCTCCCATGTCCCTAGGGGACGTGGCTGCGTCCAAAGTGGCCAAGATATCCCTGAGCTGATTGACGTGCTTGGGCTGAATACCTCTCTTGCTTCCGGTCTCGAAAAACCTCTGTAACCCGTTGTGCTTGAAGCCTTTAATCACGTGACTGAGTATCACATATCACGTAACGGGTTACAAGATTCGAGAAACCCTGCTGACCTAAAGGAGAGAATATCCCTGCAGGATCACCTTAACTGGCAACAATATTGCTGGGAGGAGAGTTGACATTCCACCTCGAATTTGCCAACAGTATCGTTGGAAAATGGATTCGTCGGATAGAGGTGCTCCATGAATGATCTTATCGACCGGTTCTCGACAGAAGGATTCCTCGGCGTAGCGGGCTTGTGGATTCTGCGAAAGTTGGGGGTTCGAAAACAACCACCTCCAGCCTGTCCACAGGTTGTCGTGTCAGGAGATAACAACCGGGTCACCGTCGTTCTGTGTGAATCCGGTCGTCCTGAGAATTCGGTGTCGAGTCCGACCAGACAACGGGGCAATGGCCGTGATCGTCACTAGGAAGTACAACCCAGGGTTCCTTACAGACGACGAGTTGGTGGGCTCGTTCTGCGTTCGGACGCACGAGTTCGAGTCCTTGATGGAGATCCTGCGCGAATGCACCGGGAGCGCCAACGCCCACCAGATTGTTATCGGCTCGCGTGGCAGTGGAAAGACGACCCTGCTCCTTCGTATTGCGGCCGAGGTGCGCCGGGTTCCGGCACTGTCGCGCCGGTTCTTTCCAATAGTCTTCGCGGAAGAGAGCTACGAGGTGGCAAGCCCAGGGGAGTTCTGGCTCGAATGCCTTTCCCGTTTGGCCGCGCAATCGCGTCACGGCGACGACCACGTCGACCTGTCTGGTACCCTGGAGGAGTTGCGGACCACCAGGGACGACAAGGTACTTGCGGATCGTTGCCTTGCTGTCCTGCTGGATTTCGCTGACCGACAGAAGAAACGTCTCGTTCTGGTCGTCGAGAACCTGAACATGATGTTCCGAGACATGGCGGACCCGGACGCGGGGTGGCGGCTGCGGCACACTCTTCAGACCGAGCCTCGGATCGTCATGCTTGCGAGCGCCACCAGCCGTTTCGACGAGATAGACAACCCGGAGCATGCCCTGTACGACCAGTTGCGGGTGCTGCTGCTGCGCCCCCTCGACACGACGGAATGCGCTGGTCTTTGGGAGACGGTGTCCGGTCGATCTCCAGTGCCCAAGACGATTCGATCGTTGGAAATCCTCACCGGCGGAAGTCCGCGACTGCTGACGATCGTGGCCCGGTTCGGTGCCGGGCTGTCCTTTCGCGAACTCATGTCCGAACTGCTGGATCTGGTTGATGACCATACAGAGTATTTCAAACGCCATATCGAATCGCTTCCGCCGCAGGAACGGCGGGTCTATCTCGCGCTTGCCGACCTATGGAAACCGGCGACCACGAGGGAGATAGCAGATCGATCCCGGCTGGAGACGAGCAAGTGCAGCGCTCAACTCTCACGCCTTATTGAACGGGGCGTCGTTCAGGTCGAGGGTGGTACGGCCCGGCGCAAGCAGTACTACCTCACCGAGCGGCTCTACAACATCTACTACTTGCTGCGGCGCTCCCGCGGGCCGGACAGTCTGATCGAAGCCATTATCCAGTTCATGGAATCATTCTACTCGTCGGCGGAACTGAAGGACATCGTTGCTCGACTCATGCGCGAGGCGGGAAGTTTCAACGCGGAGATGCTCTCGCTCTACAGGATCGCGATCTCACGGTTTTTGGAGTCGCCGTTGCTGGACAAGCACCGCGGTGAGTTGTTGACAATCGTGCCGGATGACACCGTAGAGCGGGATGCGAGGACGCTTTTCGCTAGGGCAGCTACCTTGAACAATCAGAATCATGCAGAGGACGCACTGGCTCTGTGGGACGAGTTGCTGCTTCGATTCGGACAGAGCAAGAATCCAGCCCTTCTTGAGTCGATTGTGACGGCCCTCTTCAACAAAGGTGTCACCCTCGGCAGAATGAACCGGCTCCAGGAAGCGCTAGGCGTCTACGAAGAGATGGTGCATCGCTTCGGACAAAGCGAGGACCCGGCCATTCTTGAGTCGGTCGCTATGGCCCTCTTCAACAAAGGTGTCACCCTCGGCAGAATGAACCGGCTCCAGGAAGCGCTAGGCGTCTACGAAGAGATGGTGCGTCGCTTCGGACAAAGCGAGGACCCGACCGTTCTTGAGTCGGTCGGAAAGGCCCTCTTTAACAAAGGGATGATACTTGGCGAAATGAATCGGGTCCAAGATGCGCTAGGTGCTCTGGACGAGGTGGTGAATCGCTTTGGGCAGAGCCAGGGCGCTACCCTTCTTGGGCCGGTAGCGAGCGCTATCGTCTACAAAGGAGATGCCCTCGACCGATTGAATCGGCCGCAGGAGGCACTGGCGGCTTGGGGTGATGTGTTATTTCGATTCGGACAGACCGAGAACCCAGCCCTTCTTGAGCAGGTAGCGATTGCCGCCGTCAACAAAGGGGCTCTATCCGCTCGATTGAGTCGGCCGCATGACGCGCTGGCTGCCTTTGACGAGATGTTGGACCTCTTCCGCGAGAACGAGAACCCAAAGATTCTTGGTTGGGTGGCAAAGGCTCTCTTTAACAAGGGTTGTGCACTCCGTGAATTGCATAGGCCCAAAGATGCCCTGGCCACGTGGGATGATGTGTCAATTCGCTTCAGGGAAAGCCAAGACCCGGTTGTCCTAGAGGTAGTGGCGAAAGCTCTCTTCAACAAGGGAGACATGCTCGTTGATATGAACCTGCACGAGGACGCACTGACCGTCTGGGATGAGGCAGTGCGTCGCTTCGGGGGGAGTCAGAACCCGGATGTCCTCGGATGGGTTGCGCAGGCCCTTGTTGTCAAGGGTGTAGTACTCGACGCACTGGACCAGCCCCTGGACGCACTGACTGCCTTCGACGAGGCGATACAGCGACTCGGGCAAAGCGCATCCGCTGTACCCGGTGAGTGGATGGAGGAAGCGCTCCTTCGAAAAGCCGGCGTGGAGTTAGAGGGCCTGCGGTACGAGGCGGCGATCGAATCGGTCGGTCGGGCTCTCGTGGGACTCCGACCGGAATCTCTAGCGAGGCGGGTCCGGGGTTATCTCATCCGGGCGAAGGCGACTCTTGCGGGTGGCAACCGATCTGCCTGCGAATGCGATATCGAAGTCGTCCTTACGCTCTTACAAGAGATTGGATCTCTCCCGCATGAGGCTTTGGATACATTGATGTACTTCAGCATCGAGCTTGGTCCGGCGCGTGTGCGCGAACTCATTCAGACGTCGCCCTCGGCGAACCTTTTGTTGCCGCTGACCACGGCGCTGGAAAGGGAACTGGGCCTTGAGCCCCGGGTGGCGCGGGAGGTTGAGGAAGTTGCCCAGGACATCCGGCGGGATCTGGCGAAGTTGAGAGAGGCCCGAACCATGGCACCAAATAGGGAGAGGTTGGCGAGTTCCGCGTCGGCACAGGAGGACGGGAAGGATGGCTGACGCGCGCCTGATCGAGCGGTGGTTACCGATAGCGGAGATCGGTATCGAGAGCCTTCGCGAACGGACGCCGATGACGCCGTTTCCCGCGCCGAATCGGCTCCACGTCTGGTGGGCGCGGCGTCCCCTCGTAGCGTCGCGGGCGGCGTTGCTGGCGTCGATGCTACCGGCGGATGCGGATCGCGGACGCTTCTTGCAAGTGCTAGGGATTCACGGGGATCCCGTGACGACTAAGCGCCGACTAGACGCTGCAAAACGCACTGGGGAACGTCTGGGACTGGACCCTTACGGCTATCGGCGTGCCTTCACGTATACTCCCAGTGGTGAGGACAAGGCTTGGTTGGACGGCACTACCGGACGCCTCTCATCCTCGGTTTCCATACTCGATCCGACCGCGGGTGGAGGCAGTCTTCCCATGGAAGCAGGGCGGTTGGGGTTCAGTTCCATGGCGAACGACCTGAACCCTGTCGCAACGCTGATTCTTTGTGCCACGGTTGACTGGCCACTTCGGTACGGTTCTGTAGCACTGAAATCGTTCCTTGCGTTGAGCCGTGAGTTCACCGAACGCGCGAAGCCGAAGTACGAGGGTGTGTTTCCACCGGAACGCACCGGCGTTCAGATTGTCGGCTACCTCTGGGCACGAACCGTTATCTGCCCGTACTGTGAAGGACTGGTACCGCTGTCGCCCAACTGGCGGCTGGCACCCGGCGGGACAGGCGTCTGCTTGAAGCCCGACCTCGGTGCCGGGCCAGGGTCGCCGGGCCGTGTGTGCTCGTTCGAGATCGTCGAGAATTCCGCAGACCAGTCGCCTGGCACGGTGTCACACGGCGCGGGTGACTGTCCCTACCCGGACTGTCAGCGAATCATCGACGGTGACACCATCAAGACTGAGGCACAGGCTGGGAGGATGGGTGAGCAGCTTTTTACTGTCGTCTTTAAGGAACGGGTCGAGTACGAGACGAAGACCGGCCGGATTCGGGAGAAGCTGGTGCGTGGTTATCGGGCGCCGCGTCCGGAAGACGACAACGGCGCGGAAACCCTAGCGCGACTTGAGGACAAGCTCTCGGAGTGGGAAGCTCTTGACATCGTCCCTAGCGAGCGGTTTCCAGGGGTCAGCAACGACGACCGACCGATACAGTACGGAATGCCGCTCTGGCGTGACCTGTTCTCGCCTCGCCAACTCCTCTGCCACGGCACGAGCGTGGAGATCTTCCGGGAAATGCTTGACGCGGATCGGGCGGCAGGCCGGCTAGACGAGGTCCAGAAGGCAGGCTACGGGTATCTTGCGCTGGCCCTGGATAAGCTGCGCGATTACAACTCCAGGATGACCCGGTGGCATGCGAATCGTGAGGTGATGGTGAATACCTTCGACCGTCATGATTTCGCGTTCAAGTGGTCCTATGCCGAGATGGCCCCCTTGATTACTGGACTCGGCTACGACTGGGCCATCAAGCAGACTGCGAAGTGTATCAGCGAGCTCATCGCCCTGGTCCGCCTGGACGCTCGTACCGCGGATCCAACGCTGTTCGACCGGATCGACGAGGAACCCACGGCTCCCGCCCCACCTTCTGTCACGATTACCTGCAAGCCGGGCGACAGCCTTGACCACATCCGGGACGCATCCATCGACGCCGTGGTGATGGACCCGCCGTACTACGACAACGTGATGTACGCGGAGCTTTCAGACTTCTTCTACGTTTGGCTCAAGCGCACCGCCGGGCACGTCTTCCCCGAGTTGTTTCGCCTGCAACTCACGGACAAGGAGAACGAAGCGGTCGCCAATCCGGCCAAGTTCCAAGGCGTCAAGGGCGCGCGGGCGCTCGCCGGTCAGGATTACCAGGAGCGCATGGCGGCCATCTTCGCGGAGTGCCGTCGGGTGCTGAAGTCCGACGGCATCATGACCCTCATGTTCACCCACAAGGCTACGGGTGCCTGGGATGCGCTCACCAAGGGGTTGATCGAGGCCGGCTTCGTGATCACCGCTTCCTGGCCCATCAATACAGAAGCGGAAGGTAGCCTGCACATCAAAGACAAGGCGGCGGCCAATAGCACCATCTTTCTGGTGTGCCGTCCGCGGGTCCGTGATCCTTTCATGGTGCGGGACGAGCCGGAGCTTTACTGGGAAGACGTGGAGCCGCGCGTCGCGTCCGCGGTGCGGTCACGGGTCCGGGAGTTCCAGGAGGCCGGCATCGCCGGTGTCGATCTCTACCTTGCCTCATTCGGGCCGGCGCTGGAGGAGTTCTCCCGCCACTGGCCGATCAAGCGAGGCACGCCGCGAGAGGTTCCCGCGGAGCGTCGGCGTCGGCGCCAGCAGGTGTTGTTCGAGGAGGAATGGGACCCCTACGCGGCGACGCCGGAAGATGCACTGGGGGTCGCTAGGCGGGAGGTCAAACGCTGGCGTCTGGAGCAGTTGACGCATCTCAAGGCCAACGCCGATCTCGATCCCGCGACAGCATTCTTCGTTCTTGCCTGGGATGCGTTCAAGGCGCCCGTGTTTTCGTACGACGAGGGACTCAGGCTGGCGCGCGCCGTAGGCGTCGATCTTGATAACGATGTGGTCGGCCGGCTCGCCGAGAAGAAGGGGAGCGACATCCGGCTCTGGGACAGCGCGCGGCGAGCCGCCCAGGGGGCGCTTGGCCCCGTTGACGGCTCCCGCGGCATGATCGATGCGATCCATCACGCGGCCAATCTGGCGCGGCTCCGGTCCCTGGACGCGGCGCGCGAGTTGCTCGCCACGGCCCTGGTGGACGAAGACCCGCGCTTCTTCGCCTCCCTGGAGGCGGTGCTGGAGGTACTGCCCGTCTCTCATGCATTCACGGGGATCGAGCTCACGGGGGAGGCTCGGCATCGGGTACCGACTTCGAGACACTCTACAATCTTTCCCGGCTTGCGTACGGCGACCGCATTGACGAGCCGGAGCAGTTGAAGCTGTGGCAGGACGACAATAGCTGAATCATGCTTCGCGACCGCCAATGGAAACTGAAGTACACGCCGGACGACGGCGATCTCGTCCGGCTCTTCTACGTTCCGGCGTTGGAAGACGCCGAGCGCTACGACCGCCTCACCGGCTACTTCAACGCCGGCGCTCTCGCGCTAGCAGCCCGCGGCATCGAGGGGCTGGTGCGCAACCGCGGGCGCATGCGGCTCATTGTCGGCTGCACCTTGGGGCCGCCCGAGATCGAAGCCATCGAGCGGGGCGAAGAGTTGCGCGCTCGGGTTGAACAGCGACTGGCGGAGTTGCCCCTGGCGCCTCCGGACGGTCACGCTTCCGGCGCTCTCGAGCTGCTGGCCTGGATGGTCGCCCGCGGCCATCTCGACGTGAAGGTAGCGGTGCCTTGCGACGCGAGCGGAAAGCCGGTGAACGACGACGGCATCTTCCACGAGAAGGCCGGCATCATCGAGGATCGTACGGGCGAGAAGGTTGCCTGGAACGGTAGCCTGAATGAGACCACAGCCGGCTGGCGCACCAATTGGGAGAGCATCAACGTCTATACGAGTTGGGGACCACAGCCCGAGCGCGTGGTGGCGGAGGAGACGAACTTCGCGCGCATCTGGGCCAACCGCAGCCCGCACCTCGCAGTGTTCGACGTTCCGGATGCGGTGCGGCGCGACCTGCTTCGTTTCTTGCCGCCGGATGATGCGTTGCCAGAATCATTGAAGGGAGTGGTGGAGGAGAGTTCGGAGACGACGCCGGCCGGTCCGGCCCCTGAGCCGCCGGCAATCCCGTCGGCCGATTTGCGAACCCAGGTGTGGGAGTTCATTCGGCGCGCGCCGACCCTTTCCGCTGGGGGTGCGCGTGTCGGCGAGGCCACCGCCGCGGTTACGCCTTGGCCGCATCAGGTGCGCGCTTTCGAGCGCCTCTACGGGAGTTGGCCCCCGAAACTGCTGATCGCCGACGAGGTAGGGCTTGGCAAAACCATCCAGGCAGGTCTGTTGTTGCGGCAAGCGTGGCTCGCGGGCCGCGCGCAACGCGTTCTCATCCTGGCGCCTAAGGCGGTGCTCGGGCAATGGCAGATCGAGCTGCGCGAGAAGTTCAACCTCAACTGGCCCATCTACGACGGACGCAAGTTCATCTGGTACCCTTCGCCAGCGCTGCGCGGCCGTCACGAGCGCGAGGCCGGCGCCGCCTGGCACGAGGAGCCGGCGGTGATCGCTTCGAGCCAGCTTATGCGGCGGCACGACCGCGCCGAGGTTTTGCTGTCCGACGCGGAGCCTTGGGATCTGACGGTGCTCGACGAAGCGCATCATGCCCGGCGGCGCGGAGCGGGAAGCCAGAGCGAAGGCGGCCCGAATGCCCTGCTCCGGCTCATGCGCGGGTTGAGGGAGCGCACGGAGGGTCTGGTGCTGCTCACCGCGACTCCCATGCAGGTGCATCCGGTGGAGGTCTGGGACCTGCTGGATCTTCTGGGTCTCCCGCCGGAATGGACCGCGGAAGCATTCCTCGGTTTCTTTGACGACATGGAGCAGCCGAATCCGTCGCCCGAGGCCATGGAGCGCATGGCGTGGCTGTTCCAGGCGGTCGAGAGCGGCTACGGTCCGATCACGACGGAGGACGCGCAACGCCTCGCCGATCTGTCGCGTCTCAAGGCGAATAAGGTTCTCCGCGCGTTGCGTGACAATGCCAGCATTCCACGCCGGCAGTTGGAGACGCAGGAGCGGCGGGCCGCGCTAAGGATCGTGCAGGCCCATACCCCGATTCGGTGGCTGGTCTCGCGGCATACCCGGGAGCTGCTGCGACGTTACTTCAAGGCCGGAACCCTGACGACCCCCATCGCCGACCGTCAGGTCGAAGATCGCTTCGTGAAGATGAGCGCCGGCGAGCGCGCTCTCTACGAGGCAGTGGAAGACTATATCGCGGGAACCTACAATCAGGCGGCCGCAGCCGAGCGCAACGCGGTGGGCTTCGTCATGACCATCTATCGCCGCCGCCTGGCCAGCAGCTTCCGCGCGCTTGGCAACACGCTCCAGCGACATATGGACGCCATTACAGCAGACCGCGGGTTGACGTCGCTGGACGAAGACGCTCCGGACGATGAAACGTTGGATGAAGCGCCGGACACAGAAGAGATGGTCGCCATGGAGCAGCAGGCACTGGCTGCGGAGGAAACGGACGACATCCAAAGCCTGCTCGACGACATCGGCCGTCTTCCGTCGGAGAGCAAGCTGGCCAGTCTGAGTCAAACGCTCGGCGCGTTGCGCGCCGACGGCTACCGGCAGATCATGGTGTTCACCCAATATACCGACACCATGGACTTTCTGCGCGGGGAGCTTGGCAAGCATCCGGACTTACGGGTGTTGTGCTTTTCGGGCCGTGGCGGAGAGGTCTCCGTGGCCGATGGCACTTGGCGCCGAATCGGCCGGGATGACGCCAAGCGCCGCTTCCGCAATGGCGAGGCAGATCTACTACTCTGCACAGACGCTGCGGCGGAGGGGCTGAACTTCCAGTTCTGCGGCGCCCTCGTCAACTACGACATGCCGTGGAACCCCATGCGAGTGGAGCAACGCATCGGGCGTATCGACCGCCTCGGGCAGAAATATCCGGTTATCCGCATCATTAATCTGCACTATGAGGATACCGTAGAGACCGACGTCTACCGGGCGCTGCGCAAACGCATCGGCCTGTTCGAAACGGTGGTCGGGCGCCTGCAACCGATTCTTGCACAGCTTCCGCGCGTAATCGCTGGCGCTGTGCTCTCTGGTCGCGAACGAGAACGCGTCAACGTCGTGGACACTATTGAGCAACAGGCGAGCGAAGCTGAGCGTGGCGGCTTCGACCTCGACAATGCACTGGAACAGGATGTCACCATGCCACAGCGGTCACCTTCTCCGATTCTCATGGAGGACCTGGACCGCGTCATTTCCTCTCCGGCTTTGATGCCTCAGGGTACCGAAATCCAGCCGATGGCGAACCGAGAATACAGTGTCTTGGCGCCCGGCATGTCGGAGCGCCTCCGGGTTACCACCAACCCGGCGTACTACGAGGAGCACGCGGAGAGTGTGGAGCTGTGGTCTCCGGGGAATCCGTTGTTTAGGTCCCCGGAGTTCGTCGCGGAGGGGGAGGATAAGTTATCGGAAGGCGGAACTTTGAAGGAGGTTCTGGATGGGAAGGGATGATGCATTGACAACTTGAGCAGGTATCCTTGTGCGGGCATTCACAACGAACTGGTTGGCAACGATTTTGTTAGAAGTTGAGTATGGCCAAAGTGGCCGGGATTACAGGGGTTGACAGGTAGATGAGAGCACCTTATATTGTTGGTTGGCTCAAGTTGACCACAATATCTTGTGGTTCTGGGAGGAGGTGATGCTGTAATGGCGCGTAAGGGAAACAGCGAGGTTACGAGCAAGAAGGCAGCTTCGGCCGCGAGCAAGGTGCTTAGTAATCCGAAAGCAAGCAAGGCAGCTAAATCCGCGGCTGCCTCGGCTCTGACACAAAGACCGAACAAGAAGTGAGGTCCCGGAGTCTCGCCAAGCGGGAGGATCGTTTCGTGGGGTGAACAACCGATGTTCATTATGTCTCCGGAGCGCTCCGTGGCGCGTGGTCGCATGGTTTAACCGGTGGATGTGACGGTAAGCGGTGGGCTTATCGGTCATTTCAACCTGCACCTGCTTTCGCAAGCTCACTTCGGTCGCCTCCGGGCACCGACGTCCTGAGCAAACCAAATACCTTGCAATTTCAAGAAGACGAACGCTACTTGGACGTGGCTTCACGGACCGTTACGACTTGGCCCGGTTCAACATCGAGTAGTACGTCGCGGACAGCGGGCATCAGAGGTAAGAGGGCTTCAATATCGTTGCTCTTGGCTCGGAGGGTGACTACGCAGATCTCGAGCGTCGAAACGTTCTGTTGATGTTCGATACTCCCGTCAACGGTAAGGAAAACGTCGAAGTGAGAGGCAGCCAAGTGCAGAAGCCGGCCGTTTTTGAGGCCGGCCCATCCCATCTCGGGTACTGTCTGTACGTCGTAGGCTGCAAGCTCGCGCCTTAGCCGCCGCGGGAGGCACTCATCGAGTAGCACGCGCATCAGATACCAGCAGGTCCTTCGCCTGCTCCAGTACAGCTATAGCTTGGTCGTGTGTCACGGTAGGATAGTCGTCCAGGAAGTCTGCAAGTGGCCGATCCGCCTTCAAGTAGTCGAGGAGAGCCTGAAGAGGCACTCGAGTCCCAACGAACACGGTCGTTCCGCCGAGAATATCGGGGTCCCTGTGAATCACCTTTTTGCTCCGGACCATGCCAGTACCTCCCCGTTAGCCAAGCCATACTTTCCGCCGATTTGCAATCTCGGAGTCCAAAGCCTCGAAGGACTCTTTCGTTGCAATAGCCCCCGCGCGGTGTTATGCACGCTACCGTGAAAGCGTGCCTTCACATTGATGGTTCAACCGGCGCCTGCAGGGACGCCCAACCCTGACGGCTCCAGACCGTCGTTACGTCCACACCCCATGCGCAATTTCGATCTCCTTGAACCCAAGACTGTCAGCGAAGCCTGCGGGATGCTGGACGCCGGCGAAGACGTCCGCCCGGTCAGCGGCGGGACTGCGCTCCTCATTCTGGTCAAGCAAGGCCTTCTGCGGCCCGCGACCCTGGTGAACCTGAAGAAGCTGGAGGGCGCCAACGCCATCAGCCGGGACGGCGCCGGGGCCGTCCGCATCGAGGCCCTGGCCACCATCCACGAGGTCGAGACCTCGCCGGTGGTGCGGGAGCATCTTCCGGTGCTGGCCCAGGCCTGTCATCAGGTGGCCAACATTCGCATCCGCCATCTGGCCACCATCGGCGGCAATCTGGCGCATGGCGACCATCAGTCGGATCCGCCGGGGGTGCTGGTGGCCCTCGATGCNGAGATCGAGCTGAGCGGNGCCCGCGGCGTACGCACTCTCAAGGTCTCGGACTTTCTCCTNGGCATCTATGAGACCGCGCTGGAACCCGGCGAGATGGTCACGGCGGTCACGGTGCCGCCGGCCCAGGGACGGCGGGTGGGAAGCTACCTCAAGTTCACCACCGGCTCCTCGGAGGAGCGGCCGTGCGCGGGGATCACTGCCCTGGTGCGGCTGGAAGGCGACCGCCCGGTGGAGGCCCGGCTCGGGGTGGGGGCGGTAGGGCCGCGGCCCTTGCTGCTTTGCCGGGACGATCCCACGGAGGCGGCCCTGGGGGAGATGGCCGACCGCGCCGCCGAGGACATCGACCCGATCCCGGACCTGCGCGGTTCGGCGGAGTACAAGCGCCATCTGGTACGGGTCCTGGGCCGGCGCGCCCTGGCCGCGGTGTGGCAGGAAGCCTGTTCATGAGCGCCGTCGGCGACAGCACCCAGCGGGTGGACGGTAACGCCAANGTCGCCGGCACCGCCCAGTACACCGCCGATATCGAATTGGCCGGCATGCTCCATGCCAAGGCGCTCCGCAGCCCGCATCCCCACGCCAAACTGGTCAAGATCGACGTGAGCCGGGCGGCGGCGTTGCCCGGGGTGATGGCCGTCGTCACCCGGGACGACCTCGAGGGGCTGAACCCCTACTACGGCGCCGTGGTGGAGGACCAGCCGGTGCTGGCCATGGACCGGGTGCGCTGCGTCGGCGACATCGTGGCGGCGGTGGCGGCGGAGGAGCGCGAGATCGCGGAAGAGGCGGTGGAGCTCATCGAGGTGGAATACGAGCCTTTGCCCGCGGTGTTCGACGTGGTGGAGGCGGCGCAGGTCGGCGCTCCGATCATCCATGAGGAACGCTTCGAGACCCAGGCGGCGATTTTCCGCGAGCAGCTCAACCTCAACGCCGGCGGCAACGTCTGCAGCGTGTTCCGGGCCGGGGACGGCGATGTCGACGCCGGCTTTGCCGAGGCCGACGAGGTCTTCGAGAACACCTACCGCATGCCGCCGGTGCAGCACGGCCACATCGAGCCCCACGTGGCCACGGCGGTCTGGGAATCGCCCAACCGCCTCGTGGTCCACACCCCGTGCCAGAACGCGGTGGGGCTCCAGGAGCAGTTGGCGCGGATCTTCGACATTCCCGAGAGCGGCGTCCGTGTAGTGGTGCCGTTCGTGGGCGGCGGCTACGGCGGCAAGACCCACGCCCGGCTGGAGCCGGTGACGGCGCTCCTGGCACGCAAGGCCGGCCGGCCGGTCCAGTGGGTGCTGACCCGGGAGGAGGTGTTCCTCACCGGGCGCCGCTACGGCGGGTTCGTCAGGATGAAGACCGGCTTCAAGCGCGACGGCCGCCTGGTGGCGCGGGAGGTGGAGGTCTTCTACGACCTCGGCGCCTACGCCCTCTCCGGGCCCGCCAACGCCAAGACCGGTTCCTACGTCGCCAGCGGGCCGTACCGGGTGCCCAACCGCCGGCTGACCACCTACGCCGTCTACACCAACCTTCCCCCGGCGGGTCCCTACCGCGGCGTGGGGGTGCCCCACGTGGCCTGGGCCTACGAATCGGAGATGGACCGCATNGCCCGGCACCTCGGCATGGACCCCGTGGAGCTGCGGCTCAAGAANCTGTTTCAGGAAGGCGATATCTTCGTCACCGGAGAGTCGCTGGTATCGGTGGGCATCTCGGACTGTCTCCGCCAGGTGGCCTCGGCCATCGGCTGGCGCGGCCGGGAGGAACAGGACGACGGCGCCGGCCAAGGGTCGCTGAGGCGCGGCAAGGGACTCGCGGTGATCATGAAGAGCACCACCACGCCCACGGCGTCCGCCGCCAGCGTGCGGCTCAACGGCGACGGTTCGGTCATGCTCATGACCAGCAGCACGGAAATGGGGCAGGGCGTGCGCACCTGTCTGGCACAGATCGTCGCCGAACGCCTGGGCCTGCCGCCGGAGCGGGTCACCGTGTCCGCGCCGGACACCGACGTGACTCCCTACGACAAGTCCACCAGCTCCAGCCGCACCACCTTCCACATGGGCAACGCCGCGCTGCGAGCCGCCGAAGAGGTGCGCGAGCAACTGCTGGAGGCCGGGGCCCAGGCGTTGGAGGTGGANCCGGCGGACCTCGAGCTGGGCGCCGACGGCGTGNGGGTCCGGGGCGTTCCCGACCGGNGCCTCACCGTGCCGCAGTTGCTCAAGGTCAAGTACGGCGATTCCGTCGGCAGCATCTTCGGAAGCTGCAATTACCAGGTCAAGGGCGGGCTCGACCCCAAG
>JGIcombinedJ30088_10000944_pt1 | contig 30750 bp, 2 predicted proteins | sample PinacodermPK_FD_30088 | JGI IMG/M metagenome (IMG submission 30088)
TACACACCAGACCTCACCGATCCAGAGCTGCTTGCCTTTGACCTCAACCTGTCCACTGATACCATCACCCTCAGCTTCTCTGAGACAGTGAATGTCCAAACGTTTGCCCCCCAAGCCCTGACCCTTGTCAGTGGCCCTGAGAATAGTCTCACAACCAATGTTACCAGCTACACCCTCACTGGAGGAGAGAATCTGCCTCTGCAACGAAACTGGATTCAGTTCGTTCTGAATCTGAATGCTGACGACCGCAACAGCATCAAGAGGCTAGCAGACCTTGCAGTCAGCAATGAAACTACTTTTGTCTCCATCCTTACCTCTTTGATCAGAGACATGAACGGCAATCCAGTAGTAGCCATCAATCGAAGTTATCCCCTTGAGGTGAGTACGTTCACACCTGATGCTGTAAGGCCTACTTTGGAGGGATTTGATCTCAACATGGATGGCCCGAACCCATTGCTGACATTGACATTCTCAGAAACAGTCAATGTTTCTTCCCTTAATGTCTCTGCTATCACCATTCAATCCACTGTATCCTTCAACTCCACCTACACACAGTCGGTAACACTTACTCCTGGAGACTTCCCTGACTATTCATTCTCACTTTCAAGAGATGACCCAATCGTGATGATCGTCATTGGAGAATTTGATTCGAATTTGATCAAGTTTTTTACCATGTTGGCACAGAGTCCATCAACTACATTCCTGACACTTGGTGAGCAAGGTATTGTAGACATGAATGGAAACCAAGTGGTCCCGGTTGGAAGCAGCAATGCCACCGTGGTTGACAGCTACACAGTGGATTCTTCAGCTCCCATTTTAAGAAGCTTCACTCTCAACCTAACTTCAGAGCGACTTTCACTCACTTTTGATGAAACAGTTGATTTTTCATCACTCACTGCCACTCGACTCTCCCTGCAAAGCTCATTGGACAACACCAGTACAGTGTACATGTTGAGGTATGCCGTTCCTATTGGTCCCAATTCACACATTCTCACTCTGAACCTGACAGACACACAGATGGACCTTGACGCAATCAAGCTTCGCACTGATCTGGCAACAGAGCTCAACAATACCTTTGTGTCTGTGGCCTTTGGAACTGTTCTGGACCTTGCACTGGTGCCAAATGCAGTCGAGCCCACAACACTCCGAGCAGCAGACTTCACTCCCGACACAATTTCACCAATTGTCATCACCTTCACAGTCAACATTAATGACAGTTCTGTGACCTTGATATTCAATGAGCCTGTAGATGCAGAAACAGTGATGCCAGACCAACTCCAGTTTCAGAATACTCAGAATGGAACTGGATCCAGTTATCAACTCACTGGTGGTAGCACAGAAAGCATTGATGGGAGGAGCATTGTCATCGATATCACGAGGGAAGATCTGAATGAGATTAAGAAGATAGAAGACCTACTTGTCAGCAATGGTACCTCCTTTATCAGTTTCTCCAGCAGTCTTGCAATGGACCTGGCATGGAACCCAGTGGTGCCGAGGGATAGCTCAGATGGTCTGAACACTCTTGACTTCACAAGGGACTTCACGCGACCCAGACTGCAAACATTTGATTTGGATATGAATAATGGACTGCTGTGGCTGTACTTCATGGAGACAGTGGACATCCTGTCAATTAACTACTCCTGTGTCACGATCCAGTCTGACTTCCTTGGCACGTTGCGCTACCCTCTGACAGGTGGGTCCCTATTGATGCCCACCACGGAGCTAGCTTACATGATGGAGAACACTACAAATAGCTCATCAGTTGCGAATGGTTCTCTGATTATCACTGTTGACGGGTCAGAGGATGGCATCGTGACTGTGATGGAGTTTGGCAACGGAACAGCCTCTCCACTGAACATTGACGACTTCTTTGTGGTGTCCAACCAGCAGGCAGCAATGGATGCGACAGTGCTCATTGTCAACTTCACCCATCATGATTTGAACCGTATCAAGGCATTGATGATTGCAGAGGACCCAGCATCCTCTTGGTTGACGCTGGCTCCATGTGCGGTGGTGGACCAGTCAGGCCTACCGGTGGAGCCAGTGACCAGTGGCATCAATGCACAGAATGTACGAGAGTACATTTTTGACACCACACCGCCCTCTCTGCTACAGTTTGACCTTGACCTTGACACTGGCACTCTTCACTTCACCTTTTCTGAGACAGTCCTGGGTACCCATCTGGACCCAACGCAGATCACACTTCAAGCTGATAGGATGTCCAATCTCACATTTTCATCCTTCCACACCCTTGGACTTGATGACTATCTTCCACCAGGAGAGGTGTCACCCATCATTGATGTTCCCATCATGATCTTGGACCTAAATGAGATCAAGCGCTTGAGACAGCTGGCCACCAGTAACAACAACAGTTACCTCACTGCCACTAGCCTTCTTGTCACTGACACAAAGGGGAATGAAGTGGAAGCCATCCCCCACACATTGGGCCAACAGGTGTACAGGTATACTCCAGATACAACCAAACCCAGACTGACTTCCTTCAATTTGGATTTGAACTCAAACATTCTTACACTAACATTTGATGAGACCATTGCTGGGGATCAGTTTGATGAAACAGCAATTTTGCTGCACAATGGCACAGTCCCACTGAGCGGTGGAAGTTACTATCAACTTGTGAACAGCAGCCACGACACACATGACTCAACTATCATTAATGTCTACCTATCATTTAAGGATAGAAACGAAATCCGTAAGCTCAGAGATCTGGCCACCTCCAATGCTGACACGTTCATTGCTTTTGATGATGGACTGGTCCGGGACATGGCCTTGAACCCAGTTGTGCCACTGTTGGTGGAAAATTTGACCAGAGTTGAGGAGTTTGTTGCTGACAGCACACCTCCTGTGTTGGTTGGGTTCTTCCTCAACCTAACTAGTGAGATGCTCAGCCTGTCCTTCTCAGAGACAGTTGATGTAGGCACTTTGGATGTGAGGCAGCTGCTGCTTTTGAACGAAAGTAGAGGGTTGGAGCGCCGCCAGCTTCTGGGTGGGGTCACTCTCAGTGATGATGGTCCATTTGTGGACGTTGTTCTTCTGGAGGAGGACTTGAATGACATCAAGAGACAGCTCAACCTAGCTACAGACGTCAACAACACCTTTATTTCCATCACTGATGGTTTTGTGCAGGACATGAGCAGAAACACGGTGACTCCTATCACTCTTGATGCGCCTTTGATGGCTGGTGGCTACTTTGAAGATGTGATTGCACCAGAATTGAGGAACTTTACTCTAGACTTGACGCTGGAGGTGCTTATTCTCAGCTTCAGTGAGACTGTGGATCCAACATCTGTGGATCCAGCCAGCTTCACCCTGCAGTCTGCAGCCAGCCTACCGTCGCAGAACTACACCCTTACCGGAGGTCTGGTGTCAGTGTTTTATGATCCAGTGATTGTCATCAATCTTACTACAGTTGATCTGAATGACATCAAGCAGCTAATCTACCTTGCAACTGACATTGATAGCACTTTCATCGTGTTTCCATCATCAGCTCTGACAGATGTCAACAGCAACAGTGTCATTGCAGTGACGGAAAGGGAAGGAAGGCAAGCAGAACAGTACATCCGAGACTCCATCCCACCTCAGTTGGTGAGGTGGAACCTTGACCTGGATGCAGACACACTTGGCTTCGTGTTTGACGAGACCGTTAGTGTCGTTTCACTGAATGTGTCACTGCTCACACTACAGGGAGGCCCAACATTGCCTTCTGCCTCTGTCATGTTAACTGCTGCCGGTATGTCTGAGTTGAATGATACAACCATCACGCTATACCTCCGAAGGCCAGATCTGAACAACATCAAGAGAAACACAGGTGTGGCAACGAATGCTGACAATAGCTATCTCTCCTTCCCATCCATAACCATCCTTGACATGAGTGGAAATGAGGTAGTTGCTGTGTTGAGGAGAGACGCCAGGCAAGTGACTGACTTCACACCAGACACCACAAGGCCTGTGTTGGAGTTCTTTGATTTTGACCTCAACACTGGTACCTTTGCACTGTACTTCAACGAAACAGTTCTAATCAGCTCCCTCCAACTTGACCAGGTTACTTTCCAGGCTGCTACTAATATCTCAGATGTTCCTGATATAGACTTCTACTCTCATACTTTGATTGGTGGTTACCCAAGTGAAAACACGAATGAGCCAATAACCAACATCAGTTTTGTGATTGAAGATTTGAATGAGATAAAGCGTATTGCTGTGTGCAGGGCTGCAGAGGACTGCTACATTTCTTTCCCAAATGCAACAGTGTTGGATATGAATAACAACACGGTGGAGGGAGTGTTGGACGATGCTGCCTTGAGGGTGAGGAATTACACCTATGACACCACCCCTCCTCAGCTGTCGGTTGCTTGGGAGTTGGACCTAAATAATGGCACACTTCTGCTTGAGTTCGATGAAGTTGTGAATGTCAACACGTTCAATTTCTCAGGACTGACTCTGCAGAGTTTTCTGCGAATGCCGCAAGCCGCGCTCACCCTTGCAGGTGGCTATAGCCCAAGTGAGAACGGCACTCTAGTATCTGTCCACCTCCTTCCATCTGACCTGATCCTGCTGCAGACGGACGATCGTCTCTGCTCCAACATCAACAACTGCTGGCTCTCCATGACAGCTGATTCTGTGCTAGACATGAACAGCAATGGAAATGTTCCCATTCCCAGTGCACAGGCACTGGATGTGCGGATCTTCATTGATGACATTATTCCACCAAACCTGGAGTCCTTTTCTCTTGATATGAACACAGGTACTCTGACCCTAACATTTGATGAGCCAGTGCGACCAGCCTCTTTCAATCCTGCCAGTGTCCACATTCAGGGTGGTAACTTCTCTGAGACCTTTGTGTCTCTGACACGAGGCAGTACCACCAACAGCCAGAATGGTGTAGTTGTGGTTGTAAATTTGAGTGAAGTTGATCTGAATAGGGTCAAGGCTGAAGAGTTTGCATTTGATAGCAATGACACTTTTCTTAGGATCGATGCAGCAGCCATCTTTGATGTCACAGTCCGAGAACCCAATGCATTAGTGGGAATTGAGAATGGGAATGCCATCCAAGTTTCTGGGTACACAGCTGACAGTACTCCACCAGTGCTTACTGACTTTGTACTTGACCTCACCACGGACTCCCTCACACTCTTCTTCAATGAACCCATCCGGCCCTCACAATTTGATGCCACACAAATCACTCTCCTAGGTAGTCGGGGAGCCATAAGTCAAACTGCCCACCTACAGCTGTCAGGTGGTGTGACACAAGACCCTGACGGAGCCCATGACCTGACTGTTCTGCTAACAAAACCGGACCTATTGACTGTGAAATTGAACTTGTCACTAGCTACATCATCAATGGACACATTTGTGTCTCTGTCTGGTGCAACTCTGACTGACATGGCTGGAAACTATGAAGCAGCCATTTTACCATCAACTGCTCGTCAAGCCAATGCAGACGGGTATATTATGGACATGTCGCCTGCAGAATTAGAGAGCTTCCACATTGATCTGAACGAAGGGCGTCTGTACCTCACTTTCAGTGATGTGGTTCAGAGTTCGTCCTTCACCCCAGAGGCTATCACCCTGCAGGATTCCTCGACAAGCAGTAGTCAGGTCCGCCTTAATGAAGTCTCATACACTGACTCGCCTGATGGCTGTGTAATTGAAGTAAAACTCAGCAGACAGGACTTCAACCTGATACAGGCCGACACACAGGTAGCTACAAGCATCAACACCACATACATCATTCTTGGAGCAGATGTGGTCAGAGACTTGATGGGTGTAGATATCATCTCCATTACAGATGATTATGCCGTAATGGCATCAAGCTATGTTGCGGATATGACACCTCCACAACTAGAATCCTTTATTTTGGACCTCAACCTCGGAGAACTAAGGGTGACATTCACAGAGACAGTTGATGTCAGAAGCTTGAATGTGACAGGTGTCACTCTTGTCAACACATTCATGTCATCGCTCACACTGGACTATGCAAGCTACTCCACATCTCCTAACCAGGAGGACATTGTCATCATTTTAAGTGACGAAGATTTGAATGAGCTCAAGCGATTGGAAGACCTTGGCACATCCATCAATAACACTTTCATGACTATCAGAAATTCCACAATTCTGGACATGGCAGGTTTAGATGTGACTGAGGTAAGCTCTGCATTTGCCTTGCAAGTGACACGCGTTGTCAGGGACACAAACAGGCCCTCACTGTTTGCATTTACTGTGAACCTGACGGAGGGAACTCTCCAGCTAACCTTCAATGAGACTGTCAATGCCAGCAGTTTGAACGTGAACGGTGTCGCAATACAGAACATGGCAAACACGTACCGCAATCGTATCTACCTCACCCAAGTCTCTGGCTCCAGGCCTATCTCCAACAACAGTGTTGTGGTCGAGGTTGCTATTGGCCGTGACGATCTCAACGACATCAAGAGAAACAGAGCTGTTGCGACATCAGCGTTAGATACGTATCTTGTGTTGGAGGCCGTCACCATTGATGACATGTCCGGCAATTCAAATGTACCGATCTACAACCCCTTTGGTGTAATGGCCAGCGAGCACTACCCTGACCGCAAGAGTCCTTTCCTTCTCTCCTTTGACCTCAACCTCAACACAGGCGAACTAGTGCTAACATTTGACGAAACAGTGGAAACGAGCAGTTTGGCTGTACAAGAGATCACTGTGCAGAGCCAGAGGAATAGCACTGATGTTGCAGTGGAGATGAGGCAGCTTAGCCCTGGCCTGCTACCACTTTATACCCAGACGCTGTCAGGGGATGACCCAGTGGTGGTCATTTCACTAGGGGAGCATGACCTGAATGAAATCAAGAGGCTTACCTCTCTTGCTACCTCTGAGCTCAACACCTTTCTCTCCTTTTCATCATTGACCATTTTGGACATGAACAACAACTCTGTTATACCGGTAGATGCGGAAGATGCTGCAATGGTCCGCAACTTGACCGAAGACATCAATCCTCCTCTGATTAGACTCTTTGTGTTGGATATGAATAAGGGTCAGCTTCACTTTAGCTTCAACGAGACTGTGAGAGCATCTAGTCTCCAGCCAGCAAGCATCACTTTCCAGAATTCCCCTACCCCTCAAGTGATGTACAGACTCACTGGAGGGACTGTGCTGACCAACGACTCCACAGTACAGACCATCCAACTGACAGTGGAAGACTTAAATGCAATCAAAGCGTACCCACAACTTGCCACTAACATCTCTGACACATTTCTTGAAATTGATTTCAATGGCGTGAGGGACATGAACTCTAATCCCATCATTGCCACAGCAGCAGGGGAGGCTTACATGGCAGCCATGTTTATTCCAGATGAGGTGAGACCCAATCTGGTTGCATTTGACTTGGATTTGAACTCAAATCAACTCATCATCACATTTGACGAGACTGTCAATGGGACGTCACTGCGTGTGGATGGGCTAACCCTTCAGCAGTTCAACGAGACACTGTATCCCAGTGAGTACCACACTCTTTCCACCCCAACCAGCACCGGCACAGTGTATTCGACTGTCATAGTGGTCCAGCTGGAGCCCCATGACAGCAATGAGATTAAGCGTCTCTCTCAACTTGCAACCAGTGAAGAGGACAGTTTCCTGTCTGTTGCAAACTTCACCATTGTGGATATGAATGGAAATGCTGTAAATGCTGTCTTAGACAACAGTGCTGCTCCCGTACGTGTGTACACAGTGGACAGCACGGACCCAGAACTGGTTACATTCGACTTGAACATGAATACGGGAGTCCTAACGCTCACGTTCAATGAGACTGTCAATGTGACCACCTTCAATTTCCCCCTCATCCGTGTGCACTCTGAAAGTGATAACGTCAGTGTTGGTGCATCTGTCCCTCTCACTGGTGGCACCCCTCTTGTCGATAACCACCACATCGTGTCCATACAGCTCACACCAGCTGACCAGAACAGCATTAAGCTTCTCACCAACCTGGCGACTAACCTGCCCAACACCTTCCTGACTATTAGTGCAGGAGCTGTTACCGACACATCTCTTCTGCTGAACCCAGTGCGCAGAAGAACTGTGCAAGTGTCAACTCTAACACCGGACTCCACGCCGCCTCAGTTGAGTTCTTTTACTGTAGATCTGAATGCTGGCAATCTCAGGTTCTCTTTTAATGAGGCTGTCAATGCACGCTCACTGGATGCAAGTGGAGTAACGTTGCAAAATGCTCAACGGTCCCGAACAGGTGTTCGACTTTCCACAGACAGCTATACCCTCTCAACGAATGGGCTTGAAGTCACATTGGAGCTGTCACCAGACGACTTGAATGAGATTAAGAGGGTGGACAACCTTCTCACCAGCCAGGAAACATCATATGTGACTGTGGAGGCATCCTTCATCCAAGACATGAACAACAACTCCATTGTGCCCATTTACAATGGTGCTGCCGTGCGTGCAAGTACTTACATGGCAGATTTCAACCAACCGTACATTACTGAGTATGAATTTGATCTTGATGCTGGTACCATATGGCTGTCTTTCTCAGAAACAGTGAATGTCTCATCGTTTGACTGTGACATGGTCACACTGGCAAACTCAGCACTGTGTGATGTCAAGTACATGCTAACCAACTGTACAATAGACCCTACAGCTGCTGAATATGACCTGGTGGATGTTTTCCCTCCAGGATTTCAGGCTGGGGGCTATGGCAATGCATCTGCCTGGATGGCCGCCTTCCAGTATGCCACAACTGCTAACATCACTTTGACATTGGAAGACTTGAATGCCATCAAGGCGTTAGAGATCGCTCTTAGTCCCTCTACAACCTATCTTGCTGTCACAGCCACCACTGTCTTTGATCAGAACGATCGCCCCCTCTTGGAATATAACTGCAGTTCAGGAATGGCTAAGCCAGTTGATGTCTCACTCTACACACCTGACACCACCAACCCTGAGATTGAGAGGTTTGACTTGGACATGAACACAGGATCACTAAAAGTGTACTTTTCAGAGACAGTACGCACATCAACCTTAAATGTGATGGAGCTGTCCCTTCAGAGTACAGAGTATTTCTCCACATCCAACACAACCAGCTTCACCTTCATGCTACCGACTGGCAGTCAACCACACTCCATCCACATTGTGGACATCAGCATCTCCATTAACGATCTCAATGAAATCAAACGCCTCACTGAGCTGGCTATTTCTAATGACACCACCTTTTTGGTTGCCTCAACAACTGCTGTGAGGGATGTGGTAGGCAATCCATTGGTCCCTATCCCAGCACAGGAGGGCCTAATGGTAACTGTATTTATCCCTGATACAACCCCTCCAGAATTGGTGGATTATACTCTTGACATGAACAAAGGCTTGCTGCTCCTCACATTTGACGAAACTGTTAATGCGTCTTGTTTTGATCCACTGCAAATCACACTCCAGAATCTTCCAACCTCAGAGGGGCCACTGCGTGTGAATACCACCAGCGCCGCAAACATCAGTGTACCATACACACAAACCTGCCCTGAGCCAACAGTGGTCCAGAATTTCACTCTCACAGCTGGCTACATTGAGAGCAATGACTCCACCATCCAGACCATCAGACTGACGTTGAGTGACCTGAATGAGGTGAAGAGGCTGGAGGAACTGGCTGACTGCTTTGCCCACACATTCCTGACCTTGACAGGCACAGCACTGTGTGATCAGAATAGGAACTACATCCAGGAAATCCCACCCACAAATGGACGCAGTTTAGAAGCCATGAATTTCATTCCAGACACCACTTCTCCTACATTGCTGTCTTTTGAACTCGACCTAACCAGTGAGGTTCTGCTCCTCAGATTCTCTGAAACTGTCAACGCGTCTTCTTTTGATGTCACTCAGTTGACATTGTGGAGTGCTCGAGATTCACAGAACACCAGTTTGCCAGTCCTGTCACGCCTGCTCACTCAGGGGATTGTGCTTAATGGAAGCTACCACACCCTTCACATTGAACTGGGACCAGATGACCTAAATGACATCAAGACGTACCCTGCATTTGCCACATCTGTGAACACGACCTACATCAGCATAACAAACTACACCGTTCAGGACATGAACGACAATTTTGTTGAAGAAATACCCCCAGAACAGGCTACACAGGCAGTGGCATTTGTGGCAGACAGGGTTTCACCGAAACTAACATCATTTGTTCTTGATTTGAACTCAAACGAGCTTTATCTCACATTTGACGAAACGGTCAATGTGTCCTCACTACTGGTGAGTGGACTTTCCCTCCATTCGTTGCCTCTTTTGGGGGGAGAGATGTACACTCTTTCATTAGGCACACCTGCAGACCGCTACTCAGCTTCCAACAGCAGTGATGCTCCTGCAATTATCATCAGTGTGGGGTACTTTGATATCAATGCAATCACCAAATTGACCCAGCTGGCTGTTTCCACAAATACCACTCTTCTTGCTGTGGAGAATTTTACCATTGCTGACATGAATGGCAACCTAGTGGTCCCAATCCCATCATTTGCTCAACTCCCAGTTTCATTTCTGATCCCAGATGAAACCAGTCCAACACTGACGGCTTTTGATTTGGATGTGGACAATGGCATTCTCTACTTGGAGTTTGATGAGACAGTCAATGCTAGCTCTCTAGCGATTGCTGATCTTCTACTGCAGAATGAGAGTGTAACCCTTGAGGACACTGACAGTTACTTGGTCCTCTTCAACAGTCAGCAGGACTTAGAGGACAGTGTTCTCATTACAGTCAACTTCTCCCGTACGTTTCTCAATGAATTGAAGCGCTTGTCGACTCTGGCTTACGATGCCAACTCCACCTTCCTCTCCCTCCAGCTCACAGCCATTGCAGACATGAATGGAAACCCAGTGATGCCCGTCTACAATGACTCGGCCCAGTCTGTGCGTGTCTTCACTCCCGATCGGACCAGACCAGTTCTGTGGACCTTTGACATGGATGTGAACTCTGGTCGTCTCACCCTACACTTTGATGAGACGGTTCGTGTGGCAACATTGATGCCACAAGAAATCACGCTAGTGGCTAGTACGAGTGCAGTAGGGGTACAATCCTATCAATTAACTGGAGGTGTGGTCCAGACAGGAGACCACCATGATGTTGACATCAATATCACACGGAGGTGTGGTCCAGACAGGAGACCACCATGATGTTGACATCAATATCACACTGTTTGACTTGAATGAGATCAAGAAGCTTCGTAACTTGGCAACCAACCGTACCAACACCTACGTACTGTTCACTAACTACACTGTGCTCGACATGAGTGGCAATTATGTGGTCCCCATAGAGGATGGCAGTGCGCAGCAGGTGACTAACTTCACTGCTGACACAACCGCCCCTGATGTCACCTCTGTACTGCTTGATATGGACAACGGCTACCTACGGATAGCTTTCACAGAGACAGTGGACGCGAGCACATTTGACATTGGAGAGGGCCACATCACATTCTACAACTCATCGTCATTTGAAGGCTTGTCATACTCCCTCAAGGACAGCACCACCAATGCCACAGATGCCCCTTCCATTCTCGTAAAGTTGAGTGAGGGAGACCTCAACCGTCTGAAGTTTGTACGAGGACTGGCCTCCAACCGCAACACCTCTTTTCTGTATCTCAACATGACTGTGCTGGATATGGTTGGGAACGTGATCACACCCCTCTACCAGGGGGTGGAGCAGCCACGCCCTGTTACTATTTTTAGAACAGATAATACAATGCCAGTGTTGCTGGAGTATAGCCTTGACATGGATGCAGGTCTGCTACATATGACCTTCTCTGAGCTTGTCGACTACTTTGATGTGACCACCTTTGGACTACAGAGTGATGAGATGATGGACAATGAAACAATGCTCTACTATTTCTCTGGCAGTTCATTTGTTTCTGGTCCCACCCTCCTGCCTGATGGCCCGGGTCATCCCCCTATTGTGACCTTGCACATCTCCACCAGTGATTTAAATGCAATCAAGTATCGCTATAGGCTGGCCACTGCAGCAAACACAACCTTCCTCTCGGTGAACATGTTGGGAGCAGATGATGCTTTCCAGAACCCGATTGAGCCCATTGATGAGGACAATGCCCTTGCAGCTGCTGCCTTCACGCCAGACACCACTCAGCCACGACTGGTAAACTTTACATTCAGTGCTGACACTGGTCTCTTAGAGCTTGTTTTTGACGAGACTGTGTCGGTTGACAGCTTCAATGTCACCACTGTGACGTTTGTCAACCCAGTTACCACGACCCAGTACACTCTTCGTCATCAGCCACCCAGTGGAGGGGCAATCCTCATTGATGACAACTCAACTGTCATTTCCCTTTTCCTCGCAAATGATGACCTAAATGAACTGAAGAAGATGGTGGATTTGGCTACTTCACGCACAAATACACAGATATCTCTCCAGCCTTTGACCATCCGAGACATGAACTCCAACCAACTGAACGTGACCAATCTCCCACAGCAAGTCAGCATCTTCTTTGAGGATGTCACACAACCTGAACTTGTCTCCTTCAACCTTGACATGGACTCCATGGTTTTGACGCTGTCAATGTCAGAAACAGTGAATGTGAGTACGTTCAACTTCTCTGCCATTTCACTGCTGTCCTTCCCCGGAGCAGACAGCAGTGACTCCAGCTATACTCTGCAGTACTTCAATGATCCGTATCCACTGGGTACCTTCACCAACAGCTCAAATGGACCAGAAGTAGTTCTGTATCTTGGCACTCTGGACAGCAATGAGATCAAGAGGTGGCCTGATTTAGCCACTCTGAGTAACAATACCTTCATCAGTCTAAAGCCAACTGTTGTCATGGATATGGTAGCCCTCCCTTTGGTGGAAGTTGGTGTGGACAATGCAACAATGGTTTTCGAGTATGTGGATGACATCACTGATCCATTCTTAGTGAGCTTTGACTTTGACCTCAACAAAGGGAGGCTCACACTCACATTTGATGAAACTGTCAATTCTTCCTCAATTGATCCAATCCTAATCACTCTTCAGAACCTGCTTGCTGGAGATGCATACACCTTGACCCTCATGGGCGGTGAAGTGCAGACACCAAATGACCCCATAGTGGTGTTGGACCTTACTTATCCCAATCTCAACCAAGTGAAGCTGCTGCAATTCCTTGCTGTCGACAATACCACAACCTTCCTCCTTTTGGAGATGGGGGTTGTGCATGACATGGCATATATTGCCAATCCATCCCAGCCGCTAGATAACGAGCCGGTGACGGAGTTCACAGACGACACCACTCCGCCCCAGTTATTGAGGTTCATGGTCAACATGAACACCAGCGAGCTGTTCTTGCACTTTGACGAGCCTGTAAATGTGGTCACGCTTAATACTCAGCAGATTACTTTCCAGTCATCTATGAATGACTCCTGCAGAGACAATTCCACATTCTACACACTGACAGGAGGCTCCACGTCCAGTGACAATGGACTACAAGTCATTGTGGACATCACAGTGGACGACTTAAATGAAATTAAGAGGAGGGAGGGTCTTCTAGTGTCCGTGAACACCACTTATTTATCTATCACAGAGAAACTGATCATGGACATGAGATGGAATGAGGTAGTGCCAATAGCGAAGAGTGCAGCAAAGGTTGCTGATGCTTTTATTGAGGATGCCACTCACCCACAAATTATTCGATACCACTTGGACATGGACGAGGGTAAAATCCACCTCACCTTTATGGAGACAGTGAATGCCACAAGTGTCGACTTCACTGCTTTTGTCCTACAGACTGGGTCTTTTGTTAACGACAGCCTCAGCTACTATCGCCTAACTGGTGGGTCGTTGGAGGACTACAATGACAGCACTGTAGTGACCATTGTCATGACACCAAATGATCTGAATGATGTCAAAGCTCGGGACATTGCTCGGTCAACTGTGACCTCTTATTTGGTTGCTGACACGAACGGCATTGAAGATCAGAACAAGTTGCAGCTAGTTTCTCTGATCAATGGCCTCAATGCTCAAAGGGCCGCAGAGTACACCATCGACACAACCCGTCCACAACTTGTATCCTTTGACCTGGACATGAATGCTACACTTCTGCGACTGAACTTCTCGGAAACAGTGCGTGCCCAGTCACTAAATGTGACTACGATAACTCTCCAAGGTCTGGCATCAGGGTCTGGTGATGAAGTGACATACGCTCTGTCAGAGGAGAGCTCGGTCATCATTCCCTCTTTGGATGGCCATGAAGTCATTGTGACTCTGTCAGTGTATGACAGCAATGAGTTGAAGAAGCGCACGCAGATTGCAACATCAAGAGAGACCACCTTTGTCTCGCTGAGAGCAAGCACGGTTCATGACACCCAGCGCAACTACCTCGTCCCTGTTCCTTCTACAATGGCACAACCGGTGAATGAGTACACACCTGACACTTTGCCTCCAGTGCTTCTCAACTTCTTGCTTGATCTTGACTCTGGCAATGTTACCCTCACGTTTGATGAGACTGTCAATGCAACTTCCCTGCTGACATCAAGTTTGAAGTTCTATGGTCTCAACTCGAATAACTACTCCCTCACAGGAGGACTGGTGGTGGATTGCTACGACACTGTTATTGTGATGAACTTGAACGATTTGGACCTCAACAGGATCAAGTTTGAGAGATCACTTTGTGATGGAGATGGAGCCTTCGACTGTGACATCTTCCTCCCTGCAGGATCGCTAGTTGACATGAATCGTGTTGCAGTAATGGAGACACAGAAGAGCTATGCTGAGGTGATCCAGGACTGCTCCCCACCGGAGCTCCTCTGGTACGATTTGGATCTAACTGCAGAAGAGCTTTGGCTCATGTTCTCTGAAGCAATTCGCCCTAACCCAGATCATTTGGTCACAATTCAGAGCCTTGTACTACAGAGCACCCTGTTTGAGAGGAATGGTGAAAATCTCCTAACTGGGTCTCTTGTTTTGAACAGAAGTGATCCTAATGTCTATGATGGCAGCCTTGATGCATACATTTTGTCAGACGGCATTCTGAGTGGCAGCACGCTAACCTCTGGCCACCCTCCTTTGCTAGTTGTTCATCTGAACCAGACTGACTTGGACATCTTGAAAAGTGTTGAGAGCGTTGCAACCTCTTTTGATGACACCTTCCTGCTGATAAAGGACGTTGCTGTAACAGACTACTCCACAAAACAGAACCCTGTGGTGGAAATCAACAACAATGCACCTTTTGCAAAAAAGGTTCGCATATACACCCCAGATCGTAACAACCCCAGGCTGACATCTTTTGACTTGGACATGGACAGTGGAATACTTACAATGACATTCTCAGAGACGGTGAATTCATCGTCTCTCACTCCTTCATCCATCACACTACAAGGATCACGCATGTCTTCTCCAACTGCAGCATTCACCTTCACTGGAGGAGTGACACGGAGCTTTGATAACCCTATCATTGTGATGGAAATTCTGAAGGATGACCTTGATGCCATCAAGAGAATCACGTCCATTGCAGTCAGCTCAAGCAGCACTTTCATCTCTCTCCTGTCCACCACCATATCTGACCAGGCAGGCAACAGCGTGGTGCCTGTCAGTAGCCTGTCTGCCACAGTAGTGACAAGGTTCACGGAAGATACAACTAGACCTGAACTTGTTGGTTGGCGGATGGACATGAATGAAGGTCTCGTGCAACTGTCCTTCTCTGAGACAGTGAACAGCTCATCCTTTGACGCAACACTGATCACTCTCCAAGATAATTTCACAATCCAGTATGCTGAGCATGCCATCATGTTTGGAATCCTTCTCAGCATGGACGGGACCGAACTCACCTATCGACTTAGTGTGGATGATCTTAACCGAATCAAACAGATTGATCTGTGTACAGCTATGCTTGGCGGTGAGGACTGCTACATCTCCTTTCCGAACATCACTGTCTTCGACATGAATGACAACCCAGTGGTGGGGAGACTGAATGGCAATGCGATTAGGACAGATGAGTACATTATTGACATGACGTCACCACTCATTGTCAGCTTTACTGTTAACATGACCTATGGCAATGTGTCACTTTTCTTTGATGAAACTGTCAACATCAGCACCTTCATGCCAGCATCACTGACTGTTCTTCAGTCAAACATTCAAGGTGCTGCAAGGTACACACTCACTGGAGGTACTCCAGTCACAATGGAGAATGGCCTTCAAGTGGACTTTTACTTCAACAAGCAAGATTTGGAGGCCATCCGGGAGCGAGATAACTTCTTTGCCGGTCAGTTCTCCTCCTACCTCAGTGCCTCCAACACCACTATCCGAGACATGTCAGGCAACCCCCTAGCTCCTCTTGCCCCAACAGCCGCAGCTAGTTTTGGAGCCGACATACTGGGACCGGAGATTGTGGGGGCTGTGTTTAACCTCACTGCTGGGTCACTTCTACTCACTTTCAGTGAGAGTGTTCTCACATCGAGCTTCAAGCCTCAGGAGCTTACCTTGCAGAATGCGTACATTACCAACTCTAGCTACACGCTGACTGGAGGAGCAGTGGACCCTACCCTAGGGAGGAACAGAGATGTTATCCTGCTGACCCTGACTGTTGCAGATGTGCAAGAGATCCAGGCAAGGGAGTCCCTTGCTGTGTCACGCAACACAACCTGGCTGGTCCACACGGAGTCCCTGGTGGAGGATCTTGCCCCAGTCACACCAAACCTGGCCCTCCCAAGAGTTAATGGCATCAACCCATTGATCGTGGATGAGTTTTATGATGACTTCATTGATCCAATGATATTCAGCTTCATCGAATTCAGCTATAGTGATAGGCACCTTATAGTGCAGTTCAATGAGCCTGTGGACATCCTGAGTGTAGACCCAACACTCTTTATCATTCAGCAGTACGCCAACAACTCCTTTGTGGATGGCTCTGTCTACCGTCTTACGGGTGGTGAGCTCTCCTATGTCGATGCTGACTTAAACAGGAAGACAATTATTCGGTTGTCACTCAACAGTGAGGACTTCAAAAATCTGCTCCTAGACGAGTTCCTGGCAACCGTGCAGGACAACACATTCCTGTCCATGCCCCTCGGGGCAGTGAGGGACTTTGCTGGTAACCCACTAGTTGACATCCCAATGACAGCTGCACAACGGGTCATGAACTTTGTGGGCAATGACGTTAGACCAGCTTTGACGGTTTGGGATCTTGACATTAACACAGGAATACTGTCACTGGAGTTTGACAATGTTGTAGACACGAGTACACTTGATCCCACTGCCCTGACAATCCAAGACGCAAGAAACAGATCATTTTTCTTCACCCTGACAGGAGGTGTTACTCCAAGTATGAATGGATATGTCGTAGTGATAAATCTGACACAGAATGACTTGAATGAGATTAAAAGGATCACTCAGATAGCAACATCATCACAGAACACCTATCTGACCCTGGCTGCAGGGTTGATTGATAGCTATGTTGGCCGCATGATGCAAGGCCTTGACGTGGTAGCTATCACTGATGATACTGCTGATGTTAGGCCTGTGAGAACATTTATCAGTGATAGCACTGACCCAAACCTGGTGATGTTCACATTGGATCTTAACACTGACCAACTGATCCTTGCCTTTGATGAAACTGTGAATGCTTCCAGTTTTGATTTCAGTGAGTTGCAACTCCAGAGCTCACAAGCGCTGCTGGAGAACACCACCAATGTCCTCCAGCTGAGCACCAGGGAAAACCCCCTAGGCCCCTCAACAACGTGGTCTATGGCAGACGCAACTGAGATAACGGTATTCATTGGATTTGATGATGTGAATGACTTGAAGAGGTTGACAGGGCTTGGTACAGGTTACAACAACACCTTCCTAGCCCTGTCCAACCTCACAGTGGCTGATATGAATAGCAATCTGGTGGTTCCTGTCCTTGAAAGCCTGGCTAACCCAGTATTTAGGTTTGTTCCTGATGGTAAGCGTCCTAACATCACTCACTTCACCCTTGACATGGATGAAGGCCTACTGGACCTCACCTTTTCAGAGACAGTTGACGTTGAGGAACTTCAAGTATCGTCAATCCAGCTTATCCAGTCACCCAATTCAGGTGATTTTGTTTCCTTGACAACCAGTTATCCAATCACAATGGATGACTACCTTATGACCATAGTTCTGTCTCCCGAAGACCTCAATGAAGTCAAGCGTCATTATAACCTAGCTCAGTCACAAAGTACTACGTTCTTGGTGGTGGATTCCACTGCTGTGAAGGACATGAATGGCAACCCTGTCGTGCCCATCCCTCCCTCCAGCCCGCGTCCAGTGCTGAACTTCACTCGTGACACAACGCCACCCGAAGTAATTGACTTTGGCCTGGACATGAATCGAGGAGTAGTTCAAATCACCTTTGATGAAACTGTCGATGTTGATACATTTGTGTTTACCCGCTTTTCCTTCCATTCACATGATAACATTTCAATTGGAGTCAGCTACACCCTCACAAATGGGTCCAGTATCAGCGGAGACTCCAATATTGTGGAGATCCAGCTGACCATTGGTGACCAGTGCGCTCTTAAGCTGGCCACAGGGCTGGCAACTGAAGTGAACAACACATTCCTTCAACTGCAGCTAGGGGCCGTGAGGGACATGGCACTTGACTCTAATCCTTTGGGATACACCTTTGAACAAGTGCGCAATTTCACCGAGGACTCCACTCCTCCTCGCATTAATGGTTTTGAAGTTAATCTCAACTCATCACAGATCAAGATCATCTTTGATGAACCTGTCAATGCCTCCTCAATTGTGTACAGTCGGATCACCCTGCAAGCCGTAGCATTTGGTAGGTTCACTAGCTACACCCTCACTGCAGGAGAGACAATGTCTCTAAATGGCAAGGAAATTGTGATTCAAATGACAGACTCAGATGTGAATGAGATCAAGAGAAATGAGATGCTGCTGATCAGCAGATCGACTTCCAACCTAAGGGTGGATGAGGGGGCCATATTCGACATGAATGACAATCCGATACAGGCCATCAGCCGTGAGAATGCATTCCCTGCAGGTGACTTCACCAACGATACCATCCAGCCTGTACTGCTGTCCTTTGACCTTGACATGGATGCACCAGAACGTTTGACACTCCACTTCACTGAAACTGTAGACTACACAACATTTAATGCCACACAGATTACACTGCTACAGGATTTCAACGCAGTCAGAAGCGACGAGACCTATCGTCTAACTGGAGGGAAAGTGAGTATGGCTGACAACACCTCCATTACCATCAGCCTCAGTGCCCAAGATGTTAACCAACTGAAGACTCTTCGCATTGGTGTAAGCAATTACTCTACATACATTGCAGTGACATCAATGCTGGTCAGGGATCAGTCTGACATCCCAAACAGACCGAAAGTGAATGGGATTACTGCCCTACCTGTCAGCCAGTACACTCGTGATAGCACCAACCCTCAGCTCGACAGCTTTGTCCTTGATGTCGACTCTGGACAGTTGTGGCTCACCTTCTCAGAAACGGTTGATTTGGCTACTTTCAACTCCACTTTGCTGACCCTCCAGAATGCTGCCGTGCGAGACTTGGATCCATTTACATTCCACACGCTCTCCTTTGAGTCTCGCAATTGGGACATGGACGAGCCAGTGCAGCAGGTCAACCTCTCACAGGACGACCTGAATGAGATCAAGAGGCTCTACCTGCTGGGAACTAGTGTGAATGACACCTACCTGACCCTGGTGGGAGGAACAGTACTGGACGTATTTGGTAACACGGTGAACGAAGTCAATGCAACATCTGGAGTGCAGGTCAGTGGGTGCGTGCGTGTAGTATTGATTGGTGGGCGGGGCACTTGCATACGTACTGTATGCACTGTGTCTACATACATGCCTTGGGTGTGTGATGTGTCATGGCCATACTGTGTGTTGAGTGGGCAGGCTATTATGGTATACGGTATATATTGCATGCATCTGTACTTCACACCTTGTCCTGTTGTGCATGGCAGTTTGGCGTAGCATACATCGTTAGTTTAGTGCTTTACTTGTGTACTACAACACACCAACATGTTTTTCACAGAATGCTATACTACTTCACTTGTGTGGCTTAACAAAGTGTACTGGTTATCATCTGTGGTTGTTAAGTGTAATCCAGTCATTAGCACTGGGCCTGTGGTTGACCCACCCTTCTCTCCTCCTGATCCTGACAGGCTGAGGATGTGATTGTGGATGACACATCTCCCCAACTGATGTACTACAGCCTCAACCTGACTGCCGAGACTCTCACACTCACCTTCTCAGAGACTNTCAATGCCAGCAGCCTTCGTGTTGACCAGTTCACCTTCTACAGTGACTCAAGTGTGATTTCCTCAACAACCAATTTCACACTTACGACCAACTCTTACATACAAGGGCGTGACCCAACTGGCCAGGACTCAACTGAGATTGAGGTGGAACTGGGGCGGGGCGATCTGAACCAAATCAAGGAATTGACTGAATTGGCTGTTACCATGGATACTACTTACCTATCTGTAACCTCATTTGGAGTATTGGACATGGCAGGCAACTTTCTGTTGCCAATCTTGCCACCGTCCCCCTTTGGAGTGCAGACCTTCTTTCCAGACATCCTCAGACCAGAATTGGACCACTTTGACTTGGACATGAACCTGGGTCTTTTGACTCTGTACTTCAATGAGACAGTCAATGCATCGTCCCTAGATCCAACAGGGATCACCCTACTGGGTGCAGCATCAGGGAACAGCTCATTTGGCCTTGCTCTCAGTGGAGCATGGAACACAACTCCCACTGATGGGACTGTGCTGCAGGTGTATCTGCTTACCAGTGACCTGAATGAGGTTAAGAGGCAGAGGGGCTTGGCACACAATGTGTCCAACACCTTCATTGCCCTCACTAATGCCACACTCCTAGACATGTTTGCGAATCCTCTTGTGCCTGTCGAACCTGACAGTGCCATCCAAGTCTTCTCCTTTCTGAATGACAGCACAAGTCCAACCCTGGTTGGCTTTGAACTGAATCTCACCAGTGAAATACTCACTCTCACCTTTGATGAAACTGTTGCCGTAGAAACCCTTCGGCCAACTGAAGTAACACTCGTGAATTTCAACAGGACTAGCATTGTTCAGTTGTCAGGTGGACTGTCCTCAGGAGACGATTCCACTGTTGTCTTCCTGAATCTTACCCTGCTTGATCTCAACCGTCTCAAGGTCCTGACAGATCTTGCTACAGATGCCAACAACACCTACCTTGCCATCAGCGGTGGACTGATCCAAGACATGAACTTCAACTGGAACTACCCGATTGATGCTGCTCGTCCACTGATGGCAGGCTTGGTCTTCCCTGACAGGATTCGACCTCAGCTGGAGGAGTTCACTCTGGATATGGATGGCCCTGGGTTGCTCACACTCTTCTTTTCAGAGTCTGTTGATGTCTCCACGCTCAATGTGACCCAGATCACACTGGTGGGACTCCCAGACTTCCCTGACTCTGACATGTACACTTTCACCCCAACCACCTCTAGCCATTCCAACTCAACTGATGGTCCTGTGATCGAGGTTCAGATCAGTGCGTTTGACCTGAATGAGCTTAAGAAGTTGACTCAACTAGCCACCAGCCGTCTCACCACTTACATCAGTGTGACCTCCCAATTGGTGGATGACATGAATGGCAACCCTGTGGTGCCTGTTTCTTCCAGCATTGCCATACTGACGGCAAACTTCACACGAGACACAACACCGCCCGAGCTGGTCCAATTTGAGCTGGATGTGGACAGAGGGGAGATCATCTTAACCTTCTCCGAGACCGTCTTTGGATCTTCCTTGGATCCATCATCCATCACCATCCGCAACAGCTACAATGAGTCTACCCAGTATCTTACCCTGTTCCCCCGCTCTCTCCAGCTCCCGAATGATGTGGTCCTCACTCTACAACTGACTGATGAAGAGCTTAATGAACTGAAGAGAATGAGAAACCTAGGTACCAATTCCTCAAACTCTTTCCTCTCCATACTCAACACCACTATTCACGACATGAATGAAAACTACATTGTCCCCATTTCAAGTCTGCATTCGTTGGCTGCAGCAGAGTTCAGAATGGATGATACACCTCCTACACTGGATGCATTTGACATTGATTTAGACCAAGGAACACTGACACTGAGTTTTGATGAAACAGTGAATGGGAATTCATTGAATATCACTGTGATTACCCTTCAGAATGGCCCTAACACCAACAGCACCTCAGAGGAGTACTCACTAAAAGACAGCACATGGACCATGATCGATTCTACTGTAATTGTTGTCAACCTGTCGTTCAATGATCTGAATGCAATCAAAAAGTTGCGTGACTTAGCCAGTGATGATGAAGGCAACAATACATTCATTAGCCTTCCTTTGGGAGCCATTGCAGACATGAACCACAATCCTTTGGTTCCGGTTGATGCTGATTTTGCTCTGAATGTGCAGAACATTACACTGGACATGACCCCTCCGCAGCTGGTGACCTTTGACCTCAACCTCAATGATGAGCAGCTGTTGCTCACATTCACAGAAACTGTGGATCGTTTCACTCTTGATGTTGAGGAGTTCACACTCGTGGCTGACCCCTTTACTCTTGACCCTGCCTACAACTTAACTGGAGGGTACACCCCTTCAGAGGATGATTACATCATAGTGGTGCAGTTGGATATTGCAGATGTCAACAACATCAAGAGAGATTTGCAACTGGCTGTGGACAACACCACAACCTACCTCTCTCACACACCCCTTGCCATCTCAGACATGAACGGCAACATGCTAGATTTCTCCTCCCCTCTGCAAGTGAGTGTCTTCACTGAAGACAGTAGGATGCCAATTCTGATTGCCTTTGACCTCGACTTGGACAGTGATCTTCTTGTTCTGGAGTTCAATGAGACAGTTGCCGTGAATACTCTCCTGATCAGCGAGCTCACATTGCAAGATGCAGCTAATGTGACCCTTGATGAAAACACAACTGTCAGATCACACACCCTTCAGTCCAGCTTCCACCTTAATGCCATAGATGACCCTACAGTAGCAGTGCACTTGCATCCAGATGATATCAACTTCATCAAAAAGTATGACAACCTTGCCAGTAGCATGAACACTTCCTACATCTCCATTACCATCAGTTTAATACGTGACATGAATGACAACCCTGTGACAGAAATTTCACCCACAGAGGCTCAGATGGTGCGTTACTTTGTTAGAGACACCACTGCACCTGTTTTGGTGTATTATGAGCTTGATCTCGCATTGAATGAGCTGAGATTGATATTCAATGAGACAGTCAATGTGTCATCCCTTGATGCTAGTGATGTCACTTTTGTCAGCCCTGGTGTCAACCAGAGTGTCACCCTTACTGGTGGGATTGTCTACCCTGCTGACAACAGCACTAATGTTACTCTCCAACTCACCAGAGTTGACTTGAATGAGGTGAAGAAGATGGAGGGTTTGGCTGTCAGCATTGACACCACCTTCCTTCAGTACTCTTCAGCCTTTGTTGAGGACATGGCAGGCAATGCTGTTCGTTTGGAGCTGGCTAGGGAAGCTAATGCTTTTATTGAAGACTCTGTCTCCCCCACACTGGAGTTCTACCACCTGGACATGAACGAAGGCCTGCTGCATTTGACGTTTGATGAAACAGTGCGATCGTCTACTCTTCACCCACTGGGAATCACATTTCTCAATGCTCCTGAGCCAAATGGAACTGTGCAGTACACACTCGAGGGTGGCTATACTGTCAGTCCAAATGGCCCAGAGATTACAGTTGAGCTGGACGTGGAAGACGTGAATAATCTGAAACGTTTCACGGATTTAGCAACCTCTGTCTTTGACACCTTCATTGCCATAGAAGCGTTCACCATTGACGACATGAACAATAACTCAGTGACGACCATCAACGTCACAGAGGCACAACAAGCAAACGACTTCACTGATGATGATACACCTCCTCAACTGGTGTCGTTTGATTTTGACCTCGACTCCAACATTCTCTGGCTTACTTTTGATGAGACAGTTAATGCCACCTCCATCAGTGTCACGGAGATCGCCTTCACAAATGAGGACACCCTCAGTATGCTGTCCACTAACTACACTCTTACAGAAGATACTGTCTTGCTGATGGGATACGGGGATGACACGGTACTTCCCCTCAATGTGAGTCGTTTTGATTCAAATGAGCTAAAGAAGCTCACTGATCTGGCCACCAGTGTGAACAACACCTTCCTCCTGCTGACAGCTTTGGCTGTTCTTGACATGCGTTCCAACATGCTGGCTCCGGTGGTCTCTCCTAGGCCAGTCCTCATGTACACTCCTGACACCACTCGCCCTGTATTGGAGGGCTTCGTGGTGGACATGGACAACCGCTGGCTCCAACTGTACTTCTCTGAGACTGTGAACAGTAGCTCTCTCTTGGTTGGGGAGGTCACGCTGCAAGATTTTACCACTGCTCTCGGGCCCACTGTCACCCTCATACCTCCCTCCAACACCGAGTCATCAAATGACCCTGTCATCATCGTGCAGATTGGGGTGTTTGATGTGTATGACCTCACAGCGTTCACTAACCTGTACACATCCATCAACGACTCCTACCTCACTTTCACAGACATGTTTGTGATGGACATGAATGACAATGCTGTTGTGAATGTCACCAACGGTGAAGGTCAAATGGCTGTGGACTATATTATGGATGTCACAAGTCCTGAATTGGTCAATTTCACTGTAGACCTTGACGCAGGCACAGTGCAGCTGTTCTTTGACGAAGCTATTGCACTTGCCCTCACTGATTTCACCAAGTTCCACACTGTTTCCAATTTAAATGGCATTGTAAACTACACTCTCACCAATGGGACATTTGATGCTGCCTACTCCCACAATGTGACACTGTTCCTTGATAGGGAAGACATTAACGGGATCAAAGTCACTGAGTTCTTGTGGACTACTCACAATAATACTTGGCTTTACCTCGAGGAAGGAGCAGTGTATGATTGGACCATGATGAATGCCATCAATGAAACAAGGATCCAAGCATCATCTGCTCCAAAGGAAGAAGACCCTCCCACTCTGGTAGACTTCTTTGTCAACATGACATCAGGGGAGCTGGTGCTTATATTTGACGAACCTGTGAGACCAGACACCATCAAGCCAACACGGTTCATCCTTGAAAATATGGCCTACAATTCCACCACAAGATTCCCACTGCGAAGTGGGTCCAGTGTCTCCCCCAATGGCCTCCAGGTGACCTTCCAGTTCAGCTACAATGACCTTAATGACATCAAGGCCCGTACAGACTTGTTCACATCCATCAATGACAGCTACTTGACACTACTGGATGGTGCCATTGAGGATATGGTGAACAACCCGTCTGCCCCCACAGTGAGACTCCAGGCAGCCATGTTCTTTGATGATCAAGTGATGCCTCACCTCATCAGCTATGACCTCGATATGGACACAGGAATGCTATTCTTAACATTCTTCGAGACAGTAGATGTGTCAACATTCAATCTACCTGCCTTTCAGCTGCAGCGAGCCTTCAATATCAGTGAGAACAATCCAATGTCCTTCCACCGATTCTCGACTGGCTCTGTTGCAATGAGCACAATAACTATGCTGGACAACAGGCATGTCACTGTGACCATCTCCCTTGAAGACCTGAATGAAATCAAACGAAAGCGCATTGCCACAAGAAACGAGACAACATGGTTAGTCATGGATGGCGATGGTCTTGTAGACAACAACAACCGAACTGTTGTGCCGTTGGTGAATGGTCTGAATGCACAGCAAGTTAGAAACTACACTGCTGACACCACCTCCCCTGAGCTGGAGGCTTTCTATCTGGACCTCAATGATGGTACCCTCGCTCTCAGCTTCAGTGAGACAGTGGATGCAGAAACCCTTACAGTCAGTCAGTTTACATTGCTGAACAGGGCCACCAACTCCACACAGGCGTACACCCTTGTCTCCAGTGGTCTCATTCAGGAGGAAGCACTGATGCTGGCCAGTGGGGATGGTGTGTACTTCCTTTCAGACTTTACGGATCCGGCTACCATACCCAGTTTTGTTCTAAGTTTCTTTGAGAATGTCACTTTTGACAACCAAACAAGTGTCATTGGCAACATGACTGCATTCTCTCAGAACCAGCCTCTTGCTCAGTTTAACTCATACTTGCTAATTGTGTACCTTTCAAGAGATGATCTAAATGAAGTGAAGAAACTCGCATCCCTTGCAACCAACAATGGTGACTCCTACCTTTCCATCACATCCACCGCTGTGTTGGATATGGTGGGCAACAATGTCACTGCAATATCTGCGAGTGCAGCCAGAATGACAGATGGATACACCAGAGACGTTTCCGAGCCTGTTCTACTCGGCTTTGACCTTGACATAGATGCTGGTAACTTGACTATAACATTCAGTGAGACTGTCAATGTGTCAACACTGGACGTTACTCAGTTGACATTCCACAACACACGCAACATCTGGTCCAGTGACTATGTGAATTACACCCTTCGCTCCTTCCCTCCATACCCCAATACATCTACCTCCATCAGCCCCAATGGTCCGGTGGTGACAGTCCAAATAGGCCATGAGGACTTGGACAGTCTAAAGAACACCAGGAACCTTGCTACTGAGCAAGGAGACACGTTCTTGTCGTGGACACTGACAACTGTTGATGACATGGCCGGTAATGATGTCATTGGAAGAGAGCCGCAGTTTGGTAGGCATGTCACCATGTTTACACCCGACACTACACCGCCAGAATTAGTGAGTTTTGATCTTGACTTGAATGACGGCAGACTTATCCTGACATTCTCCGAGACAGTGAAGATTCGCGACAGTTTGAATGTGTCGGAGATCACCTTGCTTTCTTTCCCTGATGATAATGATAACCCTCTCTTTCAGTACTCATTGACATCATCAGACTCACTTCTGCTTGGATCAAGCTCCATTGATGATGATAGCCGTGTTGTGTCCATCATGCTCAGCTTTGTGGACTTGAATGCCGTCAAGTACAGGAGTCGTCTTGCCACTGACAACAGCACAACCTTCCTGTCCATCACTAACCTCACTGTGGTGGACCTTGCCGACAATGCAGTGGTCGAGGTGCCACCGTTGATGGCACACCCTGTGAGAATCCACACTGAAGACAGCACTCCTCCAGTGTTGGTCAACTTTACGCTGGATATGGACACCTCTCAGCTCATCCTCACATTCAATGAGACTGTCAACTCGAGCAGTCTTCAGGTTGAATACATCACTCTGCAGAACAATGAGCTTGCTAACACACTCAACTACCACTCCTCACCTTACAGCCTCACCTCAGGAGAAGGAGAGACAAACACCACTAGCGACAACGATCATATACTCATTATCAATCTTGGCCCAGTTGACAGAAATGAGATCAAGCGGAGGCGGAATCTTGCTGTTGGGATCAATAGCACATTCCTATCTCTGATGCCCAAGGCAATTCGTGACATGAATGACAACTTGGTCACTCCTATCAATGATGGCTCAGCACTGATGGCAGCCAATTTCATTCCTGATGAAACACCACCGTTCCTTACAGATTTCTCCATTGACATGGATGAAGGAGAGCTGGTCCTCACTTTTGATGAAACAATCAGAGCAGACACGTTGAACATTTCAGCACTTACACTCCTTGACGGCACTCCCCTTGCTAACAGCAGCTTTTCATTCTCTGCTTCGAGCAGTCATGACCCAAGTGACAATACAACCATCTTGATTGACATCGGTGTGGACGACCTGAATGAGATCAAGAAGAGAGTGCTTTGTCGTGAAGTGGGTGACTGCTTTGTCAGCCACATGGCTGCCACTGTATACGACATGGTGGGCAACCCCATTGTCCTGCTCAATGACTCAGTGGCACTTCAAGTCACCACTCATGTACCTGACACCACCAGGCCTGAGGTGGTCTCCTTCGCTATCAACCTCACAGCAGAGACCCTCTCTCTCACCTTCACAGAAACAGTCAATGCGAGCAGCCTCAGCCATGCTGCCTTCACCCTCCAGGACTTCTTCCAGGCAACCTTTTCCTACACGCTTACTGGAGGTTCACAGCCAGTGGAGGACAGCACTGTCATTACGTTCACCTTCTCACTGGACGACCTCAATGAGATCAAGAGGATCACAACTATCTACACAGACCGTACTGACTCATGGTTGACCTTCACAAGGCAGGCCATCGATGACCTTGCCCTGCTCCCTAACCCAGTTGTGGAGGTGAATGACACCAACACACTCGTACAGGCGCTGGTAGCTGACAGCTTCTACCCTGATCTTGTGCCGCCAAGGTTGCTGTCCTTTGACCTGGACCTGAACAGTAGCCAGTTGGTGTTGTACTTCTCTGAGACAATCAGAGCGGGAACATTCATGGTCGGCCAGCTTCTGCTGCAGAATAAGGACAATGTGCTGAACGTAACAGAGATGTACAATCTTACTCCCAACAGCTCTATTTCTGATGCTCAGTTTGACTTCCATATTCTCACAATTAATCTGGGAATAGGAGACACGAATGCCATCAAAGTGTTGACAGGCCTTGCAACTGACAACAACAACACTTTCCTCTCCTTTACAGACCAATTGGTGGAAGACATGAATCGCAATGCAATTATACCAATTGATCCAGAGCAGGCCTTGCCAGTGGCAGAGTACACAGCCGACTATGTGCGACCCACACTGATGACGTTCTACCTCCTGGATGCTGATGAAGGGACACTGGTGCTTCTGTTCAGTGAGGCTGTGAATGCAAGCAGCCTGGATGTGTCTCAGATTCGCCTCCAAGGCTCCCCCTTCAATAGCAGTTCTTTCTTGTATCTTACACCTGGTGATCCTGGCAGCTACACCAACAGCCAGGACAGTCACGCAATCACAATTCGTCTCAGCTCTGATGATCTCAATGCCATCAAAGAAGACACTGCTCTTGCCAGGAACGCCTCAACATCATTCATCTCTCTCACTACTCTCGCAGTCACAGACATGAATGACAACCCAGTAATACCGGTGCCATGGACCAGTGCTGTGGGTGTGGTTCATTACATCTCTGACACCACACCTCCACAGCTTGTCAGCTTCTGCCTCAACCTCACATCTGAACTGCTGTCACTCACTTTTGATGAAACTGTCATGGTTGACTCTCTTACTGTCAGCGAGATTGTCATGCAGGCAGTGTCAGATCTGTCACCATGCAGTGGGGACCTATGCCATCAGTTGACAGATGGCACCGTCATTGGTGACGATGACCCAGTCGTTGACATTATGCTTGTTGACACAGACTTGAATGAGATCAAGCGGAGAACAGCCTTGAGTACTTCCATTGACAACACCTTCATCAGCTTCTCACCTCTACTGATCAATGACATGGAGGGCACACCAGTGGTGCCGGTACCAGGCACCAAAGCAGCAAGGGCTGACTGCTTCTACCCGGATACCATCCGACCCAAGCTAGTGTCATACCACCTGGACATGAATACAGGGGTGCTTGCACTCACATTTGATGAAACAATGAATGTGTCAAGTCTTAATGTTTCTGCAATCACCCTACAAGACAATGTTGCTGGTATTGCTACCATCTTTCACTACCCCAACGAGAGCTTCAGTCTCTTCTTGCTTGATGATCCAGTTGTGCACATCCAGTTGACTTTGGAGGACATCACTGCCATCAAGGCCATCGACAACTTTGCACTCAGCAGTTCAGACACCTATTTGGTGTTTGAGGAAGATGTTCTGTTGGATATGACTGCAAATCCAGTAGAAGCAGTGTTGGAGGGTGTTAGAGGGCAGTTCACCGCTGACACCACTCGTCCCAGACTGGTTGAGTACCACATTGACTTAATCCGAGAGGAAGTGACCTTTGTCTTTGATGAACCCATAAACTCAAGTGTTGTAGACCTCACTGCTGTAACCTTACAGGACGGCCTCACTGCCACAGACAGCCGTAGCCTCACAGGAGGCACAATAACAGCCTCTGCATTCAGTACTGTACTTGTCGTGGCTTTTGCAGATGATGACATTCGCTTCCTGAAAAGACACTCGAGCCTAGTGACATCCTTGAACGACTCGTTTGTCTTGTTCACCAGTGATGCCTTCCAAGACACAGCCCGTCCGCCTAACCCAGTTCAACCACTGGTGGATACCTTCAATGCTAGCATGGTGCGAACCTTTGTCTACTACCCCCCTCCCCTCTTCACATCCATCAGGCCTACTGCAGGCAGGGCTGCCGGGGGGACGCTTGTGACAGTGCAAGGTGGAAATTTTGGCCCACTGTCAGGGGAGCCGCGTGCTAGGAGAGTTGATCTGCTGTTTGACTTTGTCCAGTCCAAGAATGTGACAGTGACAGTGAATAATGTCACGTTGACAGCACTGACACCACCTGGATTCAACATGACCAGCGACACATTTGTCACTCTGACGCTAATTGTTGACGACTCTGCTCTTATGTTGAACATCACCCGTGCCTACAGATACCTTCCTCCTCCCACTTTGGTGTCAATTTATCCCACGACAGCTAGCGAGGAGGGAGGGACTTTGGTCACCGTTACTGGGAACTACTTTGGTCCCTCGACGGCCTCCAACAACGGCCCCTCTGTACAAGTGTTCCTAGGCAACGAGTCCTGTTCAAATGTCTCAGTTCTCAATGACACCTTGCTCACCTGCTATACACCTCCCTTGTTGCCTGGAGACCATGCACTGAAGGTGGGCAATGAATACAATTAGCATTTCCAGATACATATTATTATAATATTATATGAAGCAATGTGTGATGTAGAA
>JGIcombinedJ30088_10000946_pt1 | contig 30744 bp, 33 predicted proteins | sample PinacodermPK_FD_30088 | JGI IMG/M metagenome (IMG submission 30088)
AGGTCATTCGGGAGAATCTCTCGCCGCGCGCCTGGACAAGCCGCCCGGCTCGGTCGATGCCGTCGCGATATTCGCGCACTGCTTTTCGTGCTCGAAAGACATTTCCGTAGCTCGGCATATTTCAAAGCAGCTAGCCGACCTCGGCGTTGCCGTGCTGCGATTCGACTTTACGGGACTAGGCCATTCGCAAGGAGAGTTTTCGAATACAAACTTTTCGTCGAACATAGAAGATTTGCTGCATGCCGCGAATCATTTGCAAGACCGCGGAATGCCGCCTTCGATTCTTATCGGCCATTCGCTCGGAGGCGCAGCCGTTCTCATGGCCGCCGGTCGGATTCCCTCGGTTCAAGCGGTCGTGACGATCAACGCCCCCGCCGACCCCAATCACGTTTTGCATAATTTTGAGGCGCAGCTCACTGAAATCGAATCCAAGGATAAAGCCGAGGTGCAGTTGGCCGGAAGGCCCTTCACTATTAAAGGCCAATTCGTTCGCGACATACGAAATATTCGATTGACGCCCGCGGTCGCCAAGCTGGGAAAGGCGCTGCTGGTTATGCACGCCCCCCTCGATTCGACGGTAGGAATTGAAAACGCTGCGGAAATCTTCGCTGCGGCCAAGCATCCGAAGTCATTCATTTCCCTGGACAAGGCTGACCATCTCATTACAAATCCGGAGGATGCTCAGTATGCCGCTGCAGTCGTCGCGTCCTGGGTCGATAAATTCATTCCGAAAGCCGAGAAAGAACCAGAGCCGGTTCCAGACGGTACCGTTCGCGTTATCGAATCCGACGCCGCCGGCTTCCGGCAAAGCATCACGACTTCGAGCGGGCTGGAAATCATTGCGGACGAGCCGGCTTCGTTCGGCGGCACAGGCGAAGGACCCACGCCCTACGAACTGCTTTCGTCCGGTCTGGGCGCCTGCACGGCCATGACTATCCGTTCATACGCGAGAAGAAAAAACTGGCCGCTAGACCACGTATCCGTCGATATTGTACACGAAAGAATTCATGCCGACGATTGCAGCGATTGCGAAAGCGCAGCCTCGAAAATCGACGTTTTTCGCCGGATTGTCAGGCTGCGGGGCGAACTGCTCGACGAGCAGCGCGAGAGGCTGCTTCAAATCGCCGAAATGTGCCCGGTGCATAGGACGCTCGGCAAAATGTCAAAGATTGAAACGGTATTGGAGTAGGCGCCGTGCCTTCCTAGAATTTCGACCGGGGGACTCGCCGCCGAAATTGCCGAATTTCCGAGACGCGGCTATTTTCCCGGCCCGGCTAGCGCATCCATTTTTTTGGCCATTCTCAGATCAAGGTCGGTCAATCCTCCAGCGCTATGGGTTGTCAGAGCCACCTCGACTTTACCGTAGACATTGAGCCATTCGGGATGGTGATTTATTTTTTCGGCAAAAAGCGCGACCCGGGTCATCCAGCCGAAAGCTTCGGAAAAACTACGGAACCCGAATATTTTTCGAATGGCGTCCCGGTCGTCTACGACCTCCCAGCCCGAATCGCGGAGCGGGCCAAGCAATTCGTTTCGGCTATCTTGATCAAGTTTTTCAATCATCGGAATTCCTCTCGCGGTTCTTGAAGGGCGAAATTGAAGAAAGGTAGGCGATTTCAGAATCGATTTCCCTGGATTCGACATCGACGTATTCCGAAACGGCCCGTCGGAAATTCGGATCGGCTATCCAGTGCAGCGAATGAACGGCGGTCGGCATGTAGCCTCGAGCGAGCTTATGAGGACCCTGGGCGCCTGCTTCGACGCGCTTCAATCCCGATTCGATGGCGAATTCGATGGCGCGATAGTAGCATGCCTCGAAATGAAGGCACGGATGGTTTTCGAGGCATCCCCAGTATCGACCGTACAGCGCCTGATCGCCGACAAAATTCAGCGCCCCTGCTATCGGGTCGCCATCCCGCTCGCATAAAACCAGCAGAATGTCATTTCGCATCTTCTCGTGGATTTCGTCGAAGAACCCTCTCGTAAGATACGGGATGCCCCATTTTCGCGATCCGGTATCTTGATAGAACCGCCAAAAATAATCCCAATGGCACGGCTTGATGTCCTGTCCCGTCAATGCCCGAATCGCGCCGCCAAACGCATTGGCCTTGCGTCTTTCCTTTCGAATGTTGTTGCGTTTTCGTGATGAAAGCTGGCCAAGAAATTCTTCAAAGTTTTCATAGTCCTTGTTGAACCAATGGAACTGCTCGCCCGACCTCCGCAAAAATCCGAGCTTGGCGCCGGATCCGGCTTCGTCTTCCGTGCAAAAGGTAATGTGCAAGGACGATATGCCGTTCGCCGACGCCAGTTTAACTGCCGCCGCCGCCAGCGCCGCCATTCCGTCCGATTCTCGTCCCGGCAACGTTAGGAATCGTTTGCCGGTTGCGGGCGTGAACGGAACCGCCGATTGAAGTTTCGGGTAGTAGCTGCCGCCCGCCCGTTCGAACGCATGCGCCCATCCGTGATCGAATATATACTCCCCCTGGCTGTGCAATTTCACGTATAGGGGCATTACTGCGAACGGCGCGCCTTTGTCCGTCGCCACCAGGTGCTTGGGAATCCAACCGGAATCGGGGCCGACGGAATTCGAAGCCTCCAGCGAATGAAGGAATCTATGCGTCGTGAACGGATCTCGCGGCCTGCCCGATTCCCTTACGAAACCGGCGCATGAATCCCAATCGATCGGATCGATTCGGGCGATCTCGTCGAACACGGAAACTTGCAGCATTCTCGCTAAATCTTATGCAGACCGAATCAGAGTTTTCTAGACGATTTGAAAAATCCCTTCGATTTCCACGGTCGCATTGAATGGCAGCGATGCTACGCCGACTGCGGACCTGCAATGCCGACCCGCGTCGCCGAGGANTTCAACGAGCAGGTCCGACGCTCCATTTATCACTTTCGGATGATCCCGGAAATCCGCGGTCGCGTTGACGAATCCCGTCAATTTGACAACTCTGGCAAGGTTTTCGATATCTCCGTCGCATGCAGCTTGCACTTGCGCCAGCAAATTAATCGCGCACGCGGCTGCCGCGCGCCGTCCTTGTTCCAAATCGGCATCGTCGCCGATTTTTCCTTCGATTAAACTTCCGGATTCTATAGGCAGTTGCCCGGAAACATANACAATATCGCCAATGATGCAGTACGGCGAGTAATTCGCCGCTGGCGGCGGCGCGCTCGGCAGCTCAAGTCCCAGGTCCGCGAGGCGCGCCAGGATTTTCCTCTTCATCTTCAACCCCTTAGTTTGCAATGACTTCGTTCCGCGAATCTCTTAGCCGATTCATCTGAAAAATCGTATGGCGATTCCATTCGCCGGATAACGCTATTAAAGATTTCCCTTATCCGCATTAGCGAGCGAATATACTAAATATGTTGTCTTTTCCGATTGATATGCATAGATGGAACATGCGGACGGCGACAACGAACGTTAGACACCATGTACGACACGAGCGAAAATTCAGATTTCAAANTTCGATCCGGTGACGATTCAATAGTTGAACCGGAGTGGAATTTCCAGAAAAACTGAATTCTATGCGCGATTTACGAAATAAGGATTGAACGCAATAGATTACTTGCCAACAAGAAGTCGCGCGGCGCCCTCGGGGTCAATTGGAACCCGGCGGCGTAGAATGCTCGCTCTGGCGATTTCAACCGCCGCGATAATTAATTTTGCGCTTCCCGCAGCCGGGCGCATGGACGAGGATCCGTTCGAACCGATCAATCGAACTGCGCATGCCGGCAATCTTGTGCTTGACAGGTATATCGCCAAGCCGGCCTCCGAAATCTACGGTTCTGCGATGCCAGCCGAATTCGCGAACGCGGTCCAAAGAATAAGCTCCAATCTTTCGTTGCCATCTTCCGCCTTGAACCAATTTCTTCAGTTTCAGTTCGAACGGGGAATGCATAACTCGCTCCGCTTCATCATCAACTCCACGATTGGAATCGCCGGCACATTCGACGTTGCCACCTACATGGGAATTTATGAATACAAAACGGATTTTGGTACAACGCTTCACAATACGTTCGGCATGTCATCGGGGCCTTATGTCGTGCTTCCCATTTTTGGCCCAAGCAATGTACGGGATAGTCTCGGCTTTGCCGCCGATACTTTATTAAATCCGCTCTACTGGGTAGTGCCGTCGATGGACGCCGCCCCCGTTGTTTCTTTCAATGCGTTAGCCGCAATAGGGAAACGACACGCCAACGCTACGATAATCGACCCGCTTTACTACGAAAGCGAAGATAGCTATGGGCAGACTAGGCTGTATTTCACTCAGAACAGGGACTTCGAGCTGCGCGGCGGCTTCCCAGGGGAAGACTACTTTGATCCTTACATAGGAACGGGAGAAATCTATGAGGAATTATTCGGCCCGTTTTCGGAATAATGCGGCTTCAAGACAATTTCTGACCGGAGCAATGCCAACGCGCCGAAGAATGCTTGCCATGGCAGCCTTGTCCGCGGCTGCGGCTTTCTGTCCCGCGGCTGGCTTTCCGCTAAACGCGGATGAAGCCAGAGAACACGTTCAAAAAATGCTCGCAGCGTTCAAAGACGTCGGGCTTTCGCAGATTTCCGATGATGAATTTATTGCCGAATTTGAAGAAGCGCTTGGCAAGTTCGGAGATGTTCAAATTATTGCCAGAGCCGCCCTCGGAAAATCATGGCGAATCGCTTCGAAAAGCCAGAGTCGGGAATTTACCGAGATTTTCCAGTCCTATTTGGCAAGAAAGTACGGCAGGATTCTGCGCAAGTATGCCAGCCGCGAAATAGCAATTAAGTCTTCGCGCAAGTTCAAACGCCTTTACGAAGTCAATTCCACGGCCCGAAGCGCCAGCAATCGGCCCATCAACATCCGCTGGATGGTTTCGGATAGCAGCGGGGAAGCTAAATTGGTTGACATTATCCTGGAAGGCGTAAGCATGCTAGGAGCGGAACGATCGGAAATTCAAGCCATGCTAAGCAAAAGAAGCGGCGACATCGACACGCTTATCAATGATCTCAAAGCCCGCCTGTAATCATTCTACCGGTTGTCTCCGCCTTCGCCTAGCAATCTGCGAATAGCCCCGAGAAGACCGCCATCCTCCGGTGCCGTTTCAGGTCCCGCGGATTTCTCGGCAACGGCGCTGCTGCCGCTTCCTGGTCCCGGGCGAGCCATCGGCAAGGCCCTGGGCGGAATTCCTTCGTGGATTCGGGACATTGCTTCTCGCCAGATTTCCGCCGGCAGCCCGCCGCCCGTAACTCCGCGCAACGGCGTGTTATCGTCGTATCCCATCCAAACGCCGGCTACGTAGTCCGCCGTAAATCCAATGAACCATGCGTCTTTTGCCGATTGGGTGGTTCCCGTTTTNCCGGCGCTAGGATGGATTTCAAGCCTAGACCTCGTCCCCGTACCGCGTTCGACNGTCTGATGCATCAAATAAACGAGCTGCTGGGCAGTTTTTTTCGAAACGACCCTTGCCCGGTTTCCGATGACTTGTCCAATCAGCGGCTTCTCGTCGCCCTTAAGCCTTAGCTCAACTAATCCGTATGGCGATACGGAAATTCCCCCGTTCAATATTCCGGCATAAGATCCGGTTAGGCCTAGCAAAGTTGATTCGGATACGCCAAGAGCCAGCGCTGGCCCGGCGGGAAAGCTGCTTCCCGATCCAAACCCACTTGCGATTTCCTTAACTCGGCCCCTGCCGACCCTTTCCGTAAGCTTGACGGCAACAGAATTAATCGACTGCGCAAATGCGTCGGCCAATGTGATTTCGCCAAGGAATTTTCCAGTATAGTTCTTTGGAGACCAGAGTCCCGAACCGGGGACATTTATTGAAACCGGTTCGTCTACGACCCTGCTGAATGGACCGAATCCTGCTTCAAGCGCGGCGGCGTAAACGAATGGCTTGAATGCCGAGCCGGGCTGACGCAGCGCCTGCGTCGCTCGGTTGAACAGTCCGTCCGCTTGAGAATTTCGCCCCCCGACAATCGCCCTTACGGCGCCGTCCGGCGACAAGACGACTACTGCCACCTGAGCCCTGGAGCCTTCGCGAACTTTTGTCTCGAATACGAGGTCAACGGCTTCCTCCGCCGCTTTTTGAATCCGACTATCGAATGTTGTACGAATAATCACGTCTTCGGTTGTCGACCGCGTCAGGAACGACGGCCCGGATTCCATAACCCAGTCGGCAAAGTATCCCCCGGCGCGATTGGCCGCGGCTTCGGAAAGCACCGCCGGGCGATTCCTTGCTTCCGCAGCATCGCTCGCCGAAAGGTACCCCTGGTCTTCCATTAGCGATACGATCACCGACGCCCGCCGCTGCGCTCGGGACAGATCCCGGGTCGGCGAGTAGTGCGACGGCGCCACGAGCAAGCCGGCAAGCATGGCCGCTTCGGCCGCGTTTACGGAAGCCGCCGACTTTCCGAAATATCTTTGGCTTGCAGCTTCGAATCCTTGCGCTCCGGCGCCAAGATAAACCCTGTTGAAATAAACGGTTAGGATTTCGTCCTTCGTGTATTTTATCTCCATCGCCACGGCGAACGGCACTTCCTTTATCTTTCGCCATAGCGTTGTTCTTCTGCAATCCTTTTCGAATTCGGTCTTGCTAATTTCTCCGTTNGGGTCGAATTTCACGCCTAGGCAAAGCAATTTGGCGACTTGCTGGGTTATCGTCGACCCTCCGTGCCCTTGAAACGGTCCCCTCCCCTCTCGCAGGTTTATGAAAATTGCGCTGGCAATGCCCCTCGGGCTAATGCCGAAATGCCGATAAAACCGCTTATCCTCCGTCGCAATGACGGCGTTTCTCAAATGCTTGGCGACGTTGTTCGGCGTAACGGCGCCGCCGAACTGCTCGCCCCGCCAGGCGAAAACCTCGCCGTTCCGGTCGAGAAGCGTCACTGAGCCGCGGATTCTTCCGTCGGTTAGATGAACTGGCTCCGGCAGCCCGCTGTGAAAATAAAATACAGCGCCGGCANTAATCAGTGCGCACACTAAAACAATGCGCGAGATAAAAATGAAANTCCAGCGAATTACCGCCTTTCCGGACGATGCCGCGGCCCGGCCCAGGCGCATCCAGGGCTTCCTTAGCGCACGCCTAAACGCTGCCGACCTCGAAGGCCGAGAACTGTTATTGGGGCGAGTCGCCTTTCCGCGGGCGGGGATGACCTTCCGCGCTACGGGTGCCCGAATTGTTTTGCGGGCCATTTTTCTTTCTTCTGCTCAAGCTGCCGACCATTATAAATTGAATCCGCCCGTTCGAACAAGCCAAGAACGGCTGACTTGCCCGGACGGCCCCGCTTTGCCGCTATACCGCATCGAAATCCAGCATTAGGCTTTCGGATATCGGACGAGACTGGCAGGCCAGAATAAATCCCGCTCTGATTTCCCAGTCTTCAAGCGAGTAATTCACCGCCATCTCCGCCTGCCCGGACAAAACCCGGCATCGGCAAGTGCAGCACATGCCTGCGCGGCAAGAAAACGGCAATTCGATTCCGTGCCGCAGGGCCGCGGCAATGACCGAATCGTCCTGGCTTTCGAGTGCGAATGAATACTTGGCTCCGTCGAAGCGCACCTCGACGTTGGCCTTTTCTTTCGGCGGCAGGCTCGAGCGGCGAACCGGCGGAGATGCGCCGGGAAAAAGAAACCTTTCATGCCTAATAATTCTCGCGTCGACGCCTAGATTCCCGATCGCATTCGAGCATTCCGCAATCATCCCTCCCGGACCGCAAATAAACGCCCCGTCGATCGATTGCGGGTCGAACAGCCCCGCCGCCGCGAACCCGATTATCTTTTGCCCGTCGATTCTTCCCTGCAGCAGCGGGGTTCTGCCGATTTCACGGCTTAGCACATGAACTAGCGCGAAGTTCGACAGAAACTGGTCCTTGAGCGCATCCAGCTCCCGACGGAACATGATCGATTCCGCGGTGCAGTTTCCAAATGCCATCGCGACCCGGGAACCTGCGGCCAGAGCATGCGCGGCGATTGAAATAACGGGCGTAATCCCCGACCCGGAAGCGACCAAAAGAATATTCCGCTCGCCGGAATAAACAAATCGGCCTTGCGGCCGCATAACTTCCACGTATTCGCCGGCTTTTAAATCCTGCGCAAAATTCGAAAATGCGCCCCCNTCTTGCCTCTTCACTCCGATTTTCAGTGATTCGCCCGGCCTCGAGGCAATCGAATAGGTTCGACGAATATCCTTGCCGTCGATGTTCGCTCTAAGGACAACGTGCTGACCGGGAGAGAAACTGTAACTCTCGGCCAGATGATTCGGCACGTCGAAAGAAAGGGCTGTCGCCTCCGGCGAAGCTCTTCGCGCCTCTATTATTTTCAGTCGTTGAAACAGCACTGGCGAGGTTGCAATCGATTCAGATGCACTTGAAGTATTCGAAAGGTTCGGCGCATGCCGGGCATCGGTACTGCGCCTTGCAGGCGGTCGAGCCGAATTCGCTTAGCCGCTCGGCGTCTTCGAAACCGCAGCGCGGGCANGCGACGCGTCGAGNCTCGAANAGCGCCCGCGCATTTTCCGATTTGTCGCCGGGAGGCGCGATTCCTTCCAATCTGAGTTTCTCCCTGCCTTGGGGCGTAATCCAGTCGGTGGTCCATGGCGGATCAAGAACGCGCTCGATTTTCGCTTGGAATCCCTTCTTTCGAAGCGCTTCCGCCACATCTCGTTCGATCGCGAACTGCGCGGGGCAGCCGGAATAGGTTGGAGAGATGCTTGCAATCGCGGTGGAATTTTCAACTCGCACCTCTCTTAGCATCCCCAGGTCTGCAACGGTNAGGCACGGTATTTCCGGGTCCACGACCGCAGCGGCCGCATTCCAGGCGATTTTCGATTTTTCGCNAGGCGATTCAACCATTACCATTTNGCTCCCGGATGCGATCTTTGCAGATACTGCATTTCGGCGAGAAGGTGCCCNAGGCACTCGCTGTGCTTTCCTTGCCGGCCGCCTTCCAGAAAGAACTCTTCCTTCGGAANATCAAGGCCGGCNGCCTCAATAATTCGGGACGAGGCTTCAAGCCACTCATTCCGAATCGCCGCCCTGTTCGGCAGCAAGTCGTCCCGTTCGCATGCGCTTGCCGCATCCGACGATAAGAAAAGTTCCCCCGTGAAGCGATAAAGCTCGCAAGCAGCCGCATCCATGCGAGATCGACTCTCCCTGGTCCCGTCGCCGAGCCTTATCGTCCATTCGCTTGCGTACCTTGCGTGGTAGGATGCTTCGTTGGCCGCTCGACCGGCAATGCCGCGAATCGTCTCGCTCGCCGACATTTTCGCCCGCCGCCAATACTCCTTCATGAACGTGCTGAAATAGAATTGCCTCAGCACCGTGCAGGCGAAATCTCCGTTCGGCCGCTCGACTAGCAGGCAGTTTCTGAATTCTCTTTCGTCTCTAAAGAATACGAGGCTGTCTTCGCACCTGCCCCGCCCCTCGATCGCGCCCGCGCTTGCGTAAAGCTCTCGCGCGGTTCCCAGCAAATCGAGCGCAAGATTGGGAAGCGCGAGGTCTTCCTCCAGCGACGGCGCATGGCCGCACCATTCCGACAATCGGTGCCCGAGGACGAGGTGGTCGTCAGCTAATTCCAGAAGCGCGGCGAATAGCTCATTCGCATTTTTCAAAGGTTTTCGACTCCGTCGGGGATATTGTAAAAGGTCGGGTGCCGGTAGNCCTTGCTCAAGGCCGGTTCGAAGTCTTCGGCATTCCTGTCNGGGTCCGTGGACGCGATGTCGGCNGAAGCGACCACCCAGATCGAGTTCCCCTCTCCGCGCCGAGTATATGCATTGCGCGCGGCCTGAAGGGCCATTTCGGCGTCCGCGGCGTGGAGCGAGCCGACGTGCTTGTGGGCCAGCCCGTTTCGCGGACGAATGAAGACTTCCCAAAGCGGCGTGGATTCGGTCATTCATTCAACNCGACACGGCGGAATCTCGACGATTCGCGCTTCGCGTTTTCGCCGCGTGCGCCCTAGCGGCCTCTCGTACCCANGCGCCGTCTTCCCAAGCCTTCCTGCGCGCCGCCANGCGCTCTTTCGCCATAGGCCCGAATCCGGATATCACGCGGCGGAATTCCTCCCAGTCGATCGCGCCGTGCCGAAAGCCCCCTTCGCCTCCATTTAGATCAGGATCCCACTTCAAGTCCGGATCGGGCACGTCCAAGCCGAGGAATTCGGCTTGCTTAACCGTCGCATCTATAAATTTCCGGCGAAGACTGTCATTGGAAAATCGCTTTATCTTCCATGTCATCGATTGATCGGAGTGCCTCGATTCGGAATCCGGCGGCCCGAACATCATCAGGCTCGGCCACCACCACCGATTCAACGCGTCTTGCGCCATTTCCCTTTGCCTGTCCGTTCCGCGGCAAAGCGCCAGCATGATTTCAAATCCTTGCCGCTGATGAAAAGATTCCTCCTTGCAAATCCGGACCATGGCTCGGGCATACGGCCCGTAGGAGCATCTGCAGAGGGGGATCTGATTCATGATCGCAGCCGAATCCACAAGCCATCCGATTGCGCCGATATCCGCCCAGCTCAGCGTCGGGTAATTGAAAATCGACGAATACTTTGCTCGCCCTTCAAGCAAATCCTCCGTCATCTCCTCCCGGGAGACGCCTAGCGTTTCCGCAGCCGCGTAAAGATACAATCCATGGCCGCATTCGTCCTGAACTTTGGCGAGCAGCGCGATCTTTCGACGCAGCGACGGAGCCCTGGTTATCCAATTGCCTTCCGGCAGCATGCCGACGATTTCAGAATGGGCATGCTGGCTGATTTGGCGGACGAGAGTTTTCCGGTAGCCGGCGGGCATGGCGTCCATCGGTTCGATTTTTTCTTCGGCATCGATTCTTTTCTGGAATTCTTCAAGGAAATCCATCGATTCCGATTTGACGGCGACCTTGCCGTCGAGCGCTTGCGAATACATGCCGTGGTTCCGATTCGAAAATCTTCTGCAGTAAATGTAATTTGACCGGCGCGCGAATGCAATTTCGCCGGGCTAACCGCAGATTTCGAGAATAGAATGCTCGTGGATTTGGGAAGAATACCGATTGACATAGCCTCGTTACAACATTATTGTTGTAATTATGCTTCCCGCCCTTATTCATTTAGACGGCGCTCCTTGGCAAGTTTTGCCGGAGGGAATTCATTCCGCCGACCTTGATTCGATTAGGTCGCGGTTTGCCTGCAACCCATGGCGCCGCCAGCTATTCGGAGGCTTTTGGGAAGCGTCCGCAAACCTAGCCATGTCGGGCTGTCGTTCGCTTTATCTCGACGGCAGCTTTGTCTCGGACAAGCCGAAACCAAATGATTATGATGCCTGCTGGAATCCACATGGCGTCGATCGCCGTAAATTGGACCCTGCCTTCTTCGACTTAAGGAACCGCCGCGCAGCCCAGAAAGAAAAATTTTTCGGAGAGTTTTTTCCATCGACGACAATGGCGGATGCGCAAGAGCGGAACTTCGTAGATTTTTTTCAACTCGAAAAGTTTACAGGCAAACCAAAAGGAATCGTGCTCATAGACTTGACAGCCTACGACATGCTCAAACCACAGGTGAAGCCATGATTTACAGTGACAAGCAGTATGGCATCTCAAGCGGCGAGTTGACGAAACTTAAAAGCGCGTTGGCAGCCACGGAAGCGCTATTGCCAAATGATGACTGGGTTCAAGAACTCGAAATCGAAGGCTTGAAGAGTCAGATTGCCGAGATAGAAGCTGATATCACTCATTACAGATTGTTGAAGGCAGGCGAAATCGGTTTTACCAAATCTTACTCTCTGAATTCTCTGCCAAGTATTCTAATTCAGGCACGGATCGCCTCTGGCATGAGCCAATCAGACCTAGCCAAGTCACTAGGCCTGAAGCCACAGCAAGTCCAGCGTTACGAGGCAACTGAATATATGAGTGCGAGTCTTGCTCGACTTATTGAAGTAGCAAACCATCTAAACGTCCATACTGTCGGCCTATTCGAAACCGAGACTGACGCGCGAGGTATTGTTTTATCTTGGGACGACATTGGCGATGTCAATTGGCAGGAGTTTCCTGCGCGCGAGATGGCAAAACGTCGATGGTTTGACATGCCGCTTGGTGCCAATCTGATTGAGCGCGCCAAGGCCTATTTCCTAGAAGCCGCAGGTCCTCAATTTGTGAATGCGCTGCACCGAAAAAAAATACGTTGCGCAACTTTGCCTAACGAATATGGATTGCTTGCGTGGCAAGCACGAATTCTGGAGCTCGCCCGTACAATAATCGAAGAGGAGCGGCTGCCCTGTTTCAACTTCGACGACCGCTGGTTGCCTGAGCTAACTAGGCTCACACGCCGAACTGACGGTCCTCGCCGCGCGCGCGAGCTGTTGGCAAGTAAAGGAATCGTCCTGGTTACGGAAAAACACATGCCCGGCACCTATCTCGACGGTGCTGCTATGCTGAGCGTTTCTGATCGCCCCGTAATAGGAATGACCCTGCGATATGACCGGTTGGATAATTTCTGGTTCGTACTCTTTCACGAGCTAGGACACGTCTACCTCCATCTGTTCGGAGGATTTCGCTACGATTTCTTCGATGACTATGGTTTTGCTGCAAAGGACCGCATCGAACTTGAGGCCGATCAGTTCGCACTCAACAACCTAATTCCGGATGATCAATGGGATAAATGCTCATCTCGTTTCGCTCTGTCGGAAAAAGCTGTCCGTTTAGATGCCAAAGCCCTTGGCATCGATGCCAGCATCATCGCCGGACGAATCCGCAAGGAACTGGAAAATTACGCCATCCTGAACGAACTTGTTGGTCCCCGGCGGGTGCGCGCTCAATTTGCGGATGAGACCGATGATCTTGAGTAACAAAAAATACGTGCCTACTATAAGTTGGAGGATGGCTGAGTATCAAGAGCTGACGCGGCTTGCGCCAGACATTAAAGATCTAGCGGTACCTCAAGTTCGCATGCCTGAGGTCGAATTCGACTTCGAACTCGGGCACCTAAGAAAAAAATCCATGAACATGTGCATCCGTTCATTCAGAGGTTTCTCAAGAAATGGAATCCGCGGCCCGCTTGCAGGCCTGCGCAAAAGTCTAGTTTTTGCGGATTCGAGGAAGATTTATTCTGCGGATTCCGGCACGGGCGCGAGCATCGCTGCGGTTATCGGGGCTGACCGAAGTGTCTCGGATGAGAGCTTGCGGATGTTTTCCGGCGAATTGCCGGCTGCGGGAGCAGCAATCCTTCGAGCCGGTGCTGCGGCTCAACGGGTTCTGCTTCCAACCCGCCTAGGTGCGCTTCAGGGGCTTTAGAATGGCATTGATCGCGTCCTGCGCCCTGGCCCCGCGTAGTAGCGATTGGTCGGGGGCATGTATTGAACCCGGCCCTCGAAGCGAACGATAGAGATTGTCGCGTTGCTCAGGCAGGCGAGGTTGGGCGGCGTGTGGCGCACATGCGCACGGCAGCGGTCCTCGTCGCATGTTCAGTCTCGAACGCAGTGAAGGCGGTTCTCAATGTGCCAGTGCTCGCGGACGATGCGGAGCGGCATGCTGGCCTCGGCCCCGTCCCTGCCGAGCGAGGTCAGGCAGTAGGTGGTTTCTTCGTATATTTTACCGGTTTTGACGCATTCGATCGTTCGGCGGATCCGGGTGGCCTGCTTTCGCCCCTAGAGGTCGCAGTAGCCGTCCAATTCGGGTTCCGCCAGGTCGACCGCGTCGCAGCGGCGCCGTTCGATGCGGCCGTGCCCCTTGTCGTGCGGCTCGCTTGTCCAGTCGTTGTCCTTCAGGTCATCCAGAATGGTTTCCTGGTTGCCCTTGATGGCGGCGACGAGGTAGTCCGCGGCGCGGCAATCCTCGACCAGGCTTCGCACGGTTTCCTGCCGTGCGTGCATGGCATCGAGGGTCACGGCGCATCCCTGCAGTCCAATTTCCTTCGCCAGGTTTCGAACGGCTGGAATTTTGTTCGTCTATTCAGGGATTTGCGTTTGCCCGAGCACGAGGCCGCTGCCGTGATCGACCGCCGCAACCATCATGCTTCGCTCGATCTCGATCTGCTTCGACGCGCAGCGCACGTCTTTGCCGTCGAGGGCGGCCGGTCGGCATCCGTCGCGGGCGCAGTGGGCCGCCAGCGCGATGGTGAGATAGCAGCGCCGTTCGAAGCGTCGGCCGTGCGGCTTGCGGAAATCCTTGACGGTCTTAAGAAAGGAGCAAAGGCTCCGCAGGTCGTCGGCCGGCGGCGGCTCGGCGGCCCATTCGACCCGCCGCTCCAGCGGCGCATCCTCGCCGCGCAGCATGGCGGCCGCGCCCTTGCACAGTTCGCGCACGAATACATCCTTTGGCTGCCGCGTGTGGGTGTACTGCGCGGACCCGCCGGTCCTGCGCGAGTAGCCGCGCGTCGGACCCGGCGCATGCCAATTCGAAGCGCGGTAGCAAGTGCCTGAAAATCTTGACGGATCCAAGAAGCTCTCGGCGACGAGAACGGGATAGTCATGCAGCGCCGACATGTCGTCGGACAGGCGTCGCAGGCTCAGCCCAAGCACCCGCGAAGCCATGTTGGGAACCCGGCCCTCGCCGAGAATGACAAAGCGAGTGNTGTTCGCGATGAGATGAAGCCGCGANAGCCGCTGATCGCGCGTCCAGCCGATCCAGGNGTCGCGCGCGCCGACCTTGAANGGCCCCNCCTGCCAGCCGATCAGAGCAACCTAGGCCTCCCCGCTTGCCGCCACCTAGCGAAGCGCGCGGCCGTAGAAATTCTTGAAGGAAAGATAGTGGTGGCGCGCGGCAAGGGGGTCCCATCGCCGCGTGGAAAAGTGCCGCCTCTTTTCGAATTGGAAACTTGCATGCCAAGGCGCGTATCAAATCAAATGTTGCGTTGCCGGAGAAAAATTCAGTTTCGGAACAAAAATTAAAAAGATAGTTTTGCGGGGTCGTGAATTTCTGGGGCCAAATCTTGACTTGCGCGTTATTTTCAATACATTTCTCGCTATGCGAGGGTATTCAGCAAAAGCCGTTGCCAACTATTTCCTGAAAAAGTATGGCAAAAGCGGCATAACGCCGCTCAAGATACAGAAGCTAGTGTACATTTCTCACGGCTGGTACCTAGCATTTTATGATGCTCCTCTGGTTAGTGACGAATATGCGGAGGCATGGGAATACGGTCCCGTGTTCGCGTCCCTTTACCACGAGTTCAAGTACCGAGGCCGTTTGCCCATCATTAATCTTGGCACTGACATCGACGGTGATTTCAGAACGGTGACACCTAGGATAGNCCGTGGCGACAAAGAGACTNAGAAACTCCTTGACAAGGTTTGGGATGTATACGGCGGCATGTCTGGAATTGAATTGTCGGAACTGTGCCATCAGCCCGGCTCGCCATGGGACAAAGCTCGTAAGGAATCGCCCGGAATCAGGAATGCTCACATTGATGACCGCTCCATAAAGAAGCATTATCTCAAAAAGCTGGAACGCAACAGGGCAGATCATGAATGATCTTGGTGATCTGTCGGAAGGTGCGCAGACCAAATCTGCCAGATTTTCTGCAACTTCGGGGACGCCTTCTGCAAGCATGGGAGTGGAGGCCGAGCGGGAGATTAAGCATTTCTCATATCATACTGATGAATTGAACAAATGCCTGGTTTCGGCCGAAAAGCAAAAGGTGTGGCTGCGATGGATTTCGATCGGCGTCGCGCTCCTTGCCATCGCCGGGTTTGGCTATTTGGAACTCCTATTACTACGCTATGCCATGTCTTCTAGCTTTGGACTGGGAGATTTGTTCTTCGTGTGGGCAATATCCCCCATGGTCTCCATCACCGCAATCATGATCTTCATTTTGATTGGCGTGTTTCGAGGGTTTCGCGGTGCCGAAGTGGACGGCATGCCCAATTACGCCAATAAGTTGCTCGGCGGCAATAGTCCCGAGGAGTGATGAGAATCAAGGCGGAAACAGTCAACCGGAAGAATACTCGGCTAGAATGCTCCAACCAAGAAATTTGCCAAGGCCATCTTAGCGGGTGGCCATTTTTTCAAGAGACGCGTTGACCGGAGTCAATTTTGCGACGAATCTCCCGTTGCAACGGATATGGCAATGCTAAATATAAGAAATATGTGTAACGGCTAAATCGCCGCGGCGGACGAAAGGGGAATGGAAGTCGATTGAAATCTAGACCAGCAATTCCATCGGCACCGGCTCGGAGGCGCCGAAAATTCGCCGGTATCTTTCTATTTCGGCAATCGGCCCGACCGCCTTCAGGGGATTGTCGGATAGCTTCACCGTGTCGCAGCCGTTAGCCGAAACCGCTTTGCAGACGAGCGAAAAGGGATCAAGCGACCCGTTCGGCGCAAGACCGCGAAAATCGTTGGTCATCAGCGTGCCCCAGCCGAAACTAACGCGAACGCGGCCGTCGAACCGTTTTTGCAGGAACGCTATCTTGTCCGCATCGAGGCCATCCGAGAAAATTATCCTTTTGCTAGCCGGATCCTCGTTTTTCGACTTCCACCATTCGATAGCGATTTCGCCCAATTCCTCCGGATTTCCTGAATCTATGCGAATCCCCGTCCAACCGGCGATCCAGTCGGGAGCGTTTTCGAGGAATCTCTCCGTTCCATAGGTGTCGGGCAAAATTATTCGCAAATTCCCTTCATGCTCCTTGCGCCAATCTTCTAAAACCTTGTACGGNGCCTGCGAAAGCTCTTCGTCGTCGTCGGCGAGCGCCGAATAGATCATCGGCAATTCATGCGCATTTGTTCCTATGGCTTCGGTTTCGCGGCGCATTGCGATCAGGCAATTCGATGTGCCNACGAATTTATTCTCCAATCCTTCCATCATTGCTTGCACGCACCAATCCTGCCAAAGGAAGGAATGGCGGCGGCGCGTTCCGAAATCGGCCACCCGCAGTTTGTCGAGAACTCGCAGCTTCTCTATTTTTTCCCAGAGGCGGGTCATTGCCCTGGCATAGAGAACCTGAAGCTCGAACTTGTCCATTTTTTTAAGAACGCTACGGGACCTAAGCTCCGTTAGAACTGCGAGCGCAGGAACTTCCCAGAGCATGACTTCCGGCCATTCGCCCTCGAAAAGAAGTTCATACTGCCCGTCGGACTTCTTCAATTTATACGGAGGCAAACTCAGGTCTTCCAGCCAAGCCATGAAATCGGAGCGAAACATATGCCGCTGGCCGTAGAACGTATTTCCGCGAAGCCACGTAGATTCTGCTCGTGACAGCTTTAGAGTGCGAATATGGTCGAGTTGCTCCCGCAGCTCCGATTCGTCGATTTCATCGGCCATTCGTATGTGCGTCGACCTATTGATCAACTGGAATTCGACACGGGTCCCAGGCTTGTTCCTGCGAACGAACTGGCACATTAATAGCTTGTAAAAATCGGTGTCGATCAGCGAACGGACGATCGGATCTATTTTCCAATTGTGATTGTAGACTCGCGTAGCAATATCGATCATGTGATTCCAACCAAGAAATTTGCGCCGAGACGGAAAGTCAGACGGGCGCGGGGATCAATTCAACTCCGCATTCCAGCATTTCCGCGCGCGCCTCCGCGCCGGATTCGCCAGGAGCTATTTCTCGGCAGGCGCTTTCGACGACAGTGGTCTCGAACCCGAGTTTTTTCGCATCGACGGCCGAGTACCTCACGCAGTAGTCGAGAGCCAGCCCCACGAGGCAGACTTTGCCTATTCCCCTAGTTAGCAGATAGCCTTCCAAACCTGTAGGCGTTGTCCGGTCGTTCTCGAAAAANGCCGAATAGCTGTCGATCGACTTCCGAAACCCCTTTCTNACGATGAGATCCGCNCGATCNGTCTTCAGGCCGCTATGAAATTGCGCGCCTTCGGAGCCGATGACGCAGTGGTCCGGCCAGAGAACCTGCGTACCGTACTCCAATTCCACCTTATCGAAGGCCGACCGGGCGGGATGGCTCGAAGCGAATGACGCGTGGCCGGGCGGATGCCAGTCCTGAGTAAAAACCGTTGCGGCGAATTTGCCCAGAAGGCCGTTGATCGGACCCACGACGTCGCCGCCGCCTGGCACCTCCAATGCACCGCCTGCGCAAAAATCGTTTTGGACNTCGACAACTATAAGCGCTCCGTCAAAAGGAATCGTCATGCTTGCCTCCCGATAATCTCCGGCGAAACGATTCNGCCCGCCTTGCCGGCTGATCGCCTAATGCGGGTCAATCGGCGGCGCGCAAGACGCTTCGCATAAGTACCTCACGAGCACGACCGCGTCCTCGTAGTCAAATCCCGTTTCCGTGCACCATGCGGGCAGCCCGCCTCTTTTCGCATCGTATGGCAGAAACCCGGCCTTTCGATATGCCGCTATCGCCCGGACATTGCGCGCGGACGGTCGAATAATCAACGCATCGATACCGCCGATCTCGGAGAGAATTCCCGCGATTTCCTCCATGGCCTTCGGACCGTGCCCGTGTCCCCAATGCTCNTTGCCGCCGATCCAGAGGTCGATTTCAGCGGCATTGCCATTGCGCCAATAGCTAATTGCGCCAATGCCGACGCCGTCGGACTGGATTACGAAAATCCGGAAATCGCCCGACGCGGANAATGCCTCGTCGTCGTAGTCAGCCAGGAACTCCTCGTAGCTCGGCACCGGAAAGTCCGGGTATTTGGGCGGGCCCATCATTTCAGCAGTCGCGTCCGACATGGCCATCCACTCGAAAATGCACCGCCGGTCCGCGAACGTCGCAGCCCTCACGCTCGTCGTCATGACGCGAAGTTGCCATGAAAAGCACAAAATCGCAACTAGTTTCCGGTATGAACATTATAGCAACGATTTGACGGTTTTTGATCATTTCCAGCTGTTTCGACAATACTTTTTGGGGTGACTTTCTCCACAATGCGCATTATATAGAGTCTTAATAATCAACGGAGAATTTTTATGCTGGCAGCAGGAGTTGGTGAGCAGGACTACAAGGCGGATTCGATAAAAGTATTAAAGGGATTGGAAGCGGTCAGGAAGCGACCGGGAATGTATATTGGCGATCCCGACGATGGCTCGGGTCTTCATCATATGGTCTACGAAGTCGTAGACAACGGAATAGACGAAGCTCTGGCCGGCCACGCCGACTTTGTAAAGGTCGTAATACATTCCGATGAAAGCGTCTCTGTAACGGATAACGGGCGCGGGATCCCCGTGGACATTCATCAGGGAGAAGGCATGTCCGCTGCCGAAGTCATCATGACTCAGCTTCACGCGGGCGGTAAGTTCGACTCGAACTCCTACAAGGTTTCCGGCGGTCTTCACGGCGTCGGCGTTTCGGTTGTCAACGCGCTGTCGGAATGGCTGGAACTTCGAATCTGGCGCAACGGCAAGGAGCATTGCGCGCGGTTCGAGGAAGGCGCCACGGTAGAACCGCTTCATCAGACGCGGAACTGCGGAGATAGAACCGGCACCGAAGTGAAGTTTCTCGCCTCCGACAAGACGTTCAGCCACCGAAATTTCAACTGGAAGGTGCTCGAGCATCGGCTGCGCGAGCTCGCTTATCTGAATTCCGGCGTAAGAATCGTGCTTCGCGACGAGAGGCCTCTGGAACACCTGGAGGCCGAATATTTCTCCGAAGGCGGGGTTCGCGAATTCGTCCGCTTTCTGGACAGGTCGCGCGTGCCGCTTCTCGAGGAGCCCGCCTATGTGGGCGGAGAGCGCGACGGCATCGGCATCGAGGTTGCGCTTTGGTGGAACGACGGATTCCACGAAACGGTTCTTCCGTTCACCAACAACATTCCGCAGCGCGACGGGGGAACCCATCTTGCCGGATTCAGGGGCGCTCTCACGCGAACCATCAATCATTTCGCAAATAGCTCCGGAGTTCTAAAGCGGGAAAAAGTCTCCTTCACCGGCGAGGATTCAAGAGAAGGGCTAACCTGCGTTCTTTCCGTCAAGGTTCCGGACCCCAAGTTCTCGTCGCAGACGAAGGATAAGCTGGTGTCCTCGGAAGTTCGCCCGCCAATCGAAAATTTGCTGAATGAAAAGCTCAAGGAATGGTTCGAAGAGCATCCGCGGGAAGCGAAAATCATTCTGGAGAAGATCGTGCGCGCCGCGCATGCGCGGGAAGCAGCCCGCAAGGCGCGTGAATTGACGCGCAAGAAATCGCAATTGGATATCGCGTCGCTGCCTGGAAAACTGGCGGATTGCCAGGAAAAGGATCCTGCGTTGTCGGAGATATTCATCGTAGAAGGCGATTCCGCCGGCGGGTCCGCGAAACAGGGGCGGGCAAGGTCGAATCAAGCGGTGCTGCCTCTTCGCGGTAAGATTTTGAACGTGGAGCGCGCGCGACTGGACCGAATGCTTTCGTCCGAGCAGATCGGCACGCTGATAACCGCGCTCGGCACCGGCATAGGCAGAGACGAATTCAATCTCGAAAAGCTTCGCTATCACAAAGTCATCATTATGACGGATGCCGATGTGGACGGGGCGCATATCAGAACTTTGCTTCTGACATTTTTTTTCAGGCAAATGCCGCGGATCATCGAGGGCGGATTCCTTTTTATCGCGCANCCGCCGCTCTTCAAAGTCGAGAAGGGCCGTTCGGAAGTCTATCTCAAGGACCAGGGCGAGCTTGAAAATTATCTGGTGGAGCAAGGGCTGGAAGGAGCCGTGCTTCATTTGAATTCGGGCGAGCGGATTTCGGGGCTTGATCTGGCGCAAGTCGCGAAGACGGCAAAAAAGATCAATCAAATATTGAAGATGTTCCCTGTACGCTTCGCGCGGAATATTCTCGAGCATTCAGCTATCGCGGGAATCCTATCGCCTGGACGCGTCAAATCGGATCCGCAGGCNGCNGCCGACAAAATCGCGCATCGCCTCGACCTCGTGGCCGAGGAATACGAGCGCGGCTGGACGGGACGGCCGTCGCAGGACGGCGGCCTGCGCTTTACGCGAGTTGTGCGCGGCGTCGAGGAAGTTAAGAGGCTCGACGGAAATGCGCTGCGTTCGAGAGAAGCGGTTCGCCTGGCGGAGACGCACGGCGAATTGAAGGAAATCTACGACGAGCCTTCGACCCTGGCTTTCAAGAACCGCACCGCGCCGATATTCACGCCTTCAGATCTTCTCGGAGCTATCGTCGCCGAAGGCGAAAGGGGATTGACGATGCAAAGATACAAGGGGCTTGGAGAAATGAACCCCGGCCAGCTTTGGGAAACGACCTTGGATCCCGATGCCCGAACGCTGGTAAGAGTTGAAATCGACGACGCGATGGAAGCGGGCGACCTCTTTACCCAGTTGATGGGCGACGTGGTCGAGCCAAGGAGAGATTTTATCGTTCAAAACGCTTTAAGCGTTGAAAACTTGGACCTTTAGCGGGCGGCAGGCTCGACGCTCGGATCCGCTTCATTTCGCAACTCCTGCAAGTTCACGAACTCCGGCATTGGCGAATTGCCGAATTNCCGTCTTCATTGATAACGGAGAAGCGCTGCGCATCCGCACCNAGCCTGCCGAAAAGGCCGGAATCGGTGCCCGTTACCCAAGCTTGCAGTTCCAGAGACATAATTTCCTCGTACAGGTCGTTTCGCCTGTCTTCGTCGAGATGCGCGCAAACTTCGTCGAGTAGCAATACGGGTGAAATCCGCAAGTCGCGCATTAGAGCGCGGGCGTTGGCCAAAACGATCGAAACCAGCAGAGCTTTTTGCTCGCCTGTGGAGCAATGCCCGGCGGGCAGCTGATTCGGTTTCAATGTTGTTTCCAAGTCCGCTCGATGCGGCCCGACCAGCGACCGGCCCGCAGCCAGGTCGCGGCGCCGGCATTCCGAAAGGGCTGTCGCCAAGTCTCTTTCGCTCTCTACCGCGGAGCAATTGGGGCAGTTGCTGTCGATCGACAATTCCGCAATCGGAAAGCCGGTTCGAGAATCGCTTTGAGCCTGGTTGATTTTTTCAACCGCCCGCCTGCGATTGCGGGCAACGCGAACGCCTTGAAGCGCCATCTGGCGTTCCAGCGCATCATACCATCCATCGTTTGAAACCTTGTCTTTTAGCAGCCTATTGCGTTCGCGCATCGCTTTTTCGTAGCCAATCGCGGCTCTCGCGTGCTCGGGGAAAAAGCTCATCGATATTCGGTCGACAAATCGACGCCTTCCCGCGGCCCCTTCTATCCAGATTCGGTCCATGGCCGGCGTGAGCCAGAGGATTCTTGCCTGGAGCGCAAGGTCGGCCAGCTTCGACGGCTTGCCATCGACTAAGGCGCGACGAGGCGAACCGTCCCTGGAAAAGGTTTCCAAAAGAATCTTTCGATCCGGCGTATCTAGCTGCCCGGATACTTTCCAGCCGATTTCTCCCGGTCGACGCGAAATCTCTTCGGCGCTTGACGACCGCAATCCCCTACCCGGCGAAAACAGCGAAACGGCTTCCAGAGCATTGGTCTTGCCCGCGCCGTTCGGCCCGCAAAGCACGACGATTCGACCGTCCAGGAAGATTTCGGTTGCCCGGTGAGACCTGAAATGGGACAGTCTCAAGTGAGAAATGAACTGGCCGGGCATGAGCGTCTACCGGCAGAGGCCGAGCGCGGCGACCGGGAAAATTCCGCTGCCCGCTCCGCCGCTAAATCCTTTGCGGCATAACGACGAATGTCGCATCGTCATCATTGTCGTCTGTTATTAGAGCCGCTCCGCCGGGTTGAAGGTGGAAGATCGCATTGCTGTTGTCCATNAGCGCCAAAATGTCCAAAAGGTGCCGATGGCTGAATTTAACTTCAAACCTCGGCTGGCTGTAGGAAACCTCCAAGTTGTCTTCAGCTGAGCCGAATTCCGCCGAGTTTATCGAGAGCTGCANATTCCCGTCGTCCATTGTCAATTTTATTGATTTGGACTTGTCGATGGAAACCGTCGCTATCCGGTTTATCGCGACTGACAGACGGGCCGCGTCGACCATCAGCCTAGTTTCGTTCGAGCGAGGAATTAGGCGTTCGTATTCGGGAAAATTCCCTTCGATCGGGCGCGCGCTTACTGAAACGTTCAGCGAGGAAAAGACGACAAGCTTGTCCGAAACNGAAACTCTCACGACTTGGTCCGTCTCGTCGAGCATATTTAGAATTTCGTTGACCGCTTTTATCGGAACGATCACGCTAGGCATTTCTTCCACGCCGTCGGGAAGCGCTGTTTCGATCAAGGCCAGCTGCGTTCCGTCGACGGCGGCGCATCGCAGCACGGGTCCCGCACTGCTGACGGTAGCCCTGAGATTCACGCCAGTTAAATATTTTCTGGTTTGGTCAAGGGAAACNGCGATTTTCGCTTTGCTTAGAAGCCTCTTTACTTCNCGGGAGGGGAGTTCGAAGACTACNGCCGCTTCGGTTTCGGAAAAAACCGGAAAATTTTGCGCGGACAGGGTCGGCAACTGGAATTGCGCCCTAGCCGCCTTGATTTCCACGCGTTCCTGCGCCGCGTCGTAATCGAGGGATACGCTGGTATCGTCCGGCATTCTTCTCGCGATTTCACTTAGCGTAAAGGCGGAAACGGTTGTCGCGCCTTCGCGTGCGACCGCGGCGGGAGATTTCGCATCGAGCGATACGAAGCTATCCGTGGCGAAAAAGGACGCAGTACCGCTTTCCGCGCGAATCAATACGTTGGAAAAAATTGGCTGGGTGGAACTGCGAGGGACAACAGAATTGGCCAGCCCGCTAATTCGGCGCAATTGAGCACAGTCGATCTCAAATTTCATTGTCTGCTCCGGAGACCAAGGCAGGCAAGGTTACAGGCAATCTTTTTCGGTAGCAACGAACTTCCGATCTGTAGTGAAATTTTCTTCCCGAGAATCGGCCTTTTCCAGTCAATCGCTTAGGTTCCGGCGAATGATGTCGATGTCGTTTTCGGTGCCGCTGTCGTCGCCGATAAGTTTTTTCGTTCTGTTAATCGCGTAAATTACGGACGTGTGGTCCTTTCCGCCGAAAAACCTCCCGATTTCCGGAAGGGAGTGGTGAGTGAGCTCTTTCGCAAGAAACATGGCGATATGCCTTGGACGCGTGTAGATTCTCGCTCGGTTGCTGCCAATCAGCTCGCTAACGCTAACGTCGAAATACGCGGCCACCTGGCGCATGATTTCGTCCAGCGCCACTCTCCTATCGGATTCCTTGATGAAATCCGAAAGCATTTGCTTGGCGTCNGCTTCGGCAACTGGGCGCCTCATCANGAATCCCGTTGCCGTGACTCGGTTGAGCGCTCCTTCCAGTTCACGCACATTNCTTGAAAAGTGCCGAGCTATGAATTCCAGAACTCCCTCTTCGACCTTTACGCCGCCGCCCGTCTTGATGAATTGATCGTATTTGTACTTGAGGATTTTCAAGCGCAGTTCGTAATCGGCGGGGTGGAGGTCGACAACTAGTCCCGATTGGAGACGCGAGATTATCCGGTCGCTCATGCCGTCGATCTTTGCCGGCGAACGATTTCCCGAAAGCACTATTTGCTTGCCCTGGTCAAACAAGGCATTGAACGTATGGAAAAACTCGTTCTGCGTTGATTCCTTCCCCGCGATAAACTGCAAGTCGTCGATCATCAGCACATCGACCGAACGGAATGATTCCTTGAATTCAAAAATCTTCTTGAACTTCAACGCATATACGAACTCGTACATGAACTGTTCCGCGGATAGGTACATAACCGTCGAATTCTGGTACTTTGAACGCAGAGCCCAAGCAGCCGCGTGCATCAAATGAGTTTTTCCAAGGCCCACGCCGCCGTGAAAGTAGAGCGGATTATAATTTTTTAGACCGCCTTGAACGATACTGCATGCCGCATGGTACGCGATTTTGTTGGATTCACCGACAACGAATGAATCGAAAGTTAGGTTCGGATGGAGGTATTCCTTTTTCCTATTGGAAATTCCAATTTCGAACTCGTCGCGGGCATTCGCGTCGGATTGGTCGGTTCCAGCCGATGATTTAGCCGACTTGGAAACAGAGAAATGGAGACGGATTATCGACGGGTCGCGTTCCTTGAGCAGACGCAAAATGGATTCGCCGTAATATTGCGACACCCATTCGACATGAAAATTCGAGGGAGCTTCCAAAAATGCGATACCGCCTTCCAACGTCTTGAATTGGACGGCATAGAGCCAGTTCTTATAATTGCTAGCGCCAATTTCTTCTTTCAGGCATTCTTTGATTTTATTCCAAATGTCGTTTTTCATGAGTATAATTTGTTACTTTAGTTCTTAGCGCTGGACCCAGGGCAATCCGCTGAACTTCCAGCCGTTTTTTTCCCCCCTATGCAAGCAAGAGTCCAAATCGCCTTCGAATCCATCAGACACGTTGACGCATCTGGCGAAAATTTTTTCTGCGCTCATTGAATTCAGAACGAAATCAGCTGCCTCTCGGGATCGAACGCCCGACCGGCAAATAAAATACAAGTTGGAAGGAATCGAATCGCCTAGTCGATGCCTCAACTCTAATACGAACCTCTCGTTGACGACCATTGTCGGATACATTCTCCATTCAATCAAAACTAGTTCCTTCCCGAGTTCAGATATGTCGGGGAGGCCTACATACTGCCATTCCGGCCGGGTTCTGACATCAATCAAGACACCGTCCGGGTTTGATGCCATCTCGTCCCAAACGCTTTGAGAACCCTTCTCTTCTACGCGACGATCTAGCTTCACCGTAATCGATTCCCGGACGTAATTTTATTGATGCAAACGAAATTAGCAGTGCAATTTCGCAACCGCAACANCATAAACGGGCCGAAAAAATCGGAAACAAAATTCATCGGTCGCTCACGATTGGCTTATGTTGTTGCAGTGGCCTATTTTTTTGAAAACCGATGAATGGAATGGCGTATCGAAAATAAAATATTTTTTTTCGGCGGAATTCGAGCCTGTTGAATAATGCGCCTGAATCCCTCGCCACTATCGAATCCCAATATCTCCTGCTCCTTGATCGAATTCGGATTCGCTGCAGTCGCGAGCAATGCCGCGGTGCGTCTTGATGATGCGCAACTCATTGTTTTACATGATTATTTCATGTTTCTGTATTGCGATTATTAGTCTTCTCATCGTTGTCTGGGAGAAAATTCGACTCGATTCGAAATGAAGCATCGCAATGATTCGCAAGCTTCGAGTTCCGCCCGAATCCATTCCGCGACGATGATTCGAACGCCGAGCAATGAATCGGATTCGCGTCCGCTCAACAGTCGCGGCGCGCCAAGCCAGGGCTTGCGCGCGCACCGGAATCGGCTCGAATCTACCGGGGCGTCCCGGAGCCTCCGCCAAGGCCGCGACTTTTACCGCCGGATATCGCTGCGGAGATCTTTCGAGCGCCCTTTTACGGGGCCTCGCCATTTCACCTGCCTTCGCGCAAATCCAGTTGTCCGCGATGGCAACGCGGCCCGATCGAAAACGAACGGTCCTAGTTGCTTCCTTGGAATCCTGTCGAGAGCGGCTCGCAAGGAGCTTGAACTGAAGCGCATAAAAACGCGTTTCCGGTTCCAGCGCATCGGCGCAAGGTTATTCAGATCGCGGATCAATTTTCGTGTTCAAGCCGCCGGCCGCCGCCGGAAACAGTCCGGGATTCGGTTGCTCGGCTCGCAGCGTCGAATCGCCATGGCGCCAACTGCATGAAATTTGATCCGCGCGCGGCCGGTCGCCGGCGCGGAACTCGGCACAACCGCGAACGCTCTTCAAGAACAGGCGATTGCCCGCCTCCCGATCCTGATCCTCAATTTCATCCTCCGGTAGGCCATCTCGCAATGCGAACGCCTCGTCTTGGCGCATCGAAAACTGATTCGCGGAATCGTTGCGCCGAAGCCTGCGGGGACTCATGCGAACGCCGCGCAAGAACGCGCCGGGAAGCAACGGATTTTCCCGTGCGGGCCTGTACGGTTTCAATGCAGCTCAGATTCTCGGCCTGCGCTATTTGTCAATGAACTCCTTGCGCCAATTCCAAAAATGTCGGCACGAGAATTCAAATCCGGGTGGGTTTGCGGCATCATTCGCCTAGGGTTCCGCATGACATCGATTTCGCGGAACTTGCACGGATCAATTTGAACCGGCAGGTCTTGAGCGGAACTTTGCGCTTAGGCCAGCTTGACCGGCGGATAACGCCTATTCCATGCAATAAGCTAAATCCATCGCTCGCATGCGAGCAACTAGCACCGCCGCTCCCGTACAAATTTACGAGATAAAATGCGCGATCAGTTAAGGACGCTCACGGCTGCGAAGTCCAGGCTTCCAGAGTCAATCCATTCAGCGGGCTTATGCTGACGAGTTGATGGCCTTTACTCTCTTAGCCAGCCTAGAAATTTTTCGACTTGCCGTATTTTTGTGCAATACGCCCTTGGAAACCCCGCGCATAATTTCAGGTTGCGCCATACGCAGCGCTTCCGCAGCATCGGCTCCGTTCTCGGCCGACAGCGCCAGTTCGACTTTGCGGATGAAAGTCCTAATTCGCGAAGTCCTCGACTTGTTGATCGCGGTGCGCCGAAGCATTTGCCGAGCGCGCTTTTTGGATTGAGGCGTGTTAGCCATGTTATTTGTCCGGTTCTGGATGCGCGGTGAAAGGGAGTCGCGCCAATACAATTGTTATTGTCGGCTGTCAACTCGAATTTTTTCGGGAACAGATTTCAAGAATGGGATCAATCCTGCCCGAACAATTGTGAACTCGCGATAGGCGACCTCCTTATTCCGCTGCATTCCGGCAGTTTCGCCGAATCGAGCGAAATTCCAGTTTTTCTGTCGAGAATTGCCGGAACGATTGACAAGCGTTGTCAAGTTCAGCATTATTTATGATGTGCTTCAAGCGTCGCGCGCAACAACATTGGAGGGAAGTGGAATTTGCCTTCGGCAAACAAATTCGTGTCTGCGCCGCCCCCAAATTGCGGCGAATTCCTGAACATCGAATTAGATTGTTCGTTTCTGGGCGCGGAGCCTAGGAGAAACCTTGAAGAACGGCAGTTCGAAATCGCGCCGACGGATTTTGTTGCGCGGGCCGCTCCGGACGAGGAGCGTCGAATCCTTGAGATCGGCCAAGTCTTTCTTTACGACGACCGACCTGCCGCAGTCCGAAACGAGCGCGCAGGACTGGGCGGCGGCGCGCATGCATGCAAGGATGAAGCCAATCGCCCATTCCCCCGAAAATTTGACATTGGCTTCAGGAATGGAAGGACCGGGCGGACTCTTGCCGGCCTTGCGGGAGATCTTTCTCCTTGCTGAAGGAATTCGACGTCATTGGCCGAGCCCTTCCCTCNGGATGCGAAGCTTCGTCCCTGNNGCCTGANGGAAAACCCGACTTTGCGTTCAAAGCGCTCGTAAGATTGAAAAACCTGCAAATCGCGCAGGATTCATTGGTCGAACTTGTAATCGGAATTGGAGGATTCTTCTCTAGGCGAGGCGGANCGAGGCAAGTCGCGGGCGCAGCCGCCAAGCCGCTGCTATTGAACACCGCGACGAACGAATTCAGAGTCCTTGTTGAAACGCATGTGCGGTTCGCAGGATTTGATAAAATCGCGGCGTTGCGCGACTTGCGCGCGCCACTGAAATTCATCCGCACCTATCTAAAGCCTATGCGGCGCAGGAGGTTCGGTGATGCCGCCTTGAAATTCAAGGCAATTCCGGCAGAAGCATGGGTGCGCCGGACACCGATTTCTTAGGAGAAAGTAATGAAAATCAAAACGACAATTGCTGCGGCTTGCACTGCATCGCTGCTATCGACTGCAGCGGTCGGCCAGACCGTTGGCTTCGCCATGTCGGAATTCAACGACAATTGGCTCACCGTACTTCGCTTGGCGGCTGCGGATCACGCTGAAAGCATCGGAGTCAATCTGATCATCGAAGACGGTCAGAGCGACGCGGCTCGACAGCTAGACCAGATCAACAACTTCATCGCGTCCGGCGTCGACGCGATCATGATCATCCCGCACGATGCATCGGGGGCTCAGGCCATGACCGATGCCGCCTCCGCGGCCGGCATTCCATTGGTATATGTCAACCGCTACCCGATCAACCTCGACACGCTGCCGGACGATCAGGCGGTTGTCGCTTCGGACGAGACCGAATCGGGAACTCTCCAAACCTTCGCCGTTTGCCAGATTCTGCGCGCATCCGGCGCCGAAGGAAAGTTCTACATCCTGCAGGGTCAACTTCAGCACCCCGCCGGCATCCAGCGGACCAAGGATATCCGGGACGTGGTCTCAATGGACATGTGCAGCTTCATGACCGAAGTCGATCTGCAAGTCGGAAANTTCTATCGCGACCAGGCNTCGGACCTGATGACCAACTGGCTCAGCTCAGGCGAAGACTTTGATGCCGTCATTGCCAACAATGACGAAATGGCAATTGGCGCGATCCAGGCGATNAAGGCGCAAGGAATCGATATGGACGACGTGATCGTCGCCGGCATCGACGCTAGCCAGGACGCTTTGCTGTCGATGCAAGCGGGCGACTTGGATATCACGGTATTCCAGGATGCCCCCGGCCAAGCCGTTGGCGGTCTCGACACGGCGCTGGCGCTGGCGCGCGGCGAAGATGTTGCGAGGCTGATTACTATTCCGTTCAAGCTGGTTACGCCGGAAAACATGCACCTGTTCATGTCCGAGAACTAGCTTAGTAAACTTCATGTGTCCGGCGCGGGATTGCAGCCTGCGCCGGACGCATCCACAGTAGATTAATTTTAGCAGGGGAAAGAAATGGCTGACCGAAGCGCGTATGGAACTGGCGGCTTGGCATTTGACAAGTCCAGAATGACTTGGCCGAACGAGGTCAATGTGTTTCTTGCCCTGATCCTGCTCATCGGCATTTTCGAGTTATTAGGCCAGCTCCTTCCGTACATGAACAACCAGAGCTTGCTCTTCGACTTCAACACCAAACGAGATGGCACGATCCTGAACATGGCGCGGATCAAGATCATCATATTGCAGGTTTCGATAATCGGAATAATCGCCCTTGGATCCACTCAGGTCATCATTTCCGGCGGAATCGATCTCTCGCCAGGTTCCATCGTTGGCGCGTCGGTCATGATTGCAATGAGTTTCGCGCAGACCGAACTGGTCAACGGCAACCCGAATCCGAAAGCGATTTTCGGGCCCTGGGCCATGGATTTACCCGTCATCGTGCCAATTCTCGTTGCTCTCGCCTGCGGTATAGCTGCGGGGGCGACCAATGGATTCCTGATCGCCTACACCCGGATTCCGCCATTTATCGCGACGCTGGGAATGATGGTTACCGCGCGAGGCATTTCCAAATGGTGGTCGAAAGGCGCCCCGGTCTCGTTTCCCACGGAAGAATTCGGTCTCATCGGCAATGGCCTGGGCGGCTGGATGCCGGTCGTAATATTCGTGAGCCTGGCCGCCCTTTTCCATATTATTCTGAGATACACCGTCTACGGCAAGCACACTTACGCCATAGGCTCGAACGAGGAAGCGGCTCGGATGAGCGGTATCAGCGTCAGCCGGCACAAGGTGATGATCTATGCGATAGCGGGCATGCTGGCCGGAGTGTCGGCCCTGGTGCTCAGTTCCAAGAACCTCACGGCGCAAGCGGGCATGGGATTGATGTACGAACTTGACGCCATCGCCATGACCGTNATCGGCGGCGTATCGCTCGCCGGCGGTCGCGGNTCGATTGTGGGCACGGTTTTGGGAGCATTGATCTTCGGCGTCATTATATCGGGATTCACCTACCTGCGCCTAGACGCCTTCTACCAGGAGATGGTGAAGGGAGTGATCATCGTATCGGCAGTTGTCCTCGACCAGTGGCGGCAGCGCCGCGCGGCGGCGCGGACTTGAAGGAGGCGAAAGGTGAGCGATCTAATTCTCGAAACCCGCGATTTGACCAAGTACTACGGGGGCGTGCACGCGCTTGAAGGAGCCAATTTTACGCTGCG
>JGIcombinedJ30088_10000951_pt1 | contig 30635 bp, 37 predicted proteins | sample PinacodermPK_FD_30088 | JGI IMG/M metagenome (IMG submission 30088)
GAGCCGATCGATTTCGACGAGTGCTTCGAGCAGTACCAGGAATTCGGCCAGCGGCTGCGCCCCTTCGTGGCGGACACGCAGGCGCTGGTGGTGGAGGCGCTGCACTCGGGCGAGTACGTGTTGCTCGAAGGGGCACAGGGTTCGCTGCTGGACCTCGACCACGGGACGTACGAGTACGTGACGTCGAGCGTGCCGAGCAGCACCGCGGGCGGGGCCACCCTGGGCGTGGGCATCGGGCCGACGGACGTGCAGCGGGCGATCGGCGTGTTCAAGAGCTACTGCACGCGCGTCGGCAACGGGCCGTTCCCGACGGAGCTGTTCGGGGAGATGGCGGACAAGCTGCGGGACCACGGCAAGGAGTTCGGCCGCGGCGAGTACGGCACGACGACGGGCCGTCCGCGACGCATCGGCTGGCTCGATACGGTAGCGGCGCGTTACTCCGTCGGGTTCAACGGGCTCTCGGCGCTGGCGCTGACGCGCCTCGACGTACTCGACGGGCTGCCGGCGCTGAAGCTGTGCACGGCCTACGAGATCGACGGCGAGATGGTGAAGACGATGCCAGCGAGCCCTTCGGCGTTGCGCCGGGCGAAGCCGGTGTACGAGGAGCTTCCCGGCTGGAGCGAGCCGACCTCGGGCGTGCGAAACTTCGACGACCTGCCGGCGGAGGCGCAGGTGTACATCCGGCGGGTGGAGTCGCTGCTGGGGGTACCGGTGGACCTGATCTCGGTGGGTCCAGAGCGCGAGCAGGCGATCATCGTCAACCCAATCTTCTAGGCTGTTTGTGTTCAGGAAACCCACTTGCCAGAGGCGTAGCCTGTGGCCATGCGCGCGGTGCTATTGGTGATCCTTGTTCTCGCCCTCGTGCTCCCCGCCGCTCTGCAGCCCAAGGAGGCGAGCGCCTGCTTCTGTGGCGGCATGGAGGATGTGGAAGCCGTGCTTCACGGACGGGTGGGGCGCGTGCTCGACAGCACGTCGTATCCCCGCGGCGGCCAGGCGTGGACCGTCGAGATAGAAGTGCTACGCGTCTTCACGGGTAAGCCGTACGTCACGCGGTACGCCGTCTACACCGTGAACCACTCCGAGTGCGACGTAACACTGATCGAGGGCCAGGAGTACATCTTCCTACTCGCGCACGACGAGCAGGAGTTCGGCGTCGCGAACTGCTCGGTGTTGTTGGCCACCGAGGAGGACATCAGGGAGTTGGGCACAGGGTTCCCACCCCAGCCGAACTTCGGGCAGCCGACCACCCTTCCCCTCTCGACCTGGGGCATCGCGGCCATCCTCGGCGCCTTAGTTGCAGCTAGTTTCGCCGTTGTATTGATTCGGAACTGGAGAGCTGCCCGGTGAGGGCAAGGGATCTAGAGGTCCGTCAGGAATGAGGCGAGGGCGGCCTTGCGTTCCGGGGTAGTCATCATGGTGTTGGTGACGGCGCAGTCGAGGCCGAGGGCCTCGATTTCCGGGGCGAGGGCGCGATCCTCTTCGTCGATGACCATGACGTCGATGGAGTCGCGGTAGATGGCGGCGACGCCGACAGCGGAGACTTCGTGGCCGAGGCTGGCTAGCATCTTCGCCGCCGGGCCCTTGATCGCCTGGCCGCCGACGATGGGGCTGATGGCGATGCGGCGTGCGCGGCTCTCCGTCACGGCCTCGCGCACGCCGGGGACGGCGAGGATGGGGCCGATGCTGACGAAGGGGTTGCTGGGGGCGATGATGAGCCGGTCCGCATCGCGGATGGCTTCGAGGACGCCGGGGGCGGGGGCGGCCTCGCCGGCGCCGGCGAAGCGCACGCCGGTCACATCGGGCACGGTGGCGAGCCGCACCATGTAGTCCTGGAAGTCGAGCTCCCCCTCGGCGGTGAGCACGTGCGTGGCGACACGCTCGTTGGTGACGGGCAGGATGGTCGCCGCCACGCCGAACGCCTCCGTGAGCTCGGCGACGATCTCGTGCATGGGGCGGCCTTCGCGCAGGAGGCGGGTGCGGTGGACGGCGGTGGCGAGGTCGCGGTCGCCGAGATTGAACCAGCGTCCGTAGCCGAAGCGGCGGAGCGCGTCGACGACGTCGAACGTATCACCTTCCAGCCCCCAGCCGGTCTCGGGGTTGATCAGCCCGGCGAGGGAGTAGATGACGATGTCGGTATCGGGGGAGACGTGCAGTCCGAACATCTCGACATCGTCGGCGACGTTGGAGATTACGGTGACGGAGGCGGGGTCGACGACCTGCACCAGACCCTGGAGGAAACGGGCAGCGCCCACGCCGCCGGCAAGCACGGTATCCATGCGGGGTCATTGTAGGGGCGGAGGACAGAGGGGTTCGCTGGCGCCCCCGGCAGGAGTCGAACCCACAACCCCCTGGTCCGAAGCCAGGTGCTCTATCCATTGAGCTACGGAGGCGTGCTTCAAGCTTACTACGACGTTGTTCACGCGCCCGGGCGCGCGGGAGGCGGCTAAGCTGGGGGTGATGTCCGAGGCTTCACCGTTCATGCAGCGGGCGCTGGCGGCGGCGCGCGGGGTGCGGGGGCGCACGAGCCCGAACCCCTGGGTGGGGGCGGTGCTGGTGCGCGGGGGTCGGGTGGCGGGGGAGGGGGCGACGGCGCCGGNTGGGGGTCCGCACGCGGAGGCGCACGCGCTGGCGGGAGGCGGAAGTGGCGGGACGCTCTACGTGACGCTCGAGCCGTGCGCGCCCTTCCCGGGGAAGCGCACGCGGCCGTGTGCGGAGGCGATCATCGAGGCGGGGGTGGAGCGGGTGGTGGTGGCGCTTCTGGATGCGGAACCGCGGGTGCGGGGTCGAGGGGTGGAGCAGCTGCGGGAGGCGGGCGTCGAGGTGGAGGTGGGGGACGGTGCGGCGGAGGCGGAGGCGCTGCTGCGGCCCTACCTGAAACACCGCGAGACGGGGCGGCCGTACGTCATCGCGAAGTTCGCGGCGACGCTGGACGGGCGCATCGCGGCGGCGGGGGGCGACTCGCAGTGGATCACGGGCGAGGCGGCGCGGGAACGGGCGCACGAACAACGGGCGTGGGTCGACGCGATCCTGGTGGGGAGCGGCACGGCGATGGCCGACGATCCATCGCTGACCGCGCGTCCGGGAGGCGAGCCGGCGGAGCGTCAGCCGTTGCGGGTGGTGCTGGACGGGCGGGGGCGGCTCTCCCCGCAGGCCAAGCTGTTCTCGGAGCCGGGCCGGACGCTGGTGGCGACCTCGCACGAGGCGAGCGGGGAGTGGAAGGCGGCGATCGCGGCGGCTGGGGCGCAGGTGGTCGAGTGCGAGCGCGATGGAGAGGGGTTGAACCTCGACCAACTGCTGGCGGCGCTGGCGGAACGGGGAGTGCTCTCCATCTGGGCGGAGGGGGGCGGGGCGGTGCTGGGGTCGCTCTTCGCGGGCGGGCACGTGGACGAGGTCTGGGCGTTTCTCGCGCCGAGCATCATCGGCGGGGACGGGGTGGCGGCCGTGGGCGGGGCGGGCGTAACGCGGGCGGCGGACGCGTTCCGCCTGCGCGAGCGCAGCGTGGAGGTGCTGGGGGAGGACATCCTCGTGCGGGGATACGCCGGGGACTGGTCGCCGCAGCTACAGTAGGAGCATCAGGAAGAGGCACCGGGAGGAGCAGCACCGTGGCGAAGTACTGGATGGTGACGCAGGGGCCCGAGATCTTCGGGAAGACGCGCGAGCTGGGGTTCGCGCGGCACGCCTTCAAGAGCACGCGCAGCAAGATGGTGTACCGCATCGAGCCGGGCGACGGGCTCGTGTTCTACGTGACGGGGAAGAAGCAGATTGCGGGGGCGGTGCGGGTCACCTCGCCGATCGTGGAGGAGAGCACGCGCATCTGGCAGAGCAACAAGAAGCCGGACGAGATCTACCCCTTCCGCGTCGACACGGAACCGCTGGTCGAGCTGGACGAGGACCACTGGCTCGACGCGGAGCCCTACCACGACCGCATGGAGTGGACACAGAGGTGGCCGCGGGAGCACTGGACGCTGGCCTACCAGGGCAACCTGCGCGAGATCACAGAGGACGACTTCGAACTGCTGCTGGCGGACCTGCAGGAGGCGGCGCGGACGGCTCCGGCGAAAGCCTAGGGGCTGCCAGGGCTATGGCAGGACAGCCGGGAAGACGAGCTTCCGGAGGTCTTCCCGAAGCTGGTCTTCGGTGGAGAATCCTCCCGACTGCTCAAAGCGAAGCCCGATGACCTCGTGGGCCAGGTCAAGCACGTCCTGGGGCCCATCTTCGTCCCACACCATCGGGACAAGGCGGGACTCCAGTTCGGAAGCGTCGATCTCTCGGGCAAGGTACCGCTCGACTTCTGCGCGTACATCAGCCAGCGTGTAGTCGCTCATGGCAGCGCCTCCCCGTCGAAAGGTATCTGCAGCACGTCTCCGGGAGATCTTCGCCGAGGACGGCCTGGGCGCGCAGATCCAGTCTGGACATCTTACCCCGGCGCCAGCGTTCCGGCGGGACAAAGAGCCCGAGCGACTGCCGCCAGGGGAACCGCGCGGGACACGAAGTCAGATCCTGGACTACCTGGGCCCCAACGGGGAGCGAGTTGTCACGGTCCACCGATACCTGAGGCCAGACGGTACGCTCGGGGGCTCAGGGCAGCCGGACCCCAAGTGGATCCGACGAGAGGGGACGATTTTCATCCTCGGGTAACGGCCAGGGATAGATCGACCCAGGGGTGGCGGCCGTTGCCGGAGAAAGGGGCGGTTGGTAGGATTCCGCGACTACCAAGGGCTGGGGTGGAGGAATGGACGAATTTCCGCGCTGCCGTCGGTGTGACGACGGCGATCTGGTTCCCTTTTCGGACTTCGGAAGTCAGGGGGCGCCGATTCACTACAAGGCATGGGCGTGCACCAATCCGGAGTGCGGCTACAACATGAAGATCCGCAACGGTGATCTGTTCATCGATGAGCCGATCAACGACGGGGCGTACTACCAGGGCCGGCGCTAGCGCCTGCCCCGAGGCCACTTTAGGCTGAACGCGATGCCCGCCGAACATTCGACCAAGGTCTACGAAACGCTGCAGCTTCACGACTTCACGAGCGTGGAGGAGGAGCTGCAGCAGAACGTGCTCGTCACGAGCGTGGACCAGGTGCTGAACTGGGCGCGGCGCTCGTCGCTGTGGCCGGCGATGTTTGGTCTGGCGTGCTGCGCGATGGAGATGATCGCGACGGCGATGCCGCGCTACGACATCGCGCGATTCGGGGCGGAGATCTTCCGGGCCTCGCCGCGGCAGGCGGACCTGCTCATCGTGCCGGGCACGGTGACGTGGAAGATGGCGCCCGCGGTGCGGCGTGTCTGGCTGCAGATGCCGGAGCCGAAGTGGGCGATCGCGATGGGCGGCTGCGCCACCATGGGCGGCCCCTTCGCCTACGCCTACAGCGTGACCCCGGGAGTGAACGTGCTGCTGCCGGTGGACGTGTACGTGCCGGGCTGCCCGCCACGGCCGGAGTCGCTGTTGACCGGCCTGATGCTCCTCCAGGACAAGATCAAGGAGGACACGATCGAGGGCGGCTGGCAGCGTCGCGACGTGGAGCCACAGTTCCACCGCTACCTGCCCGAGGGCGACCCCATCCGGCAAGAGCTGGAGTCGCTGTGGCCGCCGTACCTGGACTACGACAAGCCACCAACGGACCCGTTCGAGGGACGTTAGCCGACCCGCCTCCCCGTATCTCAGCACTACCGAGGGGCACTCCAGCGAACGGGGGCCAATAGGCGCCGGGAACCTGCATCCCTACCCTGGGTCGCCAGGGGGAGGGGCGACGGCGGTCGCGCGTAGCCCCTCAGGGCATGGGCGCTATACTGAGGGCGCGAGGCGACGAAGCCACGCGCGAAGGGGCCAGCCTTTGAGCGAGGGCAGCGACCATCCGCGCGAGGCCTGTGGCGTTTTTGGCGTCTACGGGCCCGGGGAAGATGTCGCTCGGCTTACCTTCTACGGTCTCTACTCACTCCAGCACCGCGGTCAGGAGAGCGCCGGCATCGCGACGAGCGATGGCGGACCAGTGCGCCTGCGCACGGGCATGGGGCTCGTCTCCCAGGTGTTCGACGAGCCAGACCTTGCGCGCCTGCAGGGGGATATCGCCATCGGGCACACGCGCTACAGCACGGCGGGCGGCTCGCTGGCGCGGAACGCACAGCCGATCGTGGTGCACGACCCCAAGAGCGGGACGGAGATCGCGGTCGCGCACAACGGCAACCTCGTGAACGCCGACGTCCTGCGCGAGGACCTGGCGGCGATGGGCGTGACCCTGCACGGCACGGCGGACACGGAGCTGATCGCGCACCTGCTGACGCTGGCCCCCGGGGACTCCTGGGAGGAGCGTTTCCACTACGTGATGCGGCGGGTGAGCGGCGCCTACTCGCTCACGATCATGACGCCGGACACGCTGTTCGCGGTGCGCGACCCGCTGGGCGTGCGACCGCTCTGCCTGGGGCGGCTGGGCGAGGGCTGGATCGCGGCCTCGGAGACGTGCGCGCTGGAGCACCTGGGGGCGAACATCGAACGGGAGGTGGAGCCGGGCGAGGTGGTTCAGATCGACGCGACGGGGATGCGCAGCTTCTTCCCGCTTGGACCGTCGGAGCGGACGGCAGGATGCACGCTCGAGTACGTCTACTTCGCGCGGCCGGACAGCCGTCTGTCGGGCGAGCTGATCTACCTGGCGCGCGAGCGGCTGGGGGAGGAGCTGGCGCGGGAGCAGCCGGCGCCGGAGAGCGCGGACCTCGTGATCGGCGTGCCCGACTCGGGCATCCCGGCGGCGATCGGGTTCGCACGGGAGGCGGGGCTGCCCTACCGGGACGGGCTCGTGAAGAACCGCTACGTGGGGCGCACGTTCATCCAGCCGGACCAGCGCATCCGCGACGCGGGCGTGGCGCTGAAGCTGAACGCGATGCGCGAGGTGCTGGAGGGGCGACGGGTGGTGGTGGTGGACGACTCGATCGTGCGGGGGACGACGAAGCCGCGCGTGATGGAACTGCTGCGCCGGGCGGGGGCGAAGGAGGTGCACGTGCGCATCGCCTCGCCGCCGATCATCGCGCCCTGCCACCTGGGGGTGGACATGGCGACGCGCACGGAGCTGATCGCGGCGAACAACTCGGTGGCGGAGATCCGCGAGCACATCGCCGCGGACTCATTGGGCTACCTGAGCGTGGAGGGCCTGGTACGGGCGACCCGCCGGCCCGAGAACGCGCTCTGCAACGGCTGCTTCACGGACCACTATCCGATGGACGTGCAGGACCAGCTGCCGCTGGTGGCGCCACGCGAGCCGCGCGAACTGGCGGCCTCGCGCACCTCGAGCGGCGGCTGACCGGCCCAGCCGCGACCCGAAGGACGGCATGAGCGCTTCCGAGGAGCCGAGTGAGAGCGCGCAGCTGACCGCGGCCTATCCCCAGCTCTTCACGGCGGACATGGAGCGCGCCGCGCGTTTCTACGGCGAGGAGCTGGGCTTCGGGGTCCGCTTCCTCTTCGGCGATCCGCCGGTCTACGCGCAGTCTTCACGCGATGCGGTGCGTCTGAACATGCGGTTTGTCAGCGCGCCCGTCCTGGACCGGGAGGCGGCGGAACGGGGTGAGCTCCTGGCGGCCTACCTCGAGTCGGACGACATCGAGGGGCTCTACCGCGAGTTCGCCGGCAAGGACGTTGACTTCTACCTCCGGCTGACGACGAAGCCCTGGGGTCTCAAGGGGTTCATCGTTCGCGATCCCGATGGGAACCTGCTCAACTTCTCCGAGATCCCACCCTCGGACGAGTGATCGCGCGCTAGCGCTCCAGGTAGGGCTCGAGGAGCTGGGGCACGCGCAGGTGCTCGGGGATGCGCTCGGGGCCGATGGCGCGGTCGAGCGTCTCGGCGCAGTGCCAGATGCGTCGCTCCTGGTAGCTGACGGGGATGCCCAGCAGGCCCGGGGAGTCGAGCGACTTCTGCATGGGGGTCATGTTGCGGGTGTCCTCCTCCATCACGACGGTGCGCTGGTGGAGGCGGTCGGCGCGCATCTGGACGATGGCGGGGTCGTCGTCGTCGCCCCAGTCGTTCATGAAGGTGACCCACTCGAAGAGGGTGTGGCCGATATCGATGGGCCAGCAGAGGAGGAAGGGCATGCCGGTGGCGCCGACGGGGGTGATGAGGTTGGGGAAGATGCTGAAGGCGGTGCTGGTGCAACTGACCATGGGGACGACGGTGTCGATCTCGTGGATGGGGCCCATGTCGCCAAAGCCGCGCATCATGCTCGCGCCCGGTCGCCAGTCGAGGGGATCCTCCATGCCGGCGGCGGAGGCGGCGCGCTTGGTGATGGGCGTGATCATGCGCGAGTGGCCGTTGGGGAAGAGGCCCATGGTGGCGCCTCGCTGATCGAGCATGGTGACGCCTTCCTTCTGGTGGATGTGCTTGAAGTGGTAGACCTCCTGGAAGGCCTCGACGGTGACCTTCCAGTTGCAGCTGATGACAAGCGAGTCCTTCTCAAAGAGGCGCAGGTTCTCGCCCTGGAACTGGGCCATCTGGCGGGCGATGGGGCCAAGCCACTCAAGGAGGGGGATGGCGTCGGGGTCCTGGTTCACGAAGACCCAGCCGGCCCAGACCTCGCAGCGGTACTCGGTGAGGCTGCGGTGCTCGTAGGGGATGGCGTCGATCTCCTCGCCGAAGGGGATGGAAACGAGGGCGCCGTTGGTGTCGTAGGCCCAGCCGCGGCGCTGGCAGCGGAGGACGCCCTCGGGGAGGGTGCGGCGGGGGAAGTGCTGCTGGCGGAAGAGGCGCCCGGGGGCGTCGAACTCGACCTCGGTGCGGAGGCCGCTGTCGTCGTGCCAGGGGACGAGGGGGGCGCTGTTGGGGCTCTCGTTGCGGAAGGCGCGGATGCGGCTGTCGGCATCGCGCACGAGGACGACGGGGGTGTCGGGGAGGGAATCGAAGAGCCAGTAGCTGCCGACCTCGGGGAGCTCCTCCTGGCGCCCGGCGATGAACCAGGTGCGGGGCCAGAGGTGCTTCATCTCCAGGTCGAAGAAAGCCGGGTCGGTGTAGCGCTCGCCGGGGATGTCGGGGAATTTGGGGAAGCCCTCGGGGGGACCCTCGCGGGAGAACTCGTAGCGGATCTCGTTCTTCAACTGCTCGATGAGGGTGTCTTCCACTGGGGCCTCCGGGGGCACGACGCGGCGCGATGCGGGCCATGCGCTGGTAGCGTGGCAGGCAGTCAGGGGGGAGTCAACGAAGGGGGGAGGGGAGCGGCCCGCCGGAGCGGCCTACGACAACTCCGACGCCAGCAGCTCGCGGCTGAACTCGCCAATCGCGTCGCGGATACCGCGGAACACGTCCGTCATCTCGGCCTCGCTCATCCAGGGGTAGTCGGGGTCTTCGAAGGCGTGATGGAGCGTCCGCCGGGCGCCGGGGAAAACCGGGCAGGCCTCGCGAGCGGTGTCGCAGACGGTCAGCACGAGGTCGAAGTCGTCGTTGAGGTACTGGTTGACGTGGTCGGAGGTGTGGCCGGAAATGTCGATGCCCACCTCGGCCATCACGCGGACGGCGATGGGATGGACCGTCTTGGGCTCGGTGCCGGCGCTGAACACGGAGACCCGTTCGCCGCCGATCGACTGGAGCCAGCCGTGGGCCATCTGCGAGCGAGCGCGGTTGCCGGTGCAGATGACCAGCAGCCGATAGGGTTCGGCGTCTGCCATGGGGAGCCTCCGGGGGCACGACGGGCGGGGTTGAGGGACCAGCGTCGCAGAGGGGCGGGAAAACGGTCAACAACGGTCAATGGGGGCGGTACGGGGTTGCGCACGTCCGTATCATCATGGCGGTCGAGGAGGACGTGATGACCAGCTTCGAGAACGTGAACATCGATGACGAGCTGGAGCCGCTGGAGCGCACGCCGACGGAGGACGACGCGCTCCGCTTCATGGGCCAGGATCCCGCCGCCAAGAGCCGCTTCAGCGACTCAGCGACGGCGCAGCGAGAGGGCTTCCGCGGCGCGGTCGTGCCGGGGCTGATGAAGCTGGCGTGGATCACGAGCTACGCGAGCGACTGGGCGGGGCAGGGCGCGACGGTGCGGAGCGTGCGGGTGGCCTACCGGCGGCCGGACTTCGCCGGCAATCCCCTGATGGTCGCGGGGCGGGTGGTGGACAAGCGGGAGGAAGACGGCCACAAGCTGGTCGACCTGGAGGTCGTGACGCTCATGGAGGACGGGCAGCCATCGGTACGGGGCAACGTGCAGGTGGAGTTCGGCGCGTAGGGATGGGGGAGGCCGGGGCGGACGTGCTGGCGCGGGTGCGGGCGGTCTGCCTGGCGCTGCCAGAGGCGGAGGAGAAGGAGGCGTGGGGAATGCCCACCTTCCGCGTGCGGGGGAAGCTGTTCGCGCACTTCGCCGATGACCACCACGGCGACGGACGCACGGCGCTCTGGCTGAAGGCGGCGCCCGGGGCGCAGGAGCTGCTGGTGGAGGCGGCCCCGGAGCGCTTCTTCGTGCCCGCCTACGTGGGGCCGCGAGGATGGGTGGGGGCGCGCCTCGACGGGGAGGTGGACTGGGAGGAGGTGGCGGAGCTGGTGGAGGAGGCCTGGCGCCTGATCGCGCCGAAGCGGGTGGTGGCGGCGTTCGAGGGGGGCGGGGCCTAGCGGGGCCAGCCTCCGAGGCCGAGCCAGACGCCGACCGAGCCGGCGAGGGACAGCGCGACGAGGAACATTCCAGCCCAGAAGAGGGATGCGCCCTGACCCACCAGGCCGGGAGTGCCGCGACGGCGGGCAGCGATAGTGCTGAGCACAACGCCGGGAAGGACGAGCGCGAGCCAGGCGATGGCAGAGCCGAACAGCGCGATCGACCAGGCGCGCAACGCGTCGCGCGCGACGTTCTCGGCGGTGGCGTTGAAGGCGCCTGCCCAGGCGGCAAAGGCGACCGCCAGGGGCGCGATCACAGCGACGATGATGGCCCACTGCCAGAGCGGACCAAGGAGCACGCGACGCGCCCCACGGGGAGCCGTGACCCTCGTCATGGGCGCGATCGTACCGCCGACCGGTGTTGTGGGGGTGGCGGCGCCCGCCCGGGAAGGGTGAGCAGGGTGGGGCGGCCCCACAGTTGGCAGGGCCGCCCGACCCGCTGGTTGGAGCCTAGATGGCGTCCTTCAGGTTCTTGGCGGCCTTGAAGGCCGGGGCGCGCTTGGCGGCGATCTGGATGGTCGCGCCGGTGGCGGGGTTGCGGCCCGTGCGGGCGCCCCGCTCGCGCGTCTCGAACTTGCCGAAGCCGCCGATGGAGACTTCGCCACCACCCTGGAGCTCGCCTGCGATGAGGCCCTGCCCGGGAACGGTGCTGAAGATCGCATCGACGACCTCGGCAGCCTTGGACTGGGTGATCTCGGTCTTCCTGGCCAGCTCGGCCACCATTTCGGTCTTGTTCATGGCGTCTATGGCCCTCCTGAACGGTGAAACTGCTGAAAGACTATAGCGAATAAGCGCTTTCGTCACCCCCAAGGGTTCCCGAGGAGCGGCTGGGGGGAGGCGCGGGTATCATCTGCGGCCTGCCAACGGGCCGGGCCGAGCCCACGACAGGCGGAGGGAATGAGGCGTGCGACCGACCACCGACGAGCTGATCGTGGGCATCCGAAACGTGCTCGAGGACGTGCTCATGCCGGAGCTGCAATCCGACTGGGCGCAGACGATGGGCGCGCAGATGGCGCTCATGCTGCAGCACCTGGAGGGGCGCGCCGAACGCGAGCCGGTCTTCCTGGCCGGGGAGAACGGGAAGCTGGAGGGCGTGCTGGCGAAGGCGAACGACGCCCTGGGGGAGGATGCGGTGGCGGTTCCCGAGCGGCCGGCGGTTGAGACGCTGGAGGCGCTGCGGGACCACAACGAGGCCTTGCGCGAGGCGATCACGGCCGCCATCCACGCCGCCTACGAGCAGGGCGACTACGGCTTCAACGACCTGCCCGCCGACCGGCTGGGGATCACGGACGCGCTCATGGAGATCAACACGGAGCAGGCGGCGTTCTGGCAGCCGATCGGGTTCAGCTACCCGGGAAGGCAGCGGAGGTAGGACGATGCCGTATCAGCCAGAGGTTCGCAGGGAAGATGCGACGGCCTTCCTCTCGCACGCGCTGGGGAAGCCGGTGCAGGTGGTGGAGCTGAGGCGGCTCGCGTCGGGTCAGTCGCGGGAGACGCTGGTCGTCAAGACGGACCAGCCGGACGAGCCCGAGCTGGTGTTCCGGATCGAGCAGGGGGGCGTACTGGGCACCACCAGCGAGCCCGAGTTCAAGCTGCTCCAGGCCTTGCACGGGGGACCGGTGCCGGTTCCGAGGCCGCGCTGGCTGGTGGAGGACCCGCAGTGGTTCGGCTACCCCTTCATGGTGACGGAGAAGGTGGAGGGCGACGGAGGCTTCGGCTACCTGGCCGAGCCGGAGAAGGCGCAGACGATCCTGCGCACCTACATCCAGTCGATCGGGGAGATGCACCGCTATTCGTGCGAGGAGCTTGGCCTGCACGAGCTCGGTATCCCGAAGGACACGCGGGAGAGCACGCTGCAGCAGCTGGACCTGTGGACGGGTCGCTATGAGCGCTACCGCTACGGTCGCGAGCCCCTGCTGGAGGAAGCGATCGCGTGGCTGCGGCGCAACATTCCGGAGCCGAAGCGGCCGGTACGACTCAACCACGGCGACCTGAGCGCGGGGAACTTCCTCCTGCACGAGGGGAAGATCATGGCCCACGTCGACTGGGAATGGTCGAACCTCGGCGACCCGATGGAGGACGTGGCGTTCTTCGCCTACATCAAGGGGCGCATGTTCGGGCCGCCGGAGCCGATCCTCGACCTGCTGCGGGAGGTGGAGGCGTTCGAGATCGGCGGGGACGAGCTTCGCTACTGGGAAATCTTCAACTACTTCAAGGCGGCCTGCGCCAACATTGCGACGCTGAAGGTGTTCAACGAAGGCCGGAACTACGGCCTGAACATGGTCGCGATCGGCACCGGGGGCTTTTTGGGATTCACGCGGCGCACGGCAGAAGCGCTGCGTACGGCCTCGATGTAAGCGCCCCGACCAAGGAAGGGCTAGACAAGCTGGCCCGATGGCGCGCAGCCGCGTAGACTCTGGCGGCTACACGCCTGAGAAAGTGAAGGGGAATCTATGAAGAGAATGCGCTTTAGCCTGCTCGCCATCGGCCTGGTGGCGATGCTGGCACTCGTCGCAGTGGCCTGCGGCGGCGACAACGGAGACGGTGACGGCGCCAGCGCCGGCAACACGGTCCAGACGGTCAAGGACCGCGGGGAGCTCAAGTGTGGCGTCAAGCAGACGCAGCCGCTCTTCGGGTTCCGCGAGGCAGACGGCACAGTCGTCGGCTTCGACATCGAGTTCTGCAAGGCGATCGCGGCAGCGGTGCTGAAGGACCACACGAAGGTCGAGTACGTCGACGCTTCGGACGCGTCCACGCGCTTCGAGCTGCTCGCCGAAGAAGAGATCGACGTGCTCATTCGCACGACGACGATCACCGCCTCTCGCGACCGCGAGCTGGCTGTGGACTTCGCCCAGACGACGTTCTTCACGGGCCAGGGTTTCGCCGTCCGCACCGACTCGGGGATCAACTCGACCTCCGACATGGGCGACGCGATCATCTGCGTGCAGACCGGTACGACCACCGAGCAGAACGTGGCCGACCACTTCACGGACATCGGGCTTGAGTACGACCCGCAGGGTGGTCTGAGCGCGGACGTTGCGGCTGCGTTCTTCGACGGTCGCTGCGACGTGCTGACGGCTGACGCTTCGGACCTCGCCTCTCGTATCGCGGTTCGCGACGACGCGGCCGACTACAAGATCCTTCCGCAGATCATCTCGAAGGAGCCGCTCGCTCCCGGCGTGCGGGACTACGACAGTGAGTGGAAGGACGTCGTGAACTGGATCGTCCACGGCCTGATCAGGGCTGAGGAGATCGGCATCACGCAGGCGAACGTTGACCAGATGGCGTCGAATCCGCCGAACACCGAAGTTGCGCGCCTGCTCGGCGTCCCGTTCCAGGGCGGCGAAGTAGCGGCCCTCGGCTTCGACAGCGTGGATCCGCAGTTCATCCAGCGGGCGATCAAGGCCGTTGGCAACTACGGCGAGATCTACGACCGCACCATCGGGGACAACATTCCGCGTGCGTGCACGCTGAACGACCTCGTCATCAACAACTCCGGCTGCCCCGACGGGCAGGGCGGTATCCAGTACGCACTGCCGTACCGCTAGGCCCAGCGACTGCGAGCCACACGGCTCGCGGGAAGCAACAGCGTGAAGGAGGCGCCCAAATGGGCGCCTCCTTTCCTTATCCCGTTTTTTCTTCAGTTTCGTTATCGTGGCGCGTGTGTGCTGGCGACGCGCGGATGGAAGACATTCGCAGTGACCCAGCAGACACGGCGCCCCGCAGCGGGCACCAACTCGGGTTGGCCAGTTTCAGACGGCGACCCGCAGGAGGGTAGGAGCGCATGGCGGTAGCCGCTGGCAGCGCGCCACCTCCACCATCGAACGTCCCCCTCTTGTACCGGCGCGGAGTGCGCCGGCTGCTGACGCAGGGCATCTACGTGGCCATCACGGCGGTGGTGATCGGCTACATCTACACCTCGCTGGACCTGCGCGAGTTCGGTTTCGGGTTCCTGGACGAACCGGCGGCGTTCAAGGTTGGCAACCAGTGGCTCGTGGATGTCGACGGGGTCACGAACTCGCGTCTCACGATGTACCTGGTGGGGGTGTGGTCCTCGCTGCGGGCGGTGATGGTTGCGATCGCCCTCTCGACGGTGCTGGGCGTGCTCATCGGCGTAGCGCGGCTCTCATCCAACTGGCTCGTCGCGCAGATGGCGATGCTGTACGTGGAGATCTTCCGGAACACGCCGTTGCTGGTGCAGGTAGTGCTGGTCTACACGGTCCTGTTGGTCGGGGCGCCGCTCATCGAGAACGTCTTCAACGTGGGCGACTTCTTCTTCGTCTCCAATCGCGGGATGGCCATTCCCTGGCCGGTTCCGGATTCTGGTTTCTGGGGCGCACCGGAGTGGTTCGTGTGGGTGTGGGTGGCGGTCCTGCTGCTGTTCGCAGCCGCGGCGCAGCGGGTGCGCGCCAACCGCCAGGAGCTTGAGCGCGACACGGGCCAGCCTCACTACGCGAACCGCTGGGCGCTCGCCCTGTTCGCGGTTGGCGCACTGGTGTCGTTCTTCGCGCTCGGGGCGCCGGTGAGCATGGACCTGCCGATGATCGTGGGCACGCACTACATCGAAGGGATGGTGATGGAGCCGGAGTTCACCGCCCTGGTGGCGGGGCTCACGCTCTACACGAGCGCCTTCATCGCGGAGATCGTGCGCGGGGGCATCCAGGCGCTGCCGAAAGGACAGTCGGAGGCGGCGAACGCGGTCGGGCTTTCGGGCTATCAGCGGCTGACGCTGGTGATCCTGCCGCAGGCGCTGCGCCAGATCATTCCGTCGGTCACGAACCAGTACCTCAACATCAACAAGAACTCATCGCTGGCGTACGCGGTCCTGTACGACGACCTGTTCCGGGTGGCGAACATCGTGCAGAACAAGGCCGGGCACGCCCTCGAGATGTTCTTCGTGATCATCGTCACCTACATGCTGATCTCGTTCGCGATCTCGATGGTGATGAACTTCTTCAACGCGCGCGTAACGGCGCAGAGGATCTAGGGAGGGTGCGCTGATGGTCGACATGCCAGCTCCAAATCCACAGCGCATCGTGCTGCCGCCCCACCGCGAGCGGGCGCGCCGGCCACGCATCGTGCGCTTGCGCGAGTGGGTGAAGCGCAACCTCTTCCACTCGCGGATGGGGACGCTCCTCACCGTCGTTACGGCCGCAGTGGGGGCGCTCCTCCTCTACGGCATCATCTATTTCGTCTTCGTCGACGCGAACTGGCGGGTGATTACGGACAATCGCTGGCTGCTGTTCGCGGGCGGCTACCCGATGGACCAGGAGTGGCGGCTCTGGTTCAGCGTCAGCTTCGTATTCCTGCTCATCGGGATGACCTACGGCACCTGGGCAAGCCTCGGGAGGCGCGACCACGTCTTCATCGTGCTCGTCTCTGGCTTCGCCATCCTCCTGCTGGCGCACGGAGGCGCGGCCCTCTGGTCGACGCTCTGGTACCTGATCGCGATCGGGCTGCTCTACGTCGGTTATGCGATCACGATCCGGATGCCGCGGGAGGCGGGGCCGAGGCGGACGCTGCAGCAACGGATCGTGACCGGGCTGTTGATCGCAGCGCTCCCGATCGTGCTGATCGTGCTGCTGGCCTTCGGAGGGGCGCGGCCGCGCGAGCTCGATGGCTTCGTATTGAACCTTGTGCTGGCGCCCGTGGGCATCGCCGGCGGACTCGTCCTCGCGATCCCGCTGGCCCTGGGGCGGGCATCGCGGATGAAGGCGATCTCGTGGACGTGCACGACCTATATCGAGGTGGTGCGCGGGGCGCCGCTGCTGGGCTGGCTCTTCGTCGCCCTCTTCATCCTGGACGACGTGATCGGGGGCGAGCTGATCGTGCGGGCGATGGTGGTGCTGGCGGTGTTCACCGCCGCCTACATGGCCGAGTACATCCGGGGCGCCCTGCAGGCGCTCCCCCACGGGCAGGGCGAGGCCGCGCACGCGATCGGGCTGAGCCAGCTGCAATCGACGCAGCTGATCGTCATGCCACAGGCGCTGCGCATCTCCATCCCGCCGATGGTGGGACAGGCGATCTCCATCTGGAAGGACACGACGCTGGTCACGGTCATCCTCCCGTTGCGGGAGCTGAAGGGGAACGCGGACTCGGCGATCGCGCAGTTCGAATTCACGCCCGACCGGATCGAGGCGTACGTCTTCGTGGCGGTCGTGTTCTGGGTCGTGGCGTTCATCATGTCGCGCATTTCGCAGCGCGTTGAGGGCTCGCTGGGCATCGGCGAGCGGTAGGATCGGAACAGGAGCAGGACCATGAGCAGCGAGACGACAACTCCGGCCCCCGCGGTACGCGAAGAGATCGCGCAGGCGGACGACATCATCATCACCGAGAACGTGGATAAGTGGTTCGGCGACTTCCAGGCGCTGGACGACATCTCCCTGAACGTGCGCGAGCACGAGATCGTGGTCGTGCTGGGGCCTTCGGGGTCGGGGAAGTCGACCTTCATCCGCTGCCTGAACCGGCTGGAGGAGCACGACGCGGGCAAGATCGTGATCGACGGGATCGAGATGAACGACGATGTCCGCAACCTGAACGCGATCCGTTCCGAGGTGGGGATGGTGTTCCAGCAGTTCAACCTGTTCCCGCACCTCTCGGTGATGAACAACATCACGCTGGGGCCGCGCAAGGTGCGGCGCATGCCGAAGCTGGACGCGGATGCCCTGGCGACGCAGCTCCTCGAGCGCGTGGGCATCCCGGAGCAGGCGGATAAGTACCCGGCGCAGCTCTCGGGCGGGCAGCAGCAGCGCGTCGCGATCGCGCGGGCGCTGGCGATGCAGCCGAAGATCATGCTCTTCGACGAGCCGACGTCGGCGCTGGACCCGGAGATGATCAAGGAAGTGCTGGACGTGATGCAGGAACTGGCGCGCTCGGGCATGACGATGATCGTGGTGACGCACGAGATGGGGTTCGCGCGCGAGGTGGCGGATCGCCTCGTGTTCTTCGATGAAGGCAATGTGGTGGAACAGGGCACGCCCCAACACTTCTTCGAGAACCCCCAGGAGGAGCGCACCAAGCTCTTCCTCTCCCAGATTCTTTAGGGCCGGCGCCATTTCAAGCCCTTCCAACGATTCACGCCGCGAGGGGTATATCTGAGGCCGCCCCCAGGGCAGGCCTTGGCGCTGGTTCGCGCCGCGGGGGTGGACGTTCGCGTGGGGACGCTGTCGGGGTAGGTCGGCGCCCGGGTGCGGCTGCGAGGCAAAGTCCGTACGATTCCCCGACCACGCCCCACAGGGGCGACTGGAGTGAACCGCAATGGCCGTTGCCGACTTCAACCTGATCGCGCCCGAGACACTTGAGTGTCCGTACCCCTTCTACGAGGCGCTCCATGAAGAGGCGCCCGTGCACTTCGTGCCCGAACTGGGGATGGCCGTGGTGAGCACGCACGAACTGCTGACCGAGGTCGTGCATGACCCGATCACGTACTCCTCGTCCATCCCGACGGGGCCGGCCGACCTGGTGATGCAGCAGGACGAAGATGTGGACGAGGAGCTGAAGGCGCTGCGCCAGACCGTGAACCGGTCCAACGCGCCGACGCTCCTGGCCGCCGACCCGCCCTATCACCAGCGCTACCGCTCGCTCGTGAACAAGGCTCTCTCGGCTCGGCGCGTGGCCGGCATGGAGGGCTACGTGCGCGAGATCGTGACGGGGTTGATCGACGAGTTCATCGACGACGGCAAGGTGGACTTCACGAAGCAGTTCGCCGACGAGGTGCCGATGGCGGTGATCGCCGACCAGATCGGGGTGCCGCGGAAGGACCTGAAGGACTACAAGGCGCGCGCCGATACGGCCATCGGCGGCATCGAGCGGCAGATCCCGCCGGAGGAGGAGCGGAAGTACCTGAAGGCAGGGGTGGAACTGCAGGAATACTTCCTGATGCGCGCCCAGGAGGCGCGGGAAAACCCCAAGGACAACATCATCACGACCCTGGCGACGGTCGAGATGGACCATCCCGACGACGGGAAGCGTCCGCTCAACGACTCCGAGATCCTGAGCATCATCCAGCAGCTGCAGGTGGCGGGGAAAGAGACGACCGCGCACTGCATCGGCAGCACGATGCTGCTCTTCATCGAGAACCCGGACCAGGTGGCGAGAGTCCAGGACGACCCTTCGCTGATCACGAACATGGTGGAGGAGACGCTGCGCGTGGAAACGCCCGTACGGGCCCTCTTCCGCCGCACCACGAAGGCGGTCACGCTCGGCGGAGTGGACCTCCCCGAGGGCCAGCTCATGATGCTCATCTATGCGGCAGCCAACCGGGACGAGTGCCAGTTCGAGAACGCAGCCGACTTCGACGTGGTGCGCGAGAACGCACGCGAACAGCTGGCGTTCAGCGCGGGGCCGCACTACTGCGTGGGCGCGGCGCTGGCGCGGCTGGAGATCCGGGTGGCGTTCGAGGAAGTCCTGAAGCGGATGAAGAACTTCCGCCTGGACCCGGACTACCCGGCGCCGACCCACCAGCCGAGCTACATCCTGCGGGGCCTGAACAACCTCCCAATCCTCTTCGACAAGGCCTAGGGGGAGACCGCCGGAGTCCCAGAAACGGGCCCGGCGGTTTTCTTTCCGGAGGGTGGTTGGCACTCTCTTGACAAGAGTGCCAATACGGTCGATACTCTTCTCAGACTTCACAACGAGATTGTGAGAGGAGTGACAAAATACATGGCAGGAATGGTTCGGTACGACCCCTTCGACTCGCCCCGCGACTTCGTGGAGCGCTTCTTCAACCGGGCGTTCAGCACGGAAGCAAACGGCTACGACGAAGGCGCCCTCGGCGTCGACATCTCCGAGACGGACCAGGAACTGATCGTGCGCGCGTCGCTCCCCGGCTTCTCCGAGGACGAGATCGACGTGCAGCTGCACCAGGGCGTGCTTTCCATCAAGGCCGAGCACACGGTGAGCGAGGCGCATGAGGACGAGCGCTACCACCGTCGCGAGCGGCGCTGGTCGACCCTGAGCCGGCGGCTCGCGCTCCCGGGCGTGCTCCACGACGCGGACGTGAACGCCGACCTGAAGAACGGCGTGCTCACGCTGCGCATCCCGGTGCCGGCGGCAGCGAAGCCGAAGCAGATCAAGATCGCGACCGCCTAAGCCAGCGGTCCGGTCGCCATCCCTCCCAAGGAAGGGGTCGCTCCGGCGGCCCCTTTCTTCTTGCCCGGGTCGCCTAGGCGTTCTGGCGGGGCAGCCAGGTGTGGTCCATGTCGAAGTAGTCGGACCAGCGGGCAATCTTGCCATCGCGGATGACGAAGACGCCGCAGACGGGCACGTCCCAGCGCTTGCCCGCCACCTCGAAACTGTCGGTGCGCTCGTTCAGGACGGTGTCGCCGTTGGCGGCCTGGTGGTGGACGACCCAGCCGAGGTTCTTGCTGCCGCGCTCCTCGTCGGGGGCGCCGCCGCCGCCCAGCATGGCGGCGATGGTGGCGCCGCCCTCGATCGGGGGCAGGGGGATGTTGTGGTAGACGGCGTCGTCGGTGAAGTAGGGAGCCATGGCCTCGGTGGCGAGGTAGGGGGCGTCCCACTCGCGGCAGAAGCGGGTGACCAGCTCATCGTTGGCGCGCTCTTGTTCGTCCATGCGGGGTTCTCCTCAGGGTCGTGATTGCGCGGGGATGGTACCGCCTGGCGCACGGCGACGAGCGGCGCGCTAAGCTCCCCGCGAACACGAACGAGGGGGAACGCCATGCGCTTGCAGGACAGGGTCGCGATTGTGACGGGCGGAGGACAGGGCATCGGGCGGGAGTACAGCCTGCGCTTTGCGGCGGAGGGCGCTTCCGTGACCATCGCCGACATCCGCGCGGAGGAGGCGAAGGAGGTGGAGTCGGAGATCGAAGCGGCGGGCGGGTCGGCGCTGGCTATCAACGCGGACGTGGCGGACGAGGCGGGGGCGGAGCGGATGGTGGCGGAGACGGTCGAGCGCTTCGGGCGGGTCGACATACTCGTGAACAACGCGGCCATCTACTACGACCTGGAGCTGGGGGACGCGAGCATCGACTACCTGAGGCGGGTGCTCGACGTGAACCTGGTGGGCATCCTCGTGTGCGGGCGGGCGGTGTTCCCCCAGATGAAGGCGCAGGGCGGAGGCTCGATCATCAACATCTCCTCGATCGCCTCCTACATGTTCAACAAGCCGCCGGGGGAGGTGGAGAACTTCCCCAACTACGCCTACGGGCTGTCGAAATCGGGGGTGGTGTACCTGACGAAGTCGATGGCGAAGACGGGAGGCCCCTCGAACGTGCGCGTGAACGCGATCGCGCCGGGGGTGATCATGACGGAGGCGACGAAGCGGGTGGTCCCGGAGGCGTTCGCGGAGACGATGCGGCAGCAGGCGGCCCTGGGGACGGCACTCGAGCCGGGCGACCTGACGGGCACGGCCGTCTACCTGGCCTCGGACGAGAGCCGCATGATGACGGGCCAGACGCTGATCGTCGACGCCGGCATCTACGCGAACGGCTGATCCGTGAGCGGGGAGTTGCTGGCGGGGAAGGTCGCGATCGTCACGGGCGGGGCGGTGGGGATCGGGCGCGCCTGCGTGGAGGCGCTGGCGGCCGAGGGCGCGGCGGTCGTGACCTGCGACCTGCGTCCGCTCGTGGAGGAGGTGGCGGCGGAGGTGACGGCGCGGGGCGGGGGTGAGGTGGTGGGGACGGTCGCGGATGTCTCGGAGCCGGAGGACGTGTACGCGACGGTTGACCTGGCGACGGAGCGGTTCGGCGGGGTCGACATCCTCGTGAACAACGCCGCCCTCTGGGCCGACCACACCGTGCGCGACCCGCGCTCGAAGGCGCTGCGGGAGTGCGAGGCGATCATGGGGACGAACCTGCGGGGGTGCTTCCTCTTCGGGCGGGCGGTGATGCCGATCATGATCGAGCGGGGCGGGGGCGACATCGTGAACATGAGCACCTACTACGTCGTTCCCCCCAAGCCACTGCTGCCGCGCACGGCGGAGGAGCTCGCGATCGTGGGCGAGCGACCGCCCTTCACCGACCTCTACAGCGCCTCCAAGTTCGCGCTCACGGGGCTGACGCAGGCATGGGCGGGAGCGCTGCGGGAGCACGGCGTGCGCGTGAACGCGATCTGCATGGGCGAGACGGACACGCCCATGCTGCGCGCCTACTGGCACGGCCGCCCGTTCCCGTACCGGGTGGAGACGTGGCTGCGGCCGGAGCAGATCGCGGGGCTGGCGCTGGACCTGCTGCGCGAAGGTCCGGGTGGACGCACGGGCGAGAACATCGGCGCCTGGGTCGGCGTCCCCGTCGAGCTGCCGCCGCGCGACGGGGGCTGAGGCTCGCTAGCTCTGCCAGCCGTTCCAGTGGATGACTTCCTCGACGGGCTTGCGCGTGACCGGCCCGAAGCGGCCCTTCGGGTAGCCGACGGGATGGTGGCCCCGATGGACACGTTCGCGGGGACGCCGAAGCGCTCCTTGATGGCCCCTTCGTTGGCCATCTGGAAGGTGGTCATGGCGGCGCCGAGGCCGAGGGCGCGGGCGGCGAGGAGGAGGTTCTGGGTGGCCGGGTAGATGGTCGACCACATGAACAGGGGGTTGGGCTCGCCTCCGGGCGGATAGCCGTTCTCGACGCAGGGGAAGATGATCGCGGGCACCTGGTCGAAGCCGTTCACGAGGTCGGCGACGGCGCGCATCATGCGGGTGGACGGGTCGTTGCCCTCGGGGACCTGAAAGCGGGCGCCAAACTGCTCGCGCATGAGGTCGCCGAGGAACTGCTTGCCCTCGGGTTCGTCGACGATGAGGAAGCCCCAGAGCTGGGTGTTGCCGGCGCTGGGGGCGCGGGTGGCGGCGTGGACGAGCTTGCGCAGGAGGTCGCGGTCGACGGGGTCGGGCTTGAGCCGGCGCATGGCGCGGCAGGTGTCCATGACTTCGAAGATGTCGGTTGTAGCACTCATGGCGGGAGTGTAGCGCGGACGGCTGATGGTGGGGCAGGAGTGGCCGGGGGGCCGGCGGTCATTCGCGGGCGTTTCAGGGATTGAGGACACGGTCCGGGTCGGTCTCTGCCTCCCACTCCACATCAATAGGCTCGATGATGTCGCCGCGAATGACGATGCCATCGCGATCGCGCCCGAACCAGCTGGCAGGCTTGTCTTCGTAGGGAGCCAGCTTCGCCACGGGCTTTCCGCGCTTCGTGATGATGATTTCCTCGCCGCTCTCGGCGATCTCATCCATGAGGGCGAGGCACTTCGCCTTGAACTCAGACGCCGTCATAGTGCGCACTCCGTCGCCCTTTTCCGTGACCATCTTTGTTCGTTCCCGTGTCGATGTGACCACTACCGTACCAGTACGTGACCACCTTGAGGCGCGGGCGGGATCCCCTGAGGGTTGTGCGGGGCGCTACACTGCGGCTATGCCGATCAACCTGGACCTGCCGGACATCCTGCGGGACGACCACGACGCGACCTACACGGCGCATCAGCTGGAGCCGACGATCGCTCGGCTGGAGGACGCGGTGAACGACCTGGGGGGCGGGGAGCCGACGCCACAAGGGCTGGCGGCGGCGTGGACGCGCATCGCGGAGTTGCGACTGCCGCGGAAGGCCGTGCCGGGGCCGGTGCTCGACACGATCGAGGACCTGGTGGTGGAGTGGGGCAGCCGGGGCATGGGGGGCATCGCGCGGTACGCGTACTCGCTCACGCCCGAGGAGGTCGAGCGCGAGGGTGAGCGCATCCGGGAGATGCTCGATGCTACGCGGGCGGCGGCCGCAAGCGCGCCCCCGGGCCCGATGTTCCTGAGCGAGTAGCGGCCCTAGGCGCCGGTGATCTCGCCGAGCTCCTTCCAGGGGCGGGCGCGGCGGGCGTTCCAGTGGGCGACCCAACTGTCGGTCACGCCCTGGGGGCCGTGGTGGTAGTCGACTTCGAGAGTGACCTTGCCTTCGTCGTTGAACTCAAGGCGTGACATACCCTCGAAGGTGACCCACTTCGCGTAGTTCTCGTTCTCTTCGTCCATGATCTGGCCGTAGGCCATCCAGAGGATGGCGACACCGCGGTGGCCCTCGGCCACGTAGAGCTCCTCGACGGGGACGCGGAGGGTGATGCCGACCTTGCGGCTGGCCCAGAACTGGCGGATCTCCTCGTGGCCATGGAGGGGCTCGGCATGGCCGACGACATCGCGCATGACGGCGTCTTCGGCAAACCACTGATCGGGGCCGTAGGGGTCGCCGCTGCCCCAGCCGCCCTCCTCAAAGAGCTTGCGGGCGGTCTCGAGATCGTTCGGTCCGACGGGCATGGCGCACTCCTCAACCGCTGTCTGGCGGGGCGGGCATTCTAGCGCGGGGGCGGACGCTGCTGGGGGTCTACTCGCCGGTTATCTCGCCGAGCTCCTTCCAGGGGCGGGCGCGGCGGGCGTTCCAGTGGGCGACCCAGCTGTCGGTCACGCCCTGGGGGCCGTGGTGGTAGTCGACCTCAAGGGTGACCTTGCCTTCGTCGTTGAACTCGAGGCGGGACATGCCCTCGAAGGTGATCCACTTCGCGTAGTTCTCGTTCTCTTCGTCCATGATCTGGACGTAGGCCATCCAGAGGACGGCGACGCCACGGTGGCCCTCGGCGACGTAGAGCTCCTCGACGGGGACGCGGAGGGTGATGCCGACCTTCTGGCTGGCCCAGAACTGGCGGATCTCCTCGTGGCCGTGGAGGGGTTCGGCGTGGCCGACGACGTCGCGCATGACGGCGTCTTCGGCGAACCACTGATCGGGGCCGTAGGGGTCGCCGCTGCCCCAGCCGCCTTCTTCAAAGAGCTTGCGGGCAGTCTCGAGATCGTTTGGTCCGACGGGCATGGCGCACTCCTCAGCCGCGCTCTGGCGGGGCGGGAATGATAGCGCACGGGGATGGGCGGTTGGGGGCGCGGTGGTCAGTCGGAGGAGTCGCCCGCGAGGGCGGCCTCGACCTGTACGCGGTCGTCGTCCAGCACGAGGTTCACGATGAGGCCGAGGGTATCGCCTTCGAGGTCGATGCCGATGTCGTCGATGCCGCCCATGGCGGTCGTCAGGAGCCCCCAGATGTCGACGTAGGCGAAGGTGGCCAGGGGCGTTTCCAACGCGGCGACGGTGGCGGTGAAGCGCTCGGAGCCGGCAAGGCCGGTGGAGCCGGCGGTCGAGACCGCGGCGGCGCTTGTCCCGACGGCGGCGACGCCGTCATCGACCGTCAGGAGTAGGTCGCCCGTGGCGATCGGTTCGGCGAAGAGCTCCCCCAGGAGCTCGCGGGCGCGGTCCTCGTTGGCGACCTCGGCGAGGAACATGAACTCGAAGTCCTCGGCTTCATCCGAGTGCCACATGGCGAAGGCCACCTCGCCGTCCAGCAGCGAGAGGGTGTCCTCGACGCGGGCGAGTCCGCCGTTTTCGTCGGCGGACTCGAGGACGGCGTCGCGCAGGCGCTGCTGGGCGGCGCCGGAGCCGAACAGGTCGTCGACGAGACCGGCAACGTCGTAGGTGGAGGCAAAGATGACCGCCTCCTCGGGAACCGCGCCGGCGAAGCGGGACTCGCGGGGCCGGAGGAGGGACAGGATCGGGCCGGGGTCGCCGAGTGCGGCGGCGCGCACGCGCAGGGCATCGTCGCTCGCCTGCACGACCACGCCGATGGGCCTAGAGAGCAGGTCATCGAAGCCGAGGAGGGAGAGGAGGGCGGGCTCGCCTTCCTCCGGGGACTCCTCCCCCACTTCCGGGGCCAGGCTCGCGGGGTGGAGGTAGACGAAGGCGAGAGCATCGCCCTCGAGGGTGTTGCGGAGGCGGCGGAAGTCGTCGGAGTCGGCGAGAGCGCGGATGTTGCCCAGACGGGAGTCGACGATGGCGCGCAGGGTTGGCTCGCCGGCGGCGTAGACGAAGTGGTCGCCGATGACGGCGAGGACGCCGCCTTGCTCCATGACCTTGTAGGCGGTATCCCGGTAGTCGCGCTCCTCGAAGCCGTCGCTGCGTCGCCGCAGGATGACGGCCTCGGCGGCGGACGCATCGGGGACGCGGAAGATGACGGCGCCCGAGGGGCCGTCATCGCCTTCGCGGTCGAGGCTGGAGACGAAGAAGACGGCGGCGCCACCGAGGAAGGGCTTGATGTCCTGCTCCCAGCTGAAGTCGCTTTCGTCCTCGACTCCTTCGCGGGCCTGGCCCACGGGATCGTCCGCGCCGAGGCGGTCGAATGCTTCGCGCCAGGCGTCGGAGTCGATGTCGGTGCTCACGCCGACGTAGAGGGCGACGTCCTCGGGGACGAGGTGGGCGGTGGGGATGTCGCCGATGCCGTCGGTGGGGGTGGGGACGCCACCTTCGCGCAGCACGAATGAGAGGACGACTATCGCAGCGATGGCCAGGGCAGCGCCTACGACGAGGGCCAGCCTCGTTGAGATGCGTTGGGAGAGGATCGACACCGGGAGAGCCTCGCTGGCGGCGGCAGCCGCGTGCTGTGCATTCAACTATCGCAGGTCCGCGCGGCAAGGGGTGGGACGGGGGCGAGTGGTCGGTGGTCGGTGGTCGGTGGGGCGATAATGCGGGGCGCCGGCAGTTGCGCGGCGGGAGGACGAGATGCTGGACCTAACGGGAAAGGTCGCCTTTGTAACGGGATCGGGGAGCGGAATCGGGGAGGGGTCAGCGCTGGCGCTCGCGCGGGCGGGGGCGGACGTCGCCTGCACGGACCTCGACGCCGAACGGGCGGAGGCGACAGCGGCGCAGGTACGGGCGCTGGGACGGAAGGCGCTGGCGGCGGCGGTCGACGTGCGCGACCTGGGGGCGCTGGCGGCGGCGGTCGCGGCCACGGTCTCGGAGCTCGGGCGGCTCGACATCGCCGTGGCAAACGCCGGTATCTCGCGGGGATCGAACGTGCTCACGCTCACGGAGGACGACCTCGACACGGTGTTCGACGTGAATTCGAAGGGCGTGTTCCTGACGGTGCAGGCCTGCGCCCGGGAGATGGTGCGGGAAGGGCGAGCAGGACGGGTGGTCGTGATCTCCTCGGTGAGTGGGGAGCGGGCGGAGATGGGGTCTTCGGCGTACTGCGGGAGCAAGGCGGCAGTGCGGATGATGACGCGCTGCTGGGCGCTCGACCTGGCGCCGTTCGGGATCACGGTGAACAGCATCGCCCCGGGGATGACGGAGACGCGGCTCTGGGGGGCGGTGGCGGCGCGGCGGGAGGCGCGGGAGACGCTGGAGCGGGAGCTCCCCTTCGGGCGCGTGGGCCAGCCCGCGGACATCGGGAACCTTGTCTGCTGGCTGGCCAGCGACGAAGCCGAGTACATGACCGGCAGCTACAACGTAATGGACGGCGGCCTGCTCGACGGCCGCGGCTTGACGTTCCGCGACCTGCCGGAGCGGATGTTGGAGATGCGCGAACGTGTGCAATCGGAGGGGGGCGAGTCGGTTCTGACGTCGCTGGACGCGGAGGCGGCGGCGGGCGCGGAGCGGGCCGCCGAGCAACGCGAGCGGCATGGGCTTCACTAGTGGCTGGTGGCTAGTGGTTAGTGGCTAGTGAGCGAGGTCGGTCAATCTTTGCCTAGCACCAGTGTATCGTGGGGCCATGAGCGTTCGGAGCTACCGTGACCTTGAGGTGTGGCGGCAGTCGATGGATCTGGCGGAGGCCGTTTGGAGGTTGTCAGCGCGGTTTCCTGCGGACCAGCGGTTTGGGATGACGAGCCAGGTGCGGCGGGCAGCAACCTCAGTGCCAGCCAACATCGCTGAGGGCGCGCAGCGAAATGGGACGGGAGAGTTCCTACAGTTCCTCGGAATTGCTAGCGGTTCCCTGGCTGAAACGGAGACGTTCCTCCTTCTGGCGGAGCGTCTCGGGCTGCTGCCTCACGAGCAGACCAAGGTCGCGCTGGAACAGGCGGACAACGTCGGCCGCATGCTTTCCGGACTTAAGCGTTCTCTTCAGACCCGAAGGGGCGCTCGTGGCTAGCACCGCCACCGACCACAACTCACTAGCCACAAGCCACAAGCCACTAGCCACCAATCACTGGTACATTCCCCAACGCCAACGACGGAGGTGCAGCCGTGGTGACTGAGACACGAGAAGCGCTGGGCGACGCGGAGATCGATGAGCTTCGCGACCGGACCAAGGCGTTCATGGATGAGCACATCTACCCGAACGAGGAGGCGTTCTCGGCGCACGACGATGCGGCCGATGCGCTCATGCGCGACCTCCAGGGACAGACGAAGGGGATGGGGATGTGGGCGCCGCACCTGCCCGCCGAGGCAGGGGGTATGGGCATCGGCTTCATGCCGTACGTCTACATGAACGAGATCCTGGGTCGGAGCCCGTTCGCGCCGAAGTCGTTCGGGGCACAGGCGCCGGACTCGGGGAACGCCGAGATCCTCTGGCAGTTCGGCACGCCCGAGCAGCAGGAGCGCTGGATGAAGCCGCTGGTGGAGGGCGATATCACGTCGTGCTTCTCGATGACGGAGCCGGAGGTCTCGGGAGCGGACCCGACGAACCTGCAGACGACGGCCGTGCGCGACGGCGACGAGTGGGTGATCAACGGGCACAAGTGGTTCACGAGCGGGGCGCTGAACGCCTCGTTCGCGATCGTGATGTGCGTGACCGAGCCGGATCAGCCGCCGCACAGCCGCATGAGCCAGATCATCGTGCCAACCGACACGCCGGGGTTCGACATCATCCGGCCCGTCAGCGTGATGGGGGACATCGAGGGGCACCACTGCGAGATTCGCTACGACGACGTGCGCGTGCCGCTCACGAACGTGCTCGGCGAGGCGGGCGGCGGCTTCCGCATCGCGCAGAAGCGGCTGGGGCCGGGGCGCATCCACCACTGCATGCGCTGGCTGGGCCAGAGCCAGCGAGCCTTCGAGATCATGTGCGACTACTCGCTGAGCCGGCAGGTGTTCGGGGGGCCGCTGGCGGACAAGCAGACGATCCAGAACTGGATCGCGGACTCGTACGTCGAGATCCAGGCGGCGCGGCTGCTGACCCTGCGGGCGGCGGAGAAGATCGATACGGGCGACGAGGCGCGCGTCGAGATCTCGGCGATCAAGTTCTTCGGGGCGAAGGTGCTGCACGACGTCATCGACCGCGCCATCCAGACGCACGGGGCGCGGGGCGTGAGCGGCGACACGCCGCTGGAGTCGATGTACCGGGCGGCTCGCAGCGCGCGCATCTACGACGGGCCGGATGAGACGCACCGGATGGTGGTCTCGCGGCGGATCCTGCGCAGCTTCCGCGAGGGCGCGGGCTGGGACTTCGCCGCGCTCTAGGGTGCGGGTGAGGTGATGGCGGACGGAGATGCGGACGGGCTAATCGACGTTCCCGCGCTCGAGCGGTTTCTGGCCGAGCGTGTGCCGGGCGAGGACGCGCCGCTCGAGTGCGAGCGGCACGTGGTGGGCTCTTCGAACGTGACGTACTACGTGACACGGGGGTCGCAGCAATGGGTGCTGCGGCGGCCGCCTCCGGGACCGCTCCTGCCGACCGCACACGACGTACTGCGCGAGCACCGCTTCATCGCGGCCCTGCAGGGGCAGGCGCGCGTGCCCGCGCCGGTGATCGCCTGCGACGACGAGTCGGTGATCGGGGCGCCGTTCTACCTGATGGAGCGCTGCTTCGGAGCGATGCTGCGGGACGGTATCCCCGAGACGTACGACACGCCCGCGGAGCGGCGGCGCATCGCCGAGGACCTGGTGGCCTCGCTGGTGGAGCTGCACGCGGTCGACTGGGAGGCGGTGGGGTTGCGGGGACGCGCCTCGGGGTACCTGGAGCGGCAGATGCGGCGCTGGATCGGGCAGTGGGAGCTGACGGCCCCGCAGACGCGCGACCTGCCCGGGCTCGACGGCATCGTGGAGTGGCTGAAAGCGCGCATGCCGGAGGACGCGGGCGCGACCGTGGTACACGGCGACTACCGGCTCGACAACGTGATGTTCGCGGCGGAAGAACCGCGCGTGGTGGCGATCTTCGACTGGGAGATGGCGACGGTGGGCGACCCGCTGGCGGATGTCGGCTGGCTGCTCTCGTACTGGGGCGACCCGGGCGATCCGCCGCCTCCGCCGGGCTGGGATCCTCCGGCGCTGCTGAGCGCGCGCGAGGGCTTCCCCGACCACGAGGAGCTGATCGCGATGTACGAGGAGGGGAGCGGCCGCTCGATGCGGCACGTGGCCTTCTACCACGTGTTCGCGGTGTTCAAGCTGGCCATCATCCTGGAGGGGCTCTACATGCAGCACCTGCAGGAGACCGCCGCCAACCCCGACAGCGCGCGCTTCGAGTGGTTCGTGCCGGTGCTGGTGGATCGGGCGCAGCGGCTGATGGCGGCGGCGAGCTAGCGGTTACTCGGGCACAAGCGAGGCGACGAGGTCGCGCAAACCCTCCTCTTCGAAGGGGCCGAGGGCGGCGTGGACCACCTCACCGTTGGCGTTGATCGCGACGAAGCCGGGGTGCCCGCGAATGCCGTAGAGGTCGGAGAAGTCCGCGCCGGCGCGGGAGTTGGCGTCGACGGTGACGAATTCGATCTGGTCCGCGTATTCGGCCTGCAGCGCCGCCCACACGGGGCGGAGGCGGTTTCACGGGCCTCAGGTATCGATCTGGACGAAGAAAACCTGCGGGCCGGTGACCGGGGCGGGGGCGGGGGCGGGGGCGGTTTCGCCACCGCCACAGGCGAGCGCCGCCACGGCGAGCGAAGCGGCAGCGGCAAGGGCGAGCGGGCGCATGGCTCGCTACTCGGGGACGACCGAGAGGACGAGCTCGCGGACGCCGCTTTCACGGGTTGGACCGAGGCCCGCATAGGTGACCTCTCCGGAAGCGTCGTAGACGACGAAGCCAGGCTGACCGATGGGCACTCCGTGGTCGCGGATGAACTCGCGGCCTTCCTCGGTCTCGCGGTCGACCAGGGTGAACTCGACCCGGTCGCCGTATTCCTCTTCCAGATCCGCCCACACGGGGCGGAGCGCACGGCAGGTTGGTCACCACTCGGTGTGGATGAAATAGACCTTCGGCGTGGAGGAGACGACGGCGTCATCGGGGACATCCGCGGCCTGCTCGGTGGCGGCGGCGGTGGGCGCCTCGGTCGGGGCTGGAGGGGCGGGATCGCTCCCGCCGCAGGCGAGGAGCACG